>JGI10216J12902_100883796_pt1 | contig 10112 bp, 11 predicted proteins | sample KanNatreferecore_FD_12902 | JGI IMG/M metagenome (IMG submission 12902)
ACCCCTCCGGCAAAGCTAAGGCCGGTGGTGCTCGTGCTGGACGTGACTCCCCCCGTCTACGGTCCGGTAGAGCGGATCACCCGGCTGGCGGCGCACCTGGTGGGCAAGCGCGTGTGGGAAGCGGGGCTCCCGGTAGGGCTGGTGGTAATGGCCGGAGCGGGAGAAGAAGCCGTCTACCGGCTGGGGCGCGTGGAAGAGCTGGTCGAAGTCTGGACCGCGCGCAGCCTGGGGATGGGGAGCGCCGCGCGGGCGGTGCGGCTGGGAGGAGAGCTGCGTTCCAGCCTGGAGGCCGAAGGAGGCGGCGAGGGGCTGGTGCTGCTGCTGAGCCACGCGTGGTGCGGGGCGGAAGAAGAAGTGCGGAGCGTGAAAGGGCTGCGGGGGCTGTTCGTGCAGTACCCGGGGCAGTCGGTCCGGCCGGCGCTCTCTCATCTTTGCGAGCGGTGGGAGAGCGTGGGGGCGGGGGAGGGGCCGGGGATCGAATCGGTAATCGCCCGGCTGCTTGTGTAAAAAGCGGAAGGAACTTCGCGCAGTGCCGGGTAAGCTAGCCGCAAATGAGCTGAACGCCTCACGTTTCGCTCGGCAAGGCCCGAACCGTAGTTCCGGGGTAGGAAGGAGTGCCCGATGGCAGACATCCGCACGATCGTCGAGTTGGATATGGTCGGTTACAGCAACATCGCCGCCTTTCTCAACGCAGCGGGTACAGCGGAATACGTCGGTGAGCTCAACGGCCAGATCCGGGGCTTTATCGGCCATGCGCTTGAAAAGATCGCTGGCACGTGGCAGGAGAACGTCATCACCACTACCGGCGACGGCGGGATCGTCTCGCTTCCAAACCCTGACGCTGCGAACGAGTTTGCGACCGCGTTTTTCGCAGCCGCCCGGGACCATAACAAGCGTCAGGATCACTTCGCAGGGAGGCGCATCTTCCGGATGGGCGCGGCGACTGGTGATCTTGCAGTTTCGACCCGCGCCGATGGCGCTCGGGAGTACGCCGGGATGGTGATCGCCAAAGCAGTGCGTCTGGAGGCCTCGGCCAGGCCAGGCGGGCTAGTGGTCGACGACGCCACGTACGACGGTCTGGAGAAGACCGCGAAGACCTATTACGACGGGCCGGAAAAGGTTCCGGGCAAGCACAGTGAAGTGTTCAAGGTCTACCGGCGCCAGTCGGACCCGGACGCTCCCGGGCAGGTCGAAGATCAGCGGAGAGCGGGTCCGCCGCCGCCGGCGCCACCCTCGGGGCCTTCGCCGCCCGGAGGCTCCGGGGGAGACGGCGAGCCGCCAGGTGACCCCAGGAAGATACTCGAAATGCTCGAGCGATACGCCGAGCGAAAGGAGTACCCGCGGCTCCGGAAACTCCTCGGAATGCAAGACCCCCCGCAGGGTGAAGAGCGCTCCGACTCCTCGGAGGAGGCGGCGATCTTCAACCGGGCTCTTGCGAGTCAGGAGGCCCTCGCCGCTCTCCAGAAAGACCTGGAGCGGGCGATGGACTACCCGACGTTTCTCCGTGAGAGGTACCAGAGGGAGCTCGTGGTGTGCTTCCAGGAACCCACGCCAGCGCGAAACACCCTGATCGCTGCGGGTTTTGACCCCTATCTGATCCCGCCCTTCAACACCCCTGCGGACTTCTGGCGCGTTGTATGCGAGTCCGTGGCCAATGGCGCCCCTCCGGGCAGGTTCGAGTTCGTGCTGGAGCAGGCCGCTGAGATGTTCGCATTCAACGAGAAGTTCCGTCGCTTCAAGGAGTGGTCCCGTCGTAACCCGGGCGCGACCCGGATTCGGCCCGACTGAGGCCCCGGCTATGAGCGCCGTCAGGACGTAGACTGATTTCCGGGTTGAGCCACACGAAGGCTCCGATGTCATCCCAACCGGATGGGACCGCAGCGGGGGGCATCCTTTGCCGCACGCGGCCGCCGCCCTGGCACATCCGTTCTTCGCGACGTTCCGCTCCTTCGCCTCTTCACGTCTCCAAAGCAGCTCCGGAGATCGCCCGCCGCTCTTTCCAAGCCGCCGCGTCCGTGCTAAACTTGCGCGGTATCTAACTCACACCTTCCCGGACAGGCCGCCGGTGCCGCCCTTGCGGGGCGGTTGCGAGCCTGGTTGAGGGGAAGGGACGTTCCAACCTGAAGGAGCTCACTTGGCAAACGTCAGTATGAAGGAGCTGCTCGAAGCGGGGGTCCACTTCGGGCACCACACCCGCCGCTGGAACCCGAAGATGAAGCGCTACATCTACGGGTCGCGGAACGGGATCTACATCATCGACCTCCACCAGACGGTGAAGCTGTTCGACGAGGCCGCCCACTTTCTGCGCGGCGTGGCGGAGGGCGGCGGTTCGGTGCTGTTCGTCGGCACCAAGAAGCAGGCGCAGGACCCGATCCGCATCGCCGCCAAGCGCTCCGGCAACTTCTTCGTGAACGAGCGGTGGCTGGGCGGCATGCTCACGAACTTCCCCACCATCCAGGGCCGCATCCACCGGATGAAGGAGCTGGAGCGGTGGACCACGGACGGCACCATGGAGCGCTTCCCGAAGAAGGAGCAGCTCCGGCTCATGGAAGAGAAGGGCAAGCTGGACCGCTTCCTGGGCGGCATCAAGGACATGCACCGCCTGCCCGAGGCGCTCTTCATCGTGGACGTAAAGAAGGAGCGCATCGCGGTCCACGAGGCGAAACGGCTGGGGATCCCGATCGTGGCCCTGGTGGATACGAACTGCGATCCGGATGACGCGGACTTCGTGATCCCGGGCAACGACGACGCCATCCGCGCCATCGGGCTCATGGCCGAGCGGGCGGCGGACGCTATCGTGGAGATCACGGGCGAGCGGTGGTCGCCTGAGGAAGAGCAGGAAGAGGAAGCGGCGGCGCAGGTCGATCAGGAGGCGATGGAGTACCTGGCGCAGGCTCCGGACGCGGAAGCGGCCGGCGAGCCGGAATTCGGGCCGACCGGCGAGGTCGTCGAGACACCGCGCCCGATACGGGTCGACGATGATATTGTCGCTGCCATCGAGGCGGCGGACGAGGAAGAGCCGGTGGGCTAGCAGCAGTTAGTCCCCGATTGGACGAGACGAATGGGGGAATGGGGAATGGGAGAATGGGAGAGGCTTCCCCCGCTCCCGGCCCCCCGTTCCCCTTTCATTTTGGATAGAAGACGGACATGACATTCACAGCCAAGGACGTAGCGAACCTGCGCGAGAAGACGGGCGCGGGGATGATGGACTGCAAGAAGGCGCTCACGGAGGCCGGCGGCAGCGAAGAGGGCGCCATCAAGTGGCTCCGGGAGAAGGGCATCGCCAAGGCGGGCCAGATGACCAGCCGCAAGGCGGGCGAGGGCGTGGTCGGCACTTACGTCCATACCGGCGGCAAAATCGGCGTGATGGTCGAGGTGAACTGCGAAACGGACTTCGTCGCCCGCAACGAGGAGTTCCAGGCGCTGGCACGGGAGCTGGCGATGCAGGTCGCGTTTTCGAACCCGGCCTACCTCCAGCCGGAGGACATCCCCGAAGACGTGCTCGCGCGGGAGCGTGAGATCGCGGAGAACCTCGCGCGGAACGAGGGAAGACCGGAAGCCGCCCTGCCGAAGATCGTAGAGGGGCGCGTCAAGAAGTTCGCCGAAGAGAGCTCGCTCCTCACGCAGCCCTACATGCGCGACCCGAAGAAGAAGGTCGGCGACCTCGTGCAGGACCTGCGGGCGAAGATCCGCGAGAACATCGTGGTGCGCCGGTTCGTGAGGTTCCAGGTCGGCGAGGAGTTGTAAGCCATTGGCCCCGGAAAACGATCAGGGCGGTGAAAACGATCAACCGGGTGAGGGGCTGCGCTGGAAGCGCGTGCTCCTGAAGCTCAGCGGTGAGGCGTTCGCGGGCGGTCAGGGGAGCGGCATCGATCCCCCTACCGTCCGCCGCATCGCTGAGGAGATCGTCTCGATCCTCTCCCTGGGCGCCGAGCTGGCCGTGGTCGTGGGCGGCGGCAACATCATCCGCGGCGGCCTCGCCAGCGCCGCCGGCATCGAGCGCACCACCGCGGACCACATGGGGATGCTGGCGACGGTGATCAACGCCCTCGCCCTTCAGGACGCCCTGGAGAAGCTGGGCCTGGAGGTGCGCACCCAGACCGGAATCACCATGACCGCGGTCGCGGAGCCCTTCATCCGACGGCGTGCGATCCGGCACCTGGAGAAGGGCCGGGTGGTCATCTTCGGCGCCGGCACCGGCAACCCGTACTTCACCACGGACACCGCCGCCGCGCTGCGGGCGGTCGAGATCCGCGCGCACGCGATCCTCAAAGCCACCAACATCGACGGCGTCTACGACCGCGACCCCAAGCTCGACCCCAACGCAACCAAGTTTTCGTTCATCACCCACCAGGAAGCGTTCCAGCGCCAGCTCAAGATCATGGACCTGACCGCGTTCTCCCTTAGCATGGAGAACCGGATCCCAATCGTCGTGTTCGACCTGAACCAGCCGGGGAACATCCGGCGGGTAATGGTAGGTGAGGACGTGGGGACGGTGGTTGGGGCAGGGTAGCGCAGGTAAGTGACCGGTGATCAGTAATCAGTAACCAGTGGTCCAGGCTGATGACTGATCACTGGTCACTGATCACTTTGGAGCCAGAAAAATGGCGGATAGCGAAGACCTCAAGAAGCTGCTCCGGGACACGGACGCGCACATGCTGAAAAGCATCGAGGCGACCCGGCACGACCTCCAGTCGATCCGGACCGGCCGGGCCAACCCGGCGCTGCTGGAGCGGGTGGAGGTGGACTACTACGGCACCAAGACCCCGCTGCCGCAGATGGCCTCGGTCACGGCGCCCGAGCCGCGCCTGTTGATTGTGTCGCCGTGGGACAAGAGCGCCCTCCCGGCGGTAGAGCGCGGCATCATGAAGTCGGACCTGGGGCTGAACCCCAGCAGCGACGGCACCGTGATCCGCCTGATCATCCCGCAGCTCACCGAAGAGACCCGGCGGAACCTGATCAAGAACGTCCACAAGCGGGTCGAGGAGGGCAAGGTCGCCATCCGGAACATCCGCCGCCACTCCATCGAAGAGCTGCGCGCGCTCAAGAAGAACGGGGCCATCGGCGAAGACGAGGAGAAGCGCTTCGAGGCGGAGGTCCAAAAGGTCACCGACCGCCATATCCACGAGCTGGACAACGTGCAGAAGAGCAAGGAAGCCGAGCTCCTTGAAGTCTAGTCCCGGAGCGCGGGTTGTTAACCCGCGACCCCTCCGGCGGCTCCGAGCGCCCGCGGGTCGTTAACCCGCGACGTGTCAGAGGGCTCCGAGCGCCCATCAGGTCAACAACCCGCGCTCCTACCATGCACAGACGCCTTCTCGTGCGTATAATAGAACCGGGGCAGGACTTTGCGTCACAAAGGTATCTGGAACGCAGAAGAAGTGGGTAACCTCAAGCAATGGACCTAGCGGAACTCGATCTCTCACGCATCCCGCGGCACATCGCCATCACGATGGATGGGAACGGGCGGTGGGCCCGGCTGCGCGGAATGCCCCGCATGGAGGGGCATCGCCGGTCCGAGCGGGCGATCGAGGACATCGTCGAGCGATGCGGCGAGCTGGGAGTCGAGCACCTGACGCTCTACTCCTTCAGCACGGAGAACTGGCGCCGCTCCCGCGAAGAGGTCGGCTTCCTGATGCACCTGTTCGAGACGGTCGCCCGCAAGCGGATCGGCGAGCTCCACAAGAAGGGGGTCCGGCTCCGCGTGCTCGGCCGCGTCGACGAGCTGCCGGTCAGCCTCCAGGATGAGCTGCGCCGGGACATGGCGATGACCCGCAACAACACCGGCCTGACTCTGAATCTCGCCCTCAACTATGGCGGCCGCGCGGAGATCGTTGACGCCGCCCGCCGGCTGGCGGAGCGGGCCGCGCTGGGCTTGCTGAAACCGGAAGAGATCACCGAAGAAACGTTCGCCTCCTCGCTCTACTGCCCCGAGATGCCGGACCCGGACCTCCTGATCCGCACCGGCGGCGAGATGCGGATCAGCAACTTCCTGCTCTGGCAGGCGGCGTACAGCGAGATCTGGGTGACCCCGATGCTCTGGCCGGACTTCAACCGCGCCGAGCTGGACCGCGCGATCCGGGATTACCAGGCCCGCGAGCGCCGTTTCGGAGCGGTACTCGAGACGGCGGCGGCGTAACCGCAGCGCGCCGTTCGCGGCCGGGCTCCGGACGCCTTCTTGACCGGCGCCACATGAGGCGATGCGGGGTTTCCACCGTGACATGCCACCGGTAGACGCGCCGCTGCTCTTCGGGTTCGCGGTCCTCCTGGCATGGCTGTACCTCTCGTGCTTCCATGCGGGGTTCTGGCGGATCGTATGCTGCTCCGCATTCTCCGCTCCGGATGAGTGGCCCCGTCTGGTGGCCGTCATCCCCGCGCGCAACGAGGCGCCGGTGATCGGAGAGACCATCCGCTCGCTGTTTGCCCAGGACTACCCGGGCGCACTGCGCGTCGTCGTCGTTGACGACCACAGCGACGACGGCACCTCGGCCGAAGCCCTGAGGGCCGCAAGCGAGGCGGATCGTGAGGCGGATCTTACCCTGCTGGCAGCCGAGCCGCTTCCGGCTGGCTGGACCGGCAAGGTGTGGGCCATGGAGCAGGGGCTCATCCGGGGCCTCAGCGCCGCGGATCCGGCGCCGTACGTTTTGTTCAGCGATGCGGACATCTCGCACGGCCCACGCGCCCTCCGGGAGCTGGTGTGCCGCGCGGAGACGGACGGCTGCGACCTGGTCTCGTTCATGGTCCGCCTCCAGTGCGCGACGCCGGCGGAGCGGTTGATGATCCCCGCCTTCGTGTTCTTCTTCCGGATGCTCTACCCGTTCCGTCGCGTCAACGACGTTTCGGATCAGACGGCGGCCGCGGCGGGCGGGACGATGCTGGTCCGGCGCACCGCTCTGGCTCGCATCGGCGGGCTGTCGTGCATCCGGGGTGAGCTGATCGACGACTGCGCGCTGGCGCGGGTGGTGAAGTCCGGTGGGCACCGGATCTGGCTGGGGCTGAGCGAGACCTCCCGCAGCACGCGCGGGTATGGAAGGTTGTCCGAAATCCTGGACATGATCGCCCGGACGGCTTACACCCAGCTTCGCTATTGCCCGGGCCGGTTGGCCGCGTGCGCGGCCGGGCTTGCAGTGGTTTTCTTCGGGCCGCCCCTCCTGTTGATCGCGGGTGGCTGGCCGGCGGCGCTCGGCAGCGCCGCATGGTTGATGATGGCCCTGCTCTATTTTCCAATGCTGCGGTTCTACGGGCAGAGCGGACTGTGGGCACCGCTTCTGCCGGTGACGGCGGCGGTCTACCTCTGGGCGACGCTCCTCTCCGCCTGGCGGTACCATCGGGGTCGGGACGGGCAGTGGAAGGGTCGCTTGGCACCGCCTCGCGCTTCGAAGTGAGGCGAGTTCCCGGGGGCAAGCGGACGAAAATCCCCTTCCTCGCCGCGAGAACGGGACGGTTGACCGCTGGCAGCCGCCCTTTACGCCACGATACTACTCCTGACACTGGCCACAAGACGAATAGGCAGCCGCTCGGTTTGGCTAGCTTATTGCCGGTAACAAGACGAAGGGACGGCCGCGCAATGACGTCGGGCGGAACCCGGAACGCAGGAGCAGTAAACCAAATGCCAGTCAGCAGAAACCTGGAAACAGCACTCATGGATTGTGACGTCGACGCCGCCAACCGGCGCCGGCACCCCCGCGTGATCGAGCCCCCGCTCGTGGTAAGCGAGCTGGGCCTGGTCCGCGACAACAGCCTGGAAGGGTTCCCGGTCCTCATCGAGCCGGCGCTTCCCGTGGGCGACCTCTGCGTGATCCGCGACATCAGCATGGGCGGCGTGAGCGTCTACCTGGACATGCCGATCCGCAGCGGCGAGCAGTACGAGATGGCCCTCCGCGACGGCAGCCGCGGCAGCACGCAGTGCCTGGAAGCCGAAGTCGTGTGGGCGGGCGGCCGGGCGGCCGGTCTCCGGTGGGTGGGGCTTTCCCGCGAGCAGCAGCGGTGGCTGACGGGGCTCCTCTCCCAGTGGCAGGAGCCGCGGGCGACGGTCCGGTTGAACCGGCTGCTCTCCGCCGTCTGGCGCCGGTAATCGATGCAACCCAGTAATCAGTGATCAGTGATCAGTGGGGCAGGGCTCTACACTGATCACTGACTCTGGTCAGAAGGAAATCCCCTCTCCGGGCGGAAAGGGACTCTATTCCCGTGCCACGGCCGCGACGGGAGGGAGGCCTGTCTTGCGACGCCTGGGGGAGATCATCGATTCCGCCCGCGCGCGTGACCTGGAGCTTAGCTCCTGCGTCATCGTCCCGGAAGAGGCGCCCGTTCGCGACGTGCTCTCCCGAATGCGGCAGGTGAGCCGCTCCATCGCCCTCGTCACCGACGAGGAAGGCCTGACGGGGATCTTCACCGAGAGGGACGTGCTGCGTAAGGTCGTCCTGAACCCGGAAACGTGGGACCTTCCCGTCAGCGGGTTTATGACGGCGGACCCGCACACCATCGCCCCGGACACCAGCGTCCGCGAGGCGATCCGGATGATGAACGCCGGGAAGTTCCGGGACCTGCCGGTGGTGGACGAAGGCGGCCGCGTTCTCGGCAACCTCACGCACGCGGCGATCGTCTGCTATCTCTGCGAGTTCATGCAGACGGAAGTGAAGAACCTGCCGCCATGCCCCAGCCAGGTGCCGCAGACGGTGGAGGGAGCGTGAGATGACCTGCCCCGCGTGCGGCCACGAGAACCTCCCCGGCGCCGACGAATGCGCCCACTGCCTGATCAGCCTCCACGACGAGGAGGCACCGCAAACCGCCCCCGCGCGCTGGCACGTGACGGTGGACCCTATCGCCAGCCTGGACCCCTCCACCATAGAGGTGCAGGTCGTCGCCTCCGGCACGCCCCTGGCGGACGGGATCCGGCGGATGCAGGAGAGGAACGTCGGCTATCTGCTGGTCGTCGACGAACGTCAGCGGCTCGTGGGCATCATCACGGAGCGCGACCTGGTGCGTAAGGTCGCCGGCATCCTGACCGACGCAAGCGGATACACCGTGGACCAGTTCATGACGCGCCAGCCGACCACGCTCAAGGCTTCCGAGCCGATCAAGCACGCCCTTCACTTCATGGCGCTGGAGCATTTTCTTTACATCCCGCTCGTCGACGACGAGGGGAGGCCGGAGGGGCTGATCTCCTTCCGGCGCGTCGCCCGTTTGCTCGAGCAGATGGATTGACCCGGCTTCAGGGCCACGTCCCGCCCCGCGCCACCACCAGCGCTTTCGCCTTCGCAATCTTCTCTGCATCGAAGCTCGTCTCGCCCCCGGCGGTCACTGCCAGCACTTCGCTGAAGTCGCTCGCCCGAACGTGCCGGACGACCAGGTGGTCCTTGGGCTGTTCCACCTTCCAGCGCCTGGACACCACGCTGCGACGGCACTCCGCTTCGAACAACCGCAGGTTGGATTCGGCGATCCGCCGGATCTCCCGCCTCAAGTCCGCGGCGCTCACTCGCTCGTCATGCCACGTATGGTGGAGCAGCAGGACGGCCTCAGACGGCCGGGCGCCCGGAAGGAAGGAGACGAACGCCCAGTCACCCAGCAGCCCCGTTTCCGGACGGTCGAACTGGCTCTGGAAGCGCAGCTCCAGGAACTCCGCCGTGTTGAGGTTGGCGGGCCGTTCCCCCCACCCACCGTCGGCCGTGGCTCGGGAGAGCCCCCAGCCGCAGAGGAACGCGAGCACGAACGACAGCAGCCATCGCTTGACCATCGACGAATCCTCGTATGAGGAGCGGCGTCGGGAGACGCCGATTCCAGATTCTAAGACTTGCCCAGACTTTGGAGTCGGCGTCTCCCGACGCCGCGAGCGCTCATCCGAGGAGCGCGGTTACGGGGTTTCCCGAGCAGATCGGGCGGGGCTGCTCCTGGCCGTCGCGGAGCTGGGTGTGCGGCGAGATGCCCAGGCAGTGGTACACCGTTGCGGCGATGTCGGCGGGGGTGACGCCGTCTTCCTCGGGGTACGCCGCTACGGAGTCGCTCTTTCCGTAGGTCTGGCCGCCGCGGATGCCGCCGCCCGCGAGCACGCTGGTGAACACGTGCGGCCAGTGGTCCCGGCCGTCCCGTCCTGCCCCGGCGCCGCCCTCGACGGCCTT
>JGI10216J12902_101701678_pt1 | contig 10111 bp, 5 predicted proteins | sample KanNatreferecore_FD_12902 | JGI IMG/M metagenome (IMG submission 12902)
ACATATGAAGTCTACTGTTCTTGTGGTAGAGGACAACTCAGATCTTCGCGCCTTCATTATTGATTCACTGGGGAACGAGTTCAGTTTTTTGGAAGCGGAAAACGGTGTGCTCGGTCTTAACCAGGCAATAGAAGCAATCCCCAGCATTATAATCAGCGATGTGATGATGCCGGAAATGGATGGGATCACGATGGCTAAGAAAATCAAAAAAGATATTCGTACAAGTCACATTCCTCTGCTCTTACTTACGGCAAAGTCAACTGAGGAAAGCAAACTTCAAGGATTGGAAAGCGGGGCCGACGATTACCTAACAAAACCTTTTAATAAAAATGAACTGGCGCTGAAAGTGCGCAATGCAATTAACCGGCAAATAAAATTAAGAGAAAAGCTCCGTGCGGAGTTGTTAAGTAACGCACCAACGGTCGAAGTTCTCTCTGAGGATGAAAAATTCCTGAATAAAGTAAAAGAGCAGATCCTCGAACGCCTCAGCGATGAGCAATTGGGTGTAGAGTCCTTAGGTTCTGATATTGGTTTAAGTCGATCACAACTATTCAGAAAAATAAATGCGCTAACTGGAATGTCTGTAAATGAGTTGATTCGAAAGTTACGATTACAACGGGCCGACCAACTGATATCCCAAAATTGGGGTCCTGTAGCTCAAGTGGCCTATGAGGTAGGCTTTTCGAATCCGTCCTATTTCAGCAAGTGCTTCAAAGAAGAATTTGGTGTACTGCCCTCTGAACGCTATGAAAAAAAAGCGGTCGAAAAAACATAAAGTGTCTTTAAATGCGTAGCTGAAGTTTGGTGGTGCGATAGCCTGGTAATTTAAATTAACAATGAGTTCTCACCCTTGTCGTTTACTCTATGCGTACAATGAAAAATAAACGTGCTTTAAATGCGCGATGGTTCCTGCCCTTATTATTTATCTATGTATCTGTTATTCTCGCATTGAATGTTCATGCGCAGGAAAAAACTCCAGTCGTCTTTAATGAGATTAAGGGCGTGGGCGGCAAGCCCGTCGGAGGAATCCGCGGAATCTCGCAGGATCCATCTGGCTACATGTGGTTTGCGGGCGAAGAAAAAAAATGCATCTATCGTTACGATGGCATACAAATGACGGTTTACCAGCAGGACGTTACAAACCCGAACTCGCTCGGTGGCACTGACCCATCCGTTGTTTTGGCAGATGACAAGGGATTGATATGGGTTGGGTTTACAGGTCATGGACTGGATCGTTTTGATCCCGTCACCAATACGTTTACCCACTACCGGCACGACGAGGCAAATAAAAAAAGTTTAGCCGACGGCGCCGTGATGGACGTCTTACGAGACAAGAACGGAACTCTATGGGTGGCAACGACTGATGGCCTCGACCGGTTCGATGAAAAAATTGGAGAGTTTATCCATTATAAAAACGACCCCAACAATCCGCGGTCCCTCAGTTGTAATTTTGTATCCAAACTTTATGAGGATAGCCATGGCGTGTTGTGGGTGGCAACTGCCGGTTTTCCCTGGGTGTCGCCTGATCCGACCGTTGGTGGTCTCAACAGGATGGAACCTGACGGAGGCTTCAAACGATACATGAATGATCCCAAAGATCCAAATTCACTGATAAGCAATAAAGTATTATCAGTTTTTGAGGATAGTCGCGGAGTATTTTGGGTCGGAACAGGCGGCGACGGCCTTCACACTATGGACAGGCAAACCGGGCGTTTTACCCGACATCTTTATGATCCAAAGCATCCGGAAAAATTGAGCCGATCCATTTTAACTGAAGATAAGACATTTCGAAATTTTGAAGTGGTTACGTTCATTACGGAAGATCTCAATGGCGATGTATGGATTGGGGCTTTAACTTCTGGCCTTACCCGATATAACCCAGAAACCCAAAAAGTATCCCGATATCGGAACGTTAATGACTATGGATACTTTGATGGCACCACATGGTATGCGTTTGTGTCCCGTGACGGGGTACTGTGGATTTCTGATCAGCCTAAATTGTATTCTGTCGATCTCTCCAGGAAAATTGTTGAACATATCAATGTCCCAGTGCAGCCCGAAAAAAGCCCAAATACTTCCCGCTTTTTCGAAGACGCAGACGGTTCGTTGTGGTTAGGTTCAGACGAAGGCTTAGTGCACTTAGATAATTCAGGGCGATTAATAAAGACTATTCGTGTCAAGTTTAGCGAAACAGAAAACGTAAGGGTTAGTGATCTTTGGAGTGAGGGGCCGGACACATTATGGTTAGGAACCGCGAAGGGCGTATATAAAATGAATCTCCGAACGGAACAATATACAAAGATAGACCTCGGCTTCAACCCTGCTGTTCTGGACATCGCCGAAGATAAAAATGGATTCAAATGGATCGCAACTACAGAGGGCGGACTTTTAAAATTTGATGGAAAGACGGTTGTCAAAAGATACCGAACAGATAAAAGTGACTCGACTTCCATTTCAGACGAATTTCTCATAAAAATACAGGACGATGGCAACTTCCTGTGGGTTGCGTCCGGAATCGGTATCAATAGATTGGATAAACAAACAGATAAATTCAAACATTATCTAACAGAGGTGAAAGTCGTAGATTCATTTACGGATAAATCAGGCCAGTTCTGGGCGGGGACTGCAGCGGGATTATTTCGGTATGATAGGGTATCAGACTCATTTAAACCGGCCGGTTTTCATTCGATCGTCGCAACCGAGAGAACATATGGCATGGCTGAAGATGAGCACACGAATTTCTGGTTAGCCACACCGGCTCAGGTGGTACGGATCGACTCTGCCCGGCAGGTAGTTACTCAGTTGGGCGCTGCAAATGGTATTGCAGGGAACATCACTCCCGGATCAATGTACCTCACACGACATGGAGAACTCCTGGTCGGTAGTAATCAGGGGTATTACCACCTTAACACCCAGGACACAACATTTTCGGAAAATCCCCCGAAATTGCTTATTACAAAATTTGAAGTAAATAATGTCAACATACCCCAGCATACAAGTTTAGAGAATTTCGAGAAGCAAAATGCCGTAGTGTTGGATCATAATCAAAACAACATCTCCATTGCCGTCGCTATTATCGACTTCCGTGATCCCGGGGGAAACGAGTTCTATTCAATGCTGGAAGGGTTTGATAATGAATGGCGCGAAGTAGGTGACAATACGTCCCGATTTTTTTCGATACCTCCCGGAAATTATACTTTTCGCCTTCGTGCCTACGTGAGCAGCGGCGCAATGGCTGAGAAAACAATAGCCATCACGATAGATCCTCCATGGTGGAGAACTTGGTGGGCCTATGGTGGATATTCGCTAATCATAATTGGATTACTAGTGGGTGCGAGAAGACTTGTCGTACATCAGGAGCGCCTCAAATCAAATCTTCAACTTGAACATATTGAGCTTGAAAAAGCAAAAGAAATTGATAAAGTAAAAACAACTTTCTTCGCGAATATTAGTCACGAGTTTCGAACTCCTCTTACATTAATAAAAGGTCCCGTCCAGGAGTTGATGGAAAGATGCTCCAACGACCCGACCATCATGCAAAAGTTGAAACTTATTCAACGCAACTCTGACTTACTGCTTAAGCTGATCAATCAACTCCTGGACCTGGCTCGACTTGAGGCCGGAAGTCTTAAACTCGAAAAATCCGACGGCGATATTTATGCATTCTTGCGCGCGATCGTCAACTCTTTCGAATCATTCGCGAATCAAAAAGGTGTGTCTTTGTCGGTGGAGGTCCCTGTTATATCTAAGGCAGCAGTCTTCGACAAAGGCAAGTTCGAGACTGTATTGATCAACCTTATCAATAATGCTATTAAGTTTACACCTGCCGGTGGTTCAGTGCATGTAAAGGCTCGTGCCGATGATAAATCCATGTTCGTTTCCGTTAAAGACAGCGGGATCGGTATTTCCAATAATGATCAACAAAAAGTATTTGAACGATTCCATCAAGTGAGTGAAGCCCACAAAGAGGTCGGTACTGGAATTGGACTATCATTGGTGAAAGAGCTTGTCGCTTTCATGAACGGTACAATCGAAGTAAGTAGTGAGTTGGGACATGGATCCGAATTTCGCGTCACATTGCCAATAGAATTGAGCTCAGCTCAAAACACTGAAATCTCTGTTAATGCCGAAATAATTCAATCGTCCGCAATGACAAATGGCGTTGAGAAATCATACATCGAACAACGTCAAGTTCAACCCGAAGATGGTAATGGACAGATGAAATCCACTATTCTTGTAGTAGAGGACAACTCGGATCTTCGCAGCTTCATTATTGATTCACTGGGAAAAGAGTTTAGTTTTCTCGAAGCTGAAAACGGTGCCCTCGGTCTTAACCAGGCATTAGATGCAGTTCCCAACCTTATTATAAGCGACGTAATGATGCCCGAAATGGATGGAATCACGATGGCGCAAAAAATCAAAAAAGATATCCGCACAAGTCATATCCCTCTGATCTTACTCACAGCAAAATCAACAGAAGAAAGCAAACTTCAAGGTCTTGCAAGTGGTGCAGACGACTACCTGACCAAACCCTTCAACAAAAACGAGTTGGCCCTCAAAGTGCGCAATGCAATCAACCGGCAAGTAAAATTAAGAGAGAAGCTTCGGGCAGAATTGTTAAGCAATGCGCCAACAGTTGAGGTCATGTCGGAGGATGAAAAATTCCTGAACAAAGTGAAAGAACAAATCCTCGAGCGCCTGAGCGACGAGCAGTTGGGCGTGGAGTCGCTAGGGTTGGATATTGGCCTTAGCCGATCACAACTGTTCAGAAAAATAAATGCTTTAACAGGAATGTCAGTAAATGAGCTGATTCGAAAATTGCGACTGCAGCGGGCGGACCAACTGATATCTCAAAATTGGGGGCCTGTTGCTCAAGTGGCCTACGAGGTGGGCTTCTCAAATCCCTCCTACTTCAGCAAGTGTTTCAAAGAAGAGTTTGGTGTGCTGCCCTCGGAGCGCTATGAAAGAAAGGGTGTTGAAAAACACTAGCCCTATTCATCAAGTGCCCCCCACAAAGTGGCACTTTCGGTTTGTATTAATTTCAGCGGTCGGAGCGACTTTTTCCCTCCATGCACCATTTTTTTAAGAGAATGCCTCAAGAATGCTATTTGAAAAATTACGATCCAAAGACTCGATTTTTCATGCTTCAAATTAACCGCAAGATGAAGCAAACCAGGTCGTAAAACACTGCCCTTCCCTTCACTTTTGACACATCGGAATTCAATAACACGATGTCTCACCTAAACGTCCAAAGTGATGAAGCCCAGCAGTCGCAAATCTCATTTAAACTCTCTAGCTATTATTGTCAGTTCAGTAACCTTGATCCTGATCAGCTGTTCTGAACGAGAATTAGTCCGCAAGCCGGTCGGGCTGACTCAGGGCTTTACCAGCGGAGAGTTTAATCACTTTGAAGGCGGTGTGTTGTTTACTGACGTTGCCTTCGGATTGGACGTTCTCTGGAAAGCAAGTTTTCAAAACGGCAGAGCCTATAAAGAGAATCTTGGCTTCTTTGTTCCGGGCGGACTTTTGATCTCACCGAATAAAAACAACTCCCATGATCACGCACGACTGAATGCGTTCTTCTTAAAAGTGGTCGATGGTAAATTGTACATCACTATTGCCAACGAACAATTGCAGGTCCTGGGAATAATTCATACCCATCCGGATGAACGAAGCCTGCGTATGCCGACTCCGCGCAACGATTATCAATACGGATTTATGGGAATTCACAACTACGTGATGGGCCACCTCGACTTGTTTGATGCGTATAAGAACCAGAATGGCGGTGAAGTCTACAAACGATTAGGACCGAGATCAGCTTATGACAAGTTACCGTTCATCGGTTTAGCCGGTTCACTTGACGCCAATGTCGCAAGTTCATGGATTGAATGACTTCTCGGGGTGATGCTAATCATTCGGCCAATGCGACTTATCTATTCAGCTAAACAGTTAACTTTTTAATAAAGTAGCCCAAACAACTTTCAAAAGTAAGGTTTGAGGCAATTACAAACCGTTTTATCGTGTACAGGTGTATATTTTTGTCATCACAGCTGAGGTGAGAAGGCGACAAGAAAATTATCCCGGAGTTCACCAGTTGTCGGAGACGCAGTTTTTTTTAACGGGTATAATACTTGCAAAAACAAGAGAAAGGAAAACATCAATGAATCTCGCTTATTTCTTCACTCTATTATTTTTGGCCATTGCAGGATCGGCATACATGACATATTTCGAACATGAAAGAAGCCGCCGCCATTCCAAGAAAAAGAGAAAAAACAAAATGAAGGTTGCTTAACGATCAGCAAGCTTATAGTCCGAAGCGGTACTGAAGTCCCGCGATTATTTGTTGCCGTGATCCCAGGAAACCATATTCAAACCTGAGCATCCAATGCTTATTGTGTTGGTACTGGGACCCGATAATAAAATTCCACATATCCTTCGGTCGCTTATCAAGTGAATATTGAACGGATGCATTTTGCTCATCATTTAACGCATCGTCCAGGTTAGTCAAGAACCCGCTTGCTCTGTCCAGAGCACGGTTTGCAGTTTCATACTTGGCAATATTGACGGGATTTTTTTGTTCTACCGATGTCAGGTCATTCCACCAGGTCTCCACTCCAGTATAGGTATCACTCACTTTTTGCAGTCCCGCATCAACCTTTGCCTGCAATCCATCCGTCTCAATTACTTCAGTTAAGTCTATTGATCCTGTTGTTCCCGTATTCAACTTTAACCGGAATCCTCCAACCCACAAGGCAATATTGCGTTCCGGTTTCTTTAATTTAAAGCTCTTTCCGAAACGGGGACCAAAAACAAAAGCAAACGCCGGGTCTTCCAGTTCAGCTATATCGTTCCATGTGAAATTCATATCCAAGGCCATCCACCCGCCGCCTATGCCGAGCGTTGGAGTCAATCCGAATCCAAAACTCGTGGCGTCGAATTTAGCTTGTGATGTCATGTTAATAACATTATTCCAATTTCCATCAGCATCTGGAACATACACTCCGAAATCAACTGTAGTCGAAGGTTTTGCTTTAGCCAGAATGCCATAGACATTAAGAAAAGGGAATACCCAAACATCGGGGCGGAAATTAAGGCCGGTAGCCTCTGAGGTCGCATTATTGAATCGGACGATCTCACTCAGATCGTGCATCGGGTTGTGATTGAATCCCACCTGGAGATTTTCAATAACAAGGTCCGACTCCTGCCAAAGGTAATTGAGCCCTATACCCGCCGAATAGGGAAGGTTGAACCCGCGTTTTGTTGCCGCAGCCCCGAGGATCGGAAGTATGTAGGGATACTCGGACGCCTTAATACTGTCGGCAAATTCAGCATTTTTCTTTCCGACAACCTTGTCGGAATATACCTGACAAAACACTGGCGACACTCCAACTGCCGTTATTAAGAAGATGGATAGTACGAGTCTATACATAAGCCGTCCGTTTTAATTTCTCACACAATAAAAAAATACAAACCATTCGTATCCAAAGATAAGTACAAAAGATGAATGTCCAGCGTTTACAGTTTTTGACTCAAAGGAGTTCATACCCGCGACTTCCAACTTCCTGAAGCTAATAGAGATCAGGTATCCGAAAAACATGGATCGACTGATCTTTCTTTTTGCAACGGTCTGGCTGATTGCTCTTAGCGCGGTCCGAAACTGCAACTATCGTATCCGCTGACAGCCACGCAATTCCCTCGATGTTAGCGTAACTCCTGGAAGGAAACCGATATCGCCGGCCCGATCCTGGAACGATGTCCTTCTTTTCCTCATCGATCCTAGCAACCCATAATCTGGCTGATGACTGCGATGCAACGGCAATCTGTCCACCTTCATAGGCAAGGGCTGAATAATCTTCAAACTCAGCCTGCTTTGGAAGCTTTATTTGATGTGAACCCTCCCACGTTCCATCTGTTCCCCGAACAAAGACGTCAATTCGGCCTCCTCCTTTTTTTGCCGAAGTCCCAAGATTCCCTTCACACAAGGCATACAGCCATTCCTCGTTTCCATGCCTTAGATGTGCAAGCCCCTCGAATCCTTTGTTAGCTTTTTCAAATTGAGTATGAAGCCGTGTACACCTGAGATACTTACCATCAATGTCATACTCCGCTATAAATCCCCGAAGGTGTCCATCAAAATCTTCCACTGATTCCACCAGGCAAAACACTTTATGATGATCCTTGTCAATTGCTATATCTTCAAAACCTTCGCCGAGGCTGGGCGCAGGCAACAACTCATTCCGGGCAGTATTATTCAAAGAGAGATCTATCCGCGCTACCCAATTAAGATTGTCGAAAACTACAAATGCCGTTGATTGGTCTGAAAGGGCTACACCACTTGCTTCAAGCCGACTGCTTTTTTTCCTTCCGGGAAGCAATCGATAAAGTTTTTCTTCTCGGATCAATTCGAGTTTTTTCGCCATTCGCGTAAAGTATGTTAATGACTGATGTTTCCAAGGTACCTAGGTAGTTGTAACTGGATAGTTGCGTACTTGGTGGCAGCGATGGAACGGGTTGGCTCACCGTAGCTTCAATTACTGTGCAGAAACCAGCACCTGCTTTTGTGTTCCAAGCTTTTCAATACCTAACTCGACAACATCGCCTGGTTTTAAATACACTGGTGGCTTCTTTCCGTGGCCAACGCCTGAAGGTGTACCGGTTGCGATAACATCGCCCGGAAGTAGTGTCATGTACTTGCTAACGTCACTAATCAGTTCCGCCACTTTGAAGATCATGTCACTGGTATTTGCATCCTGTACTTTTTTTCCATTCAACGTGAGCCATATCGATAGATTGTGAGGATCGCCCACTTCCGCGGGCGTGACGAGATATGGTCCCAAGGGCGCGAACGTATCAGCGCTCTTTCCCTTATCCCATTGTGTAGCGGGCCGCTCTAGTTGCCACTCTCTTTCGCTATAGTCATTTATAATAGAGTAACCGGCGACGTGATTCAACGCATTGTCTACCGAAACGTTGGATGCTTTCTTCCCAATGATGATGGCCAGTTCGACTTCATAATCCGTCTTTGTTGAATTCTTCGGAATGATAACATTGTCAAAAGGTCCGGACATTGCGCTTGACGCCTTCATGAAAATTACCGGCTCCTTGGGGACAGGTATATTGGATTCCTGAACGTGCAAAAGATAGTTTAGACCGATAGCTACGATCTTGGAAGGCCTCGCCACACACGAAGCAATACGTGCTGATGAAGGAACCTGCGGACAACGGGACTGATTTTTCTCCAGCCACTTTTGCAACCGCGCAATTCCATCGGTAGCGAAAAACTTTTCATTGTAATCTTCTCCGAACGATGATACGTCGATGGACTTGCCGCCAATTACAACCCCCTGCTTTTCATTTAAAACGTCACCGAACCTGAACAGTTTAATTGACGAACTCGCTTGAGGGTAGATTTGATGACTTGCTACAAGGAATACAATTATCAGCCAAGACTTTTTGAGTATGTAGGTTTTCATCAGAAGTTGATTAACTATCACAAAATAGCCATTTAATCTGCTCCTCCTAATTATCGCCTCAGCAAAATGCTGATATCATTTTTGGATATCATCAGTTGGAGTTCCAAAGTGAGTAAATTACCCAACAACTGAAACGTCAAGTCAATTATTCCACACACGGTGTCGGTGATCGTGAATTCGATGGGATTTTTTTTGGCATCATTTTGCCATCCCCCAATGGAAATAAAATTTAAACTAAAACTTAAAACAATGAGATCAGACACTGATAATCGTAGGGATGATTCTGTGACCGAAAACCGGGACAGAATGTTGACAGGGATGTTTCCGGATCGCGAGAGCACGGAAAGCGCGTACAGGGATTTGAGTGAGCGGGGGTATACAACCGACGATGTCAATTTAGTTATGTCAGACGAAACCAGAAAAAAACACTTCTCAAAGGGCAAAACTGAAATTGGTAATAAAGCTCTGGAAGGTGCAGGAACTGGATCGGCGATTGGCGGAGCTGTTGGCGCAGCAGTTGGAGTGATAGCGGCTATAGGAACGAGTGTACTTATCCCAGGTCTTGGGCTAGTCGTTGCTGGTCCACTGGCTGCCGGTCTTGCTGGTGCCGGAGCAGGCGGTTTAACGGGAGGAATAAT
>JGI10216J12902_100122993_pt1 | contig 10110 bp, 8 predicted proteins | sample KanNatreferecore_FD_12902 | JGI IMG/M metagenome (IMG submission 12902)
CCCCTGCCACTATAAACAACCAGCAATCCTCTTAAACTTCAATTGTCGTAGAGGCATAGGCCAAGGAACTACGAGGCGACCCAAAACTACTTCTCTCTGCAGCATCTAAGCGCCTCAATGCCATGTAGATGCGGATGGGTGGTATCACGCATACAAAAATCGAGGCTATCTCTTGGAGAGAGTTTGTGAAGTGATCTTAGCAAGCACCGAGACCAGCGTCAAGCTAACGATCCCTTTCAAGGAAGAGACGTGTTATACTCGCCTATAGGTGTGAGACTTCTCTGCTGGCAGCACCCCATTTTTACGCTGGTCACAGGACGGAGAGACGCCGATGCAGCCGTTACGTTCACTGCTGTTTGTGCCGGGTAATAAGCCGACCTGGATGGAGAAAGCGTTACATTATGGTGCGGATGCCTTAATCTTAGATCTTGAGGATTCTGTCCCAGGCTCTGACAAGCGCTCCGCGCGCACCCACGTCCGACAGGCTCTCGAGTGTCTGCACGACCGCGGACCCCTCTTGACCGTGCGGATCAACGCTCTGGACACAGGACTTGCGGGTGACGACCTCGAAGCTATTCTCTGTCCCGGACTCTCGGCTATTGTCGCCCCAAAGGTTGAGACACCGCACGATGTGATAGTCTTGGATACCTTGCTTACGCAGGGGGAACGGCGGGCTGGTATGGCGGTAGGGCAGGTAGAAATTTTTCCCACACTCGAAACGGCCAAAGGGATCTATCATGCCTATCACATTGCCAGCAGCTCAGCGCGTGTGCCAACCTTGTGCGGGACCGCTGGCCCGGGGGGGGACACCGCACGCTCGCTCGGCTATGTATGGAGTAAGGCCGGCTCCGAAACGCTGTACATCCGCTCCAAGGTTCTGCTCGAAGCCCGTGCTGCTGGGGTGACGTATCCCTTGATGGCGAGTTGGTTCAACATTCCGGATCTGGAGGGATTACGCGCCGATGCCCAGCTGAACCGCCAGTTGGGTTACTGCGGTCAGGTCGTGATCCATCCCACGCATGTGCCAGTGGTCAACGCGGTCTTTACGCCTACGTCTGAGGAAATTGCCTACTATCAAGGCCTCCTGGCGGCTATGGAGGAAGCGGAACGTCACGGCACCGCAGCAGTGACTTATCAAGGCGCCATGGTGGACATCGCCATGGTGAAAACTGCGCGGCAAATGCTCGCCCTGGCCCGGGCTATTAACGCTCGCCATGTCGAGGAAAAATGAAGGCTTGAATTGTGTTGGCCATTTTGGATACGATAAGGCCGTACCAGGTCTCTAGGGCAATGCGGGCCGCGGCTCCTCTTGGGCACCCCTAGCGAGTCGCTCTCGCCTTGTCCCGGTGGTCACTGTGTGAAGGGGTGCGCCATGCTATCCAAGACGCTCGAAACCGTGGCAAATATGTTTAGCAATGCAGGGCTCTGGCTCCTGGTGTGGATCCTTGTTTTGATCGGATGTTCTCTGTTTGTCCTACGGATGGCGAGCACACCGAAAAAGCCCCGCCCCTGGGTAGTGCGTAAGGGTGAGTGCCCTTTCTGTGGCAGTGAATTGTTTGGCACCACGCGTGACTATCAGCGCCTGCATCTGCTCGAAGCCTTGTCCCCAGAAAGTAAATACCTGTGCACGAACTGTGATCGAGAAAAGGTCGCCGACCTACTCAGTAAATACCGCCTGGGCCTGGCTGACGATTGACCTCTTCTCATCCGCCAGTAGGCGTCTCTTGTAAGGATCCGCATCCATGACCCCGTCTCCTTTTGCACTTGAGGGTAAGACGATTATTGTCACTGGTGGTGGGATTGGCATTGGTAAGAGTATTTCCCTTGAATGTGCCCGCGCCGGTGCTGACATCATGCTCTGTAGTCGGCGCATGGAGCATTTGGAACCTACGGCTGAGGCTATACGCGGACTCGGCAAACGCGCTCTCGCCCTCACGGTTGATGTGCGCGACCCCGACCAGGTACACCGTGTGGTGCAGCGGACGCTGGAGGAATTTGGCAAGATTGATGTGCTCGTCAACAATCACGGTGCCAGCTTTCGCGCCCCGGTAGAAAACATCAGCCTGAACGGTTGGAATGCGGTCGTGAGCATCAATTTGCATGGCGTCTTTCTTTTTTGCCAGGCCGTGGGGAAACACATGATCGAGCGTCGCCAAGGGGTCATTGTGAACATCGCTTCTATGGCTGGTGTGCGTGGCTCGCAGATGATGTCCCACTATGGTGCCGCAAAGGCGGCAGTCATCAATTTCACCACGACCTTGGCGATGGAGTGGGCGCCCCACAACATTCGGGTCAATTGCATTGCCCCTGGCCCCATAGAAACCGAGGGCTACCTGGAGGTCCTGCATCGCACCAACCCGAATGCGGATGAGGTCTACCGGAGTGTGGCCGCACGCGTGGCGCTGGGACGTTGGGGGCGGGTCGAAGAAATCGCCTATCCCACCATCTTCCTGGCTTCAGAGGCCTCCAGCTTCATGACCGGGACCACGATTAACATTGATGGAGGGCCAGCACGGCGCGAACTCGACTAGACCGAGCGAAGCCTGCACTGAGGAGGCGCATGCAGACCAATAGTACCAGTCAATACTTGCAGCTGGAGCACGTGAACCTGCACTACCTCGACTACGGCGGTCCTGGGCCGCAGACCCTGGTCTTTGTCCACGGCGGTGGCGCCAATGCCCACTGGTTTGATCTTGTCGGACCGGCCCTGGCGCGCTCTTGTCGGGTGTTGGCCGTGGATTTGCGGGGGCATGGGGACAGTAGCTGGGCAGAGCCACCCGTCTACACCTTCGAGGCCCACATGCAGGACCTCCGGGCCCTGTTCCAGGCTGAGCACCTCGTAGCGCCACTCCTCATGGGCCATTCCATGGGAGGCATACTCCTGACGCAATACACCGGGACGTGGCCTCAAGAGGTAGGAGCCCTGATAGTCTGTGACTCAAGGCCGGTGTATTCTGAGGACGCCGCTGACCTCTTGCAGCAGATGGGACAACGTCCAGGACGAGAATATCCCACGCTCGACGAGTATATCGCCCATTTTCGCATCCGTCCTGACGGATTGCGTGCGCCGCAGGCTGTCCATGACTATATTGCCCGCTCTGCAGCGCGACAAGTACCAAAAGGCACGTGGATGCACAAGATTGACCGTCGCGTGTACGCGCAACGCACCTCGACGAATACTCTGCCATTCTGGCAGCGCATCACCTGCCCAGCCTTGGTCCTCCGGGCTGAGCATAGTTCACGCCTGACGCCAGCACTCCTCCAACAGATTCGTGAGGTCTGTCCTCATATGGAGTGGTCTGAGGTTGCTGGTGCTGGGCATCATCTCATGCTCGATCAGCCCGAACAAACGGCTATACTGGTACGTGCGTTTCTGCAGCGGCATCATCGCATCCGGGGCTGAGTCTGCCTCCTCAGCCCATCAATCTTCAGCCGTCATCTCCAGGCTAATGTCCACAGCCGGCGCAGAATGCGTGAGAGCTCCTACAGAGATCAGATCTACCCCAGCTTCAGCATACAGATGTACGGTTTGCAGCGTAATACCCCCCGAAGACTCCAGGAGGAGATGTTCGCCTCCAGGGGTCTCGCGTACCAGACGCACGGCTTCACGCGTCTGTTCTGGGGTCATATTGTCCAACAGGATGGCATCAGCCCCTGCGGTCAGCGCTTCGTGGAGTTGGGGAAAATTTTCGACTTCCACTTCGATTTTCTGCAGGTGCGAGACGGCCTGCCGGGCCAGATTGACGGCTGTAGTGATACCGCCAGCAATAGCAATATGGTTGTCTTTAATGAGTACGCCGTCTCCCAGACCAAAGCGATGATTGTACCCACCGCCAACCCGTACCGCGTACTTTTCGAGCAGGCGGAGACCTGGGGTTGTCTTGCGCGTATCAATGATGCGTGCCCCGGTATGCCGCACGCTCTCCACATAGCGCCGTGTTGCTGTTGCCACACCTGAGAGACGCTGGAGGAGATTCAGGGCTACCCGCTCAGCCGTGAGTAGGGCCCGGGCTGGACCGTGAATCTCAGCAATAACGCTCCCAGGAGTGAAGTGCACGCCATCTTGCATAGTACCGTCCAAACGGATCGTACTGTCGACCGTGTGGAAGACGGCCAAAGCGACTTCAAGCCCCGCCAGCACGAGCGCTTCTTTGGCCAAGAAGCGTCCATGCCCCCGGGCCTGGGGCGGCACCGTCGCTAGGGTAGTGATATCGCCATATCCAACATCTTCTTCGAGAAGACGGGTGACCAGTTCACGTAATACTAGGGGCGACGAGTCCATGCGTCTCCTCCAGAAGTGGTGATGGGAATAATAGTGGCAAAAAACTCTTCTTATAGGTTATAATAGGAGGTTGCGCCACGTTGCTGCTTTATGTAAGCGGCACTGTGCCACAAGGTTGTCTGTGTCAGGAGGCTGAACCTTGACTACTCAGCATGCGCTCCTCGATGCCGCTATTAAGAAAATCGGTAATCGCTATCTCACCACCATGCTCATTGCGAAGCGTATTCGTCAGCTCTATCACGGTGCCCCGGCCCTGGTGGAGCATGATGGCGATGAGAGCCATTTCACCATTGCTGTGCGTGAAATTGCCGAGGGACATCTGACCATAGAGCCTATGATAGGAAGTCCCCCATCCGCGCTTGCCTCCCCTATCCATACGAGTAACGGGACTGCCGAGGACATTACTCCGGTAGTGGTAAAAGATACCCAGTAAAAGTACTGGCCTGGGGAAGACAGGGGCTGCCTCTGCCTTCCTACAGGTTGTGTCATCGTACCATTCTCCTGGTGGACAACGCAAATAGCACATGAGCACCCCGTAGATAGCAGACAGGCACTGCGGACCATGGAGTGGCAGTCATGACGCGCGTTCTGCTTCACTCTCCCCTCGACATGCATCTACACCTGCGCGAAGGCGCCATGCTGCACACGGTGACGCCACTGAGTGCGCAAGCGTTCGCAGGGGCTGTGATCATGCCGAATCTTGTCCCGCCCGTGGACAACCAGGAACGGCTTGAGCGCTATCGCGCCTCCATTCGTGCCGCCAGTGACGGTGCGCTCTTCGAGCCGTACATGACGCTGTTTTTTAAGGCGTATGACGAGCCTACACTGCGCAGTCTGAAGACGCACATCATCGGGATCAAACTCTATCCCGCCGGTGTGACGACGCACAGCGAAGCCGGCGTGCAGACCATCGAGGACGCCATTCCTATGCTGGCTCTCATGCAGGAACTCGCTATTCCGCTGCTCGTGCATGGCGAGACACACGGTTTTGTGCTCGATCGCGAGCGCGAATTTCTCGCGGTGTACGACCGTCTAGCGACGCGCTTTCCTAGGCTCACCATCATCATGGAACATATCACCACCCGGGAGGCAGTGGCCTTTCTGGACCGTTATCCCAATGTCTACGCCACCGTGACCTTGCATCATCTCCTGTATACCCTGGACGATATCGCTGGCGGGCTCTTGCAGCCCCATCTCTTTTGCAAACCTCTCGCTAAACGTCCAGAAGACCGCGACGCCCTGCTCGCGGCAGCGCTGAGCGCTCATCCTAAACTGATGTTCGGGAGCGATTCAGCGCCGCATCCGCAGTCCGCCAAAGAGTGCAGTGACTGTGCGGCAGGCGTGTTCACGGCGCCTATCGCTCTGCCGCGTCTGGTAGAGCTCTTCGAGCAGCACCACGCGCTGGACAGGCTGCAGGCCTTCGTGTCCGACAACGCCCAACCCATCTATGACATTCAGCCACCCGCGCGCGTCGTCGAGCTTGCAAAAACGCCCTGGGTAGTACCGGAGCGCTACGGTGCCGTCATCCCTCTGCACGCTGGGGAGACGCTGGCCTGGCAGGTGGTCGCAGCTTGAAGTCAAACCAGGGAAACTGTGTGTTGTTAGAGTCATAAGATCGCTCAAGAGGGCGTCAAGCTGGGGGCACATTAGTGTAGGGTATAATGCATAGTGTCGTGTAGACCCATTGTAATCCCCGCCCTGCTACGAGGTTGAGGTTGTACGTTGGACAGTCCAAGTATTGGTGCTCCGGGGCGTATTGTATCACCTGCTGAGGTGCTGCCTGTTGATCTAACGCGGGCGTTTGTTATTGGCCAGCATCTCCAGGGTGAAGTTGTGCGTATTGTCCCGCACGGTGGTGTGTTGGTCAATTTTGACGGACAGCCTGTTCTCCTTGCACTGGCGCAACAGGTCGTCCCAGGGCAAATCCTCGCTGCTACTGTCGTGCAGGTCTCTCCAGCGTTGCTATTGCAACTGACGGACGAGTTGCCGTTGCCTCTCCCTGCTGAGACAGCGCTGACACTGTCCCCGGCGCCTCAGGAGGGACATCAGGGAGTTCTGAGCGCTTCCCAATTGAAAGCATATCTGATGGCCAATCAGCCGTTTGGCGAGACGGTCACGATGCTGCGGCATGTGCTCAGCAGTCATCTCTGGTTGCACGAAGTGGCGCCCGCGCTGATGCAGGAACTCCGAGATACCCTGACCGTGCTGTATCTACAGCGCGAGTTGCCTCTGGATGCTGCTCAGCTCAAGGACCAGATTGACAGATCGGGCCTCAACTATGAGAGTAAAGTGCAACGTATGCTCATGGGAGAGTTCCCCAGTGCCGAAGCTATCCTGGCCAAGGACCTCAAAGGACAGCTTTTAGAGCTGTCGCACCGGCTCGAACTGCTGACGCACTTAGAGACCGATCCAAGGAGCCGAGAAGCTGCGACTATCCTGGCCCAGGTGAAGCGAGCTGTGGATGCGCTAGAGTTCCAGCAATTATCAAACCAAGGTGCATTGCAAGAGCACCGACCACTGGTGCTCCCCCTCGTGTCCCCAGCTCCCATGCAGACAACGCGGCTCATCATACACCGCGAAGGTCACCAGGGGAGGACACCTGTAGCAGATCAGGAGCACTATACTGTCACCTTGTCACTCGACCTCTCGGCCCTTGGTCCGTTGCACATCGCAGCCGCGGTCCACGGCTCTGCGGTAGCCGCGACATTCCGTGTCGCGGACCCGGCCGTTGCAGAATTTCTCCGCGCTGCCATGCCCGATTTGCATGCCCGACTGCAGACACTTGGGTTTACGCCAGGGGTCGCCCGTGCCGTACAGGAGCCCGTGACTCAGGACAGTGAGGAAGGTTTCCCGCGCTCGCTCACGCGAGCTGTCAAGCTTGTAGACGTCAAGGCATGATCAGGTGAGATATGAGCCATACGACCTTGCCACCCCTGCCCTATGATCCCACGACCTTGCCGCGCGAGACTGCCCGCCATTATATCCCTGCCACTGACCAGGAGATCCAGGCGATGCTCGGCGCCCTCGGTCTGTCGCAGCTCGACGAGCTTTTTGCGCATATCCCAGCGCCGGCCCGCATGGTTGAGCCACCCGACCTGCCTGAAGAACTGGGCTATGCAGACCTCTATCAGCATGTCGTCGCGCAGAGTCAGAAAAACCACTTGCCTGATGTGACATTTTTAGGAGATGGCTTGCCGCACTACAGAGTCCCTGACTTGGTGCCGTTCGTAGCGGGATTGCGCGAATTAATGACGGCTTATACCCCCTATCAGCCGGAGCGCAGCCAGGGCACCCTCATGACGCAGTGGCTCTACCAGTGCTGCCTCGCCATGCTCACGGGCTTCGAGGCCATTAATGCCTCGCAGTATGATCGCGCCACGGCGCTCGTAGAGGCCCTGCAGACAGCGGCACATTTGTCGCGTCAGGGTCGTACACATTTTCTGCTGCTGGGCTCGCTCTGGCCACATGATCTGGAGGTTGTCCGCACCCTTCTGGCCGGTACGCGGCTGACCTACGAAGTGGTCCCCATTGACCCAGAGCGCGGCATGGTACCGCTCGAAGTGCTCGAGCAACAGGCAGTGGCCCAGGCTGATGGGTTGGCGGGCATCGCCTTCCCGCAGGTCAATAGTCTGGGGTATCTGGAAGACGTTGATGGGCTCACGGATCTAGCGCATCGCCTGGGGGCCAGAGCCATTGTCGTCACAGACCCGATGCTGCTGGCTACTGGCGGGCTCAAAGCCCCCGGCACGTTCGGGGCAGAGGGCGAGGGGGCAGATATCCTCGTGGGAGAAGCACAGCACCTGGCCATTCCCCCGCACTATGGGGGACCAGGGCTGGGAGTCTTTGGCATTCGCTACAATGCGGCGCATCAGCAAGACATTCGCCAGGCGCCGGGGCGCTTCGTCGGTGACGCCCAGGATGAGGCCGGGCGTCTTGCCAAGGTCATGGTGCTGTCGACCCGCGAGCAGCACATTCGTCGTCATAAGGCCACGTCGAACATCTGTACGAACCAGGGCTTTGTGGCTACGCTCGCCGCCGCCGCGATCCTGGCACGGGGCGAGGAGGGCATGCGGAAGGCCTGTATGCAGGCGCGCGCCAATGCCCTCACGGCAGCACGTGGGCTCCTGCGGGTACCTGGAGTGCGTCTAGCGTTTCCTGAGACACCGTTCTGGAATACTTTTGTCCTTGCTTTACCGTGCTCCAGCGCTAGCCTGGTGGAGACCGCTCGCCAGCGTCGTATGCATCTTGGGATAGATGTGTCATCGCGCATCCCCGGGTCAGGAGGGCATCATCTGCTCCTGTCGTTCTCGGACCTCCAGGAGCCAGAGCACCTTGAACGGCTGCTCGCCCTATTTGTTGAGACCATCGGTATGCCTAGGGCTGAAGCTGCAGTGTCCCTCCCAGAGGTCCCCACGGCATCCCTGCGTCGCGAGCCCGTAGGCTTACCAAGTTGGGACCATGAGCAGTTGCGGACGTTTTTTACTTCCCTCTCAGAACAAAACATCAGTCCTGACCGCACCTGCTACCCGTTGGGCTCTTGCACGATGAAGTACAACCCCTATATCAACGAGGTGGCGGCTGCTTTACCTGGCTTTGCCCATCTCCATCCCGATGCGCCGCTGGCCGACGCACAGGGTACGCTAGAGGTACTGTATAACATTCAAGAGTATTTTAAGGCGATTACGGGACTGTCGGCCGTCACCACGCAACCGGTGGCTGGCGCGCAGGGTGAGCTCGTGGGCCTCAAAATGTTTCAGGCATATCACCGCAGCCGTGGCGATACGCAGCGTGATATTGTCCTCATTCCGCACTCTGCCCATGGCACAAACCCAGCCACAGCCACCATGGCTGGATTTGAAACGGTGCAGCGCGGCGCTGAAACCCTTTCTGGCGTGGTCGAGATCAATGCCGGCCCCAACGGGCAAATCGCTATGGATCACCTGCGCCAGCTCCTTGACCACTACCGGGGGCGCATTGCGGGCATTATGGTCACCAATCCGAACACGTCTGGGGTGTTTGAAAGGCATTTCGCCGACATTGCCGCATTGATCCACGCGGAAGGTGGCCTGGTGTATATGGATGGCGCCAACATGAATGCCATTGCTGGCTGGGTCAATCTCAGTGCCCTTGGGGTTGATGCGGTGCACAACAACAACCATAAAACCTGGACCATCCCGCATGGTGGCGGTGGGCCGGGCGATGCTATTGTGGCAGTCAGTGAGCGGCTAACACCGTTTTTGCCAGGGGTGCAGGTGGTCCGTAGCGGGCATGAGTATGCTCTGAAACATCCGGCACAGTCGATTGGCTCGGTGCATCGGCATTTTGGAAACGTCGGCCATAAGATCCGTGCCTACACCTATTTGCGCGCTCTTGGACGAGAGGGGGTGCGGCGCATGTCTGCCGTGGCCGTGTTAGCAGCGCGCTACCTGCACCACCGGCTGAAGCACCACTTTCCCACCCTGCCGCAGGAGACCCCGGACTCACCGCGTATGCATGAGTTTATCATTACACTGCCGGAGGCCACGTTCGAGACACTCGAAGCCGCTGGCATGAGCCGCGCCCGGGCCATTGGCCCATTCGGCAAGCTCTTTCTCGACTTTGGCTATCACGCCCCGACCGTGTCCTTCCCCGAAGCTCAGGGACTGATGATCGAGCCAACCGAGTCGTATACCAAGGCTGAGCTGGACCGTTTCGCCGATTCCATCATCCTCATGCTGCACCTGGTGAACGAGCAGCCGACCATCCTGCACACAGTACCGCATTTCACGCCTGTGGACCGTATTGACGATGTGAGTGCTAATAAACATGTGGTCGTGAGTGCCCCTCTG
>JGI10216J12902_100164874_pt1 | contig 10109 bp, 5 predicted proteins | sample KanNatreferecore_FD_12902 | JGI IMG/M metagenome (IMG submission 12902)
CACTACCGAGCCGACAGTGGCGGTGACGCCGGCGTTTGTGGTGACCGTCGGCGTGGTGCCCCCCAAAGTCAGAGTGCCGCCCACCACCGAGTAACCGGTGACGCTGAACGTCAGGTTGTGGACGTTGATCGGTGTTCCGACGGTGACGGTGCCCGCTGTGCCGCCGAACACTCCGTTATCGAAGGCAACGTTGTTCCACGCCTGGAAGGTCGACCCGTTGAACCAGATCAACGCGGTGGTGTCCCACGTACCGCTCCCTCCGGTCCCTGCCGCGGCGCCATTGACGTCCCAAGTCTGGTTGGTTTGGGCGTGAGCGGGCGACACTACGATCGAGAAGGCCAGTAGAAGTGCGAGGCCACAAACGTAGGCGACGTTACAAGAGAGCGGCAACCGGGACGACAGTGGAGCGCTCAAGACATAACTTCGGATTCGGGATTCAACGCGCAAATCCCGCGAAGACGTGAAGCTGGGGAAGCTCCACGAGTCCCCGGAGGCGTGTGTCCAACTTGGTTCTTGGCCCAACCACGCTGTTTCTCACATTAGATCACAGTTCTGCTATGTGATTTTCGGCTCCAGCGGGTCGATGGCACAGGGCAATCCCCATTCCGCGCATTGAGGGATGCGTGGCGTCTACAAGCTCCAACGCGAGTGCGATCTACGAGGCTTCCGTCGAGAACCGACAATGGACGATTGTCGGCGTCCGATCATCGAGCGGGATAGCGCGCCAGCTGCACGATCTGAATCAGGTTGCCGCAGGTGTCGTTCAGCATGGCAATGGTCGAACCCGTCACCTCGGTAGGCGGCATGGTGAACGTGGCGCCGCGGGCTTTGATGCGCTCGTAGTCGGCCTTCACGTCGTCCGTGTAGAACATGGCGGCGGGCCGGCCCTTCTGAAAGATGGCCTCCTGGTAGGCCTTGGCTGCCGGGTCGTCGTTGAGCGCCAACTGCAGCTCGGTCCCGTCCGGCTCGTCGTATGAGGCCACAGTCAGCCAGCGAAACGGCCCCTGAGTGAAGTCGGCCTTCTTCGTAAAACCCAGCACCTCGGTGTAGAAGCGCAGCGCCGTTTCGTGCTCGTCCACGTAGACGCTGGTCAGTTTGATCTTCATGTGTGTGCCCTCCGTTTACGACGCCCCAGCCCGCCGGCTCTGTCACATGCGGGACGTTTGGTCCGTCAGTACCATGACGAAATGCGACGGAGGAATGTGACCGATGCCGACACCTGAGTGGCTCGCTGAACAGTTCGAACAGCACAGACGTCATTTGCAGGCGGTGGCGTACCGCATGCTCGGGTCCGCGAGCCAGGCGGAGGATGCGGTTCAGGAGAGCTGGATTCGCCTCGGCCGGTCCGACGTCAGTGACGTCGAGAACCTGCGAGGCTGGCTGACAACGGTCGTCGCGCGTGTGTGCCTGGATCTGTTGCGGACGCGGACATCACGTCGCGAAGATCCCCTTGACGTGCACGTGCCCGATCTGGTGATCACTCGCGCTGACCGCGATCCGGAATCAGACGCCGTGCTCGCCGACTCGGTCGGCCTCGCGCTCCTCGTTGTCCTCGAGAAGCTCGAGCCTGCCGAGCGTCTGGCGTTCGTCCTTCACGACGTGTTCGGGATGACCTTCGAGGAGATCGCCCCGGTCGTGGACCGTTCGCCGGTTGCGGCGCGTCAGCTCGCGAGCCGTGCTCGGCGACGCGTCCAGGGCCAGGCGCCGACGGCAGAGACCGATCGACAGGAGCAGCGCCGGGTGCTCGACGCTTTTCTCGCGGCAGCCCGCCACGGCGACTTCCAGGGCCTGCTCTCCGTGCTCGATCCGGACGTTGTGCTGAGGGCCGATGCCGGCGCGCTCACGGGCATGTCGCGCGTGGTGCGCGGCGCTGACGCCGTGGCTGCGCAAGCCGCCACGTTCTCACAGTCGGGTCTCTCGAATTACGTTGTCCTCGTGAACGGAAGCATCGGAATCGTGTCGCGCCGTCCCGATGGGCGAGTGTTCTCGGTGCTCGGCTTCACGATTGCCGGCAGCCGGATCGTCGAGATCAACATCCTGGCGGATCCGGAGCGACTCATTCGGCTCGATTTGTCCGCTCTCGAGAGCTAGGGACTTATCCCGTAGCCCCAACTGGCCGACCGCCAGTCTGAGTCATCGGCGCTCAAAGTTTGTTTTGTTCAGACCGGCGCCCTGCTTCGTTGATGAGAATGTGGCTCGGGTATAGGGCGAGTCAGATGCTCAACGACGATCGCAAGGTTCGCGTGTTCGTATCCTCGACCTCGGAGGATCTGGCGGAATATCGTGCCGCCGCGCGGCTCGTCATCCTCGACGTCGGCTGGGACCCGTCCATGCAGGAACACATGGGCGCCAGCCCGGATCACACCGTGGATGCGTGCCGGAGTCTCCTGGAGAAGAGCGACGTGGTGCTGCTCCTGGTGGCGTTCCGACGTGGTTGGGTTCCAACCGCTGAACAGGGAGGCAACGGCCTCGACTCCATCACCGCACTCGAGCTTGCGCACGCCCGCGAGCGAAACATTCCAATCCTGATCATGCTGGCCACTGATACATGGCCAGGAAAACTGTGGGAGAAGGGTGACGAGGCGGTCGCGCGGCAGGAGTACTTCCGCGCGAAGTTGAATCAGCCTGCGATGTTTTTCGAGTGGGAGGGAAGCGTACCTGGACTGCCGGTCTTCCGGGCCAAGGTCCGTGAAGTCCTGCTCAGTCAGAAAGAGCGCCTGCTCGAGCAGAAGACGCGCGACGCCCAGGCGGCGAGCGTCGACGAATACCTGAAGAGCGCCTACGACGGGTTGATCGGTGGGACCAGTATTCCGTTTCTCGGTCATGGCGTTTATGGAACCGGACCGCTGAGTTCCGATGCTCTGGCCCGCGCGTTGGTCGGCGGTGGTTACAACCCTGGCGATCTCTGTTTGGCAACAGCCGCGGAGTATCGTGAACGGATCCTCAAGTCGCGGGATCAGTTTCTCCAGCAGCTTTACCGCGTACTCGAGACGCAGGAAGCCCAGGTCATGCCGACCGCGGCGCACCATCTCATTGCCGCCGCCTCCGGGCCGTCGCTCATCGTCGACGCGACGTTCGATCGGATCCTCGTGAATGGCCTTCGTGCTCAGGGCCAACCATTCGCCATCGTCAGCCACATCGTCCGGTCGGCCGGCGGCGAACACAACGGCAAGATCGTGGTGTTGCGTCCCGGCGCTGCCCCCGAGATCTGCCTGGCTGACAAGGTCTCTCTCGCCGACAACGAGCGCATCATCTACAAGCCGCTCGGGTCGCCGTTCCTGCACGACTATCTTGACCCTGATCTCGAGATCGACACCGTGGTCGCGACCGAGACCGATCACATTACGTTTCTCGGCCGGCTTGAAAATCAGCATACGCAGATTCCCGCCCGCGTGCAGCGGCTCCTGAAACGCCGGGCACTGCTCTTTCTCGGCTACGGTCTCGACGTATGGCAGTACCGCCTGGTGATGCAGGTCTTCCAGTCGATCGGGAGGCGGGGACCTGATTCGGCCACGCTGGCGGTACGAGTCGCCGGGTCCCCGATCGAAGAAGTGACGTGGAAGCGGCTCGGGGCCGACGTCATCGCGATGGAACCCAACGAATTTGCCCGGCGCGTCCTGCCGGAATACGGCGCGATGGGTGCGAGTTAGCAGGCCATGGCGTCAGGCCCGTACGTTGGTCTCCGCCCATTCGAATCAGAAGAGCGCGATCGATTCTTCGGACGTGAGCAGGATGCCTCTTTTCTCTGCGACAAGATTCTCACCGCACGCCTGACGATCCTGTACGCGCAGTCCGGACTGGGCAAGTCGTCGCTCCTCAAAGCCCTCGTCATTCCACAGCTCGAAGAAAGCGCGGCGATTGTCACGTACTTCGACGCGTGGCGGCAGGACGAGCCCACTGCAGCGCTGAAGCAGCTTCTCATCAACCAGGCATCGCAGCTTGGCGTACCTTCACCGTCAGCGGGTTCCCCATCGCTCGTCCAGCTGGCCCGGCTCATCGACAGCGTCGATCAGCGATCGGTCGTTCTCGTCCTCGATCAATTCGAAGAGCTGTTGATCTCGCACGGCCACAGGCTGGATACCTTCAGGAAAGAGCTGGCGGCCCTGGTTCGCGCTGAAGATCTCGACCTTCAAATCGTTCTTTCACTGCGCGAGGAATTCGTCGCAGCCCTCGAGCCGTTCCGCCAGGACATCCTGAATCTCTTTCACTCGACGTATCGCCTCGAGGCCCTGGATCGCGCGAGCGTACGGAAGGCAATCCTCGAACCGGCAAAGAAGTTTGGCCGTCCGTGCGAGGAAGATCCCGATCTCGTCGGCGCGATCGTCATGGATCTGGAGCGCCGTCAGCGGGAGAGGAGCGCCGACAAGCAGGCGCCCAGCGGCTACGTGACGGTGCAGTCTTCCGAGTCGGTCGAGCTTCCTATCCTGCAGCTGGTCTGCAGCGAGCTATGGAATGCATCTGAGGGGCAGCCACACCTGACGCTGGCTCGCTACAACGAACTCGGGTTGGCGGAAGGCATCATCGATCGCTACGTGCGCAGCGTCATGCCTTCGGCTGGAGCGGACGAGACTACGGCGCGGCTCCTGCGATTTCTCGCGCCGAACTCGGGGTACAAGCAATCGTTCTCATGCGACGAACTGTGCGTTCATACGGAGCTGCCGCCCGAGACGGTGCTCTCGGAGCTCCGACGGCTGGCTGCGGCGCGCATCCTCCGCACGCGAAGCTTTCGCGGCGATGAACGATTCGAGCTGCAACACGATGCGTTCGCGGAAGTACTCCGCCCGTGGCGGGATGCGGTTCTCGAGCGACTCCGGACCCGGGAGCGGGTGGAGAACGAGCGCCGGGCCCGGCGTCAGCGGCTCAAGCAGCGAGGCACCGCTGCGGCGCTGGCTATTTTGTGCCTGCTGGTGGCCGGTGCGCCGACGTTCTTCTGGCTACGGGACCGTCAGCAGTTCTGGCTGAACACCGTCGGCCAGCTAGAGCCGCTGAAGGACTTGGAAACCGACGAAGCGTGGCAGATCGGACCGACGCTCGAGCGCGTCGTGACCTATCTCCTGTTCCAACGACAGGACGACGATCGGTACGAACGCTTGAAAGGCTTGCTCGTCGAATACGGCGACCTGCAGCAGAAGATTCCCCGTTATGGGGTCAACTACAACGGCAGTCAGTACCTGCCGATTCCCGACGAAAGCTGGCCGCTGCAGCTGCATTACTCGACATCCCGCCTCAACCCCGACGATCGGGGGGAGTGGGAGGATGGTTTCCGAAGCGAATGGCATCTCTACATGCAGGACTTCGCCGGGAACTGGGGAGTGCCCGTTCCGCAGATCGTCTTCCTAAAAAAGCAGCAGGAGTTCCCGCGGACCAAGGCGATGCTGACCTACCCGGGTCACGCGCCGCTGGAGCTCGTGCTCCCGGATTTCCGCGATACGCTGCCCGTGCTCGAACCCACATTTCTTCAGGCGCCGAAGCAGGAGCAAGGTCGCGAGTTCTTCAACAGGCTCTCCGCCGACTGGGGAAAGCCGATCGAGCTCGAGCTTCACAATCCCGTGAAGTACTACCGGGTTCCGACGTGGTCGATCCCGGTCTGGAACCTGCTCAATGGCGAGTCTCAACTGCATCCAGGAAGCTCGGTTGCGGCGGCGACCATGGCGGGGCATCTGCTGGCTGCGCCGGACGTTCTTCTGACGCCAAGCGTCATCGACATCATGCTGCGGAGACTGGGCAACTCGCATCTGCAAGCCGTGACCGAAGCGCGCACGGTCCGCGGATCGCGCCTCCGCAACGACCTCTCGGAAATCATCCGGCTGGGCCACCCACTCACCGCGAACCATCTGAAGCTGGTGCTGGCTTTTCTTGCAACCGTACCAGACCTCGATTCCATCACGGCCGCCTCCGAGGCGACGAAGTACCTGGCTCTGGACATTTCCGCAACAGATGCCCCGCAACGCCTGTCTGGGCCCGTGCGCCCGACCGGCGGCTCGAGTCTGCGGGCCGGCCGAATCGATCCCTGGTATGACGAGGCGTACTCGTGGCTTCCCCAAGTCGACCCTCAGATCCAGCTGGTGCTCGGGAGGCACCTCACCGAGACGCTTACAAGGACTACCGACGGACGTCTGAGGCCAGGCCCCGACCTCCTGAAGGCGTACGAGTCTTACCGCGACGAGTTCTTCGGTCGGTTCGGTTTCGACTTTCCCGAGTGGGAACTTCAGTCGGATCGAGAGATGGAGGGCAGTGCTGAGGTGAACGCACGCTACCGCGTTCTGAATCAGGAAAACACCAGCGACGAGGTGCGGCCATTCGAAGCGCCGTCCATCGAACACCTGCTCCAAGCCCTCCGTTTTCGCGCAGAAAAGTTCCGCACGTACTGGATCAGCCTCGATCAATCCTTCAACGCGGAGTCTCCCGACCGCAACAACGCTTCTTCGCTCTGGCATTCGGCATCACCTCTGCGCACCTGGCTAGAGCACCGGTATTCGAAGACGGATCTTGTCAGGATTCAGCGCGCGGTGATCGCACCGACGGCAGATGAGCGGCAGCGGAATGAACACGACCCGATCGCGACCCCTGCGTATCACACGCTGCGGCACCTGGACTGGCTCCTGTCGTCTCTCGCGTTCTGGTCGGAAGTTGTTGATCCGCTCGATCTCAAGGGGGTCGCGACCGCACTGCGCGATACGCAACGCGCGCGACTCAGTCCGAACGATTTTCGTAGCCCCGGCGGCGAAGTCGCACGCCTCGTTTCGTCCGCCATCACTGAACTGGCCCTGCAGCGGTATGACAGCGCTGAGAAAATGTTCGCCACAGCGATCGCACTGGACCGCTCAAACGCCATTGCCGCTTTCCTTGACCAATATCCGAAACAGTATTCCGCCCGCAGGCTCGCTGAACTAGGCCAAGGGTGCGATCAGCGGCGACTGTCGCAGAACACCTTCGACCGTCCGGATCACATTGATCTCGTCGATCTCGTTGCTTCCCTTCCATCGCACGACGGGCGGCTGCCATACCTCCGTCTCTGCGCTGCAGCGACAGCTCCGTCGAACCGTAAGTGGATGGCCGACGCTGAGCTCCGACAGCTGCTGATGGAGCGGCCGGATCCGCAATCGTGGCCCGCCGAGCAGGCACTGTGGTTCGGAGAAGCGCTGCTCTCGGTGGATCCGATACGGCAGCCGGACCAGTGGCGGGCGCGCGGCGTCGATTTCGTGCGCAGCGGGGTGACGCGGCTCAACGAAAGACAGCTGGTGGTCCGTTCGTTCGAGCGATTCCTCAATCGTTGCGAAAGCGATGGCCCGCACAACTGGTGCTGGACGCTCTTGCGTGACATGGTCTCGGCACGGCCACTGGATAACCTGCATTTCAGCCTTGCCAATCGATTGTCCAACAACGAAACGTCCGCAGACCTTGAGGACGCCTTGAAATGGATCGACACGCTCCGCGATTCAGACTTGGCGCGACTGCTTCGTCACATCGCCCAGAAGAATCTCGCGAGCCTCGGAGACGCTGCGATGCGGTCTGCGGCGGAGACCGGCTTCCGCCAGATGTTGTTGTCGCGCAATGTCGAAGTCGCGAGGCATTCGCGCAGGAATCTCGTGGAGCTGCTGGTTGACAGGGGGGAATTCGCAGAGGCGACGCGTCTGGCTGACGAGGGAATGCGGAGGCTGGACACGCAGAACGCGGGCGGCTACCTCATCGACCTGTATTACATCGCGTTGCTTGGCCAGGGCGCGGATGCGGCGGCAACCGTCCTCGAGACGATGCCCGGCCGGGTCGATAATTCCGAATACGCGCTCCATCTGGCGCTTCACAACACGCTCACACAATCCGCGCAGGGAGAAGAGTACGCGCGCAGGTTCCTCGGCATGAAGCATCCCTACAGCGACTACGTCGCCATGATGCTCTTCTCAGCTATGCGGATGAATGTCTCGGGCTCACTCTCCCCAGTCCAGGAGAGAGCAGAGGAACTGCTCGCGCAGCGATGGGCGGAAATCGAGCCGGATCGCGCGAACTGGCCGGCGCGTATCCGCGGAGGTGATGTTTCAGCCTGGCGCGAAATGCTGATTGGCTACTATCGGAGTCAGGTCTTGCCTGCTGAAGTGCTCGATCCGCTGGAGAATGAAGCCGCCTTCGCGCGTTCCGATCTGCACTTCCTGCCGATGCCGCGGCAGGCCCTGATGACGGAAGCCTATTTCTATGACGCAATGCTGGCGCGTTCCAATGGCGACATGGCGCGCATGACGCAACGGCTCGAAACGATCGTGCACACGGGCTACAGCCGGTACATCGAATACAAGCTTGCGTGGTTCCTGCTCCAGCAGGTTCGCGGAGCGCCGGTTCGACCTGGCTCGTAGGTGGCGAGATCGTCGAGTGGAAACGGCACGAGAGCTAGGGAACAGATCCCCGCACGGCCGTCACCACGTACCCCGTGGTGGCGAGATCGCTCTGGTAGATCAAGGCGACCAACCGCGCGAACGGATACAAGACGAGCGCCATCGCGATGATGGCGCCGCTCGCCAGTTGACGGCGCGCTCCCGAAACTTGAACGCTGCGCATCATCAGCACCACCACGCTCGCGAGGTAATCGTTGCGTGGCCTGATGCTCACATTCTGAAAGCCTCTGCAGAGATGCGCGAGACCGAACTGTGTATAGCGGTAGAAATCGTAGGGCGCGTCGTGGATCGGCAGGATGAAGGGTGTACTCAGAAACAACCGTCCGCCTGGTTTCAACACGCGATGCATCTCATCGAGCGCAAGTTGCGGCGTCTTGACGTGCTCGAGCACCTCGACCATGAATATGACGTCCACGGACTCGTCGGCGAACATGTTCATGTCGCAGACATCCGCGACGATGTCGGGTTTCCTCGCCGGATCGATATCGACTTCCGTGACGCGCGCACCGATGCGACGCCCAATCAACTCTGAAACGGCGCCGCCAGCTCCGACGCTGAGGATGACGTTCTTCTCTGAAGAGGGAATGCTCGAGACCACCTCATTCAGCCATTCATAGAGACCCGCTCGACTGAATCTCTTTGACAGGCGCAGCAACGTGCGCTGGAACGCCTGATAGATCCGACTCATATGGTTCTCCGAAGGGCGCGATCAGTGTAGCAGGCAGGTCAGCTCTTCCCTGCTGTCACCGTCGAGTGCTTCAGTGCCAACTCTGCTTCAAGGCACTCTCGAGCGACGCAGTGGCGGCGAAACGCGAACAACGCGGCAGAGGTGCCGAGCTGAGTTTCGGCGCGACAGCCATCAAGGCCCGCGAGATGCGCCGGGAATGGAAGTAGACTGCGCCCGGTAGGACGCGCGATCGGGAGCGCGACCTCATTGCTGAGACTTGCGAGTAGCGCATCACCCGTCCGTACTGATTGTGGGCGCAGGGATCGCCGGCCTCGCGCTGGGCCGCGCCTTGCGTGCGCGCGGGATCTCCGTGGAGATCATCGAGCGCACGACCGTCTTTACCCCGGTGGGAACCGGGGTCTACCTCCCCGCCAACGGTGTACGTGCGCTCCAGTCGTTGGGCCTCGGCGATGCGGTAACGGCTCGATCGGTCCGTGTGACCTGTCAACGGATTCTGGACAACCGCGGCCGACTCCTCGCCGAGATCGACCTCGATGCAGTGTGGGGCTCGATCGGACCGTGCGTCGGAATGCGGCGCGCAGACCTGCACTCCCTGCTCCTCGATGGAGCCCGCGACGTGCCGCTTCGTCTCGGCAGAACGGTCACCGCGTTAAGCGAGTCGCGCGACGCAGTGACTGTCGTCTTTGATGACGGCGTTCAGCGCGAGTACGACGTCGTCGTCGGCGCAGATGGTGTGCACTCGACAATCCGCCGATTGGCTTTCGGGGGTACACCGCCGCGCTATGTCGGTCAGGTCAGCTGGCGGTTTCTCTCGGAGCACACCCACGGCATCACGAATTGGACGGTCATGCTCGCCCGCGGACGCGCATTTCTGACGGTCCCCGTGCATGGCGGCTTGTACTGCTACGCCGACCTGACGTGCGAGCGCATTGAGAAAGCCGAGAGCGACGCTACCACCTTGCGTTCGCTGTTTTCGGACTTCGCGGCGCCGGTAGGCGCGATCCTCGATCGGCTCGTGAACGCCGACGCTATCC
>JGI10216J12902_103708233_pt1 | contig 10109 bp, 6 predicted proteins | sample KanNatreferecore_FD_12902 | JGI IMG/M metagenome (IMG submission 12902)
GAGCGGCAGCGTCAGCGGGAATCCAGAGGCAGTCTCGACGGCGGAGCGTGGTGCTGATACCCGCTCGGCTCCGCGCTGCGCTTGGCGGATATGACGCGGAGGCATGAATTTTGATCGCGCTGGAGTCGGCAAGACGTGTATGATATCGCCTCCTCGGCCAGTAGCAGTTTGTAGATAGCAGTTTGTGGATTGCGGTAAGGGATCGCGGATGAGCAAAGGCAGCTTGCTTTGGGATGGCTTCGCCGCCCCATCTTCCTCCTAAGTCTGCGATCTCACAGCCGCTGGCGTGCAGCGGTTGGTCGACGATCGCGGGCACCTGCCGTTGGAGCGCCAATGAGCACACCTTCCCCTGGCCCGCTGCCGAGCAGCCGTCGAAAGCAAGAGTTGACCGTATTCTTGGTGCTCACGCTGCTGCTGGCTCCGGCCCTCGCCGTCACCACGGTCGGCGGCTACGGATTGGCGGTGTGGGTGTACCAGATGCTCGCGGGGCCTCCCGGCCCCCCAGCAAAAGCGACGCGCGCTCCAGGTGTTGTTCCCAAGTCGAAAGCCCAGTGAGGCACCGATGTCGAAATCACGCCGCGCATTCATCCGCGCTGAGTGGAGCCCTGCCCCTCCGGCGCAGCATGCTGGATCTGGTCGCCACGTTGAAATCGTCAGCCTGATCGTCAGTACGTGGCCGCAGCATCTGGACGCCGTGTCCGCGTCCATTCTGGCGCTCGGCAACACCGAGATTCACGGTCGAGACCCGAAGGGCAAGCTGATCGTGGTGCTCGAGGAGCCGAGCCAGGGTGCGGTTGGCGCAAAGACACACGAAATCTCCGGCCTGCCGCACGTCCTGTCGGCCACCATGGTCTTCCAGGCCAGCGACGACGCCGAAGTTGCTTGAGGGACCAACACCCATGACAGACCACAATCTGGACCGTCGCAAGTTCCTCAAGGCACAGGCCGCAATGGTGGCCGCGGGGGTCGCGGGACTGCCTGGGACGGCCGACGCGCAGATCGTCACGGATCGCTCCCGGAGCGAGCTAACGTGGAACAAGGCGCCCTGCCGCTTTTGCGGCACCGGCTGCGGCGTCCTGGTCGCGACCAAGGAAGGGCGCGTCGTCGCGACGCACGGCGACGCCAAGGCCGAGGTCAATCGGGGCCTCAACTGCGCGAAAGGGTATTTCCTTTCCAAGATCATGTATGGCGAGGATCGGTTGACGCGGCCCCTGCTGCGCAAGAAGAACGGCAAGTACGACAAGACCGGCGACTTCACGCCCGTCTCCTGGGACGAGGCCTTCACCGTCATGGCCGAGAAATTCAAGGCGGCCCTCAAGAAGGGGGGCCCCTCCGCCGTCGGCATGTTCGGCTCGGGCCAGTGGACGATCTGGGAGGGGTACGCGGCCTCCAAGCTGTTCAAGGGAGGCTTCCGTACCAACAACATCGATCCCAACGCCCGCCACTGCATGGCTTCGGCCGCGTACGGCTTCATGCGCACGTTCGGCATCGACGAGCCGATGGGCTGTTACGACGATTTCGAGGCCGCCGACGCGTTCGTCCTATGGGGCTCGAACATGGCCGAGATGCATCCGATCTTGTGGTCGCGCATCACCGATCGGCGGCTGTCATATCCGCACGTCAAGGTGGCGGTGCTGTCGACCTTCGAGCATCGCTCGTTCGAGTTGGCCGACGTCCCCATGGTGTTCAAGCCGCAGACGGATCTCATCATCCTCAACGCCATTGCCAACCACATCATCAAGACCAATCGGGTCAACAAGGACTTCGTCGCCAAGCATACCATGTTCAAGCTTGGTCAGGCCGACATCGGCTACGGGTTGCGGCCGGAGCATCCGCTGCAGGTGAAGGCGACCGGCAAGGACAAGGCCGGTGCGGCGACCGACATCACGTTCGATCAGTTCGCGGCGTTTGTCTCGGGCTATACCCTTCAGAGGGCAGCCGACGAATCCGGCGTGCCGCTCAACCGGCTCGAAGCCTTGGCGGAGCTCTACGCCGACCCCAAGACAAAAGTCATGAGCCTGTGGACCATGGGCTTCAACCAGCACACGCGCGGCGTTTGGGCCAACCACCTCGTCTACAATCTGCACCTGCTGACCGGCAAGATTTCGGAGCCCGGCAACAGCCCGTTCTCGCTGACCGGGCAGCCGTCGGCCTGCGGCACGGCGCGCGAGGTCGGCACGTTCTCCCATCGCCTGCCGGCCGACATGGTCGTCGCCAATCCCGAGCATCGCGCCAAGACGGAGAAGATCTGGCAGCTCCCCGAGGGCACGATCTCGGACAAGCCGGGCTACCATGCGGTCCTCCAGAACCGTATGCTGAACGACGGCAAGCTCAACGCCTACTGGGTTCAGGTAAACAACAACCTGCAGGCCAGCGCCAACATCAATCAAGAGGGTTTGCCGGGCTACCGAAACCCCGACACGTTCGTCGTCGTGTCGGATGCGTACCCGACCGTCACAACCTTGGGTGCCGACCTCGTGTTGCCGGTGGCCATGTGGGTCGAGAAGGAGGGCGCCTACGGCAACTCGGAGCGGCGCACGCACTTCTGGCACCAGCTCGTGAACGCGCCCGGCGAAAGCCGCTCGGACCTTTGGCAGCTCGTTGAGTTCTCGAAGCGCTTCAAGATCGAGGAGGTCTGGCCGGAGGAGTTGATTGCCAAGAAGCCCGAAGTCCGCGGCAAGACCCTGTTCGACGTGCTCTTCAAGAATGGCCAGGTCGACAAGTATCCGGTGCAGGACGTTGAGACGGGATACGAGAACGCCGAAGCGAAGCACTTTGGCTTCTACCTGCAGAAGGGCCTGTTTGAGGAGTACGCCGCGTTCGGCCGCGGCCACGGGCATGATCTCGCTTCCTTCGACACCTATCATCAGGTGCGCGGGCTGCGCTGGCCAGTCGTCGACGGCAAGGAGACACTGTGGCGCTTTCGCGAGGGCCACGATCCCTACGTCAAGGCCGGCAAAGGCTATGACTTCTACGGCTTTCCCGATGGCAAGGCGCGCATCTTCGCACTCCCTTACGAACCTGCGGCCGAGAGCCCCGACAAGGAGTATCCGTTCTGGCTCTCAACCGGACGCGTGCTTGAGCATTGGCACTCCGGGTCGATGACCAGGCGGGTACCGGAGCTGTACAAGGCGGTCCCCAACGCGCTCTGCTTCATGCATCCCGACGACGCCAAGGAATTGCAGGTATGGCGCGGCGAGGAAATCAAGATCGTGTCACGCCGAGGCTTCATGCGCACGCGGGTCGAGACCAAGGGCCGCAACAAGCCCCCGCGCGGCGTGGTGTTCGTGCCTTGGTTCGACGAGAGCCAGCTGATCAACAAGCTCACCCTCGACGCGACGGACCCGATCTCGCTGCAGACCGACTTCAAGAAATGCGCGATCCGGATCGAGAAGGTTTGAGGCCGGTCATGCGGATCCCCCCACACCTGCTGCTCGCCGCGTTCGCTGGAATTGCCGTACTCGCGGTTGGATCGCTCGCCAGCAGCCAGACCGGACCCGCCGGGTTGCGATCGGGCCTGCGGGGCAATACCCCCCTGCAAGAGGTGGGCCCGGCACCGCGCATGTTGCCGCAGGCGAACACGGACATCCGCGAGATCCGCAACTACCCCGAGCAGCCTCCCGTCATCCCGCACACCATCGAGGCCTATCAACTCGACGGCAACGTCAATCAGTGCCTCTCCTGCCACGCGCGCTCGCGCACCGGCGAGTCCCAGGCGCCGATGGTCAGCATCACCCACTTCATGGATCGCGACGGGCAGTTCCTGGCCAGCGTCTCTCCGCGCCGCTATTTCTGCATCCAGTGCCACGTGCCGCAGCACCCGGTGACGCCGCCGGTCGCCAATCGCTTCATCGATGTGGACACGCTTCTGAGCGCCCCGTCGAGGGCGACGAAATGAGCCTCTCCAACGACAAGCCGCCCCCTTTCGCGGGCGTCGTCGGCGCAACCAGAGCGCGCGCGCGCGATCTGGCGGCGAGGTCGTGGCAGCGTACCGAGTGGGTCCGTGCCAGGGCGCTCGAGTATTGGGCGGTTCTCACGTCTCCAAGCCGGACGCTGAGCCTCGGGTTCCTCACCATCGGCGGCTTCCTGGCCGGAATCCTTTTCTGGGGAGGCTTCAATACGGCGCTTGAAGCGACCAACACCGAGAAGTTCTGCGTCGGCTGCCACGAGATGCGCGAGAACGTCTTTCAGGAGCTGAAATCGACGATCCACTATTCCAACCGCTCCGGCGTGCGCGCCACCTGCCCCGATTGCCATGTGCCCCATAACTGGACCGACAAGATCGGGCGCAAGATCCAGGCGTCAAAAGAGGTCTGGGGCAAGATTTTCGGTTCCATCAGCACGCGCGAGAAGTTCGTCGACCTGCGCTTCGAGATGGCGTCGCGCGAATGGCAACGGCTCAAGGCCAATGACTCGCTCGAATGTCGAAATTGTCACAGCGCCGAGTCGATGGACATATCGAAGCAAAGCCAGCGGGCCGCCAACGCCCATCAGCGGTCCCTTTTCACGGGTGACAAGACCTGCATCGATTGCCACAAGGGGATCGCACATCTCCTGCCGAAAGGCGCCTACGATTTTGGCCTGGCGCGCGAGATATCGCAAAGCCAAGAGGGCAAGGCGCTGCGCGCCTTCGTCGCGGAGCGCACGAACTAGGCTCGCGCACAAGCACGCGTCGCCTAACCTGCCGAGGTCCGCTCGGGATCGCCGGCGCAAGCACATTCAAGTTCGTGCGCTGGGACGCGATTGGCGTCTGCTGCGCCTCCGCGCTATCCACGCTGCCGGCATTCGCGACTCTGTTTGCGGGACAAGCGGCCTTCGGGGCGATTTCCGAAGCGACCCCGCGCTAGACCCTCAGGCGAACCGTGGCAGCGCGGCGATCGACAAGATCGTCGGCCGCCTCCAGCAGCTGGGCTTCCGTGAACGGCTTTGAAAGCATCGGCGCCTTGGCGAAGGCTTTGGGCAGGCTCTCGCGCCCGTAGCCGGTCACGAACGCGAACGGGACGCAGCGCCTGCTCAGGGCGGCGGCAATGTCATCGACGGGCCGGCCACGCAGATTGGCATCCAGCAGCGCCCCATTGATGGGCTCCTTCTCGATGATGGCGAGGGCCCGTTCGGGCGTGCCGACCGGTCCCACTGCCTCAGCGCCGGCCCTTTGCAGGCCCGCAACGATATCAAGGGCGACGAGCGGTTCGTCTTCCACCACGAGGAACCGCTTGCCCGCGAACCTTGGCGCCTGATCGGGTGCCGCGCGCGGCCTCTCTGCCGCCTGTTTGCCGCCGCTTGGCGCCGCCGCATTGGCCTTTCGTGGCGCAGCCGAGGAGCGTGGAAGAGGCAGGTTGATTTCCCAGCTCAGGCCGTCCGCATCGACGAGCATGCGCGCGTCACCGCCTTCCCCGCGCGCGCTTTGCTCAATAAGCGTCGTGCCGAAGCCGCGCCTGAGGGGGGTCGAAACAGGCGGTCCGCCGCGTTCCATCCATTGCAGACGCAGAAGGGCATCGGCGACGGTCCAGCTGACCGTGACATAGCCGTCGACTCTGGATAGCGCGCCGTACTTGATCGAGTTGGTGCCAAGCTCATGCAGCATCAGGGCGAGATGCTGTGCCGCCTGCGGCTCCAGGTGCACAGGCGGTCCCCAGGCCGTGAACCGGGTTTCGTCGACGGGCCCCATGAGCAGCTGGTCGCGGATGACGTCGCGCAGGTCCGCACCTTTCCACGAACCGCTGCTCAGGAGGGAATGCACGCGCGACATGGCCTGGATGCGGCCCGTGAAGCTGGCAGCGAAATCGTCCGGGTTCTTGGTCGTCCGCAGCGTGTGCTGGACGATGGCCTGCACGCTGGCAAGCGTGTTCTTGACGCGGTGATTGAGCTCGTCGACCAGCAGCTGCTGCGTTTCGCGCGCCTGCACCTGCGCTGAGATGTCCCGGAAATAGCAGACGATCCCGTAGCGCCCGTCGGGCAGCACAATCCGATCGATGCGCCATTCATAATACTCGGTCATCCCGCGGTCCTTGCGCGTTTCGATGCGCTCGGGAGTGACGTAGGGCTCGCCCGTTGCAAGCGTATGGCGGAAGATGCCGACGATTTCGTTCGCGTAGTCCTGCTGCCAGAGGATGTGGATGATTTCGTCGAAATCCCGGCCGATGATGCCGCCCCGGATATCGCCAAAAACCGGCATCGCCACCGGATTGACCGAGCGGATCTTGAAGTCCGCATCGACGAGAAACACGCCGAGCGGGGCCTGGTCGATCAGCGTCTCGAACTGCTGGGTGCGGTGGCGCAGGGCGATCTCAGCCCGCCTGCGCTCGAGATGATCCGCCGTCTGCCGCGCGAGGAGGTCCATGAGATGCAAATCGCGCGCGCCCGGCTGGCGCGCTTCGCGGAAATACGTGGAGATCATGCCGAACACCTGCCCCGAGCTCGAGACCACCGGCGTGGACTGCACGGCACGAACACCCTCGCTCAGCAGCACGTCGAGGGAAGGCTGGCCGGCAAACATCTCGCTGCGCGTAATATCAGGGACGAGGATTCGATCAGCGGCCTGCGCCTCGCCGGCCGCCGCTTCGGCGAAGACTTTCAAGAACGGCTCGCCGAACCCGCGCTGGGCGGCAATCCGCAGCGTGCCTGACTCTGCATCGAGCAGCTGGACGTTGCCCTTGTCGGCGTTGGTGATGGCGATCGCCGTCGCCACGATCTCGTCCAGGCAGGTCTCGAAGTCGTCGCCCGCCTGGGCGCAACGGTTGCCAAGCTGATACAGGCGTTCCATGGCGACGAGATCCGCCGCCCGGCGCTCCTCCTCTGCGCGGCGCATCCGTGCCATGTTGGCGCGCGTTTCCACGCGCGCGACCAGCTCGGCGGCATTGAACGGCTTGATGATGTAGTCGTCGGCGCCCGCCTGCATGCCCTCGATGCGGTTTTCCTCGCCGGCCCGGGCCGAGATGAGGATCACCGCGCAATGCGCGGTGCGCGGATCGGCGCGCAAAGCGCGCAGCAACCCGACGCCGTCGAGCCGCGGCATCATCACATCGCACAAGACCAGATCGGGCGGGTTCTTGAGTGCAGTCTGCAGCGCGGCTTCGCCGTCCGGAAACGCTTCCACGTCGCAACGGTCGCGCAAGAGCCGCGCCACGTAGGCGCGCATGTCGGCATTGTCATCAGCCCATATGACCCGCGGCCGCGGCCCGAACAGCTTGGCTGGGCCGGACTCTTGTGTGAGCGGGTCGAACCCCAAATCAGGATCGCGCCCGCTGTCGGGCAGCCAGCGCAGCGCCTCCTCGACGAAGGCCGCCGCGCCCCTCGCGGTAGAGTTGAGACCGGTTTCGGCTCTGATGTGGTTGGCGTCGAGATGTGATGAGCCGAGCGGGATAGACACCGTGAAGCAGCTGCCTTTGCCCAGGGCGCTCTCGACTTTGACCTCGCCGCCGTGCAGCTTCACGAGCTCCTGCACGAGCGCGAGACCGATGCCGGTGCCTTCATGCGTGCGTCCTTGGGTCTGGGCGACACGATGAAACCGCTCGAACATGCGCGGAATTTCATCCGGCGGAATTCCCGCGCCGGTATCGCGGACGGTCAACCGCGCCTTGCCGTCGATAGCTGCCAGGCGCACCTCGATGCCGCCTTGCAGCGTGAACTTGAAGGCGTTGCTGACGAGATTGAGGACGATCTTTTCCCACATCTCTCGATCGACAAACGCCGCGGCGTTCGCGGGCAGGGTATGACAATCGACCGTAAGATGCAGCCCGGCCCGTTCGCAGGCCGATCGAAACGAGCTCGCAACGTCGGCCGTGAACCCGGCGAGATCGGTTGCCTGGTAGTTCGCTCGGGCCCGTCCTGCTTCGATCCGTGAGAAGTCGAGCATCGTGTTCACGAGGCGCAGCAGCCGCAGGCTGTTTCGGTGCACGACCTGCAGCTGCCCATCCGCGTCGCCCCTTCGCCGCATGTCCTCGACGGGACCAAGCATGAGGGTAAGGGGGGTTCGGAACTCGTGGCTCACGTTCGAAAAGAAAGCGGTCTTGGCCCGATCGAGCTCGGCGAGCGCCTCCGCGCGCCGCCGTTCGGCGTCGTAGGCACGGACCTCCGCGATGGCGGTGGCGACGCGGCGCGCGACCAGCTCGAAGAAGCCTCTATATTCCTGATCCAGCTCACGGTGTGGGCTCACACCGACCACGACGACCCCTGCGCACTCAGACCCCACCGTGGCCAGCGGCAGCACAAGTGCCGAGGCGGACAACGCACCAACCTGCGCCGTTTCGCCGGAGCGGCAGACGCGCGCGAGCGGCCAGCCACCGACCTCCCCGAGATGGTCAAGCGCGAACGAGGCGGGAGCCACAATCGCGCTGTCGCCGCCCGCGGTTGCAACGAGGGTGCCTTGCCCTGCCGGCTGGTCGGTCAGGTAGAACAGGGCGAACGGCACGTCCGCACGGTTGTCGGCGAGAACGCTGGCTGCGATGCTGCACGCCTCCTCGGCGGATGCGGCTTCCGCGAGCGAAGCTCCAAGATCGCGCAAGGTGCGCAGGCGCCGCTCGCCCAGAACGCGGCCCGTGTTCTCAATGACAGCGGTGAAGATCCCGTCCACCGCGCCGTTGGCGCCGCGGACAGGGCTGAATGAGAACGAAAAGTAGCACTCCTCGGGGTAGCCGCGGCGCTCGAGCAGCAGCAATTGATCCTCGGACCACGTAGCGTCACCGAGGGTCAAGACGCGATCGAGCATCGGTCCAATCACGTCCCAAATTTCCGACCACACCTCCCGACAAGGTCGGCCGAGCGCCGTAGGATGCTTCTTTCCCAGGATTTCGGCGTAGGCGTCGTTGTACAAGACGACGAGGTCGGGGCCCCAATAGATGACGATGGGAAACCGTGAGCCGAGGCCGATGCTGAGAGCACTGCGCAGGCTCTGCGGCCAGGCCGCGAGCGGTCCCAAAAGCGTGCTCGCCCAGTCAAAGGCGCGGATCAGCTCCCCCATCTGCCCGCCGCCGGTGAGCCAGGACTGGTCCTGATCTTCTCTGTCGAGTACGTCGTGTGGCAAACCAACCCCCACGTGCAACATTCCTCAACGCGGTCCAACGTTGATGCTGCCAAAACGTTCCAAACGTCGGGCTGCGCTCGACGCCCAACCGGGATGATGGCAATCCAAAAGCGCGCCGTCGTATCGGCGCGACGCGGCTCCTCGGGATGTCCCATTTGGGATCCCATGCGGGGGCGGGACCGCGCGCCAGATCACGTCGCAAGTAGCTCTATTGGCTGACGGAATCGCTGCAACGCCGAAGCGGCGCTCGGTGCCGGAGCCGGTCGCCATGCGGCGGGAGGCTGGCTCAGCGAGGTGCGAGCCAACTGCGCCTTTGGCTCAGTCCCGATCGTTGCTCATGAGGCCCTCGAGACGTCATTTGGCTACGTTGGCCAGGAGCGACAGGAGAGCATGCAGCGAGGGCGAGGGGTCGCCATTCCACACGAGGTGGGTGCGGGAGCGTGAAAACCGTTTCGGGAGCGCGTGCTGGCGGATGCTCCTGGTCGCGTGCAGGGCCTCCAGGACGGATTTGGGCACCACGGCATAGCCGGTACCGGCGGCGACGCAGGCGATCATCGCCTGATACGACGCAAACTCCAGAACCCGCTCGGGCATCGCCCCGCCCAGCCAGTCCTCGACGCGCTTGCGATAGGAACAGCCTTGTGCGAACGCGATCAGCGTCGTGCGCCCGAGGTCTTCGGGACCCGACACCTTGGGTACCGCTTTGGACGTCACGAGCACCAGTTGCTCCTCGAAAACCGCCTGCGTCAGGAGGTCGGGGGCGGTGAACGGCTCGGATACGAAGGCAGCCTCAAGATCGAAGTTCATCACGCGCGTGACCAGCGCGCCCGTCGTTCCGGTGGCGAGCTCCACCACCACGTCGGGGAAGAGACTGTGATAGCGCGACAGGATGGGCGCCAAGCGCGTGCCGGCCGTGCTCTCCAGCGAGCCCAGCCGGAAGATGCCCTTGGGCTTGCCGGTGCGCATCTGGCTGACGGCCTCGTCCGCCAGACGCAGCAGACGGTCCGCATAGACGAGGAGCGTATGCCCCTCGGCCGAGAGGCGGATGGAGCGCCCTTCGCGGCGGAACAGGCGCGCGCCGACATGC
>JGI10216J12902_104103874_pt1 | contig 10107 bp, 6 predicted proteins | sample KanNatreferecore_FD_12902 | JGI IMG/M metagenome (IMG submission 12902)
CTAAGCTGAAGTCGCGACAAGGGCTGCACTAAGATGTGCTCGTGATCGACGATGCCGACAGACCGACGTCAGACGCGGACAGCGCGAGCGTGTTTCCGCTCGTGAGTTCGTGCAGGTATTGCGCGGGCACGTTGAGATACTTCGCCCTCGTTTCGAGCTTCGTGTGACCGAGCGAGACGGAGACTGCGTGCAACGGCCATCCGGCTTCGAGCTGCCGGCTTCGTGCCGGCGATCATGAATGGTCAGATCCGACAAATCGGGCCGTTAAGTTGCTAAGGGGATGCTCTGACGCTCTACAGCAAGCGTCCGTACCCAAGTTGCGCGTGTCGCAATAACACTGTCGGTTCGGGAAGCTCACAGCGAGCGGTTGATGCAACCTGCCGAGGCGTCGAGCGCCGCGATGGTGCTGGCCAAGGCCACCATGACCAGCACGAACAATCCGCTGTGTCGTAGCATCGGTTCGTCAGCCCGCCGCCTCGGTGATTGCGCCACACTTCGACTCGAGTTTCGCGATTGCCTGGTCGATGAAGGACGTCATCGAAGAAGCCAGTTGCCTCACTTCCTCAGGCTCGAACTGAATAACACCAGACGCCGGAACACTAAGCTTTAGCCTACGAGGGATCGCGCCGGCGACCTGTCTCAGGAACCGTTCGTCGATTCTGCCACCAGCATGCGCCATCACGTGGCGGGCGGCTTGACCGAGGATGACGTCGTTGGTCGTTTCATCACGACCGAAATCTACCCCAAGATTCCTTGAGAACGCTCGCCGAGTACTCTGCATGTCCTGGAAGCTGACGTCGTCTTGATCGACGATCTTCTCGGCGATGACCATCTCCACTGGGGTGCTGGGCTGTGTCAAGCTTCTCCAACTCAGTTCAACCGTCCGCTCGGCGGCGGGAAGCTTGTGGCCGGCTCGGAGGGCTTCGGCCGTAGCAGCTCGGAATAGATCGCCCATCGTTGCGTCGAAGTAGGAAACGAGTAGCACGACGCACTGGTTATAGATCGTTCCGTACGCATGTCGAAGCGATTGTGCCGAACGGATGCTCTTCAGTTGCTGAAGCCGATTTCCAACGACCTGGGCAGCCGAATGCAGATTGCGCCGATCGAGCTCATCGACGATGCCACTGAGGCCGCCGACCAAGTGTTCCAAAACAAGGTCGTCGAATTCCAGCAATTCGACGACACCTGCGACGCGCTGTGCAAATGCCTCTCGGACCTGTCTTATTCCCACGTCATCTCACGTCGCACTAACTCCACTGGTTACACCGCCCCGGGTCACGTTGGCGCGCCGGCCGCTGTTCCTGCAAACTGTGACTACGTGGCGCTGGTCCTCAACCACCAAAGCGTTCCGGCGTAAGAAAAGGCTTCGCCCGTCTGCGACGCATGAGCCGTCTCGTCGAGCAGTGTTGGCCGCGTGAACGGAGATCCTCTGGCGACGTGTTGTTGACAATCTGACCTCTACGCACTCACACCACGCAACCTCACGGGTCGACCATCACGAGTCGAATACAACACTATGTCGCCGGAGGCACTCGCCGTAGTTCCGGCCACATGTTCTCGATGACCGCCCAACCTAGCTCAGTCGCATGCATCCCGTATGCGTCACCCCCCGGAATGGCGCCCACGGCGTAGTCTGTCCAGAGCAGATCCCGGTCGCGCAGCTCACGAGTCGCCGCGTCAAACCGTGCCACGCCATCGGCATCCTGAAAGCGCGGTCCACGGTTGCCCGCATGCAGGGATAGGCCGGGGTGAAGGCGGTGCATCTGCCCATAGCTGTTCAGCGTGACGATGGCATCGGGGCTCAGCCGCCTTTTGACCGCCCCGATGTGGTGTTCGACCTGTTCCTCGAAGTGCCGTGCCGCGCCGACGAACGCGTCAGCGATCTCGGTGAGTGCTCCGGTCGGGTTGTAGCAAATCACGTGGTTATTCCTGACATCGAAATGCAGCTCGTCGTGCGAGCCCTGCGTTATCAGGATGATCTGCCGAGCGGGCTTCAAGGCGAGCGCAATCCCCGTCTCCAGCAGCACTCCTGCGTTCTCGAAGCTGAGATCAGCTAGGAAGAAATGACTATCGAGGATCCCTGTAATGATCTCATCGCTGATTACCGAGGCTCCGCGAGGCCGGACACGCTCGGGCCGAGCGAATCTGCGGCGTAAATCCGCTCGGTGGTTCGCTTCGTCCACGGCGGCACCGATGACCGTGCAAAGAATGTCGCGCGACCGGTAACTAAAGTGCTCATGAAACGGCATCGCCACGAAGGTCGTGTAGTTCGTGGCAGTTGCTTGCATGGCCAGTGCTTTGGCCCATTGGTCCCGGTAGATGCGGTAAGGATCCATCGGTAGTCGCTGGCTGTTGAGCCTTCACGATAGTTTAACCTTCATGCTGCTTATCCCGTGTTTTGCGGTCTGTCGCCCGGCAACAAGGAGGCGCAACAAGTGGGCTCGACTCAAGCCTCGGCACCAAATCCCTTACGAGCGTGTACACAACCCCGGAACTCGACGCTCGTCGGCGAGGTAGCGTGAACAAGTGCGCCCATCGCCAGGTCGCCATTTGGGGGTAAGCGCGTCGCTTCGCCGCTGTTGGACCTTCTGGGGGCCGGGCCCGGGTATCGGTCTGCACTATGGCGTCACTCGTTCGCAACAAGCCCTTGCAAGAGGCAACGGGCGTCTCCCTCAAAGTCGACTCGGCCAATTCGCCAGAGTAGCCGTCGTTGAGACGTTCTTGCGACAGTCGAGAGTTCCTGTATACTTGCCTCGGTAACCGAGGTGACATGAGCAAGCCGACAGATCTGGTCCAGGGCACTCTGGACCTGTTGCTCCTTAGAATCGTGGCGATTGAGCCCCTCCATGGTTGGGCGATCGCTCAGCGCCTGAAACAGGTTTCCGGCGACGTACTGCAGGTGAGCGAAGGCTCCCTCTATCCCGCGCTGCACAAGCTTGAGCAGCAGGCGTGGATTAAAGCACAGTGGCGACCAAGCGAAACAGGCCGACAAGCGAAGTTCTACTCGTTGACCCGCGCGGGCCGGAAGCATCTCGACAAAGAGCTAGCGAACTGGAATCGACTGTCTCGGGCCATCGATCTCGTCGTCAGGGAGGCGTGATGCGCTGGTTGGCTTCCATCCGTCAGCGCCTGCGAGCGACCTTCCGAGCCGCCATCGTTGAGGACGAGGTGGCGCTTGAACTGCTTTTCCACGTGCATCGTCAGATCGAGGAAAACGTGGCGGCTGGAATGACGCCAGAGCAGGCTCGACTTGCCGCAATGCAGTCAATCGGGAACCTCGCGCGTCTCCGTCAGGAATGCCGTGACGTCCGCCGCATGAACCTCGTCGATGACGTCCGCCAGGACGTTCGGTACGCGATTCGCTCGCTAACTAGAAATCCGCACTTCAGTGCCGTTGCCATCCTGACCCTGGCACTTGGAATCGGAGCGAACACCACCATCTTCAGCGTCATCAACGCCGTCCTCCTGCGACCGCTGCCACTTCCCGGCGCGGACCGCCTTGTCACCATCGTCGAAAACCGACCGGCATCCGAGCCGTTCGACGGACGGCCAGCGCGGCGGCCGCCGATGCCGGATGAGATCCGCGTGCTGCAAACGCAGGTTCGCAGTCTCGACGCCCTGTACCTCTATGGTGGTGCGCCGGACATTCGGCCGGCCGGCCGTGAAGATGGCCCCGCCATGCTGGGCGCTCGTATGCCGGGACCCGCGATGTTCTCACTCGGTGCACGCCCTGTTTTGGGACGGCTGCCTGACGCAGACGAGGCCGGTGCCGTCGTGCTCAGCACGAACGCGTGGCGACGCTATTTCAACGAAGACCGCAATCTAATCGGCAAAACGCTCTCGGCTCACGTTGGCAACGTGCAGTCCATGCAGACGATACAGGTCTATACCATCGTCGGTGTTCTCGCGCCCGGATTTGCGTTTCCTGATGGTCGCGTCGATTACTGGCTGTCCGGCGCGGGTCCGCTGAATGTGGCTCGGCTTGGTGAGCGGGTTTCGATTGCTGCCGCCGCCGAGGAAGTATCAGCGGTACTGCATGGTCTCATCGGTAGGTCGAAGGTCCCGGAGTTGGCGTTACAAGGTCCTCCACGATTCGAGCTCGTTCCGCTGCAGGAGCAGCTGGTCGCCCGTATGCGTCCAGTCCTGCAACTATTCGGGCTGGTAGTTGCAGTCGTGCTCCTCATCGCGTGTGCCAACGTCGCGAATTTGCTGCTCGCGCGGAGCACGACGCGCACCCGTGAGATTGCCGTTCGAGCGTCACTCGGCGCGAGTCGGGGACGCTTGATCCGCCAGACACTGACAGAAGCCGTGCTCCTCGCGGGGATCGGCGGAGTGATCGGAACGTTCCTGGCGTTCGGCGGCATCCGTCTTCTCCGCGTGCTGTTCGGAGCATTTGCAGCGCCGGCGGCTAGTTTTGCCATTCGCCAAATCGCGGCCGATTCGGGGCCGGGCGCTTTCCCTCGGATCGCCGAGATTACTCTGGATCTGACGACCTTTGTGTACACCGGCGGAGTGTGTCTGACGGCTGGCCTGCTCTTCGGCCTCGCCCCGGCCCTTCGTCAGACTTCCGATCTCAGTTTGAGTGCGCTGCGAGACGGCGCGGCGGGCGCGGTAAGCGGATTCACGTTATTTCGGCGAAACACGCTGAGGAGTACGCTGGTCATCGCGCAAATTTCGCTGGCTATGACGCTACTCGTCGCTGGCGGCCTTCTGTTGAACAGCCTCTTTCAGCTGCTGACAGTGAGCAAGGGGTTCGATCCGTCGAACGTCCTGACATTTCAGGTGCGTCATGCCCGGGAACGACAATCGGTGCGGGAATTGCGAGCGTTTGCCGAGCAGTTGGTGGCGCAGTTGAAGGCCACGCCAGGAGTCGTGAACGTCGCCTATGCGCACGACATGCCGCTGATCGGACCGGCTCAGAGCACGCCACTTCTACTGACGGCGGGTGAACGCATTCCGGACTTGGAACAGCCCGGTAAGTCCAACATTTACTCTCCGGCGCTGCGGCTGGTAAGCCGCGACTTTTTCTCGGTGACCGGCAGCCGTCTTATGACGGGCCGTGGCTTCAGTGCTGACGGCACCCTGCCGCGAACGATGGTCATCAACCAGAAGCTGGCGCGGGCAAGGTTTCCTGGTGAGGACCCGATTGGCCGCTACGTTTATCTCGGCCGCAGCGAGGTCGCTGGAAACCCGTGGCAAATCGTGGGCATCGTCGAGGACATGAGGCAGCATGGGCTCGACTTGGATCCGGAGCCGCAGATGTTCGTGGACTTCGCGACGTGGCCCGGCGTCCGGCAGGCGTTTGACGAACCGAACTACTACGCGGTCCGAAGCTCCGGTACTCCCCGACTGCTCATCCCGGAGATTCGAGGCGCCGTCCAGCGGGTGGCTCCTGGAGCAACCGTCGATCAGGCACTCACGCTCGATGAGATTGTGTCTAGCTCCGTCGTACGCCCGCGCACGTACGCAGTTCTCTTCAGCGTTCTTGCGGGAATTGGATTGATTCTGGCGACAATCGGCGTGTACGGAGTCATGACGTACGCCGTAGCGCAATCGACGCGCGAACTTGGTGTCAGACTTGCGCTTGGTGCACAACGGCGAGAAATCCTGACATTTGTGCTGTGCCGCGCCGGAATTCTAGTGGGAGTTGGTATAGCGACTGGTCTGATGGGCGCGCTCGCGGCGACGCGCTACCTTCAAGGAATGCTGTTCGGCCTCAGTCCGATTGACCCGTTTACCTTCGGTGCATCAGCGCTGCTTTTTGTCGCGACCGCGATGCTCGCGTCGTATGTTCCGGCCCGTCGTGCGATGCGAACAGACCCGATCGTCGCGTTACGGTACGAATGACCGACCAGCGGATGTGACCCGAGCCCTGTGTTTGCCGCGGAACTCGCGACACGTCGCTAGCATCGAATAATCAGGCACCAACTCTGATCGTCCCTGCGGCGTTTATCGGAACGAAGACGGTCCAATAGAAATGCAGAACCCTTGACACCGCATCCGTTGAGGCTGTATTGATCTAGGTCTAGACCGACATGGCCTCTAAACTGAGTACTCGCAAAGACCTGTTTCCCGGTGCGCTCGAGTTAATGGTGCTCCAGACGCTCAAGCGCAAGCCGCTGCACGGCTATGCGCTGGTGCGTGCCATCCAGGCTTCCTCGCGCGATCTGCTCCAGATCGAAGAAGGCTCGCTCTATCCCGCCCTGCAACGCATGCTGAAAGAAGGCTGGGTGAATGCGCGCTGGACCACATCCGACACTGGGCGCCGCGTCCGGGCCTACGAGGTCACGTTGAAGGGCCTGAAGCACCTGTCCGGCGAACGGGAGCGGCTCGGGCAGATGTTCGAGGGCGTGAGGCTCGTCCTGGCGATGGTCGAGCCGTGAACCCCTTCGAACGGTTGCGGGGTCGCCGGAACGTCGATCGCGATCTCGCCGACGAGCTGGGCGCCCATCTCGACGTGCGCATCGAGGAGCTGGTAGGAGCGGGGCTACCTCTGGAGGACGCGCGCCAGCAGGCGCGACGCGAGCTCGGCAACGAGACCCTGCTGATCGAGCGTGGTCGTGACGTGTGGCGATTCGCCATGATTGAAGACGCGTGGCAGGACGTGCGGTACGCGTGGCGCCAGCTGGTTCGGGCGCCAGGGTTTACGGCGGTCGCGGTGATCACGTTCGCACTCGGCATCGGCGCGACAACGGCGATTTTCACGGCGGTCTATGCGGTCGTCCTGCAGCCCTTTCCGTTTCACGAGCCCGATCGCGTCGTCGCGGTCGGTGAGCAGTTCGTAACCGGCAGTCTGTCGGCCGTGTCACCGGGCAACTTCGAGGACTGGCGAACGCACGCAAAGACCTTCAGCGATCTGGGTGCGCGGCGCTTCGTCAGCGTCAACGTCTCGAGCGGGACGACGCCCGAACGGCTGGTCGGCGTGGCCGTCACCGCCTCGTACTTCTCGGTCTTTCGTATTCCAGCGGTGCTGGGCCGTACGATCACCGCGGACGAGAACCGTGCCGGCCGCGAGCGCGTCGTTGTCCTCAGCGACCGGCTGTGGCGGCGGGTCTTCGGAGGCATTCCGGCAGTCCTCGGGACGACCATCCGCATGGACGGCCACCCTTACACAGTCATTGGCGTGATGCCTCCGCAATTCGATCGCCTCGGCGGCCCTGAGGAATTTTGGATACCGGTCGTGTTCACGCCCGAGGCGATCGCCAGTCACGACGGCCACAGCATGTACGTCGTCGGCCGCCTCGCACCAGGCATTTCGACGGAGCAAGCAGCCGCCGACCTGTCGATCATTTTCCATCGCATGAAGGAGCAATTGCCGGCCAATACGGAGGTGCGGCAAGGAATCGTCAACGAGTTCGCCGCGGAGGTGGTCGGCGGGTCCAGAGAGCGTCTTCTTGTGCTCTTCGGCGCCGTTGCGCTTGTCCTGCTCATCGCCTGCGGCAACGTTGCGCATCTGCTGCTCGCGCGCGGCCGGCTGCGGTCGCACGAGGTCGCGCTGCGCGCATCATTGGGGGCTTCGCGGCCTCGACTGATCCGACAGTTCCTGTCTGAATCGGCCGTGCTCGCCGTGGCCGGCGGGACACTAGGCGTGGGAGCCGCCTACGTGGCGATTCCCGCGCTTCTCGCCATCGCTCCCGAGGCGATCGGCGCGATCCCTCGGCTCGATCAGACGACGGTTAACGGCCACGTGCTGCTCTTCGCCCTCGCTGCGATCGTGATGAGCGCGCTGTTGACGGGCATCGTGCCAGCGCTTCGCGCTTCGCGGCTTGATCTCAGGACCTCGCTGAGCGATGGTGCACGCACGTTGGCTGGTGCCAAAGACACGCTGAGAAGCGGGTTGGTGGCCGGCGAAGTGGCAGTGGTCATTGTGCTGCTCGCTGGCGCTGGCGTGCTTATCCGGAGCGCGCTCTACCTGCAGTCGGTGGAGCCTGGATTCGACGGTACCAGCGTGCTGACCGCCAGAATCTCCCTGCCCGAGGTGGGTTACGAAGAACCCGCGCGAGTTGAGCGTGCGTTCCGTGGCCTTGTGGAGCGGATCTCCCAGCACCCCGCGGTTGACGTCGCGGCTGTGTCCTCGAGCGTCCCGATGACCCCCGGCACCAACCACAACGGGCTAGTGCCAGAGGGCAAGGCGTTCGACCCGAGCAACTTTGTGCTCGGACGACTCGGTGTGATCACGGAGAATTACTTCCGCACGTTTCGGATTCCGTTGGTTGCGGGACGGCTGTTCAGCGTCGAAGATTACCGCGAGGCTCCTCGCGTCATGATTCTCAGTCGGACGGCCGCCCAGCAGCTCTTTCCAAATGAGAACGCCGTCGGCCAGAGGGTCGCGTGCTGCGAGTCGGGACCCGACGGCGCCCCCTTGCTGAAGCTCGTGGTCGGCATCGTTGGCGATGTCCGCTCGAACGGTCCGCACGCTGAGCCGCCCGCCGACTTCTACCTCCCTATCCAACAAGCGCCAGCCTACACGTGGTCGTGGTTTCAACGCACGCTGACCGTAGTGGTCCGTGGCAAGACCGAAGGCACGGGGATCCTCACCGAGGCCCTTCGCGAAGCCGTCAGGGATATCGATCCGACGGTTCCCGTACACGGCGTTGCCACCATGCAACAACGGCTGCAAGCCACCCTGGCTGAGAATCGCTTCAACCTGGTGCTGATGCTGCTGCTTGGCAGCATCGGACTGCTGTTATCAGCCGTCGGCATCTACGGCGTGATCGCTTGCTTTGTCGCGCAGCGTCGCCACGAGCTCGCCGTCCGCATGGCGCTTGGAGCGAGCCCGGCCGACGTCGTGCGGACGGTGGTGACCCATGGCATGCGTCCAGTCTGGCTGGGAGCAGTCATTGGTCTCACCGCCGCAGTAGCGCTCTCGCAGACGCTTGCGTCCAGCGTCTACGGGGTCACGCCGCGCGATCCCGTGACGCTCGTCGCGGTCGTTGCCGTTTTGATCGTCGTCGCCATCCTCGCGAACCTGCTTCCCGCGCGTGCCGCGACGCGTGTCAACTTGGCGGGCCTGCTCGCTGGCTGATCGACCGGACCGTACTGAAGCGAAGATCACTCAAGCGATCACGCCACGACGTCCAGAAAAACCACCCGGGAATTGTCCCACGACGACCATTCGTTCCCGTAAGTCGCGTATGCGATAACCCGAGAGCAGCCGCCCTCGGTTAACACTGCGGCGTTACTGGCGAGCGAAAGCGCCGATTGCGGTGCCAGCGCAGTCGTGACGGTCGCCACAGTGAACGCTGCCCTGTTCCACGGAATTCAGTGAACGCCTCATTTCATCTCAGTGAGCGCTGCTCTGGCGAATGCAAAGAACTCCTGCTGACTGCTTCCAGTGGCTTGGCGGAACGCATCCTCGAACGTGCTAGCGGGTGACATCAAGATCGCTCGGACCTTCTCCCGACCGAAACGCTCGTGCAAGAAGTCCACAAGTACCGCTCCGTCGATGTACGGATTCTCAACATCGAGGTCCCGCAGGCGGTCCGGTGCGTTTGCGACAAGCTCTCGGTATTTCGCCAACGTCACCGTACGCGTATGGTCAGATGCGAGGACACAACCCAGATATTCTTCGTAGCCCTGCTCGAACCATGGGGGCGCATCGTGAAACCGCCACCCGGTGCGTTGACGAGTCAGCCGGTCAAGCACGATCGTTGAATACTCGTGCGCGGCAATTCGATGAAGCTGGTCGATATCGCGCGGTTCGCCGATTTTCGTGCAGCAGCGGTCACTGGCTGCGTACGCGCTTGGCGTGAGAAAGTGAAGCTCGCAGACGGGTGCGGTTCCGTACGATGTGTTCGCGAGCGCGTTCCCCGCACTGATTCCGCCGCGAGCTTGTGGATGAAGCCAGACCGTGCATCGAACCGGCGTGCGGGTCAACGTATCGACATCAACTGAGCTGAACTCCGTCCGTAGCGATCGATGGGTGGTCTCCACGAAACGCGCGTACAGCTCCGCGTCGGCCCTGGCTCCCTCGGGGTATCGAATGTCGACCATCGGAGTGGCAAGGGTTTCCCACGAGGCTGCCGCGAGAACGATTCCGCCTGGGCTCTTGTTCTGGCTCTCAAGTGGCGCCTTCGCAACTAGCCTTGCCGACCCAAAGAAGGTCAG
>JGI10216J12902_101813656_pt1 | contig 10106 bp, 13 predicted proteins | sample KanNatreferecore_FD_12902 | JGI IMG/M metagenome (IMG submission 12902)
GTAGGATGATTATTCCTTTATTTGGCGTTGGGCTGCAGGGCAAAAGCCCGACAGTCACAGCACAGAGACGCCTTAATGTTTATTACGAATTCCAGCCCGAAGAAGATAAAACACGCGTAGCGATATACGGGACGCCTGGGCTTAGCGCTTACCTATCATCGTTAGGTGACACCCCTGTTAGGGGATGGATTGCTATCGGCGATGTTTATTATGTTGTTCATCGTGGCATGTTTTACGAGGTCAATAATGCCGGAACAACAACTTCGCGCGGGACATTAAACACTGGCTCTGGGCGTGTAGACATCTCTTACGATGGAACCGTAATACTCATTGTGGATGGAACCAACGGATATACGTACACAGTAGCCAGCACAACATTTGCACAAATTTCTGACGTAGATTTCCCTAACGGCGCGACAACCTGTACATGGCTAGATGGTGAATTCGCTGTTGAAGATGGAACGGACTTCTTTATTTCCCCAGACGGAACTAATTGGGATGCGACTGAATTTGCAACGGCCGAAAGCGCTCCTGACGGAATTGTAAGAGTCTATTCAGATCACGGCGAAATCGTAGTTTTTGGTGCAGTGACGACAGAATTTTGGGGTAACACAGAGGCTGTTAATTTCCCCTTTGCCCCAAATAAAGGCGCGACTCAGGAATACGGGTTAGCCGCGAAATGGTCTTTGACAAAATTCAATGGTGCGCTTGCAGCGGTGATGAAGAATAAAACCGGTGAAGTACAGATTATGCAGATCAACGGTTATATTCCTACCCCAATTAGCAACCAAGAACTCGACAGCATTATAAATAACTACGGAACGGTAGCTGACGCAACGGCATATAGCTACATGCTCGGCGGTCATCCGATGCTACAGGTTAATTTTCCTTCAGCAGATAAATCTTGGTTATATGATGCTTCGACAAAAGTATGGAGTGAATTAGAGTCCGGCCTTGACGGTAATCGTCATCGCGGGGAGATGCATCTCGATTACTTAAACAAACCAAGAATCGCAGATTATGAAACCGGGAACATCTATACATTAGATGCGGATGTCTATACCGACAACGGAGAAACAATACCGAGAGAAATTATCGGGCGACATTTTTTTGCTGAATACGAAAATGTAATTGTTCGTGAATTACAAGTAGACATGGAAACAGGGGTAGGGCTTATAACAGGTCAAGGTTCTGATCCTCAATGCATGCTTTCAATATCTAAAGACAATGGCCATACATTCGGTAACGAACTATGGAAAGACATCGGAGCGATAGGTAAATATCTGTCGCGCGTGGTATGGCGTCGCCTGGGAATTGGGAGGGATTGGGTTTTTAAGTTTAGAGTTACTGATCCTATTAAATTCGTTATGACCGGCGCAAATATAATTGCGAAAAAAGTCAGATGACGATAGGTACTCCTCCGACTAAAGGCATTTTAAGTGTCGTTAATAACATCGTTAACTGGCCAGCTTATTGGGTTAATTGGTTTAACGAAGTGTTTCGAGCTTTATTTGGATGGAAGCTCTCTTATATGGGTTCTAAAACTCATAACTTTGGATCAATTAACGGCGGAGCTGAGGCAACAACCACAGTAACAATAACAGGTGTTGCTGAGAATGATTCTGTTCTCGTCACACCTTCAATAAACACGGCAGGGATTCATTATACCGGTGTCGTGACAGCGGTAGACACTGTAACGATTTACGCAAAGAACTTTACATCGGGCGCAATCGATCCAGCCTCAACAACATTTGCAGTTATTGTCTTTCAACAGGGCTCATGAATATACCTGAACATTTAGAAGAGACTGAACAGCCTGAAGAGTGGGTGGTTTCTGTAGATGGGATATTTATAAAACAGATGCTCTTAAGTAAAAAAGGTTTGCTGGTTCCGCAGCATGTTCATAAATATGACCATCACTCTATGCTTGCGACAGGGTCAATTAGGGCATGGGTTGACGACAACTTTATCGGCGATTTTAAAGCACCGAGGCCAATTCTCATTGAGGCAAATAAGAGGCATACGTTTATGTCTCTTGAAGACAACACACTAATTTACTGTATCCATAATTTACATGGCGAGGATGATGTTGAAATCCTTGCCGAACATCATTTGGAGATATAAATGCCTTGGGGTGCGATAGCAAGTGTAGCCGGTGGGTTATTAGCCGGGAGCGCTGCTGAAGACGCTGCTGGAATGCAAGCGGCCGCAACAAAAGAATCTGTTGCTGAGCAACGCCGACAATACGATCAGAATCGAGCCGATTTAGCGCCTTTCCGCGAAACAGGTTCCAGCGCAATATACAAGCTATCTTCTTTGCTTGGGCTTGGCCCGCGCACGTCTGGTGGCGGAGCGTTTAGAACGCGTGATCAAATTCGCGCTGAGTTAATGGCAAACAAGCCAATGACAGGGTTGGTAAGGGCTGATACAGGTGGCGCGATAGATGAACAGTATGCAAGAGAAAATGGGCTTACTTATAACGCAAATGTTTTTGACCCAAGAACAGGGCAGTTAGGCAGTTGGGGTAATTTTAATAATAGCGGCGAGCCGTCATGGAGCCCCGCTATGCAGACGGTTAAACTCGGGGCTCCGGCCGATTACAACGTTGACTCCGAGGTTGAAAGAATTTACGGCGCACAAGGCGATGCAGTTGAAGATGCTGACTACGGGTCTCTTTTAAGAAAATTCAGCGTACAAGATTTTTATGACGACCCTGTGACTAAATTAGGCCTTCAGTTTGGGTTAGACCAGGGGAATAAATCAATCCAACGTTTGGCTAATGCGAGGGGTGTTGGTAGATCTGGTTCGACACTTAAAGACTTAACGAAATACGTAACAGACTACATCGGAACAAAAGCAGGGGATTCATATAACCGTTACGTAGGCGATCAGACAAATATTTACAACCGTCTCGCTGGGGTTGCGGGGACGGGGCAGACCGCTGCCAACCAAACCGCTGCGTACGGGACTAATATGGCGAATAATGTATCAAACCTGACAAGCTCCTTAGGAAACGCAAGGGGCGCCGCGTCTATCGCGCAGGGCAATGCTTATTCAGGGGCCGCCAATTCAATCGGTAATTGGTACAACCAAAATAAAATGATTTCTCAAATGGGGAGCGGCTATGACAACGCAATGGATTTGTGGGCGAGTGCATAATGGTTGCTGACGCCTCTATTTACAGTCAAATACGTGCCCCTCAGCAAATGGATGGGCCGTTAGATCAGTTTACAAAAACACTTCAATTAAAAAACATGCTGGATGATCAAGCTCTCCGTGGAATGCAGAGAGAGCAAATCCAGGGTCAGTTAGGCGAAGAAAGGGCTTATCGTACAGCTGCTATGGAATCTGGCGGTGACATGATGAAGCTTAAAAACTTACTGTATCAGCGCGGAGCCCCGACTAAAGCGATGGCTTTGGAAAAAACAATTCTTGAGAATAAAAAAGCTCAAGGAGAGATCGGAAAAACCGATTCAGAGACTTACAAGATTAGAGCAGAAAATACCAGAGATGCGACGGCTAAATTAACCGGCCCTCAAGATTTACCAGCCTATATCGAAACCCTAAAGGTTATTTGGGGGCCAGATATGGTTGCCAAAATGCCTATTGTTACCAACCCACCTGACTTTAGCCAACCTGGAGCATTTGAACAGTGGAAGCTTGGTCAGGCTATGCAGTCAAAAGATGTTATTGATAGATTAAGTCCTAAACTTGAAAAAGTTGATCGTGGTGGACAAATTGATTTAATCGATCCTTATACGGGCAAGCCTAAGGGAGCGTCAATGACTAAATCAATGACTCCAGGGGAGATCGCTGCTAATGAGAGGTCTAAAGAAAAGAATGCGATTGACGCGGTAACAACTCCGTTTGAAGCTACTGGACCAGATGGCAAACCTATTCTTGCTCAAATGAATAAACGAACCGGTGTTATTGTCGATGCGAATAGCAAGCAACAAGTAGGAGTTACACCAAAGACATCTGATACTGAGAAAAAGGCGGGTGGATATGCTGATCGTATGAAATCGGCGGCGGGTATTATGTCAGAGCTTGAGAGGGGTGGTGTAGGAAAGCCTGAAATTGATGAAACATTGGTTGGATCCATCCCGCTTGTCAGCAAAACAGAATTAGGAAAAGCGGCAACCAATACCGCTAGATCAGACGATCGTCAAAAATATCGCCAAGCTCAAGAAGATTGGGTAAGGGCAAAACTCCGTCAAGAATCCGGCGCTGTTATTGCCGATGAGGAAATGGATAGAGAAATTCGTACCTACTTCCCGCAGCTCGGAGATTCTCAGGCGGTATTAGAGCAAAAATCTATTGCTAGAAAAACAGCCGAGGAAGCAATGCACGATGCCTCTGGTCGTCCAGCCCTCAAGGAAGCGCCAAAGGTATCGAGATCTGATATTGACGCTGAGTTACGCCGTCGCGGGGTTATAAAATAATGGATTTATCTAAACTCTCTACTGAAGAACTAATGAGGATGCGGGACGGGCCGGATCTTTCTCAAATTTCTACAGAAGAGCTGATGAAGATGCGCGAACCGGATGACTTCGATAAACGCGTCATGCGCGAAGGCGGAACCGGCACTTTCGGAGAAAACTTTCTTGCGGGCGCTGGCAAAGCATTTGCCGACATCGGGCGCGGCGTAGGTCAGTTAACCGGCTTTACTTCTCAAGAAGAAATTGACGAAGCTAAATCCAGGGATGCGGCATTAATGCGTACCGGAGGCGGGATCACCGGGAACATTGCTGGTAATGTGGCTATCGCCGCGCCTACTATTGCTATCCCGGGAGCGAATACCTATACAGGCGCAGCCTTAACCGGCGCAGTTCTTGGAGGAGCCCAACCTGTGGCGAGTGATGAATCACGGCTAAAAAATATTGCTCTCGGTGCTGGTGCGGGTGCGGGTGGTAAGTATGTGGGTGATAAAGCCGCCGGGTATTTGACAAACCGCCTTGCCGCTAAAGAGGCGGAAGCCGCTGCAAGGCAATCTCAAAACGCGGTCAAGGATCAGGTTTTAGAAGCCTCTCGAAAAGCCGGGTATGTTGTTCCGCCATCACAAGCAAACGATAAAGGCATTAATCGCGCCCTCGAGGGTGTGGCAGGAAAAATAAGCACAGCCCAGGCCGCCTCAAACAAAAATCAAAGTGTCACGAACGCGTTGGTGAGACAAGAATTAGGATTGCCAGATGACATTCCAATTACCAAAGAAGCATTAAACAAGATACGTGAAACAGCAGGGAGCGCTTATAAAAACATTTCCGATCTTGGCGATTTAAAGGTTGATAGCTTATATAAATCTGGTTTAGGCCCAGAGGTAAAAACTGCGATGGGGTCTAATTCGATGTATTCAAAATATATGAGCGCTGAAGATGCGGTTCAACAAATGAAAGAATTAAGAGCCGATGGGTTTGCTAACAGACTTGCAGCCAAGGTTAATAACCTTCCGGAAAAAGCAAAAGAAGGCGCTGCGCAATTAAAAGCGGCCTCCGATATAGAAGATTTAATCGAGAGAAACCTGCAGGATGCTGGCAAAACAGATTTGTTGGAAAAATTTCGCGATGCTAGGAAGTTAATTGCTAAAACATTCTCTGTTGAAAAGGCATTAAAAGGAGGTGATGTTTCAGCCCAAGTTTTGGCGAAGCAATTAGAGAAAGGAAAACCTTTAAGCGGTAATTTGGAAACGGTTGCCAAGTTCTCATCTCAGTTCCCAAAAGCAACACAGGATCCGGCGAAGATCGGCAGTATGTTGGGCACAAGCCCTTTAGATTGGATGGCCTCCGCTGGTATTTCGGCCGCAACAGCGAATCCTGCAATGTTAGCGACTGTTGCCGCACGCCCAACGGCAAGATCTATTCTGTTATCGGATTTATATCAAAGAGCGATGGCTAGACCCGATTATTCAATCGGCGGCTTAACTCGAATTGCGCCGCAAATCGCTAATAATCCAGCTCTGCAAAGAGCAATCCCATTGGGATCAATAGCGATTGCCAATTCGGATTAATAGGATTTTTTTAAGTTTGCAATCAGGAAGTTTTTGAACTGCAATCCTTACTGGTAGGCAGATCAGTCCAAATAGTATTAATGCTCCAATAGGTCGTAAAACCAATGCGATGGCCCATGTCATTCGCTGATTATAACTCTACTGTCGGGATGACAGAAGGAAATTTATATGGCTGTTCGTTTCTCCCCTATATTCAACCATCAAGTGGTTGACTCAAGCGGTAATCCTGCGTCTGGTTGGAAGATAAACACGTATTTAGCTGGGACAAGCACACCAGCTACTACGTACACCACATCCGCCGGGTCTGTTGCACAGTCTAACCCAATTATTATTAACTCCCTTGGGTTCCCAACAACCGGTCAGATATGGCTTACCGATGGGGTAGCTTATAAGCTTGTCTTAACCAATGCCGGTGATGTTGTCCAAAAAACTGAAGACAACATTTCTGGGGTAAACGACTCATCGGAAACTTCTGGGGAGTGGAGCGCGTCATCCAGCACCCCAACCTATATTTCCGCAACTTCGTTCAGTGTTACCGGTGATCAGACTACCGATTTACATATCGGCAGACGCTTAAAGTTTACCGTTAATGCTGGTACGGTTTACGGCCGCATAAGAAATTCCGCGTTTAGCTCTGTTACCACTGTTACGATGGTGATGGAGTCTACCGCATTGGATTCAGGTCTAAGCGCGTTCAGCCTGTCCGTTCTTAGAAACGACAACCTTTCAATTCCAGACAAGGTACACCTCGATCAGGACTATACAGATCTAGCCTCTGCTGCGACCGCCAATATATTTTCTCAAGTTACTAGAAAAGTAAATATCACCGGCACAACCACGATCACCGCTCTAGATGCCACACCATTTGCGCAAGCTGGGAAAATCGTTACCGGTAAATTTGCAGGGATATTAACACTTACTAACAACGCCACGTCATTAATCATTCCTGGCGGAGCGAATATCACAACCGCTGCCGGGGATACATTTGTCGCTGAAGCCTTGGGTAGTGGAAACGTAAGAATAGTTAATTACGTTAAAGCCGATGGCACAGCGATAGTTGCAACGTCAGTGCCAGCCGCTGCTTCTCAAGCAGAAATGGAAACTGCGACTTCAACTACTGTATATGCGACGCCCGGAAGAACTCAATACCATCCCGGGGTTGCGAAAGCTTGGTTCAGTATTACTAATAGCGGCGGCGCTGTTACGGTTAACACTTCCCATAACATCACATCCATCACGCGCGACTCAACTGGAATTTTTACCGTAACGATTGCGACAGACTTTTCTTCTGCTGAATATGTGTGCGCTGGAATTTATAACAACGCAGACTCAGCAAATAACAACAAGACCGTTACCTTCCAAGCGCAAGCTGCCGGTTCTGTAAAAATCAACTTCGGTGATGGAGCTGGCGCAGCTACAGATCCAGCCTATAAGGCAACTATCGTATTCTTCGGAGATCAATAATGGATAAATTTATTTCTGTCATAAGAGAAAAAAGAGAAGACGGATCTGTTTGCTCTGGGGTAATTAACGAAACTTTATGCCAAAGAAAAGATGGAGAAACAGATCAAGATTATATGGATCGCGTTTTGTGGCAGACAAACGATATATACATTAACGTTTCTATTGTTCAGCCAGAAAACATACCTTATGTAAATCATTACGATCTTAAAGATAGAGAATTGGTATTCAATCCAGCTAAATATCAAACCGATACAAATAAGAAAATCGATATAGAAATTAAAGAAATTGAGAACGGATTCCCTCGTGTATTTAGAGACCTTGTTTTATCAAACAAGGTTGGTCTTGATCCCATAGGTGTTAAAAAAGTTCAGGACGCGGAAGATAAAATAAAAGTCTTAAGGGAAAAACGAATCAAATAAAAAGGGCGGCTATCGTGTTGTCGCACGATAGCCCCTTTACTCAGGTTAGTGAGTCAGGACGAGGCCCCTCCCTTCGTACGTCGGGATGGAAAGCCTAGCACTTCCGGCTCGATATGTAAACGTCATAGGAGCCGTATGGAGCAAAAGCTTAGAGATATTCTCAATTCTGTTCAATTTATTTTATCAATTTTGATAGCCGCATTTAGCGGTTTTGGCTGGATGGCTTATAAATTGGCGAACATAGATAACAGCATAGAAAACAACCAGAAGGATAATATAAGGATCGCCGGATCTCTTGAGGCAACGATAAGAAAAGTCAGTGACCTTGAGGCTTACAACCAATTTAACCATATCCGCATTAAAGAGGTTGAAGGAAAAGTTTCTGTTCATGAAAAAATTCTCAACATCCACGATAAAGAAATTGACTCTCTTAGGAAGCGTAAATGAGCAGGTCATTAAACGCGCTTCATCCAGATATTAGACCTTTGGCTGAAGAATTCGAAAGGGAATGTAAATCAAATGGAGTCGATTTTATCTTCACCTGCACACACAGAACCTATGAAGAACAAGACGAGCTATTCGCCCAAGGACGGACAAAACCAGGAAAGATTGTTACTAATGCAAAAGCAGGTGAATCTAAGCATAACTTTTATCTTGACGGCATTCCAGCATCAAAAGCCTTCGATGTAGTTCCGATGAGAAACGGAAAGCCTGTTTGGGATGCTGAAGATCCTGTATGGCAAACCATTGGAGAGATAGGTGAAGCGTGCGGATTAAAGTGGGCCGGAAGGTGGAAAAAGTTTAAGGAATATCCTCATTTTGAAATATGAAGAAAAAACTTCCCCCTCTAAGAAGAGTATCCGATAAAACAGGATGGCGATATGCGTTATGTTGGATTGCTCTGCGCCTTTCCGAGTTATGGGATTTCATTGACAACCGCGATATAGATAAACACTTTATTTCTATCGCGGTGATGTATGGGACAGTAAAGATCACGACCTGGGCGATGTACTACGCTGAGACATACGAGAGCGCCCAAACACCTCTAATAATCGCCGCTGTGACAGCCCCTTATATGGCGCTCCAAGCCTGGGCGCTTAAATCTTATTTCGATTCGAGGAAGAAATGAATCCATACATCATCATCGGTTTACTCATTAGCCATATAGGTTTGTTCGGTGTTGGTTACTGGAAAGGCGGTGAGCACATGAAAAACTCTATCGAAGCAGATCAAAAAAAAGCCCAGGACACCGCTATCGTAAAACATCAGGAGGTAGCAAAAAATGACCTTACATCGGCGATCAAAATTGAAACCACTCGCGAAGAGAAGAAGGCTGTTTTCAGAGGAATCCAGCTTAAAAATGAAAATCGGCCTAGTGATAATCTTGCTCATCTTAGCGATGAGTCTTTCAGGTTGTGGAACGACGCAAACAGTTCAGCTATCAAGAACTCCTCAAGCAAGCCTGTTGATTCCCTGCCAGCCACTCCCACCGCTAACGAAAAAAGATGAGAAGAGTTTCTTAGATAATCACATCGAAACAGCAAAGATGTATGCTGATAAATGCGAGCAATTGCAAGGCTTAATAGATTTTGTGATAAAGTAAGGAGATGAAAGAAAAGCTATTTATTCTCGCCCTATTTATAATAGGGCTTATACCTATTTTGGGTGCTTTAATTGCTTATTTAAAAATCCCTCTTTGATCTTATTTCCTGCCAAATGGTTTCCCGGTTCTGTGGAACACAATTTCATCTTTATAGGTGTAACATACGTAATGCGGTATTTTTGGCACCCCATACTCAATACTTGTCTTTGTGTAGCTTATGCTTAGCCAGGAACCTTTAGCTTCACATTCCAGCACGCTTTCCATTAACTCATTTTGATCTATATCATCAGAACATCCGCTTATTGCCAGAATAATAACTGTATTAATTATTATTTTTCTCATCATAAATTCTACCCTTCCAGTAGGTATCATTAGGATCTGTTGAATTAGTGTAAACGCACCAATCGCGCTTAACTTTCTTAACCCATTTTATAAATCTATTTATCATTGAATAAATCTCCTCTATCGCGGCCCATGCTTTTTTCGTATTCTTTCATTACTCTAATTTGGTAAAGTCTTGCTTCTTCGTCTGCGGCTCGCCTTTTCTTTTGTGTAAAAAATTCTATTATTTCTGGCGGGTATATGATAAAACTAATTATCATAATCGTTAACTGTA
>JGI10216J12902_100796414_pt1 | contig 10103 bp, 12 predicted proteins | sample KanNatreferecore_FD_12902 | JGI IMG/M metagenome (IMG submission 12902)
CCGCCGCAGCGCCTCCAGCACCCGCGTGGTGACCTCCGGGTGCGGCGCGTCGTCGAAGGTCAGCGCCACCCACCGCCGGTCCGCCGGCCCTTCCCAGAGCCCCGGCGGAAACACCCGCCGTCCAAGTTGTGCGATCCGCCTCGGAACCACGTCCAATCGTCCTCGTCGTCGTCCTCGTCGTCGTCCTCGAAAGCTCCTCGATTACGAGGCCGAGCTTCAAACCGACGAAGCCCCCGCCTGCGGGGGCTTCTCGTTCGCTAGGCCTGGAAGGACGTCCCGCACCCGCACGTCTTCGCGGCGTTCGGATTCTTGAAGACGAAGCCGCCTTCCCCGCTGCCGATGACGTGCAGCGCGCCCGCGTAGTCGAGAGTCGTCCCCGCCAGGAAGAGCAGGCTCTTGCGGTCCACCACCACCTTCACGCCCTCGATCTCGAGCAGCCGGTCGTACTTCTCGTCGATATCGCGGTCCAGCTCGAGCACGTAAGAGAAGCCCGAGCAGCCGCCCCCCTTCACCCCCAGGCGAAGGTAGAGGCCCTCTGGGTTCTCCTGCTGCGCCAGAAGCTCGCGGACCTTTTGGGCTGCCTCCGGGGTGATGTCGATCATCCCGGCAGGGGCCGCCGCTGCAGTCGCCATGTCGCTACCCTACCGCATTCCCGAATTCGCCGGCGCCGGTCTGCGCGGCGACCTTCACCCGCTCCTCCGTCTGGCCGGACTTCTTCTGCAGGTCGTGGATGGCCGCCTTGATGGCGTCCTCCGCCAGCACGGAGCAGTGGATCTTCACGGGCGGCAGCGCCAGCTCTTCCACGATCTCCGTGTTTTTGATCTCGAGCGCCTCGTCCAGCGTCTTGCCTTTTACCCATTCTGTGGCAAGACTGGACGACGCAATGGCGCTCCCGCAGCCGAACGTCTTGAACTTCGCGTCCTCGATGACGTTCGTATCCGGGTTGACCCTGATCTGCAGCTTCATCACGTCGCCGCACTCCGGCGCGCCGACGATCCCCGTCCCGACGGTCGGGTCAGCCTTATCGAGACTCCCCACGTTCCGCGGGTTGTTGTAATGGTCGATGACTTTCTCACTGTATGGCATTTTCTTCACTCCTGGGTGTTACGGTGTTGGGTGTTGGGGGTGTTGGGAGATCCGCGAACACCTCACACCTCAACACCTCAATCCACGGCCCACTGCACGGTCTTCAGATCGATCCCTTCCTTCGCCAGCTCGTAGAGCGGGCTCATCTCGCGGAGGCGGTTCACCACGTCGATGGTCTTTTGCGTCACCCATTCCAGCTCTTCGTCCGTGTTGAACCGTCCGATCCCGTAGCGGATGGAGCTGTGCGCCAGTTCGTCCCCCACTCCCAGGGCCTTGAGCACGTAGCTCGGCTCCAGGCTGGCGGAAGTGCAGGCGCTGCCGGAGCTGAGGGCCACGTCCTTCAGGCCCATCAGCAGGCTCTCCCCCTCCACGTAGGCGAAGCTCACGTTCAGGTTTCCGGGGAGCCGCTGGGTGGGATGGCCATTCAGATAAACCTCCTCCAGGGCGTCCAGGATCCCCTTGCGCATCCTCTCCCGCATGGCGGTGAGGCGCGCGGCCTCCTGCTCCATCTCGTTCAGGCAGATCTCACAGGCCTTGCCGAACCCCACGATCCCCGGCACGTTCAGCGTGCCGCTGCGCATGCCGCGCTCGTGCCCGCCGCCATCCATCTGCGCGGCCAGCCGCACCCGCGGATTGCGCCGCCGCACGTAGAGGGCGCCGCAGCCTTTCGGACCGTAAAGTTTGTGCGCGGTGACCGAGGCCAGGTCCACGTTCATGGACTGCACGTTGAACGGGATCTTGCCGAAGCCCTGGACCGCGTCACAGTGGAACAGCACCCCGCGCTGGCGGCACACGGCGCCGATGTCTCCGATGGGATTGACGGTGCCGATCTCGTTGTTCGCCAGCATGATCGAGCACAGGATCGTCTTGTCCGTGATCGCCTCCGCCACCGACTCCGGCCGCACCATCCCGGTGTCGTCCACCGGCAGATAGGTCACCTTGAAGCCCCAGTTTTCCAGCCGTTTGCAGCTGTCGAGGACCGCTTTGTGCTCCACCACGGAGGTGATGACGTGGTCGCCCTTCTCCCGGTACATCTCCGCCACGCCCTTCAGCGCCAGGTTGTCGCTCTCCGTAGCGCCGCTGGTGAAGATGATCTCGCGAGAGTCCGCTCCCATCAGCGCCGCGATCTGCTCGCGAGCCGTGTCGACCGCCTTCTCCGCGTCCCACCCGAAGGTGTGGCTGCGGCTGGCGGCGTTCCCGAAGGTGCCGCGGAAAAGAGGAAGCATCGCGTCGACTACCCGCGGATCGACCGGGGTCGTCGCGTGGTTGTCCATGTAGATGGGCAACTGGACTGCCATTGTTAGCTCGTACTCCTGATCAGTGTCGTGGGCGAGCGGCTATCGCCCAGGTCCTCGCTCAACAGCCGGAGCGGGAAGTCGCCGCATTCCGTGGGCAGCAGGGTCTGGCAGCTCATGCAGAGCTGGTCCAGCGCCCCCTCGTCCCGGAGCGCCGCCGTTACGAATGCCTGCAATCCGTGGATCAGCGCCTGCCGCTCGTCGGGGGACATCCGGTCCAGCACCCGCAGCAGGCGTTCGGCGCGGGCATGGCGGACGGCATTCACGAGCCGTCGGCCGTCCTCGGTGATGGAGATCTCCGCCTGACGGTGGTCATCCGCGGCCACTCCCCGTTGAACCAGCCTCTTCCGGGAGAGCTTTTCCACGAGCTTCACCGCCGCCGGGTGACTCACTCCCAGCCCCTCCGCGATGCCGCCTACGGAGCACTTCCGCCGCTCTGCCACGTGCGTCAGAGCCTGGAGCTGGGAGAGCGTGATGTCCAGCTCGTCCAGCTCCCGCAGCAGGCGGACCGTCATCGTCTTTACGACGATATCGCTAAAAAGCCCGGTGAGCTTTTCCGCGAAACTGGTGCATTCCTCGCGCATCCGCCAGACCCCGCGCCTTCCTTACCCGCTTTCGGCCGGTCCCACCCTCGTTATGTAACCCAGTTACATATATCACTCCGGCGCCCGTAGGTCAACCTGGCGGCTGCACGGAGCGCGGGCGTCCCCGCCCGCATGGCACCACGCCCTCCTTTGAATCGAAGGCCTGCTGGTTGCTATACTTCGGCGAACAAGCCCCGCCATTACGCGGCGCGGGACAGGGAGCGGACGTGGACAGGCTGCGCGTAGTGATTGCCGACGACGAGTCGATCATCCGGCTGGACTTGAAAGAGACCCTCCAGCGGATGGGGCACCAGGTGGTCGCCGAAGCCGGCGACGGGCGGACGGCCGTGGACCTCGCCCGGCAGCACCGGCCGGACCTGGTGGTGCTGGACGTGAAGATGCCGGAGCTGGACGGGGTGGATGCCGCGCGGGAGATCTCCGGCGAGAAGCTGGCGCCCGTGCTGCTCCTCACGGCGTACAGCCAGCAGGACCTGGTGCAGCGCGCCATGGACGCGGGCGTCTTCGCTTACGTGGTGAAGCCCTTCACCGAGTCCGATCTCCGCCCCGCCATCGGGATCGCCATCGCCCGCTTCCGGGAGTTCACCGCCATCTCCCAGGAAGCCGCCGGCCTCGCCAACGCGCTGGAGACCCGCAAGATCGTCGACCGCGCCAAGGGCATCCTGATGGACAAGCACGGCCTCAAAGAACAGGACGCCTTCCGCCGCATCCAGCAGCAGAGCATGAACTCCCGCAAGACGATGCGCGAGATCGCCGAGGCGATCATCATCGCCTCGGAAGTCGCCTGACGAGAGAATGGGAAACTCGTCGTCCTGGGCCGGACCTGGATCCTCACCTCGCCGGGCCCGGGACCACCACGCGCAGCGAGATGACAAGAGAGGCCGCGCCGGCGCTGAAGCGCTGGCGCGGCCTTCTCGAGACCGTGTGGCCGTCGTGGGCTCTACGGACCGTTGTCGTAGAGGCAGTCCACGCCGCCGCGGCGCGGGTTCACGAGCTTGTCCGTCTTGAAGAACTTCACGTGACCGTCGCAGAAGGCGGCGTTCGTTCCGCTCATGTGCACCGGGTGCGGCCTCCAGGCCTCGTTGACCTGTGTGTAGCTGGGATAGTTCCCCGGAGGAACCTGCGGGAACCGGGTGTAACCGCTGCGGTTCCAGTTGCCAGCGCTGAAGGTCCACTTGGTGGGGTCCTCCTGGCCGACGGGCATGGCGGTGGGGTTCGTTACCAGCACGTTGTCGCATACGTACAGCGTCTCGGCGGGCGCCCGGAGAGACGCCAGGGACCCGGTGTTGAACCAGAGGCTCGGCGCGTCGTCCAGCGTGGTCGTGCTGAACTGCGTCAGGCGGTAGTTCATCCCGTAGGTCACCGGGTAGATGGGGGTGCCCACACCACCCGCGGCATTAAAGTTGTTTTCCGCGGCGCTCAGCGTCGCGGTAACGCTGGGGCACTTGAACAACTGGGTGTTCTTCACATACGGCTGGACCAGGTTGTACCAGACGCCCGTGCGCCAAAGCGGGTCCGCGGCGCCGGCGCCGTTGATGCGGTCCGGGCACAGCAGCTCGTCGTAGTCCTGGGTGTACATCGTCAGGCCGGTGGCGATCTGCTTCAGATTGCTCTGGCAGCTCGCCTTGCGCGCGGACTCACGCGCCTGGGCGAAGACCGGGAACAGAATAGCGGCGAGAATGGCAATAATGGCAATCACCACGAGCAGTTCGATGAGGGTGAACGCTCGGAGCGAGCGGTTGGCTCGCTTGGACATACGGGTCGCTCCTATCTCTGGCCGGCGGTCACGTCGTTCTCTCTGCCGTGAACCAGGCCGTTCCCATGTTCGGCAGGCAGGCATAGGTTCCTGCAGGGTGCGAGCTTTTTCTTTAGACTAATTTCAGACTGCGGCCGGCCGAGGAAACGAGAAAATCAGAAATGTGAGATTCTGGGAGGCATACCCATTTCCCCATTTCCTCATTTCCCCATTTCCTCACTCCCCATTTCCCCATTTCCCCATTTCCCCATTTCCTCCCCCGGAGCTCACACCCGGTTCAGATTCCCGCCGCAATGCTTGCAGAACCAGCCCTTCCAGGTGCGCTTGCTGCACTCCGGGCAGAGGGTGACGTCCGGGCCAGGAGGCGGCTCGGCGGCGTCCGAGGTGTCCTCGTCCTCGAAGTCTTCCGCGTCCGTGACCGAATGACCGGTGCCGTCGTACCAGTGGGCGGCCCGCGGGGGGGTGGGGAGGGACGGGATGTCCGTCCGCGGCCCTCCGACCCGCATCAGCAGGGTCTTTGCCTCGCTGTTCTTCGGCTCCAGCTCGCAGAAGTAGGTGAGCTGCGCGCGGGCGCCCTGGACGTCCCGCATGCGGCCCAGGGCCAGGTAGAACTGGTAACGGATCTTCGGATCCCGGGGGGCGAGGTCGGTGGCCTTGGCGAAGGAGGCGCGGGCCTCGTCTTCGTCGCCCATCAGCGTGTGGGCGAGGCCGATCATCGCGTGCGCCTGGGCGCCTTCCGGCTGGAGGCGTAAGGCGGCGCGCGCCTCATCGAGCGCGGCCCGAGCGTGTCCTTGCCGCAGTTCTTGCTCCGCGGCGGACAGGTGAGATTCGGCGGTCTCCATCGGAGGTCTCCTTTCCGAACGACGGCGACCGTCTTCCGGGACCTCCGGCAGCAGATTCTCAAGCAGCGACAAACCCGAGGGGGGGCTCGATTCCGAAACGCCCGGTTTTCCGAACGGTCGCCTTGACTGCTTATTCGGCGCCGGCGCCCAGGTTCCTACGCGGCCAGAAAAGGGGACCGGGCCGCAAGCGCTGCTTGCGGCCCGGCCGTGCGTTCCTTCCCGCGGCTGCCTACTGCCTACTGCCTACTGCCTACTGCCTACGATCAAGGTCCGTTGTCATACAGGCAGTCGGCGCCGCCGCGGGCGGGATTGACCAGCTTTTCCGTCTTGAAGAACTTCACATGCCCGTCGCAGAAGGCCGCGTTGGTGCCGCTCTGGTGGATGGGCGCCGGCCGCCACGCGTTGTTGGTGTAGCTCGGATAGTTGCCCGGCGGCACCTGCGGGAACCGGGTGTAGCCGTCACGGTTCCAGTTGCCCGGGGAGAGAGTCCACCTGGTGGGGTCTTCCTGCTGAACGGGCATCGCGGTAGGGTTCGTGATGAGGGCGTTGTCGCAGACGTAGAGGGTGTCCGCCGGGGCGCGGAGCGCCGCCAGGCTCCCGACGTTGAACCAGAGCGACGGCGCGTCGTCCAGCGTGGTGGTGCTGAACTGCGTCAGCCGGTAGTTCATCCCGTAGGTGCAGGGCGCCACCTGGCCGTTGGTGATCTCGGCGGCGGTCAGCGTGGGCGAGTAGCTGGGGCACTTGAGCACGCCCGTGTTCTTCACGTACGGCTGCACCAGCCAGTACCACACGCCCAGTTGCGGAGTGCCGGCCGCATAGTTCATGTTCTTGTCCGGGCACAGCATCTCGTCGTAGTCCTGCGTGTACATCGAGAGACCGGTCGCGATCTGCTTCAGGTTGCTCTGGCAGCTCGACTTCCGGGCCGACTCCCGCGCCTGGGCGAACACGGGGAACAGGATGGCCGCAAGAATGGCGATGATCGCAATCACCACGAGCAGCTCGATCAGGGTAAATCCACGCTTTCGAAGCCTCAAGGGTGTCCCTCCTCCCTCGGACGGAGATGAGCCTCCGTTCCGTTAGTAATTCCTTAGACGAACGAGATCGGAGTCGCTTCGCACTTCTTAGGAAAAAATAAACGCGAGGCTCGGAGCGCGTCACAGGGCGGGAGACCACGGCCAGGCCCACGATACGGCCGACGCCCCAACCCCCAACGCCTAACCCCCAACGCCCAGCGCCCCCTCCCGGAAGTGCGGCATCACGCGGGTGGCGAAGAGGTGCTGGTTCTTGCGCACCTTCTCCTCCGGCATGTCGCCCCAGTGGGCGCCGCTGACCATCACGCCCGCGTGGAGCCGGTCCGTGTAGTGGGCCAGCTTCTCGATGACGGTGTCCGGGCTGCCGACGATGACGTAGCCGTCGTTCATCAGGTCGTCCATCGTCAGGTCGGTAAACGGTCTCGCGCCGGCGGCGGCCATCGCGCGGAGGGAGCGCTCGCTCACGTAGCCGGGGGGCATACCGTAGGGGCCGTACTTCAGGCCGACGTGGAACAGCCACATCAGGTGCGGCTCCGCTTCCCGCCGCGCTTCCTCGTCGGTCTCGCCTACGTAGCACGGCACGCAGAAGGCAAGCTGCTCCGGGGAGGCCTGGTAGCCGAACTGCTCCTCCGCGACGCGCCGGTAGAGGTCGTACGCCTTCCGCTGCTGCTCGACGGGGGAGTAGACCATCATGAACGGGTAGCGCCGCTCGGCCGCGTAGCTGACGGTCTCCAGGCTGCCGGTGCCGGGCAGCCAGATGGGCGGGTGCGGCTTCTGGAGCGGCCGCGGCCACGGATTGACGTACCGGTAGCGGTAGTGCGTCCCGACGAACGCGAACGGCCCGGGCTCCGTCCAGGCGCGGACGATCAGGTCGTGCGCCTCGTAGAAGCGGTCCCGGCTGTGGGCGGGGTTGACGCCGTAGGAGAAGTACTCCATCCCGGTCCCGCGCACGAAGCCGGAGATGATCCGCCCGCCGCTGATCACGTCCAGCATGGCGATCTCTTCCGCCACGCGCAGCGGGTCATCATGCAGCGGTAACGCGTTGCCGATGATCCCGATCCGGCAGCGCGTGGTCCGCTGGGTGAGCATCGCCGCGATGATGTTCGGCGACGGCATGGTGCCGTAGACGTTCTGATGGTGCTCGTTCACGCAGATGCCGTCCCACCCCAGCCGCTCGGCTTCGACCAGCTCGTCGATGTACCGGTTGTAGAGCCGGTGCCCCACCTCCGGGTCGAACAGCGCGTTCGAGGGAGTCACCCACGCCGCCTCCGCCGTCTCCGCGAAGTCCGCGGGCAGCTCTGGATAGGGCATCAGGTGGAAGTAATAGAACCGGAGGTTGCGCATGAACGTTGAGTCAGATGTGGGCTAAACGCCGGGCGTCGGATGGCCAGCGGAGGACTGACCATGAGCGAACACGAGCCGGAGCAGGCCGTCGAGAGCTTATCCGAAGCGGCGCCCGAAGCCCCCGCGCAGCTTCGGCTGACGGTGGGGCAGCTGCTGTTCCTATGGCTGTACTCGGGCTTCCAATTCTTCGGCGGGGCCGTGGTCCTTTACCTGCTCTTCCGTTGGCCCTTTGGCGACGGCTACTTCTTCCACTATCTGGCGTTCTACTGGTTCGTCGCGGTGCCGCTCATGCTGGCGCTGCTCGTCCGGAAGGCTAGACGCACGCTCGGTAGCTCAGCATAATGCTTGCACGTGGGCGGGGTTGAAGCTAGAATCCCTCCCGGTCTTCAAAGGCGCGTTCGGTAGAAGTTATGCAAACCATCAAGTTCGTGCATTGGCAAGATGGGGATGCCTACCTCGGTTATCTCGTGGACTACCCTGATTACTGGACGCAAGGCGAGTCTCTAGACGACCTGAAGGCGCACCTTCTCGACCTGTATCGGGACCTCACTGGCGGTGAGCTACCAGGCATTCGCAAGGTTGACGATCTGGTAATCGCGTGAAGCGGGTCGATCTGATTCGAACACTCACCACCTGCGGGTGCATCCTGGTTCGGCACGGCGCTCGTCACGACTGGTACACCAATCCCGCCACCGGTGTCTCCCAGCCGGTGCCGAGGCATCGCGAGATCAAAGAGCGCTTGCTCGACATATCATCGCGATGCTGTCTAACCCTTCGGCAGAACGCCCGAGCGCCGACGCCACCTAATGTGCGTTGGTCAAGAAAGTCATACACGCAGGAACCGTGTGATCGCGTCCGCCACCGCCTCCGGGCATTCGATTGGCGCCATGTGCCCGCAGCCGGGGAGGATCTCCACGCGGCAGTCCGGCAGCGCCTCGGCGTAAGCGTGCGCGTAGGCGGGCGGGATCAGGCGGTCGTGCTCGCCCCAGAGGGCCAGCGCCGGTGCGCTAACGCGGCGGAGGCGGCGCGCCAGCTTCGGGTCGAACCACGGGTTCCAGGCCAGCAGGGCGGCGGTCGTGAGCGCGCGGAACTGCTCCACCCGCGCCTCCGGGCCCCGCCGGGCGCCGAAGAACTCCCGCGCGAGCGCCTGGTCGTGGAACACCGTCTCGGCGAGCTTCCTTCCCGCCAGCGCGGAAAGGTCGCCGATCAGCGCCCCGTCCAGGTGCAGCCCCGCGGCGTTGAGCAGCACCAGTGCGCTCACGCGGTCCGGATAGGTGACGGCAAAGTCGGCGGCGATCCAGCCGCCCAAGGAGAAGCCGACGAGGGGCGGCGCCGTAAGCTCCAAAGCACGGAACAGCTCGTCGTAGTGCAGGACCAGGTCGTCCATGCCCTCGAGTGACTCCGGGCGCTCCGTGCGGCCGAAGCCGGGGTGGTCGGGGGCGTAAACGGTGAACCGCTGTGCGAGGCAGTCGTGGAGTGGCAGCCATTCTCCGGCCGGGGCCACGCCGTGCAGGTAGACCAGCGGCGGCCCGGAGCCCCCGCGGAAGAGGTGCGTCGGGAGCCCGTTGACCTCGATGAACTCAGAGACAGGCTCGGGCATCGGAGACTAGCTGCAGAGCTGGCCGCCGTCGATCGGCAGCGCCAGGCCGGTGAGGAACGAGGCCTCGTCCGAGGCCAGAAAAAGCGCGACCGCGGCGACCTCGTCGGCCGTGGCCATCCGGCCCAGGGGGATGGGGCGCGCCATCTCCCGGCGGACTGCCTCCGGGTTGCGCTGCGCTTCGACGTAGCGGCGCACCATCGGCGTGTCCACCCATGTGGGGCACAGCGCGTTGCAGCGGATTCCGTGCGGCGCCCCCTCCAGCGCCAGCACCTTGGTCAACTGGATCACGCCGCCCTTCGAGGCCGCGTACGCTCCCATTCCGGGGCCGACCACGATCCCCGCCAGGGAGGCCAGGTTCAGGATACAACCACCCCCGCGAGACACCAGGGCCGGGAACGCGGCGCGCGAGGCGAGGAACGTCCCCTTCAGGTTCGTGTCCACCACCCAGTCCCACTCCGGCTCCGCCGTCGCCGCCACCGGGTCTCCCGCCCCCACGCCGGCGGAGTTCACCAGCAGGTCGACGCCGCCCCAGCGCTCCGCCGCCGCG
>JGI10216J12902_102494462_pt1 | contig 10101 bp, 6 predicted proteins | sample KanNatreferecore_FD_12902 | JGI IMG/M metagenome (IMG submission 12902)
AGCATCCCTGCGAGTGTAGCCGGCGCTTCAGCGACGCGAATCTCGTCGAAATGAATCGTGTGACTCTCAGTCGTACTCAGCGGCGGGTCGGCCATCCATCGAGGCACGTAAATCCCCACCTTCAGATACGGCGCGAGCGCGTCATTGTAGGCGTTCGGTCCGATCCGGTGAAAGACTGATTTACCATCCTTCCAGACCTGAACAAGTCCGTCACCACGGAAGGACCAGCGGACGTGAAACACCCAGTCGACCCACCGGCCGGTATCCAGCGGCCCGATCCGTTCGAGGGTCATACCGTCCGGCGAGAGCGCGGTGAATATCGTCCGGGCGACTCGCTTCGAATCCCAGATGTTCGCCACCCTCCATTGCCCATCCTCGACGACCAGCCGCAGCGGCGGTGGCGCGCTCAATTCGCCCAGCCAGACGTCGGGAACGTTATGCCACTGAGCGAGCGTCACCGGCACCTTGTCCCCCGTCCAGTTCTGCGGGAGAAAAATGCTGAAGGCGTACCAGTACTCAACACCCATGGAGCCGGCCTTCGTACGCAGCTCAGCGCGCTTGCTGCCTTTGACAACCGGATCGGAGCGACGCAACGTAAATCGCGCAGCGTACCGCCCGCTTCGCACAGGAGACGTCACGACGGTCAGGGAGTCATCGCAACACAGCTGGAGCATCCCTTTCTCCCTCCAAAGGGAGAGGTCACCGGATTCGAAGTCTGAGTGGAACGTCAGGTCACCAGGTGATGAGGCGTTGTAGAGGCGGTGAGCCAAACCGTATGCGACATGGAGCACCACAAGCAACGCGGCCAACACCGCGGCAACGTGCTTCACGCGCACGGTGTGGACTTGCATAAGGCATGAAGGAATGAAGCGGCGTGTCAGGGAATCGGCGAATCCGAAATAACGAAGTCGTCGATGTACAGCACTTTTTCGTATTGGGCGCCTTTGCCCATTGCCGTGACGCCAATTTCAACCCTGTCGTAAACGGTGTCAGCGAGCGGGAGAGTCCGCCCCTGCTTACCGAGCACTTTGCGGCCGTCCTGAAAGATTTCCACGGACCCGGTCTCATCCGACAGAAGGACATGCGCTCGAACGTGAACCCAGCGGCCCGTTGGGAAACTGACTTCCGCTCCGACGTCCTGATTGAACTGGGTCTTCGGAAGCTCCAGCTCGAAGGCCAGAGCATCGTTTCTTCTGAAAATGACGCGGAGACCCACCGATTGCATGAAGCTCGATTCGAGGTCGATCAGGGTGAACCCGCCAACGTCGTAGATGCTTGGCGTGGGCTCGAGAAAAAACCAGCCGGAAAAGTACACATGGTCACCCTTCTTGAAGTACATGACGTTCTTGACGAGTGACGCCTTCGAAACGCTCGTGGCGCTCGGCCGAGCGTGAAACCTCAGTGAGGCGGTGCCGCTGTGGGTGACGGTTCGCGACAACGTGACCCGATTGCCGAGGTTGTAGTAGTTATCGGGCTTCCCTGCGCGCGCGGGGTCGGTGTTGTTGTTGTGCCAGCCCGCCGGTGTGAGCAGCTGCGTCAGGCTTTCGAAATCGTCCCGGAAGGTTCTGGTGACAGGGTAAAGCTGCCCTGAATCGGGGTCCACCTGGTATACCTGCCCGTTGTTCACCCGGTAGTTCTTGTTATAAAAATCCGGGTCGTACAGCGCTTCGAGAAACTCGAGCTCGCCCGAAGCGCTGACCTTGTAAGCGCCGCCCTCGACGAGCACGAAAGTCTGGCCATCCTGAGTAAACGTCAGGTCGGGTTTGGCGTCCGGCGCGGGAAATCGTGTGGGTCCGGTCGTGGGTGTGTTTTTACACGCCGGCAGCGTTCCCAGGAGCAGTACTGCCGCAGCCGCGGCGGCGTCGAGGAGCCGTGGGGCTCGAAAATGCACTCCCTGAATTTTATCATGCGGGCCAGAAGGGCGCCGGATCTACGGTGCCACCCGGACCGTCCTGTTATTCATGCGACGAAAGCGAGCCGCGACCGCGCCTCGTGCCGCCTCCCGCTCCTGGTCGCTGAAGATTGGGCTCATAAGCAGCAGGAGCGGAAAGGCGCCCGCAAGGCACAGCCGCGCGACCGCACCCGACGTTGCGCCGAGTGCAAGTTCCACCGCCCATGCGGTCCCGTACGCGGAGACCCCTGCGCTGAAAACGACAAGCAGATATCCCCACTGAGGCTGCGGACCATTGAGGCCTCTCGCCAGCCACCAGGTCACGGCCAATCGAAAGGTCGTCGATAGCACGAGTGCTCCTGCGGCGCCTGCCACGCCAAACATCGCGATCAGCAGCCCGGTGAGCGGGAGATGAACGGCAAGTCCTGCGAGACTCGCGGCAGTCAGTGAGCCTGGCCGTTTGGCGTAGAAGATCCCGAGCTCGACGATCAGCAGGAGTGAACGCACGACTTCGGCGACGGCCAGGAGCGGAATGATTGCCGCCGCTCCGTGATATTCCGGACGCTTGAAGGCGATCAGCGCGAGGAGCTGCGGGGCCAGCAGAGAGAGCCCCAGCGCACCGCTCACAAGAACGGCAAAGAAATACGTAAATACGCGCGACCCCTCGGAATCGTCTTCGTTGCGGCCATGTGCTTCGAATCGGCGCACGATGTAAATCTGGTTGAACGGTGAGACCAGAGCCATCTGCAGAATCGAACTGAGGCGGAGTCCCAGAAAGAAGATTCCCGACGCCGCCAGGGAGCCGAACTGAACGAGCAGATATCGATCGGCGAACTTGACCAGGAGCTCGCCCATTTGTCCCGGTAACAAGGGGGCGCCAAATTGCAACATCGACACGAACCTGGCTTTGGAGAAATAAACGCCGAGTCGCGCCAGCAGCGGAAGAATCAAGCCCGCCACTGACAAGGCATTCGCAAGCAGGATGGCGAGCAGCGCGCCGAAGACCCCCATCCCGAGCGGAGCGATGAAGAGCGCGCCCAGACCCAGGTACAACACCGAACGGATCGTCGAGACAACGAGCACCACGTCTGACCGTTTGAGGATGATTAGATACTGGAGGCCCAGCGAAAAAATAATGTTCAGCAGGAGTCCGGCGACTCCGAGAAACAGCAGGTCTCCCTGGTTTCGATCGGCCAGAAGAATGCCGGCGAGTGGATCCGCGGCCAGCGCAAGGATCACGCTGAAGACGGCTACGATAGACCCCATTCCGACAATCGCCGTACTAACGAGCTCCGCTCGTTCCTTCTCATCGTGGTAGTCGAAGAACAGGCGCGACATCGCAGTGCCGAGCTTGACGCCAATCACGGCACCGACCACCTCGCTGGTGATCGCGACGACACCCAGGATGCCGTAATCGCTCGGGTTGAGATAGCGGGTATAGAGCGGAAGCAGAATAAATCCGGCACCGCGATTCAGAACCGCGCCGAAGGCGTAGACCGCCGAGTGGCGGAGGACCGCTGGCGTTTCACTCATGGAGACAGTTTTCGCCTTGGATGTTAGCGGCCTTCCGCGAGATAGTCTTGAGTCATCCTGCGCCACTGCGGATTTGCGAAGCGGTCGAGAGTTCCGCGGATACTCCCCGAAAGGACTGCCGCGTCCTTGACGAACAGCACCCCGACCGCCCACAGCCACTGTTTGACTGAGAAAGGCTCGCCCGTAGCTTTGGCAATGAGGTGGAGCTTTCTCCACGCGCCCACATAGATGTATGCCGCAACGGAAAACGGCACCAACCACCGAAGCGGAGGGAGAAAAAGAGAAGCGGCGACGAGGCCGATGCCCGCAGCATAGGTTCGTATCAGCCGCCTGAACCTCGGAGTGGGAAGACCGATTCGCGCCGCCCACACGCCGTAGTGGAAGTGCTTGTTGAAGGCGGAACCGAACGACCCCGCCATGTGGTGGTGCATGATCGCCTGGAGACTCATGTCGATCTTGCCTCCGATCCTGACCACCCGGAGGCTGAACAGTCTATCCTGACCTTTGGTTGCCCATTCTGAGAATTCGCCAGCGCGTTGCCAGATCGACCTTCGGTACGCCATGCACAAACCGCCGGGAAGTCCAACGCGTGCCTTCTGCTTCAGCTCTTCAGGAGTCCACGTCATCCCTAGAGTGTCTTCAAAGTAGATGATCGCCGCGCTGACCCTCTCGAACGGGGTTTCGATTAACGGATAGAAGACTCCGCCAAGATAATCGAGGGCCGGATCGTCCTCGAAGGGTGCCACCATCGACTCCAGCCACTTCGGGTCGGCGCGATTTCCCAAATCGAGACAGACGAGCAGATCGTGGCTGGCGGCCTTCGTGGCTGCGTTCCGTCCACCGCCACAGAAAATTGACCCGTTGTGAACGACGCGAATAGGCACCCCGCGATTGCCGAACGCCTGGATCCTCGCGACGGTGTCGTCGGTGGAGCAGCCGTCCGCCACGACGATTTCGTCGGGTAATCGTGTTTGTGCGAACAACGACTCCAGCGTCGCATCTACGCTCGCCGCGTCGTTTCGAACCGGCATGATAACGCTGACTTTCAACGCTCCGCACCCTCCAGGCACACATCGAGATTCATCGCATCAGTGTTTCCCATCGGCCCGAGGCGGTGCTTGATTATAGGCGGCTATCAGTGTGCCGGGCTGGCCTCATCGACGCTGGTCTGGGAAAAGGTCTTCACCAGGAACAACAGTATCTTCCAACGCAGCTTGGTGGTCACCGCCGTCCACTTCCTGTGGATGGTGCGGACGATGACGCCGAAGGCCGCTCGCAGATCTCCGAGTCGCGAGACGCGTCGCGCGTACGCTCTCAGGCTCGTCGGCCGGAAACTGCCCGTCGGCCGCTTTTTTGTGAGTCGCTTGTGCTTGTCAACGTGAGCCGTGGCCAGGCTCAAGTACCGGCCATTCACCTCGAGCATTAACTGGTCGTCGACCAATGATTGCAGAACCTTCTTGACCTCGTCGGGGCTGGTGTCGGGCCCAACTGATTCGACGATAGCATTGAACGGGGTCGCTTTGTCGCAGCACTCATACACCTTGCGGCGAACTCCGGTGAGCCGGTGCAGAAAACGGCGGGCGCAGGGTCGCGTGTCCAATACGATCAGGCTTTTCCTTCGTGGGATGGCAAGGAGATGCGAAGTAGGATGCACCTTGGCCCATCGATCAACCAGGCGCTTCAGGGCCTTGAAGCCATCGGTTTCCGCTTTGCCCATGAAGAAATCCGAATCGTAGAAATACGCCAGGCGCCTGAGAGAGTCTTCCGGAAACGGGTAAACGTATCGGTACGGTTTGGCAGGATACACGGGCTGCAGCCCGTACTGCTCCGGCGCGCTGAAATATGGACTGAAACGGTCCAGGTTGAGAACAATTGCCGACAGGGGCGGTTGCAAGTGGTGGAGGGCTTCTGCATGACGCACGGCCTGGCCTAATTCCTCTTCTCGTTCTCCAGGGAAGCCATAGAGGAAGTTCCAATCAACCGATACGCCGAATTCCGTGCACCATTTGAGCAGCTGTACGTTTTGCAGCTCAGTGACACCCTTGTCCATCAACTTGAGAGTCGAATCAGTGAGACTTTCGATACCGGGTTGGATCCACCTGATCCCGGATTGTGCCAGCATCTGGACGTGCGCTTTCGACAAGTTCGCCTTCGTCTCGTAGTAGAGATCTGCAATGGGTCGTTCAATGAGGCGCGGGAGAACCGATTTGAAGTACTGCATGTCCAGGATGTTGTCGACGACTTCAATTTGACGAATGCCGTACTTCTTTACCAGGGCCTCCATTTCCTCGAGCGCGCGCGGACCGGACTTGGACCGGTAGGCCATCCCGGCCGCGTTGAGACCGCAGAACGTGCAGTGTTGTTTTGCGCCCCACCAACAGCCTCGCGATGTTTCCATCACCAAGGCAGGAGAGATCTGATCTCGGAAACTGGTGAGCGGCAACTGTGCAAAGTAGTCACTGAAGTCGGGGTGAGGAAGTCTGTCCAGGTCAACGCTCGTGAGAGGCTGGGACGAGACAGTTTCTTCGATGGTGCCCTCACCATTTTCTTTGTGCGGCCGCCTGGAGAGAATGCCCGGGACAGGGCGCCGCGCACCGTTCCCGTTGCGCAACGAGTGCACAAGCTCGACGAAAGAGTGGTCGCACTCGCCCCGACCCAGATAGTCGATCTCCGGGAAACGCTCGAACAGTTCTTTGCCCATCTCCCCTTCGCAGTTGCTCCCTCCCATGGCGGTGATGATGTCGGGGCGTCGCTTCTTGATCGCCCTCATCACGGCCAACGAGGAGCAATTCTGCTGAAACATGCTTGTGAAGCCGACTAACCACGGGTCGCGATCGAGGATTGTCCGGGTGGAGGTCTCCACCCACAGACTGGCCGCTCTCATCAAGCGATGCATTATCTGGACGAGGCTCGAACCCGGGGATAGGCTTATCAGCTTCTTCCCGACATCCTGAACGAACGGCTCTTGAACATATCGTGCCAGCTCGCTTTCATCGTACCCGTAGAGAACGCGAGAAAAAATGTAGTCTCCGAAAAGGTTTGATGCCCTGCTGACGATGGCCTCGTAGTCCTTGGCACCGATGAGCTCAGCGTATCGGAGGTTGAGATAGAGGATCTCGGTGTCGAACGACTGCGCAGCGAGGTTCGCCTTCAATTGGCTCACGCCGAGTGACGGAGTGAATGTTGTTTGAAATGGGGGGACGACAAGCAGGATAGGCCCCTGTTTCGTCCTTTCGGGGTGTGGCGTGCCCAAGTCGACCATGTCGACAGGGGGGATGCTCGTTCGCGTCATTTCGGCGTTTGCGATGGTCATGTTTCTATCCGCCCCTTCCTACTGTTAAGCGGTGGGTCTATCACAAAAGGGAGGATTAAAGCAATCAGGATGGTGTAGCGCCGGCTTTCAATCGTTCAGCCCTCTCAGCCATGCTTCGAGATTCATCGCGTACCAGAGCGGAACGGCGGCGTCATCCTGGCCGTGCGCAAGAAACTCCTGGTAGCTCTGGTCCAGGTAGGGCCGATCGAGATACTGCTCACATCTTAGGTCGCCGCGCGAGAACAGCTTCTTGAGCTCCACGACGAAATTGCCATGCTGTTGACGCCTGAGCACGGGATTGAGGTTCTTCTTGACATGCCGTGTGAGCACGACGCTGGGCAGGATTCCCTCCATCGAACGGCGCTGTAGCAGGCGAACCTCGCCGCGCCGGATTTTCTGCTCGCGCGGCGCAGCGAACATGTACTCAACCAGCCGGCGATCCAGGAGAGGGAATCGCGTTTCAATACCGAACGCTGCCCCCAAAGACTCATGGAGCGGTAATGTCGTGTTGACCAGAGAACTCGTGAAGACTTCGAAACAATCCTGACGATACGCATCGGCATACAGTCTTTCAGGTCCTGCGTTGAGCCGATCGGCGAGTCCGACACGCCGCGCAAGAGCGCGATCGATCCATGGCGGAACCGGGCTTTGTCCCGTGATGATGTTTCGCGTGAAACGTTTGAACGACCGCGGAATAAGCGGGCCGACAACGTAGTACTGCAGAAGTTTCTGCAGGGACGTCCGAGTGTCCTTCATTCGGTCGATGGGGTATATGCCTCTCACCTCCGACCAGAGAGACACGAGCCGCAGCCCTCGGAGCAGGTCGGAAAAGTAGTGGGACTGACCGACGAACAGCTCGTCGCCACCCAGACCGCTCAACATCACCCTCACCCCATGCTGAGCCGCGCGCTCTTTCTTTCTCCACAGATACAGAAGACCCATGTCGAATGTCGGTTCGTCAGAGGCGGCGAGCATCTCTGGAAGCACGGCAAACACATTGTCCTGATCGAGATAGATATGGTGATGATTCGTGCCCAGTTCCCTGGAGACCGCGTCGATGAGCTCGGGTTCATCGGACTCCAGGTCGCGCAGTTCAAATGAGAAGGTCTCGAGTCGCTCGTCGCGGCCGTCCCGCTCGCGAAGAGCGAGCCGCATGACAGCCGCCACGGCCGAGGAGTCAAACCCGCCCGATAACGCGCAGGAATACGGGCCGGAATGGGGAAGGCGTCGACGCACGGCGTCGAACGTAATATCCCGCACCTTCGCGGCCATGTCTTCGTCGGTCTGTTCGTCGATCTTTCGTGCAGGATCGAGCTGCCAGTATCGTTTCGAACGCGCGCCGCGGCTATCAACTTCAAGGAAGTGGCCTGCCTCGACGCGATACACGTTGGTGTAGAACGTGCGCGGACCTCCATACAGGTGCCGTGTGGCGGCCAAGTACGCCGCGATCGATTCCTCACAGAGATCTGACGGAACGCCCGCCGCGAGCACCTGCCGCGGCTCCGACGCCGCGACGAGCCGCGCGCCGTCGAACGCGTAACACAGCGGATGCATCCCCAACGCATCCCTGGCGCAGACCGCAACATTACGTTCGGCGTCATGGAGAACGAACGCGAAGTCTCCGTCGAGGTGCGCGATGCCGTCTGTGCCCCATCGCCTGTAAGCCGCGAGAATCAGCGTAGCGTCACTGGCGTCCAGATTCGCGCCAGTCGCCTTCGCCAGCTCGCGTTGGCCATACAGACGTCCCGACAGAACGACACTGACCCGACCGTCGCCAAGAAGATTCGGTGATGGGCCCTTTTCCTGGCTCAGATACGCGAACGCCGCCGATCCTGCAATGAGGGTGACAACCGGTGACCCACGATGGGCGGCCGCTGCATTGCACCGGGCAAGTACCCTTGCGTCGACTGGATTACCGTCCAAATGGACGATGGCGCTCAATCCCGGCATAGCCTGTTCATTGATTCGCGCCCGCCGTGGTCGGAGCGCTCTGTGCAACCGACGAGAGCGCGGTACGCGCCACATGCGCCGCGCGTGCGAGAGTGCGCAGCAAGCGCGAATAGGGGCGATGATTGTAGAAGTAAAAACGGCTCGAGACCCGGTTGCTCTCCGCCCACTTCTCGATGTTCACAGAATTGCCGTTGAAATCGAGCTCATTGAGCCGGCGCTCGATTGCGATCTCAACCAATCGTCGGAAAAGCGGCGCGGCCGTCAACCGCTCGAAGAACTCCTCGTCCCTGAACGTAATGATCGCCGCCATCACGCCGTCCCTCTCAACGCAATAAATGCCCGCCACCGATCGTTCGCCCAAATCCATCGTCAACACCAGAGCGCTGTCGGTAGCTGCGAATGCGTGGGCAACTTCCCTGTGGAACGTTTCGAGCTGCTGATCGGGTCCGATGTGGTAGGTCCGCTTCCTCGTATCCTTTGCCTTCCAGCTTCGCGCTTCGAGCGCGAAAATTCTCTGCATTCCCTCTTCAATCTCTCCTCCGCGAAATTCACGAAGGCGCAGTTCTGGAAAGCGCTCCTGCGCCTGCCGGCATTCCGCTCTCAACCGCTTTCGAAAATGATTGGACTTTGCCGCGAGGAACGCGTCCATCGACTCGGGAAGGTTGGCAAACATCGAGACGCGCTCACCCTTACGGCCGTCGCGTGTCAGCCCGGACCGTGCGGCTGAAGCCAACAGCAGCTGTTCCTGTGTTGATCCGCTCGGGAAACCTTCGATGACGAACAGATCCCACTGCTTCGCAATGGACCGCACGTAGTTCATGATCTCCGTATAAAATCGCGGGTCTTGCTCGAGCAACAGGAAATGAGAGCGGCGATTCGCCACCGCGACGCTCAGAGGGAAGCTGAGGCGGCGGATTGGCACTAGCCTGGCGGCCCGTGGAACATTCGAATACTGGTAGTCGACCCCGGTGTGTACGTGAAACTTACCGGGAGGGAACAGCTCATAGCTCCTCGTAATGGTCAGAGGCACGATGCCCACAACGACGCCGCCGGCCCGCACAACGAGAACGTGAATGTGACTGTCTTTTGCGAAGATCTTCAACCATGTCGATACCCAGCGGTGGTCCATGAGGACGTGCTTGTCCGGGCATCGTCGCTGGAGGCTGTCCCACTGTTCCCCAAATTGAGAGAGCTGCGCCAGCGAGCCGATTCTCTGGACTTGAATTTCGCTGGTGCTGCCTACGATTGAGGACAATTTGTTACGGCTCCGACGGGAATGATCGCTCTCAGCGAACCCATGGGACTATCTGCAGGATCAAAGAGGACGCAGACCGGGCATTCTGTGCGGATCAATCTCTGCTGTCAAGCAGATAGGTGTTCGCGATGTTGAAAAACGCACTCGATCGGCTGACAA
>JGI10216J12902_100219809_pt1 | contig 10099 bp, 12 predicted proteins | sample KanNatreferecore_FD_12902 | JGI IMG/M metagenome (IMG submission 12902)
CTTGCTCATCATTCCTCTTTCGCGGAGAAGGTGGCGGTGACCTCGCCCAGGGCGGTGATGTCCGCGCGGACGCTGACGCCGGGCGTCGTGGGGACCATCGGGCCCAGTGCTCCGGAGAGGATGACCTGGCCGGCTCGCAGTGGTTCGCCGAACGCGACGGCCGTCCGGGCTAGCCAGGCGAGGGCGTTGAGCGGGTCACCTAGGCATGCGGCTCCGTTGCCCTGTGAGACGAGCAGTCCGTCAGCGTGAAGCCGCATGGTGACGTCCCGGGGTTCGAATTGATTCAGCGTGAGGCGCCGGGTGCCGAGGACGAACAGGCCGCTGGAGGCGTTGTCGGCGACGGTGTCAGCGAGGGAGATGTCCCAGGCGGCTATGCGGCTGTCCACGATCTCCAGTGCGGCGACCGCGTATGCGACGGCAGCGCGTACCGCGGTCGCGTCGACTTCGACATCGGTGAGATCGCGGTCGAGGATGAACGCGATCTCGGCTTCGGCCTTGGGCTGAATCAGCCGGGCCGAGGGCACCTCGTCCATCGTTGACACATCCATGTCCGCGAACAGCACGCCGAAGTCGGGTTGGTCGACACCGAGTTGCCGCTGCACCGCCGGGGACGTGAGTCCGATCTTGCGGCCGACAATCTTGGCACCGCCGGCAACGCGTGCGCGGGTCACCTCTCGCTGTACCGCATACGCGGCGGTCACGTTGTCCGCGCCGATCAGATCCCGAACGGGTGCGACTGTGCGGTGATCCCGTACGGCCGATCGGATGCGGTCCGCCGCGCGGATGACCGCCGTCGTGTCGAGTGTTGTCATCGGGCGACCGCCGTGGCGACCGCGAACCCGGCGATCCAGGTGGGGACTGGCTCGTAGAACCGCGATGTCAGCTCGTAGCGGCCGGTGGCCGCGAGTGACGCGAACGCGGCGATCCAGGTCCGGACCTCGTGCCCCGACCCGCCGCCTTCGGCGGCCATGCCGTCGACGGTCCATGTGTCGAACCTGGCCAGGGCACCGGACTCGATGAGGTCGAGGACGTCGTTGTCCCAGATCGGATTGATTGGCTTCATCGTCGTGTTGCCGGCGGCGTACTGCTGTCCGGCGAGGACAACGCGCTGCTCCCCGCGCGCACGCTGTTCAGGTGTGGGTGGGTGTCCGTCGATGAGCGCGTCCGCGACGCGCGGCGGTGCGCCGTCGAGCACCGGAACCGGAGGGTCATGCGAGAGTCCGCCGGAGCCGATGAACAGCACGCGCCGGTCGAGAGCGACAGCGGCTTCGCCGAGTGCGGTGCCCAAGGCCCGGACACGGCTGACCGGGCCGAGCGGCGTCGCGACGCCGTTGATGAACACGGGCACGACCGGGACCTTGTCCAGACCGCCGAAGAGAACTTCCAGGGGTTGGGCGAAGCCGTGATCCACCGTCATGCGGGCCGAGATGGTGAGGTCGATGCCCCGGTCGAGAACGCCTCGCGCAAGGGCCCTCGCTGCGTCAGTGTCGACGGAGAGCGTCCCGGCTGCTGAGGTGAAGTCGCCGACCGCGTGGGCCTCGGTCGCGAGGCAGAACGGCGGCATCTCGCGGTAGAAGAAGCCGTTGTAATGATCGGGTGCGTAGAGCACGACGAGCTCCGGGTCGAAGGCCCGGGCGAATGCCTTGGCGGCGGCGATACCAGCTTCGATCCGGGCCAGCACCTCTTGGGGCGGGTCATTGAGGCCGATGAGCGGCGAGTGGGACAGGCCTACGGCTGCGGCGATCATCAATAGGTCCTTCCTTCAGGTTGTGGCTGGATGACGCACTTACCAACTAGGGCGCCGTCGATCATCAGCTGGAGTCCCTTGTGGATCTCCTCGAGCCTCAGCGCACGGTCGATGACTGGGCGTAGGCCGGTGGTGTCGAGCATTCTCAGCAGTGCGATCAGTTCGCCGCGCGTGCAGCCCGTGGAGCCAACGATGCGCTGTTGCAGGTAGAAGACGCGGTTGAGATCAGCAGTCGGGTCAGGGCCGCTGGTGGCGCCGGCGACGACGAGGGTGCCGCCTGGGCGCAGCGACTTCAGCGAGTGCGACCAGGTGGCCTCGCCGACGGTCTCGACGACGATGTCGACCTTCTCCGGTACCCGCTCACCCGGTGCGAGGCCCGCGCGGGCGCCCCAGGCGACGGCCTGTTCCCTCTTGTCCTGGTCGCGGCTGGTCGAGTAGACGACGGCGCCAGCTGCTGCGGCCAGCCGAATCGCGGCCGATGCGACACCGCCGCCCGCGCCCTGGACGAGCACGCGGTCACCAGCGCGTAGTCGGGCGATAGTGAACAGCATGCGGTAGGCCGTGCCCCACGCCACGGGCAGGCAGGCGGCCTCTTCGAAAGACAGCCAGGACGGCTTGGGGATCAGGTTGCGCGACGGCACGTTGACGTACTCGGCGAATGCGCCATCGTGTCGCTCGGACAGGAGCGCCCGATCTGGGTCAAGGGTCTCGTCGCCGTTCCCGGCGTCGGGGTTCCCGATGATTGGGTGGACGATGACCGGATTGCCGTCCCCGTCGTAGCCGGCCGCATCGCAGCCGAGCGTCATCGGCAGGCGTTCCGGCGGATGACCGACGCCACGCAGCGTCCAAATGTCGTGCATGTTTAGTGACGACGCGACCACCCGTACCGACGCCCAACCTGTCCTGGCGATGGGACGCGGCACGTCCTGGAGTACCAGGCCGGACACCGGGTCGTCCGGATTTTGCGAGATAGCTCTTGCAGCAAGCACGGGAACACCGTGTCGGTCGAATGGGTCCGTGTCGTAGTTGTTGTGCCGTTGTACGGCACGCGGGGTGGAGTGACCTGACCGACTCCGCGTCTCCTCTCCCCATGACCCGCAGCCTCGATCGACCCGCAGCGCCCTCCCGCCTGCGCCGCCCGCCCGAGCTGGCTCCGAACCTCGACGTCTCCGGACTCGTCGATGCGCATGGAGGCCTATTGGACCGGGCGATCTTCACCGACACGGCCCTGTACCGGCAGGAGTTGCGTCGTGTGTTCGCGCCGAGCTGGCTGTTCCTCGCGCACATCGACCAGTTCCAGAAGCCAGGCGACTTCTTCACCACCTACATGGGCGAAGACCCGGTCATCGTGACCATGGACCGGAACCGTCAGGTGCGCGCGTACCTGAACTCGTGCCGGCACCGTGGTGCGCGGGTTTGTCGCGCCGACTTCGGCACGACGAAGAACTTCACCTGCACCTACCACGGGTGGGCCTACGACCTCGACGGTGGGCTGACCAGCGTTCCCAACCGGGACGGCTACCCGGAGTCGTTCGAGTCGCGGGACTGGGGCTTGCTCGAGGTGCCGCACATCGAGACCTACGGCGGTCTGGTCTTCGGTACCTGGAACCCGGACCCCCTGCCGCTGCGCGATGAACTGGGCGACATGGCCTGGTACCTGGACGCGATGCTCGACCGCGATCCCGAAGGCACCGTCGTCGTCGGTGGTGTGCACAAGTGGGTGCTGGAGGGCAACTGGAAGCTCGCTGCAGAGCAGTTCGCCACCGATTGGTACCACGTCAACATGAGCCATGCCTCGGCGTTGATGGTGTTGTCGCCGGCAGACAAGCGGCCGCGGGAGGAGATCGTCCACCGCACCGGGCGCCAGTACGTCAGCCCGCAGGGGCACGGCGCCGGGTTCCCAGTTCATCCGAAGAACAGGTTCAATGCCCAGTCAGTGCACGAGTGGTACGACTACGCCGCGCTGCGGGAACGACTCGGCGATGCGCGGGTCGAAGGACCGCTGACAGACGGGCACGCCACCGTCTTCCCGAACTTCTCCTATCTGCCGGTCATCGGCTCGCTACGGGTGTGGCATCCGAAAGGACCGGACCGGATGGAGGTCTGGGCCTGGACCATCGTCGACAAGTCCATGCCACCGGAAATCCGCGAGGCACAGCGTCTCTACAACCTGCGCACTTTCGGCCCCAGCGGCGTCTTCGAGCAGGACGACGGCGAGAACTGGAGCGAAGTTCAGGCCATCTCGCACGGATTCATCACCAACGGCCTGCCGCTGAACTACCAGATGGGCCTCGGCTCCGAACGTGAGGACGGGCGTCACCCCGGCCTGACCAGCGAGCTGTACAGCGATGCTGCCGGTCGCGCCTTCTACGCCCGGTGGAAGGAACTTATGAACACCCCCGCGTGGCACGAGAAGGAGCGCTGACCTGATGCCGCAACAGACACTGGGGATCCGAGTTGCCTCTGTGACCGACATTCCGCCGGGTGAGGGGATCGCGATTGACAAGTCGATCACCGGCACCGCCGACAACATCGCGTTGCTGCGTGACGAGGACGACAGGATCTACGCTCTCGACGACACATGCAGCCACGAGGACGCCTCCCTCGCCGACGGCTGGGTTGAGGGCGGGTATGTCGAATGCCCGCTGCACGCAAGTAAGTTCTGCCTCAAGACCGGCGAGGTCCAGGGGCTGCCGGCGACCCGGGACGTGTGCCCGCACCGTATCGAGGTGCGCGACGGTGCCGTCTATCTGTTCCCGAACGAGGCGCCGTGACACTGCCGCCGCGCAGCGTCGTCATCGCGGGCGGGGGCATCGCGGGGGTGAGTTCGGCCGCTGCGCTGCGCGTCGGTGGCTATGACGGGGCGGTCACTATCGTCGACGCCGGCGACTACCCGCATGACCGGCCGCCCCTGTCGAAGGATTTCCTCACGGGGAAGCGCGACCGAGACGACATCGTCCTGCAGCCATCGGACTGGTACGTCCGACACGAGGTCCGGCTGTTGACCGGGACCGCGGTCACGGCCGTGCGCCCTGGGTCGGGGGCAGTCGAGCTGTCCGACGGCGCGACCCTGCACGCGGATCGGGTCGTCCTCGCCACCGGGGGCCGGGCAGCGCGTCCGCCCATTCCGGGTGTCGATAGCCCGCTCGTGCATGTGCTGCGTACCGTCGAGGACGCGGAACGGCTGCGCGCGGCGCTTCAATCCGCAGACGCGGTGATGGTCGTCGGCGCGGGCCTCATCGGTTCCGAAGTCGCTGCGACGTTGCACGGGTCCGGGTATGAGGTCGTACTCGTCGACCCGATGCGGCCGCCGCTGGCAGCCGCGCTTGGCATGAATGTCGCCCACTGGCTCCACGACCTGCACAGCTTACGCGGCATCGCCTGCGTGCAAGCCAGCGTTGAATCGTTCGCCGAAGACGGTGGCCGGTTGCGCGTCCAGTTGGCGGGTGAGTCGCAGCCGCGGGTCGTCGACCTTGCGGTGCTTGGCGTCGGCATGGTCCCCGACAGCGATCTGGCCGTGTCGGCCGGTCTGGAAGTCGACCGCGGCATCGTCGTCGACGTCGGTCAGCGCACCTCGAATGCCGCCGTGCTCGCCGTCGGCGATGCTGCCCGTACTCGCGTAGCTGGCACGCTTCTGCCGCGGACGGAGCACTGGGACGCAGCGCAGCAGGACGGCGCACGTGCCGCCGCGACGATCCTGGGCCGGCCAGTCCCGCCAGCGACGGCGTCTTGGTTCTGGACGGACCGCCACGGCCTGCATGTCGAGGTCGTCGGCGAGATGGCGGCCGCCGCGAACCGCGTCGTGCGCGGCGCACTCGGAACCCCGCCGTTCACGGTGTTCGGGCTGCGGGAGGGCCGGTTGGTCGCGGCCGTCGCGGTGGACGACTCCGCCACTGCCCGCGTCGCGCGCCGCCTGATCGACCGCGCTGTCGCCGTCGAGGAGAACCGACTAGCGGACCCTGACATCAACCTGCGCGCGCTGCTGCGCGTCTGAAGGAGGCATTGATGAGCGCAGCCAGCGTCGATATGCAGGCCGGACGGCTCGCGGACCGCGACACTCACTTCGAGGTCGAGCAGCTCTACTACACAGAGGCCGAACTGCTAGACGACGGACGGTTCGCCGACTGGCTCGACCTGCTCGACGAGGACCTCGAGTACTGGATGCCAACCCGGACGAACCGTTTGCGCCGCCAGCAGGCGTTGTCGGTAGCCGCGCGCGGCGAGGCCGCCTATTACGACGAAACGAAGCAGAGCATCGCCTGGCGAATACGCCGGTTCGATTCCGGCATGGCGTGGTCGGAAGACCCGCCATCGCGCACCCGGCACCTGGTGACCAACGTTGTGGCACGGCACATCGACCCCGATGAGTACCCGGGGTTCACAGTCGATGACCTGCTCGTCCAGTCGACGTTCCTGCTCTACCGCAATCGGCTCGAGCATGAGGTGAACATCTTCGCCGGGCGTCGGGCAGACATCCTGCGCCGCCGCGACGGCCGGCTGCTCGTGGCTCGTCGCCAGATCCTGCTCGACCAGAACGTGCTCCACGCCAAGAACATCTCCACCTTCTTCTGAGGAGACCTCGTGACGCTGAAACAGCACCAGGTGCAGACCACACTGGGCGAGATCGCCGTCACCGAAGCCGGCGAGGGACCTGTCCTCGTCATGCTGCACGGTGGCGGACCGGGCGCATCGGGCGTCAGCAACTACCGACAGAACCTACCGGCGCTGACCGAACGCTTCCGGGTGCTGCTGCCCGACCAGCCGGGGTTCGGCAACAGCTATCGGCCCACCCAGGAAGACCTGGACGTCCGCTCGATCACCGAGATCACCGTGGACGCGCTCTACCAGGCCCTCGACGAGCTCGGCGTCGACAAGTTCCACCTGCTCGGCAACAGCCTCGGCGGAGCAGCAGCGATCGCCATGGCGCAGGAACGACCGCAGCGGGTCTCGGGACTGGTCCTGATGGCACCCGGTGGTGGCTGGCTGCCGTTCGGGCCGACGCCGACGGAGGGACAGAAGGAGATGTTCCGCTACTACAACGCTGGCGGCCCGTCGGAGCAGAAGATGGGCAACTTCATCCGGACGATGGTGTATGACCACAAGCAATTCGGTGCCGACGTGGTCAGGGCGCGCTACGAGGCGTCGCTGGACGAGAGCCACATCGCGTTCTACCACCGCTACAACGCCGCCTTTGCCGCCCGACATGGCATGGACCCGCTTTGGCGCGATCTGCATCGCATCACCGCACCGACGCTGCTGCTGTGGGGACGCGACGACCGCACCATTACCCTGGATGGCGCGCAGCTCATGCTCAGGCAGATCCCCGATGTGCAGATGCACGTCTTCGGCCGATGCGGACACTGGGTGCAGCTCGAGCGGCAGCGCGAGTTCGAGCGCCTAGTCAGCGACTTCCTCGGGGACCTCCGGTGACCGGTTGGCTGAACGGGTACGTCGCACTGGTCACTGGTGGCGGATCGGGCATCGGCCGCGCGGTGGCCGACCGATTTGTCGCCGAGGGCGCCTGCGTCACGGTCGTCGGGCGCAACGCTGACCGGCTCAAGGACGTCGTCGCCGAGTCCCCGGACCCGAGCCGGATGCACGCGGTCGCCGCCGACGTCCGTGACTCGGAGCAGTTGCACGCGGCCGTCGGCGAGACCGTGCAGCGCTTCGGCCAGTTGGACACTCTGGTCACCAATGCCGGCATCTGGGACTACCAGCGCCAGCTCACGCGGCTGTCCGCCGAGCAACTGTCCGCCGCCTTCGATGAACTGTTCGCGATCAACGTCAAGGGGTACCTGCTCGCCATCGAGGCAGCCTGGCGCGAGCTGGTCAAGACCAGAGGAAGCATGGTCATGACGCTGTCCAACTCCTCGTTCTACGTCAACGGCGGCGGGCCGATCTACACAGCCAGCAAGCACGCCTGCCTCGGCCTCATGCGCGAACTCGCCTACGAGCTCGCCCCCAAGGTGCGAGTCAACGGCGTGGCCTGCGGCGGAATGAACACCGATCTGCGCGGACCGGTTTCGATCGGACTCGACGAGCGGTCACTCGCCGCCTCATTCAGCAAGCCGCGCGACGAACCGCCTCCGATCCCGCTCCACGACTCGAGCACCGACCCTCGCGACTTCACCGGCGCCTACGTTCTGCTCGCATCCCGCGAACAGGCGGGCCCTATCACCGGTCAGGCACTCAGCGTCGACGGCGGAATCGGTGTGCGCGGGTTCGCGACCGCGGCCGGGGGAGACCACTTGTGACCGCCGGTGTGGACGTGACACCGATCCCGGTGCTTCCGCCGGGAGACACATGGACTTGGCAGGAGCTGTCCCGCTCGCGAACCCGGGTCGCTTTGGCTGCCCGGCGTGGGGACGCCGAGATCAATGTCGTCCTCGAGCGATGTGCCGCGGGCCGTCTCCGCGACGCATACCCAGTTCATGCGCACGACGTGGAGATCATCCTCGCGGCGGGCGACGTCAATGCCGGCGCTCACCTCGTCCGCGAATTGTTCGCTGCGGTTTGTGCCGCCGATCCCGGATGTCGAAGGGTGGTGCTAACTGTGCCGGCCGGTGACGCGCCCAGCATCGCTTCAGGACGTGCGGCAGGGTTCGAACACATCGTTGACGTCGACCTGCCGGGCGTGCAGCTCAGCGTGCTCCTGGCCGAACCCGACTGGGTGGGCGACGTCGCGATGGCCCTGGAGATGCACTGGTAGTCAGGCCGTGCGCGACAGGCGGGCCCGCGCGGTGGCTTGGGTGGCGGCGAAGCTCACGCGGCGAAGCTCGCGGGCGGCCCGCTGCAGGTCCACCCGGCTGACAGGTCCGGACACCGACAGCGCCGCTACCACGCGCCCGCCGGGCGCGAACACGGGTGCCGCCACACATGCCAGGCCGAGCCGGCTCTCCTCGTCGTCGTAGGCCAGGCCCTCGGTGCGGATTCGCTCAAGTTCAGCGGCGAGCGCCTCCGGGCGGCCGATCGACTTCGGCGTCGCCTGCGGCAGCGGTCCGGACAGTGTGATCGCGGCGGCGTCCGGATCATGAGCCAACAAGACCTTGCCCACCGCCGTGTAGTGCGCCGGTAATCGGCCGCCGATCCGCGACGGTGACGCCGGAGCGCGGTGGCCGTACAACTTTGCGAGGTACACCACGTCGGTGCCGTGCAGCACCGCCAGATGGACGGTCTCGCGCGTGAGCTCGTAAAGCTCAGCGACGTAGGGCAGCAGCAGATCGCGCGCCCGGTCGTGGCCTGGGGCGTAGACCGAGTTGCCGAGAGTGTGCAGTCGTGCGCCCAGGCGATAACCTGCGCCAACGCGCTCGACCACCCCGGTGCGTTCCAATGCGCCGAGCAGGCGAAACGCGGTGGACTTGCTCATCTGCGCCCGGCGGGCCAGTTCGCTAACCCCGAGACCGGTACTCGCCTGGGCGCCGAAGGCCAGAAGTAGGCTGATTGCCTTGTCTACGGCCGCCCGGTCATCACGACCCGGTTCCACGAAGACGGTCATCGTTCACTCCTGCACTACCGTCGGTCGGTCGGTCATGTGTAGTGGACGTTGATGCCACTATGAGTGACGATGATGCAAGTGCACCGCCCGTGCGTCAATAATGACGGCATGCACATTAAAAGTGACACCTCGGTCGGTGTGAACGGCCTCGTTGCGCGGAACGTCCGGCGATACCGGCAGGAGCGCGCCTTGTCCATCGGCGAGCTCGCTCGGCGTTCCGGGCTGTCGAAACAGACATTGTCGAAGATCGAGCAAGGGGTCGGCAATCCCACCGTAGAGACCCTGTCCCTGCTCGGCGCCGCGATGGATGTGCCGCCTCGCCGATTCCTCACTGAATGGGGGACGCCCGTCTACGTGCAGCGGCAGGAGGACGGCGACTGGACCGGATCCGACGCCTGGCTGGAGCGGGTCCTGGACGAGACATACGGCTCCGGGTACGTCCGTACGCTGGCCTTGCGCCTGCACAAGACGCCCAAGGGCGCAGATTCTGTCGAACCTCACCGGGTCGGAACGTTGCACCACCTGTACGTGATCAGCGGTCGACTCCGCACCGGGCCCGTCAGTGAACCCGTCGAGGTTTCAGGCGGAGACTTCGTGCGGTTCCCCGGCGATGTCCCGCACCTGTACGTGTGCCTAACGGAGCGCGTTGTAGCGCATCTGGTGACGACGGTCCCGCAGGTGCGCCAGTTCGGCCCGACGGTATTGCGGCCGCAGCCTTCCAGCTGAGGGACGAAACACGTACCGGCGTACGGACTTCCCCCGATGCCTGCGTAGCTACTGCCACCCACACTGGTGGCCTGGGCGCAGCCGTAGGACGGAAGAACTGAACCGCCGAGGCGTGTCCGGAGGTCCGGTTT
>JGI10216J12902_105184501_pt1 | contig 10098 bp, 8 predicted proteins | sample KanNatreferecore_FD_12902 | JGI IMG/M metagenome (IMG submission 12902)
CGAATCGGGCTGAGCAGAATGAACCGCGTCTCCTTGTTCAGTTCCAGAATCGCATCGATGAGCTTGTTGTAATCCGTCACGAACTTGTCGAGACGAGTCGATCTCGCCACATTGTTGGAGGGACGAGTTCCACGAGTCCCACTCTGATTTCCTGCGCCCTGGTCTGTCTTGAGGTTGTTATTTGAGTCAGGGACTCGTGTAACTCGTCCCTCCATCTCCGTCGCCGCCGCATCCTCCAGCGAACTCGCCATCCCATAGCCGAGCACCACCACCGTGGGCTGCACCTGCCGCACCTGTTCCATGAGCACGCGAAACATCTCGGTCTCGCCCTTCGGCCAATCGAAACTCACCCGCGAGATGCCCACCGGCGTGTCCGCGCTCCAGCCCAGGTTGCGGAAGGTGATATTCCGCTCCGGGAATCGCAGCGTCATCATCAGCTCGATGTAGCCAAAGTCCTTCTCCCGCTCCATCAACGTATCGCCGAGAAACACCACGCGATCCCCATCGCGGAGCTCAAATGGTTTTGTCGGCGCGGCGGCAAACGCCAGCGCCGGACAAAGCATCGCCAGAAGGAAAACGAAACGGTTCATACGTCGTGAAGATTTCAGACGAACAACACCGGCGCAACCATTCAAGAGCTTGTGAATACGCGTCGATGGACGGACTGAATGAGGTTCCGGTGGAAACATCTATCGCAAATCGCCTGCTGCTTCGTCGCAACGTCGGCGATGCCGGCCCCGGCCCAGTTGAGCGAGACGATCATCGACGGCATTCGCCTCGAAGCGCGCGCGATTTACGTTTCCGGCGACTCACGGGACTTGGATTGCACGCTGTCCGTGCTACTCACCGGCGACAAGCTGGAAGAATCAAGCCGGCTCTCTCCGGTGCGCGACTTACGCGTGTTGGACGATACGGGCGCCAACCTCGTGCGCACGAATCGCAGAGGGACTTTCGGAGGCGAGTCTTTGCCAGGGCGCACCGATGATTTGGAGTGGCTGATGTTGGGCCGGACACAACCCGTCTTCCGTGTGTCGATCTATTTCAGGAAGCCCGCAGAAAAAGCGAAGGTATTGCGGCTGGTCGAGTGGGAAACGGAAGTGGAGAGTTCCAACGCTGCGTCTCGTGTGCTGAAGCTTAGGCTGGAGAACGTCCGACTGCCGTGGGTTGACCCACCGAGGGTGCAAGTTGTCGCGACGCTCGTTCGGAAAGAGATTCTCGATTCGAACTCCGCTCAGTACCGCGTTCGACTCACGTTCGCGGGAGGTCCGGTGCCGGGCTCGACCGGAATGCGCGGCCTACGCATTCACAAGGCGGAAACCGAAGCGGGACGGCCAGTCATCATCTCACGCCCGAAATACACGCAACATGAAGAGTTCAGTTTAATGCACAACTTCGCTGGCACGGGATGGACGATTCAGCGCGACATTATGATCACCGCGCCTTCGGACGCCAAGTCGGTGCGCATCCTTTCTGCTGAAGCTGACCTTTTCTTCCCTACAAAGAGCAACGGTGGTCGCCTGGAATTCGACACGTTCCTTGGCGCGATGGGCCAACCGCTCGAAAGTTCCTCGTTCGCAAGGAATGGAATTCAGGTGAAATTCCTGAGCCACGAAAGCTTTGAGAGTCGCAGGAGAACCGAAGTAACGAATCGCGTTCGCATGATTACAATCCTCCCATCGCCACCGTTGCAGGGGAACAGGCCTGATTCGCTACTTTTCTCCATCACCGATCCCGACCTGCGCGTGTGCGATTTTTCGTTTCAGGATGGCGATGGCAAACCTTTGCCGATCCTGACGCGGATGACCGAAATCGATCCCTTCTCGCCGCGTTCGAATCGCTGGTATCTCTACACGTTCAAAGAGCCGCCGCCGCTAAACACGGGCGTTATGATTCCAGTGATCACTCAAGCGTCGTTGGAAAGAATCCCATTTGCCGTGGAGAGCTTTGCCTTACGCTGAACTCATCTCTTCCGCCCTTGCGTGCCGGGCCGGGCAGCGGCGGCAGCTTCTCGAGCACGATGAACCGCGTCTCCTTGCTAAGTTCGAGAATCAAATTGTCGAACGAAAGGCGAACTTGTCGGGGCCTCGAAAAAGGTTCTTACTGTTCTTGTGCCAAATCCACCACCCGAGTCTGGCTGGAAAGCGATCTGTCGCGGTTGGGCCTCGCGTTTCAAGGTGCTCTGTGGCGCATGGCCCTTGCCCGGCGCGTTTTTCGTTCTGCTCTCCTTCCTGGTCACGCTGTTTTCGCTCGGGCGCGAGATTTTCGACACGAGTCCAGATCAGCGGTTTGGCTGGCTTGATCCACTGGCCGCGATTTTAGCCGGGCTGGGAGCTTTCTTTCTAGCCGCCGTGCTGATCTTCCAACGCGTGGACAGCGCTCGCGCTGAGGCTGAAGAGTATCGCCTCGCACGAGGTTTGGCGACGGGCTACTATTTCAACTTCGTCCGCCCGCTGCTCAAAGCGATCCGCGACCCTCAACACGAATTGCATGCCAAGGCAGCAGCATTGGGCGCAGGCCGCATTGCCGGAATAGTTGTCGGGATTCCATACACGGTCGCCGACTTTGACCCGGCCAGCCACGCCGGTCTGCTCAAGGCCCTGAGTGATGGGCCGGGTAAAACATTCAAGGTGGAAAACCTGGAGGTTAAGATCGCAGGCCGTCCGCGACCTGTGTTCGCGAAGCTGGTGGTCAGCAACGCGAGCAAGGCAGGCATACTTGTGGACATTCCCACCACGCTCACCGTCATCACGGACTTCGCCGATTTCATTGCCCGGCGCAGTGCCGATGGGGCTGCCTCCGGCGACGAATTTGTGGCCAAAGCCAGGAAAGAAACAGTGTCCGCCGCCGAGACCAAGCAGTTCGAGGAAAACCTGAAAGAAAGGCTGGTGGATGAGTTCCGTGATGTTGCGAACAAGGTGGGTGCGTTGGATCCGCGGGACATGGCACCGGGTTCGTTGCTCGAAATCGTTCCGCTGGCGCGAATGCGGCGGCGGATGGACGATCTGGCGGATCACTGAAGCTCGCTCCGAAATGCAAAGTCCATCGTTGCTGCGCCGAACCGGGCTGAGCAGAACGCTGGACTGTTTCAGGCCGGAACGGTGACGTAATCGCTTAGCCGATTTTTCAGCGTTGCGATCAAATCCTCATCCATGAACTCAAAGTCATCGGGAATGCGGAGGTTATGCATGGGCTTACCGGTAATGGCTTCGGGGAACTTCTCGTGCAGGTAGTCAGAATGCTTGCGCTCCATGACGAAGATGACGTCCGCCCAACCGAGCAACCCTTCTGTCACACGAATGCGTGCGCCAGGTTCGGTGCCGGCGGACTTCACGCTGTAGCCGGGCACGCCTCGAAAGATTTCCTCTGCCGTACGGCTGCGCCATTTGTTGTGGCTGCAAATAAAAAGGAGTTTGCGAGGATTCAAGGCAGTGAAAACCTCGGGCTGCTGATACCGCGCACCTACTTCGCTTTCACGTCGTAACACCACAGCGAACCCAGATCGCGGATGTAGAGCCGTCCGTTTGCGACGACTGGATAGGCCCACGCTTTGGAGTTGCCGCGAGCTGGCTGGTCCGGCGGTGTGAAGCGGCCTTTCTCGCGATAGCCGTCCGGTGTCGCCTCGACGAGAGCAACCTGTCCGTTCTCTCCATGCAAATAGAGCCGGCCATCCGCGGCGCACAGGGATGCAGCGCCGATTGCGCTTTCCTCCCACTTCAAAGCTCCGGTCGTAAATTCGGCGCAGACCAACGCTTTGCTTGTCGTGCCGTAAAGATGGCTGCCGACTTTCACCGCGCCACCAATCGCGGTCGGGAGCTTGGGCGTGAAAACAATCTGTTCGACTTCGAATGTGTCGCCGGTCTTCTTCAACTTGATCAATCCGCCGCCACTGCGCCCCGCGCCGGTGTAAATGAAACCATCCGCAGCAACCGGAGTCGGAATGTTGGCCGGGCTTCCTTTTGCCGTCTGATCGTAGCGCCAAAGGAACTTTCCAGTCTTTGCGTCCACACCCACGACACCCTTTTGGAGGAACTGCACGTATTGCTTCACGCCGCCGGCTTCGACGATGATGGCCGACGCATACGCGGCTTGCTCGCCACCGGGCACGGCTGATTTCCAAATCGTTTCACCACTCTTCTTGTTGAGCGCAACGATTGTCGCATCGCTGCCGCCGGGCGTGCAGACGAGAACATCGCCATCAACCAACGGTGATTCCGCGTAAACCCAATTCCCCGGCTTGCCGCCGAAGTCACTTCGAAGATTCTTCGACCAGCGCACTTTGCCATTCGCCTTTTCCACGCACGCCAGATCGCCATCGGAACCGAGCGCGTAGAGCAGGTCGCCATCGACCGTCGGCGTCGAGCGCGAGCCGGGATACTGCGGGCCTTCATTCTTTCCGACCTTGCCCACTCGCGTGGACCATGCGCGTTTGCCGTCTTTGACCGCGAGCGCCTGCACGAACTCGTTCTCCATTCCCTCGTTGCCCATTACGTAAATCCATTCGCCGACAACCGAGAGCGTCGAGTAACCGCCGCCGATTTCCTTCGCCTGCCAGAGCAGCTTCGGCCCTTCCGCCGGCCATTCCTTGAGCAAGCCGGTTTCTTTGGAGACGCCGTCGCGTTTCGGCCCGCGCCATTGCGGCCAGTCATCGGCGATGGACGGCGATGCGATTGAAAGAGCAAGAAGAGCGACAGCGTATGAGTGTTTCATAATCTTTGGATCGTGGAATTACCGCAAATGCCGCGGTTCGTCACGGTGATCTTGAGTTCTCAGTCCCGAGACTGAACAGTTCAAATCACCGCCTCCGCGTTGGATACCGCTCCAGCATCTCCAGCCGCATCTGAATGTCTTCGGGAAGTTCCGGTTTGGATGCGCGCCGGATGCCTGTGACGCGGCCCGAAGCAACGAGGTGCGGTTTCCAGACATCGAATCGATCAGGCTCGTTTTGCACGACGGTGAACGCGGTCGGAAAACTCCAGCCATGCACGTTGGTGGATTGTTGCACCCGGTATTCGCATTTGATCTGTCGCTGCGACGTGAAGAGATCGACGCGCCGGGGCAGGCCGAGTCGGTCCGCGAACAGCGTCGTTTCATCCGCGAAGCCAAACGCCCCGCGATTGGCGGCGGGCACGGGCAAGGGGATCGAGCGGCCAGCGCGCTGGAAGTACGGGCCGGAACAGAAGGCGAACCACGGAAGGCTCAGGAACACGTCGGCGCCGGGATAGCCATCGGTGGAGGCCACAACACTGGCGTAGCGACCGCGGCGCGTGGACAGGTATCCCAACTCGTCTGAAGTGGAGTCTGAATTTGGATCCTGAACGGTAGCGGCGGTGTTCTGGCGGATGATCTTGCCGTCCGTGAACCAGGCGCTTTGTTTGAGGTTCGTCTGCGAATGGCTCTCAATCAGCCATGTGTTCGTGCCCACCACGCAACGCACGGAGAAGCTGCGGCTGTTCTTCAACGACAGCCCTGTTTCCTCGTCGTGACGCCAGTTCGTGACGTCGATGACCGCCTCGACCTCGATGAATTGGGCGGGCAGGTTTGACGCAGCCAGAAACAAGGATGCGCCAAGGGCCAGTATGCTTTTGCAGTCCATCATTTATTTTTGCTGCTCATGTTGGTCCGCAACGTTTCCGGTGCAAGCCAGGCTTCTTCACTCGATCCGATCAAGATGCAGGTCGCGATGCACTACTTTGCCATCTTCAGCGTTCACAAAGATCTTTCCGATCTCGGCCGTTTTTCCAGGTTCGCGCGCCTTCCCGGCCCAGAAAGTGATTTTCCACACCGGAACGTCTTCCGAGTTTTCCAATGTCATTTGTGAATTGGTGAGTTGCAATTTCTCGAGGAGGCGATCCTTCTGAGCGGTCTTCAGTGCGACATTGGAATCGACTTTCAACTTCGCCTGGTCGAGCACGTTGCTGGCGGCGCCTGCGCGCGCAAACAAACGAAACGGGCGCCGCAACCTTGGACTCTTGCCGTTCTCGAACTTCAGTTCCGTCTCCTTCGTCCGGGCGCCGATGTCGTAGTAGCGGATGAACCAGGTGTCTGGCGTCAGTCCGTCCCGGGATTTTTCGGATCGAATTTGCACGACCTGATCTTTCACTTCCTCAGGGATGTGGCGATTGCCTTCCTTAAGGAGATCGAACGCGGTTGGTTCAGCGCCGCGTGCCGTCCAGACCAACATATTGAACAGCATCACCACGAATAGAATTTCCCCTGAACTCTTCGCCCGCTCCAATATCATGATGCGAGGGTAGAACGCCGAGTGCGCGCGCTCAATCTCCAACTCAGCGCGGAACGCGGGTTTGCCCTTGCTGTCCACTTCCGTCCTACCTAGACTCCCATCACCCAGAACCAAGTCAGTAGTGTCATGAAGACGCCATTACTGTGCCTGTCCCCGTTCGTCACGGTCCGGTTACGCTGACACTTCCATTCCCATGCCTTTGGAATGGTCAGTCGCCGGGCTGTTGCTGGCGGCAGCACTGTGGCCGCTGGTACGGAAAACACGCTCGTGGAGAGCGCGAACGGGCGTTTTTTTTCTTTGCGCCGCGGCGGTGCTCGGCGGGTTCGCCTGGCAATCGCGCGCGACGGGCCGGCTGAACGCGCGCCATCAGTTGCAGCAAAAACTGCCGATGGAGAATCGTCCCGGCGGTTACGTACGCTCGGAAACGTGCCGCTCGTGTCATCCCGATCAATACACGTCCTGGCACGGCAGTTTTCATCGCACCATGACGCAGCGCGCGACGCCCGAAAGTGTTCGCGGCAATTTCACCAACGTCAGCTTGAGGGCGGGCGACGAAACGTTTCATCTTTCGCGGCGAGGCAACGAGTTCTTCGTCGAAATGGTGGACCCGGATTGGAAGTACGTGCGCGCGCTCCAGCAACAGGACTTCGTGCGCGGAAGAGGCCCGGCGCCAAAGCCCGAACCGAATCCGCCGCGAGCCGAGAAACGCATCACTCTGACGACCGGCTCGCACCACATGCAGGCGTATTGGGTCGCGGGCGAATTTGGCAACCAGCAGTTCAGCGTTCCGTTCACTTACCTTTTCGAGGAAGCGCGCTGGGTGCCGCGCAATGATGTGTTTATGTTGCCACCGGACACGCCGTATTTGCAGCAGGTCTGGAACAGCAACTGCCTCGGTTGCCACGCCACCGCCGGGCAGCCGCAACAGGACCAGCGCACGTTTGTGATGAACACACGCGTGGCCGAATATGGAATCGCGTGCGAGTCGTGCCACGGACCGGCCGAGGAACACGTCCGCGCCAACTCGAATCCGCGCCGCCGCTACGCGTTGCATCGTGGAACAAACCACGACTCGACGATCACGAATCCCGCGCGCATCTCGACGAAGAAGTCATCGGAAATCTGCGGCCAGTGCCATGCCGCGCGCTTCAACGTAAATCACGGCGAATGGATGCTGGAAGGTTTCGATTACTGGCACCGCAACGACTTCAGCACGGCTCGACCGCTCATGCCGGGGAAAGATTTGGAGAAGCTCAACGACCTTTCCGATCCGCAACAGGCGGCGAAGCATCGCTCGCTCTCCAGCTATTTCTGGCCGGACGGGATGGTGCGCGTTTCAGGCCGTGAATACAGCGGCCTCGTCGAGACGCCGTGCTTTCAACGTGGCGGCATGTCCTGTCTTTCCTGCCACTCGATGCACAAGATGACCAACGCCGACGATCAACTCGCCCGCGGAATGGAGGGCAACCAGGCCTGCTACCAATGCCACGGCGATTACGCAACGAAGCTGTCTCAGCACACGCACCACGCCGCCAATTCTTCCGGCAGTCTTTGTTACAACTGCCACATGCCGCACACGACTTACGGCCTGCTCAAAGCGATTCGCTCACACGAACTCACTTCGCCGACGGCGAAGAGTTCCATCGACACCGGCCGACCGAATGCGTGCAACTTGTGTCATCTCGATCAAACGCTGGCGTGGACGGCGAAGAACTTGAACGCGTGGTATCGCCAGCCTGTTCCGTCGATTGAACCCGAACTGGAAAAGACTCCGGCGTCGGTCGTCTGGCTTCTGCGGAGCGATGCCGGACAGCGCGCATTGATTGCCTGGCACATGGGTTGGGAACCCGCGAAACAAGCGTCCGGCACCAACTGGCTCGTGCCGTATCTCGCCGAGACGCTGGACGATCCGTATTCCGTGGTGCGCTACATCGGCCAGCGCTCGCTCAAGCGCGTGCCGGCCTTTGAGAAATTTTCCTACGACTACATCGCGCCGATGGAGCAGCGCGTTCGCGCGAAGAGTGAGGTTCTTCAGCAATGGGACCCTCAGCGCTTGCTCGCCACGGAGTCAGCGAAGCTTCTTCTCCCGCAACAGATTTCAAAGTTGCTGCAACAGCGCGACCACCGGCCCATGGAGCTGCTCGAATGAGCGCGCTCCCTGCCACACCAGTTGCAGTCACTGAGTCGCGAGCGAACGTCATTGACGATCCGCTGGCGATGGTCGTGCGGCGGCATCTGCGCTTTGGCTGGTGTTCGTTGCTCGTATTTCTCACGCTGGGCCTCGTACTCGAAGCGTTGCACGGTTTCAAAGTGCAGGCGTACCTGAACGTGATGAACGAGACGCGCCGGCTTATGTGGACGCTCGCGCACGCGCACGGAACGTTGCTCGGACTGGCGAATGTTGGCTTCGCCTTCACGTTGAGTTGCACACCGGCATGGTCGGCGCGCACGCGGACGGTTGCTTCATGCGTGCTAATCGCCGCGAGCGTGCTCATGCCCGCCGGGTTCTTCATCGGTGGCGTTTGGGTTTACGCGGGCGATCCGGGAATCGGCATTCTGCTTGTGCCGGTCGGGGGCGTGCTGTTGTTCACCGCCGTCCTGCTCACGTCATCGAGCTTGAAACATTTTCAAATCGACACGCGCAAAGACCGAAATTCCAAGCCCCAAACGACAAAATCCAGATAACTTCAAAAGTCTCGTGAAGACTGCGAAGGATGCAAAGGGCTGTTCCACGAGTTGTGCCTGATGCTCCAGAGCGATAACTCCTTCGCTTCCTTCGCAGCCTTCAACGAGACGAAGTAGGTTGCGATTTGGAGTTTATTTGGAGTTTGGAGTTTGGGATTTGGAGTTTACGCTTCGCGTCATGGCATTTGCTCAACTCGGATTGTCGCAACCGATGCTCGAAGGCATCAAGGCAATGGGATACGTGGAACCCACGCCCATTCAACTGCGCGCCATCCCGCTCATCATGGCCGGACAAGACGTCATCGGCTCCGCACAAACCGGCACTGGCAAGACCGCCGCGTTCGCGCTGCCCATGCTCACGAAACTCGCCGCACCCACTGGACGCACGCGCGCGCTCATCCTTGAACCGACGCGCGAACTGGCCGCACAGGTCGAGACCGCCATTCGCGATTTCGCGCGCTTCACCAAATTGCGCGTTGCCGTCGTCTTCGGCGGCGTCGGTTACGGCGTGCAGAATGAAGCGCTCAAAACCGGCGTGGACATCATCGTAGCCACGCCGGGCCGCCTGCTCGATCACATGCAGGAGGGGCGCGCGCGGCTCGACCACGTTGAATTCCTCGTGCTCGACGAAGCCGATCGGATGCTCGACATGGGTTTTCTGCCGGACGTGAAACGAATCGTGCAGAAATGTCCGCAGCACCACCGGCAGACGATGCTCTTTTCCGCGACCATCCCGCCGGAAATCCAGACGCTCATTTCCTGGGCGATGAAAAATCCGCAGACGGTCGAAATCGGCGCGCGCCGTTCGCCGGCGGAAACCGTCAAGCACGTCATCTATCCCGTGGCTGAGCGGCAGAAAATGGACCTCCTTCTCGCGCTGCTCGACCAGGTTCACTACGACTCCGTCATCGTCTTCTGCCGCACGAAAGATCGTGCCGATCACGTCGCGCGCCTCCTGAAGAAGAACAATCACGCCGTGGCCGTGCTCCACTCGAACCGCACCCAGCGCGAACGGGAGCAAGCCTTGCGCGGCTTCCGTGAAGGCCGTTACGAAGTGCTCGTCGCCACGGACATCGCGTCGCGCGGACTCGACATCGCCGACGTGAGCCACGTGGTGAACTACGACGTGCCGCAACACCCGGAGGATTATGTGCACCGCATTGGCCGCACCG
>JGI10216J12902_100426412_pt1 | contig 10097 bp, 10 predicted proteins | sample KanNatreferecore_FD_12902 | JGI IMG/M metagenome (IMG submission 12902)
CAGTTCCCGGGCAAATACAAGGAATATTTTTTCCGGTACAGGCGTTTGAAAAAACTGGTGGAGGAAAACAAGTATCAGCGCATCTTAAGTGTAGATATTAAGAACCTGTTTTATTGTACGCTGCTGGGTATTGAATCTGATTTTCTGTCACTGGAACTGTGTACGAATAACGGGTTGTTGCCCTTAATTGATAAAAATAAAATTGGCTGTGTTTTGATCCAGACCCCGGACAGGTATAATTATCTTTTTCAAGGGGAGAAGTTGAGAACTTTTTATATACAAAACGCCCCGGTATACCGCCCCATGGTTATTCCAGTTGATCGAAAAGGGATCATCTACGCGGGTACTGCATGGGCGGCGTTTGGGTTTTATCATTGCCTCGACTTTATTGATAAATTTAAAAATGAGCAGTTATTTGTCCAGGGACTGGTGCCTCCTGCAGACAGGAAAAAGATCGAATCAGAATATGGTGGGCTGCTAAGGGAAAAAAGATTAACACTGACTGAAACATATCTTGACAATGATGAAATGGTTGATTTCATCGCACATTTCGAGATCGGTTTTTGTTTTTATGATTTTAGTGTCGACTGGATCGACAACTTCAATTACCGGACAGCCCCATCAGGTAAACTATTTAAGTACCTGGCAGCCGGAGTTCCAGTGGTTTGCAACGATATTCCCGGGTTTCAGTTTGTGAGAGATTACCAATGCGGGGTCCTTATAACTGATCTTGATCCGGAAAGTATTAGTAGGGCTGTGCTGCAGATACGGGATCAATACAAATTATATACGGATAATGCTTTTAAAACGGCTGAGCGATTCAGTTTTGATAAAGCCGTAAAACCTTACCTGGATTATATAAAAGGTAATTAAGGAAAGTATTAGTAAATCCTTTTTAGCCTTGGGATCACGAAGAACACGAAGAATTACAAAGTACACTACGTCGCGTTTGTCGTGCCTACCCTGCAGATGCGGTGGTTCTTTGTGTTAAAAAAACCTACCCGTATAAATGAACACCATCAGGAATATCGCGAGAAAGATCAGGCATAAGATATTCGGCAGGTCTCCGGCGACTGTTTCCTATTCACAGGCCGGTGAAGACGCTATTGTCAGGTTTCTTTTTTTTGACAAAGGAATTAACCCCATCACCTACCTGGATATCGGTACGAATGAGCCCGATGCGAATAATAATACATACCTGTTTTATCGTAACGGTTCCCGCGGTGTTTGTGTAGAAGCGGACGTAACATTGATAAAGAAGATCAAAAAAATAAGGCCCAGGGATAAGGTATTGAATTATGGCGTGGCAGTGGGGGATCAGTCCAAAGGTTCTGGTCCGCAGGACCCGGTGAATGGACAGTTAGCAGATTTCTACATTTTTGATGTTAAAGGTTTAAATACATTCGATAAGGAAGAAGCTATTCGAAGGGAAGCATTTGGCACCTATAAAATAGCGGATGTGGTCAAAGTTCAATTGATCAGCATAAACGAGTTGATCAGCGGGTACTTTGACAGGTGCCCGGATTTTCTTTCCCTTGATATTGAAGGCCTGGACCTGGAAGTCCTCCGGTCGCTTAACTATGCAGCTTACCCTATTCCTGTTATTTGTGTGGAGACCTGCCAGTATAGTGAAAATCATATACGTCCAAAAGACAGTTCAATAGCTGATTTCCTTGGACAGCAGGGATACGAGATCTATGCTGATACATATATCAATACCATTTTCGTGAACAGGGAATGGTTTTATAAGGAATAAGCTATGAGTGACGAGTAATCTCAAATCCAATAGATATTTTAATAAATAGGAAGCAACTCGCAACTCATAACTCAAAGCCGACCATCGCCTTTTGTGCATTAGTTATTCTTCATGACTATTACATTTACTATTTGCAGTAACAATTTTCTCGGCCAGGCCAGGACCATGTTGCAATCGTTAGTGCGACATAATCCCGGGATGAAGACTTATATTATGCTGGCAGATGAGCGGGATGCAGGGGTTGACTATTCCCTTTTTGAACCTGCTGAAATAATCGTAGTTGATGAAAAACTGGTGCCAGGGTTTAATGAAATGGTTAGACGGTATACTGTGATGGAATTAAACACGGCCGTCCGGCCATTTCTTTTCAAATGGCTGGCGAATCAATTTCCAGGCCTTAGCAAAGTTTTGTATTTGGATCCTGATATGTTTGTTTATGATAATCTCCAACTCCTCGAAAAACTGTTAGATGAGCATGAGATCATTATCACCCCGCATTTTACCGAGCCGGTACCAATTGATGGAAAAAAACCATTTGAAGATATCGCGCTTATCTATGGTGTGTTTAATGTGGGATTTCTCGCTTTGAATATTAGCACAGTCAATGTAAAACGATTCCTGGATTGGTGGGGAGAACGCACCCGGCAATTTGGATTTACAGATACAAGCCGGGGATTATTTGCGGACCAGATCTGGTTCAACCTCGTGCCGGTCTATTTTAATAACATTTGCATCCTGCGTCATAAGGGATACAATATGGCGATCTGGAATTTGCATGAGAGAAGGATACAAGCTTACCAGGAAGATGGAAAAGTTTTGCTTGATAATGGTGAGTCATTAGCGATTTATCATTTCAGCAACTGGAATTTTAACCGACCTAAGGAACTGTCCCGGGGTTTCAACCGGTACAATTTTGAGAATCGGCCGGACCTGGTAAAACTTTATAATGACTATTATGATAGTTTACAAGCCAACAGGCACGGGGAATTCAAAAACCTGCGATGCCGGCTAGCCGTAAAAAAAATTAAGAAAGACAGCCCGGTGAAAAAAGCATTGAGCCCGGGTGTTAACCTGTTGAAAAAAGCCTGGCACAAACTCTGATGAAGGAACGGATCTATATCGCGGGCGGTGGTGGTATGCTTGGCGAAGCCTTTTATCTCAGGTTCCGTGATGAATTTGAACTTAAAGTAACTGATATCGATGTCAATGAACCATGGATCAGCCATCTCGATTTCAGGGATCTCGTATCGTACCGCGCAGATGTTGTTTCTTTTGCTCCTGACTACCTGTTTCATATAGGTGCCCATACCGACCTGGAATATTGCGAGCAGAACATGGAAGATGCCTATCTCACGAATACAATATCTGTCCAGCATGCCGTCACTATTTCAAACGAATTGAATATACCACTGGTATTTATCAGTACGGCCGGGATCTTCGATGGAATGAAGGAAGTCTATGATGAAGAGGATATTCCAAATCCACTTGGGCATTACGCGCGCTCAAAATATAATGGCGAAAAATTCGTCCTGGAAAATAAACAGCATTGCCTTGTATGCCGTGCAGGCTGGATGATGGGGGGCGGTCCCTACAAGGATAAAAAATTTGTAGGAAAGATTCTCAGGCAGATCAAAGCAGGTCAAAAGACACTCCGTATTGTGAATGATAAATTTGGCACCCCGACTTATACACATGACTTTGCGGCTACGGTGAAAACATTGTTCGACCAGCGGCACTGGGGTCTTTATCATGTCGTATGTGAAGGTGAAACAAGCAGGATGGAAATAGCCCGTGAAATTCTGAAGCTATTGTATAAGGAAAAGGAAATCACCGTGGATGAAGTAAGTTCAGATTTTTTTAAGTCCGAGTATTTCGCACCCCGACCTTCATCTGAACGCCTGGTCAATGCGCGACTGGAAAGATTAAGATTGAATGGCATGCGGAACTGGAAAACCTGTTTGAAAGAATACCTGGATGGATATTACCGGGATTATTTCGATTCACCCGTCAGCGTCGTAGGCCCCAATCAAATCCATGTGTCGCCATGACCGAACGGATAAGTGTCATTATACCAACGTATAATCGTGAGACATTTATTTCCAGGACTGTAGAAAGTGCTTTGAAACAAACCTGGAAGAATGTCGAAGTCATAGTAATTGATGATGGTTCCAATGACAACACCGGGAAAGTATTGGAATCCTTCATGGCAAATCCGTTCTTTCACTACTTTCACCAGGAAAATAAGGGCCGTTCAGTTGCACGCAACGAGGGCTTGCGCCTTTCCACCGGGGATTGGGTGATGTGGCTTGATTCAGATGATTATTTACTTCCTGATGCGCTTGAAAAATTATACCAACTGGCAATGGAAGCGGGGGACTCAACTGTCGTTTTTGCAAATTTCCTTTTCACGGACAGTCGCCAGGGATGTTACGGTCATGATACGGCATTCAATGCTACAGCGTTTAATAAAAACCTGTTAATGGAAGTGTTGAATACCGATCTGTGGCTTACAAAGACCGGTACCTATCTCGTGAAGAGAGACCTGGCCCAGGCGAGCGGTGGGTTTGTTACATCTTTTGAACCCAGCGAAGACCTTGATTACACTATAAGATTGCTGATGAAAAGCAAGGCCAGTTATACCAGTGATGTAGTATTGCATGTAGAGCGGCATAACGGGAACACGAATGAACGGGATACGCAGCAGGCTATAATCAGGATATGCCGGTATTACCTGGCGCAGATGAATGAATGGCGTGGATTTCTTTCCAATGAAGAAATTGAACAGGCCAGGTTTAACCTGAGATCCAGGATCGCTCATGGTTCCTATGAAGTCGATAAGCATGGGGATGCCCTCCTTTACTATTCGAAAATGATCGGGGCACGACCCTCCCTGGTCTTTGATAAGTTTATCTTTAAACAATTTTTCGCTTCCCTCATTCCACCCGGGTTCAAAAAAACCATGAAAAGAAGCGGGCGGCAACAACGCTAACTTACCAATATGAAAGGAATCATTTTAGCGGGCGGTTCAGGCACCAGGCTTTATCCTATCACCAGGGCTGTCTCCAAACAGCTCATGCCGGTCTATGATAAGCCAATGATTTATTATCCATTGTCAATCCTGATCACAGCAGGAATACGGGATGTGTTGATCATCACCACACCTGAAGATATTGGTCAATTCAGGCGTTTACTCGGTGATGGTAGCCACCTGGGCTGTCACTTCGAGTACGCGGTGCAGGAAACACCCAATGGTCTCGCGCAGGCATTCGTGATTGGTGAAGCATTTATCGGTACAGATACCGTATCACTGATCCTTGGAGATAATATATTTCATGGAACTGGATTGGATCAGCAATTGCAGGCACTGACAAAGGTAGAAGGAGGTTATGTGTTTGCGTACCAGGTTTCCGATCCCGAGCGGTATGGTGTAGTGGAATTCGATTCCGATATGACCGCCGTTTCAATAGAAGAAAAGCCAAAAACACCGAAGTCAAATTATGCTGTTCCCGGTTTGTATTTTTATGACAACGAGGTGGTGAACATTGCAAAAGCGTTACGGCCATCAGCCCGGGGTGAATATGAGATCACCGATATCAATAAAGCTTACCTGGAAAAAGGGAAATTGAAAGTAGCAGTGCTTGACAGGGGTACAGCCTGGCTGGATACCGGTACCTTTGATTCACTAAGCGATGCCAGCGAATTTGTAAGGGTGATTGAAAAAAGACAGGGAACAAAGATCGGCTGCGTGGAGGAAGCGGCCTATAAACAGGGATTTATAAAAAAAGATCAGCTCATGAAACTGGCCGGTGAGTTTGCAAAAAGCGGGTATGGAGACTATTTAAAAAAAATCGCCAGCTTATAATATGAAATATACTGCTCACCCAACCGCGGTGATCGACGATGGATGCCAGATTGGAGATGGAACAAAGATCTGGCACTTTACTCACATCATGACGGGATGTACGATAGGGGATAATTGTAATATCGGGCAGAACGTGGTGGTTTCACCAAAGGTTAAACTCGGCAATAATGTACGGGTTCAAAATAATGTTTCCATTTATGAAGGGGTGATCTGTGAAGATGATGTATTCCTGGGACCGTCGATGGTTTTTACAAATGTGATCAACCCGCGCAGCGCGGTGAGCAGGAAATCCGAGTATATGCAGACCCTGGTAAAAAAAGGCGCAAGCATCGGGGCCAATGCTACGATAATTTGTGGAAATGAGATCGGCGAGTTTGCTTTTATCGGTGCGGGCGCAGTAGTTACAAAACCTGTTCTTCCCTATGCATTGGTAGTAGGCAACCCGGCGCGTCAGATTGGTTGGATGAGCGAGTTCGGGCATCGGCTTGAATTTGATAAAACCGGTTTAGCTACTTGTAAAGAAAGCAATGAAGAATATAAACTGGAAAATAACCGGGTGAATAAGATCAGAAGCTAGTTGTTTAATATTAAGTAATGTATCATGTTCATTTTTCTGAACCATAAAGACACCAAGGCACAAAGATGCACAAAGTGTCGACCCTGTGTCTAGCCTGCCCTGAGTTTATCGAAGGGTGTCTCAGTGGTTCAAAAAGAGACCTTCAGTTATTAGAGAATTTGCTAAACGCATAAAATGAAAAATTTCGCATTGATCGGAGCGGGTGGTTATATCGCACCACGGCATATGAAAGCTATAAAGGATACAGGGAATAACCTGATCGCTGCATTGGATAAGCATGATTCGGTTGGTATACTCGACAGCTATTTCCCCAATGCTGATTTTTTTACTGAATTTGAACGTTTCGATCGTCACCTGGAGAAACAAAAACGACTCGGGAAAAAAATAGATTATGTGAGTGTATGCAGTCCGAATTACCTGCACGATGCTCATATTCGTTTTGGATTACGGATAGGCGCGGATGTAATATGCGAAAAACCCCTGGTCCTGAATCCCTGGAATGTGGACGCACTGATGGAAATGGAAAAGGAGAGCAATAATAGGGTCTTTACGATACTCCAGCTCCGGCTTCACCCGGCCATTATTGCACTGCGCGACAAAATACAAAGCTCCGGGGGAAAGAATAAACATGATATCGATCTTCGCTATATCACGTCCCGGGGTAACTGGTATCATATCAGCTGGAAAGGCGATCTTCAAAAAAGTGGTGGTATAGCAACCAATATCGGGGTTCATTTTTTTGATATGCTCATATGGATATTTGGAGATGTGGTAGAGAACCATGTGGACCAGCATACTGCGGATACGGCTTCCGGTAAATTGATATTGGAAAAAGCGACGGTGAATTGGTTCCTTAGTATCGATCCATCCAGTTTGCCTGAAGAGGCTGCCATAGCGGGTAAAAGAACTTTTCGCTCGCTAACGATAGACGGCGAACAATTTGAATTCAGCGATGGATTTACAGAGTTGCATACCCGTTCTTATGATGAAATACTGGCAGGGAGAGGATTCCCGCTTTCGGCAACAAAAAAGTCAATCGAATTGGTGCATAGCATCAGGAATGCTGGGAAGTAAGCCCCCTAAATCCCCCGACCGCGTGCGCTAAAGCTTTAGACGCTTGCGCCATAGCTTCAGCGTCGGCGCACGGTGGCGCAAGAGGGACTTGGGAAGCTTCTGAAGTTTGAAAATAATACACTAATAAAGTTTTGTTGAAATCGTTTTTGAGATAGCGAATTAAATGAATCTGCAAAGTCTCCCCTTCGGGGAGGTTTGGAGGGGCCCGATTTACCAATAATGAATACCCAAACCGCTTTCATACCATTAGCAAGACCTGATATCCGCGACGAGGATATAGAACTGGTGAATGCCGTGTTGCGTACCGGTATGCTGGTGCAGGGGGAATATGTCGGAAAACTTGAAAAAGCGTTCTCTGAATACCATGGAGTAAAGCATGCTGTGGCTGTATCTAACGGTACCGCTACCCTGCACCTGGCTCTTAAAGTGTTGGGTATCGGCCCCGGTGACGAAGTGATCGTCCCGGCTTTTTCTTATACTGCTACCGCGAATGTTGTGGAACTGGTAGGTGCAACATGTGTATTCGTTGATATCGATGACAAAACATTCAACATCGATGAAACCAGTATTGAAGAAAAGATAACCCCAAGAACAAAAGCGATTATTCCCGTTCATGAATTCGGGCTGGCATGTAATATCAAAGAAGTGTGCGCGATTGCCGAAAAAAATAAATTGCACGTGATCGAGGATGCAGCCTGTGCACTGGGTGCGCGGCAGGGTGGCAAGCCGGTGGGTGCATTCGGCATTATCGGATCTTTCTCTCTTCATCCCCGCAAATCCATTACGTCAGGTGAGGGAGGTGTACTGCTTACAGGGGATGATAATCTTGCGGTTAAACTCCGGCAGTTACGTAATCACGGTATCGAAATGGAAAATGGGAAGATGAATTTCGTGGAAGCAGGTTTTAATTACAGGATGACGGACTTCCAGGCTGCGCTGGCATGGAGCCAGTTTCAGCGACTGGAAAATAAACTGCAGTATAAAAATGAACTTGCAGATCTGTATTTCGCATCTATCAATAACTCCAAACTTACATGTCCTTACCGGCCTGCGGGCAGGAACCATACCTGGCAGACTTTTCATCTTTTACTCGACGAATCCCTTGAACAGGAAGCTATCATCGACAAGCTGAAAGTTCAGCAGATCGGTACCAATTACGGGGCGCAGTGTATCCCTGCGCAAACGTATTACAGGAAAAAGTACAAACTGGATGCGGAAAAACTATTCCCGAATGCTTACAGGGCTTATACCCAAGGGCTGGCCATTCCCATTTATGAGCGATTAACGAAAGAAGATATCTTATATATTACCCAAACTTTAAATCAATTATGATCACGAACAAAACGATTTTTATTACAGGCGGAGCCGGCTTTATTGCAAATACGCTGATCAGGCATTATATCGAAAAAAACAAAATTGTGGTGTATGATAACTTTCACAGGGATACATTAACAGGAAGCGGACTTTCGGATCACCCCAATATGAAAATTGTCAAAGGGGATGTTCTGGATGCTGAATCTTTGAAGAAAGCGATGCAGGGAGCGGATATTGTTGTGCATGCAGCAGGTATTGCGGGTATTGATACAGTGATAAAGAATCCCGTAAAGACCATGCAGGTAAATATGATCGGCACAGCCAATGCACTGGAAGCAGCTAAGGAAAACGGGATCAAAGATCGCTTCGTGGATTTTTCAACCTCCGAAGTTTTTGGCAGCATGGCTTTTAAATCAACGGAGATCGACCAGACTGTTTCCGGCTCCGCGGGTGAAGCAAGATGGACTTACGCAGTGAGTAAACTTGCGGGTGAACACCTTGCACATGCTTATTATTCTCAATTCAAACTTCCTATTGTTACAGTGAGGCCATTTAATGTATATGGCCCTGGCCAGACGGGTGAAGGCGCGATACAGATATTTATTAAGAAAGCACTTAAGAATGAAACAATCCATATAGACGGAGATGGAAGCCAGATCAGGGCCTGGTGTTATGTGGATGATTTCGTGGACTGCCTGATCCGCTGCATCGAGGACCCAAAAGCCATCGGGGAAAGTTTCAATATCGGGAATGCCAGGGCAGTAATTACAATTCTCGGACTGGCACAAACGGTTTGCAGGGTACTGGATTCTAAATCGGAAATAGTGTATGACCCGCCACTGTCGGCTGATATTGCTATCCGGATACCCAGTGTTGAAAAAACAGCCCAGCTATTAGGATTCAAAGCAAAAGTAGACCTGGAAGAAGGAATAAGGAATACTGCCAAATGGTTTAAAGCGCAAAAAATTATCTAATGGACAGGCGTAAAGCTTTAAAGGGAAAATTATCAGAATCATTTTACGATTCCCTTCATGGACTTCATAACGATTTAGGCGAAGAATTTACGAAACAGTTCGACCGCTCTTTACCTTTTAATGATGAAGTCTTCGACAGGTGGGACAGAGCAAAAAAGCTTGGATTCGGTGAGGGGTCTTCCATTTATGACAGTAGTTATGTTTTTGGGAAGCCCAGTGTGGGAAAAAACACCTGGATCGGTCCTTTTACAATTATAGATGGTTCGGGTGGGTTATCCATTGGTGATCACTGCACGATTTCAGCTGGCGTACACATTTATACTCACGATAACGTCGAACAAACATTAACGGCGGGCAAACTTCCCATCAAAAGAGACCCGGTATCGATTGCGAACTGTACATATGTAGGGCCTAATGTGGTCATCAAAAAAGGAATCACTATTGGCAATTATTGTATCATCGGCGCCAATAGTTTTGTCAATAAATCATTACCCGATAATTCGGTTGCTGCCGGTACACCGGCTGCTATAATCGGAAAAA
>JGI10216J12902_100392753_pt1 | contig 10095 bp, 6 predicted proteins | sample KanNatreferecore_FD_12902 | JGI IMG/M metagenome (IMG submission 12902)
GGGTGTGAAGTTTTATGCGACGCTTGGAAATCACGATGCGTCAAACCAGCGCTTCTACGCGTTGTTTAATATGAACGGCGAAGAGTATTACCGATTCGAAAAGGGTAACGTCGCGTTCTATTCGCTCAATAGCAACTATATGGATAAGCGGCAGCTCGACTGGCTGGTTGAGAAGCTTGCCGGTGACGGTAACAAATGGAAGGTAGCGTTCTTTCATCATCCGCCGTTCTCGTCCGGTGGTCGCCACGGTTCGGATGAAAAGATGCGCGAGGCCCTTCATCCCATCTTCGTCAAGAACGGCGTCGACGTCGTCTTCACCGGGCATGATCATTTCTATGAGCGCATTAAACCGCAGGACGGCATCACGTACTTTGTAGCAGGTGCAGGCGGAAAGATCCGGTCGGGTGATATTAAGAAAAATTCACCGCTCACAGCGAAAGCGTACGACAAAGATCTTTCATTCATGCTGGTCGAGTTTGATAAGGATGAGATGTACTTTCAGGCGATCACAAAGAAAGGTGAGACTGTTGATAGCGGGGTGATCAAGCGCCGCAACTAGCGGACTGCGTCGATATTCTCTGCGTGTTTTGCGGGAGCTCCGCGTGGAAAAGATATTTCACGCAGAGCTCCCAAAACCACGAGACGAAGACAAGCCTTCTGTAATCTAGTTTCCCTTCAAGTCAGTCGCTCGCGTTACGCGATCCAGCTCGTCGATTCTCGCTTTGAAGGCCTTCGCGAAGATTGCAGCCTTCTCGTCTGAATAATTTGCCGCGCGGAATGCGTCGAGTATCTGCTTGTCGGAAAGCTGCACAAGCAGGTCAGCAAGCCAGCGTCCATGTTCGACTTTCACGCCCTTCAGTAGATGGTCGGCCATACCCGTATACGCAAAGTCGATCACGCCACCCTGCGTTCCCTTGATGAACACAGACTCGGCGTAGTCGCTGACATCACCGACGCTCCTTCCTGAACGACTCTGCGACGCATTCGCCAGTCTTCCGAACGATGCACCGAGATCGCTAACGACATATTGGTGGCGTCCATCAACGACCAGGATGATGTTGTTATCGTCCTTCAGGTCCCAGTTGTTGAGCATCGCCATCATGATCTTCAGTCCGTCGAACTCCTTCGTCCCGACAAACGGATTGTCCGTCCACATCCAGCGTTCACCCCGTTTCACACCTTTCGGACGCGCCTCGAGACGTACGTCGCTGAACGGCCGTTCGGCGCCAAGCCGTAACTCCGGCATTAGGTAATTGATCTCAGTCTTGTAACCTACTGCCCACAGCAGACGGACCGCGGCGGTCTCAGGTTTCGACTCGTCCGCTATCTTCGCGACCCACTCGTTGCCGTGCCGATCACGAATGCGGTATTTGAGATTGTTCCCACCCGGCTGACGACCCAGCATCGACGCGCTTTTTAGGTCGGGGACCAACGCTCTACCCCCAGGGCCGTAGTAAAGGTCTCGGGTCGATATATCGGTCGGCTGCTCCCAAATCACAACAGGAGCTTCCGGCTTCCCCATTATTTTTTCCTGCGAAACACCTGTCGCAGCACAGACAAACAGAACAAATCCAAGGCATACCAAAAGATCTCTCGCTCGCATATGACCCTCCATGATCTAGAACGCGCGGGAATCCGCGCATCGATTGAATACACGATGCGGAATGGCAAGGAACATGCCAGCAAAGTTTAATTTCTGGTGTTTATTCTTCTTCGAGCCAACCGCGAAGGATGGCGTAACGGACAATGTCTATACGCGAGCGCATGTTGAGCTTGCGCATCGCGTTCGCCTTATGAGCTTCGATCGTTTTTACGCTGAGGTTGAGCCTAGTAGCGATCTCCTTATTGCTATAACCCCATGCGATGAGTCGGATGACTTCAGATTCGCGGTCGGAGACCTCCGGTGAGCCCTCGCCGCGGAGCGGACCCACAGCCCGCGACGCGTAGCCGCCGAGCACTCGCTGCGTGAGTTCAGAGTCGACGTATGACCTACCGGACGTTACGGTGCGTATGGCGTTGATCAGTTCAGTCGGTGCGCTTTGCTTGAGAACGTAACCGTTCACGCCGGCCTTGATCAACTGTTGCAGATAGCCGTCGTCGGTGTGACGTGTGAGCGTGAGGATCTTCAGATCGGGAAACTCCTGCCGAAGTTTTTCGGTGGCCTTGAGCCCATTGATCTCGGGCATTGAAATATCCATCACCAGGAGATCGGGTAACAATCGCCGCGTTTCCTCTATCGCCGCGCGGCCGTCGGCGGCCTCACCGATCACTTCCATATCAGGCTGCGCGTTTACGAGCATCTTGATGCCTTCACGTACAGTGTTGTGATCTTCCGCCAAGAGAATCCTTGTCATCTCCTGCATAATTTTCCCTCCTTGCTGCTACGTTCTCATGAGCAGAGGTACGCGAACGAAAACCGTTGTCCCGTTTCCAGGCGAAGACTCGATCTCGAGGATCCCACCGATGATCGCGGCTCGTTCTCGCATACCCTTCAGTCCGAGCCCGCCGCTAGAACGCGGCGTGTTCTTTAGTTCTTCAATATCAAACCCTCTCCCGTCGTCTTCGATAACAAGAACGAGCTCACTCTTTCTTGTCTCGAGGACAATATTCGCGTTCTTCGCTCCGGCGTGTTTCGACGTATTGTTCAGCGCTTCTTGTGTGATTCGATAAAGGTTTGTCTCAACGGTTCCTTCGACCCGCTCACTCCCGAGGCGGCCAGCGTGAAACTCGGCCTCGATCCCGCTGTAACGCGACCATTCCCGGACGTAGTTCTCTATCGCCGCCGCCAGGCCAAGGTCGTCTAATACTGTAGGTCGCAACTGCCAAACTAAAAAGTTGACCTCTTCGTCGAGACGTTTTCCAAGCTCCTGTAATCCTTCTATGCCTTCGACGATCCCGCCCTTGTTATAGCCGTTCTTGAGGGACTCGAGTTTGAGACGTAATGCAGTTAGTTGTTGTCCCAGCGAATCGTGCATGTCGCGAGCGACGCGGCGCCGCTCGTCTTCCTGGACCGTCACCACACGTTGGAGCAACGCGATGCGCTCCTCCTCGGCCCGACGGAGTTCATTCATCTGCATCTTGAGAATTTCATTCGCTTCGGCAAGCTCAGCCGTTCGTCCTGCGATCAACTGCTCGAGTGTCTCCCGATGCTGAAGTAACTCTTGCTCCGTTTGCTTTTGGTGTGTGAGGTCGCGTGCGATCTTTGCAAAGCCGATGAGCTTGTCGCCATCTCGCAAGGGTGCCATGATCCCACTTGCGTAAAAGCGTGAGCCGTCTTTTCGAAGGTGCCAACGCTCGTCGGCAGCGCGGCCCTTCTTCTGAGCGGTTTCCATCTCCTTCTCGGGTACCCGGTTGGCCCTGTCTTCCGGCACGAACAGCAGGCTCGCATGGTGCCCGAGGATCTCGTCATCTCCGTAACCAAAGATCAACTCTGCACCCGGGTTCCACGTAACGACATTCCCTTCAACGTCCATCGTAAAGATGGCGAAATCATGGAAGCTCTCCGAAAGGAGGCTTAGGCGCTGTTCGCTATCGCGCAATGCCTGTTCGACTTCCCGACTCTCGGTGATATCGGTGTTCGTCCCAAACCAGCAGAAGATCGCTCCTTCGTCATTCCGGATTGGAATCGCTCGGGAGAGAAACCAGCGATACTTTCCGTCCCGGCCCCGCAGCGGGAAAATGTCCTCCCACGGCTCGCCGGTTTCGGCAGAACGATTTACACCAGTTACGACGCGTTCGAGATGGTCCGGATGCTGTACTTTCGACCAGTCCCAGCCTTTCATGTCTTCAAATGACATCCCCGTATAGTCGAGCCAACGCTTGTTATACCAGGTCACGTTCCCGAGTTTGTCGCATGTCCAGGCGAGCTGCGCCATGTTGTCTGCGAGCATGTGAAAGCGGATCTCGCTTTCGGTTAAGGCTTCTTCCGCCCGGGCGCGCTCCAGTGCGGCATGTCTTTGTCCCGTGATGTCATCGATGGCGAGAAGGATCAGGCGCCTCGCTCCGTCTCCGCGCCGAATTTCGCGGCCGTTAAGAAGCATCACCCGCGGGCCGATAGTTAAGAAATCGTGTTCGACTTCAAAATCATTAAATGAACTATTTCGCGGAAGCACGTCTTCGAGTAACTCGCGCAGTTCAGGGATGTCCCACTGCCCATTGCCCAGACCGTAGATAAACTCACCTTCCGTTTCCTCCGGCAAGACCCTGAAAATGTCGTAAAAAGAGCGGCTCGCCGAGACTACGCGTAGATCCTTGTCGAGAACTATCAGCGGCTCCCGAACCGTCTCAACGATTCCCTCTGCGTAGGCTCGTTCTTGCCTGACGAGGGTCTCCGCCTCCTCCCGCGCGGTAACATTAATAAACGAGATGACCACGCCCTCGATCTTGTCTTCGAGCGTGCGGTAAGGTGAAAAACGGGCAATGAAAAAGCGGCCGTCAGTAGAACGGACGTCACGCTCGAAGGTCTGCAGATTGAGTAACGATTGTCCTGCGTCCTCCTCGAACGTATCCGGTTGGAGCCGGTGCGTGATATGTGCCAGCGGTCTGCCTATGTCCGCCGGGAGAAGGTTGAAGATCTCGGTCGCTCGAGGCGTGTAGCGTTTGATTTGCAATTCGCGGTCGAGAAATATCGTTCCTATGTCGGTCGAGTGCATCAGGTTCTGCAGATCCGAGTTCGCGCGATTGATCTGCTCGACCTTCTCCTTTAGTTCCTGGTTGACGGTGGTGAGTTCCTCATTGACCGACTGAAGCTCCTCCTTGCTCGTCTCCAATTCTTCTGAGGCCGAGCGCAACTCTTCATTGATCGCCTGCAATTCTTCGTTCGCGGCTTTCTGCTCTTCGTTTGAAGTTTCGTATTGGTCGATGGTGTTTCGAAGCTGGTCTTTGGCGTGCCGAAGTTCGTCTTCCATCCCCTGCATCACCGATTCAAGCGCTTTGTCTCCCGCGACAATGGCCTGCACGGAAGCTTCCATCTTCACCACATCTTCAGTTTCTTCAAACATGACTAGTGCAGCTGCTTCAGGAGTAGCAGCCGGGCGCACGGTCAAATTAACGAACCTCTCTTCGCCGTCGAAGTTGACCCTTATATTTTTCGCTTCGACGGCTTTGTTTTCCTTGCGAGCGGTGACCAGAGCGGCTCGCACGTCCGTCAGAAGCGCCGGGTTTATGAGTTTCAAAAGGTTGGAAGACGGAGTCCCGCCGACAAAGCGGAGAAACCGTCCGGCATTTTCCGACAAATGCAAAATATCGCCGTCCTCGTTGACCAGGACGGAAGGCGGTGCGTATTGCTCGATCAGTCGATGATGTAGCTCGCCGAACGATTGAAGGTGATTCCGGGTCTTCGCCACAGCGTCAAACAGCTTTGGCGACCACGGGCCGGGCTGCGGCATCGGCGGTGGCGAGCTCCATGCCGCGCTCGATGGCCGGGACTGGTAGATCCGGTGCTTTTTGTCGACCGCCGAGAAATTGTTCGCCGTGCTTTCCGCCGACTCGCTTGAGCCCAGGAACAAGTAGCCGCGCTCGCGCAAGGCGAAATGAAAAACCTGAAAAACTTTTTCCTGAGTTTCGCGGTTGAGATAGATCATCACGTTGCGGCACGAGATCAGATCGATCCGCGAAAACGGTGGGTCGCGCAAAATGTTATGAGGCGCAAACAAGATCATCTGTCGAAGTTGCTTTCGGACCCTGTAGCCGTTTTCTACCTTGACAAAGTGCGTTCGTAGTTTTTCGGGCGGAACGTCGGAAACAACCGCTTCCGTAAAACGCCCTTCGCGCGCGTCGGTAATCGCGTCTTCGTCAACATCCGACGCAAAAACCTGGATCCTCGGTGGGTCTGACAGTGTCGCCGCATACTCCTGAAGAAGGATCGCTATCGAATACGCTTCCTCGCCTGTCGAACAGCCGGCGATCCAAACGCGCACCTGATCTGTGGATGTTTTTCCTTCGAACAGATTCGGAATAACTTTCTTTTCGAGCGCGTTGAAGGCGTCTTTGTCACGGAAGAAATTCGTGACATTTATGAGCAAGTTTTTTAGCAGAGACCTGACTTCGTCCGGGTTCTCGCGTAGGATCTGCAGATAAACTTCGAGGTCGTCGGTTTCGTGGATCTGCAGGTGTCGCACTACGCGTCGGACGAGCGTCGCACGTTTATAATTTGAAAAGTCATGTCCGGTGCGGACCCGAAGCAGGGTCAGAACGTCGCGGAGGAATTCGACATTTTTTATCTCTTTCGCAACTTCGCCGTCGTGTCCGTCGGTCAGGCGAAATTTTTCGGTGGTGTCTCGGACGAACAGGAGTTTTTCCGGCATCTCGGCGATCGGCAAAACGACGTCCGCGATATTGGTCGCGATCGCGCTACGTGGCATCCCATCATATTCCGCGTCGGCCGGGTCCTGAACGATCGCAAAGCCGTCCTTGCCCTTAACGTGCTTCATCCCGACCGTACCGTCCGTACCCGTTCCGGAAAGGATGATCGAAACGGCGCGTTTGCCGTAAGCATCGGCAAGCGACCGCAAGAACCGGTCGATCGGCACACGCAAGCCTTTCGATCGCTCAGGCGCTCGGAGTTTTATCACACCGTCGACCAACTCGAGATGCTTCGCAGGAGGAATTACATAAACGCGATTAGGCTCGACCTTAACAGTCCCGTTCACCTGCTCGACCTTCATCGCCGTTTCGCGCTGAAGTATCTCCGCGAGATTGCTCTTGTGTTCCTGCGACAGATGGAGAATGACGACGAATGCCATCCCCGAGTCGGCGGGCATCACCGCGAAGAATTCCTTTAAGGCCCTGATGCCCCCGGCTGAGGCGCCCAGGCCGACCAACAGGAAGTCATTATCCTGACGTTCGTTCTTGGCTTTCTTCCGGACGTTTTCCGATTGGCGTTTCATCCCGTCAGAATTGCATTTGAGAAGCCATGCTCAGCTTCCCAAAAAATCACCACCGTTGGACCTGATACCTATTGTGAAAATCAGTGTATACCCTGATCCGAAAAAACTAAATGAGAAGGTTTCTACGGAGCGATACCAAACGTCATCCCGCATACAATCACGGCGCCTGAAGGTGTTACGGTTCGAACAGTTCTCGAATCGAGTGACAACGGATCTGAAAAAAATCGCCCGATGCTGCTGTGTCAGCATCGGGCGGCGAAAGGAACCTAGAGGAGGGTTTGTCTAATGATTCCGTATCATTCAGAGTCAAACACGCCTCCCTCCAGAGAAAGTTGCGGAAATATTTTCGCGAGAAGCGGAAAAGGCGTCGTCGACGTCTCCCACGCCGTCAACAACGCCTTCTCCATTGTCAAAAGGTTGCAGCAGGGAGCCACAACTTCTCGACAATCCACAGATAGTAAATGCACGCGGAACCTCCTGTCGGGACGTATATCCAGGCCTTGGGGGTCGGACGCTACCCTGGCAGTTGCCCCGCGCACCGTAGTTATACCACAGTAGTTTTTAACATTCGTATCGAGGCATACATTAACAGGCATTTCGATTGCCCGAAGATGTGAATATGACACGAAAGGAAGCAGGAAAGCGTCTAACAGCTCGCTCAACGGCGATCCTATTGCTCGACGTTATCACGGACTTCGAGTTCGAGGACGGCGACAAACTGCTTCGCAACTCGCTCCCGATGGCGCGAAAGCTTAGCCGCCTAAAAGCGCGTGCTAAGAAGTCGGGTATCCCCGTGATCTACGTGAATGATAACTTCGGGAAATGGCAGGAAGACTTTAAAACGATGTCGGATCATTTCATGCGAGCTGAGGCAAAAGGTCGACAGATCGTTACACTTCTTCAGCCCGAGGCGGACGACTATTACGTCCTGAAACCTCACCGGTCCGCGTTTTATTCGACGACACTCGAGCTGCTCCTACGCGACCTAAAGACAAAGACGCTTATCGTGACCGGCGTGACGACCGACATCTGCGTCCTGTTCACAGCGAACGATGCATACATGCGCGGATTCGACCTGGTCGTTCCGAGCGATTGCGTCGCCGCGGTTGAGCCAAACCATAAACGTCAAGCGATAGAGTTTATCAAGCGAGTTCTGAAGGCCGACACTGTACCGTCGGACAAGATCACTTTCGCCCGGCGGTGAACATGCGTACACAAAGTCTGTTCTATAATATCGACGAACATCGAATGGAACCGCTCGCTAATCGCATAAGGCCGCAAGATCTTAGCGAATTCGCCGGACAGCAACATCTTGTCGGCGAAGGAAAGCCCCTGCGCCTCGCGATCGAGCAGGGACATGTGTTCTCGTTCGTTCTTTGGGGACCACCGGGTACAGGCAAGACGACGCTCGCACGGATCTATGCCAATGCGATCAACGCGGAGTTTCATGAACTGTCTGCAGTTTCCGCGGGCAAAGAAGACATTCGCAAGATCATCAAGGCTGCGGCTGAGTCCGGTCGGCCGCGTGTCCTCTTCCTCGACGAGATCCATCGCTTCAACAAAGCCCAGCAGGATTTCCTGCTGCCGTATGTCGAGAGCGGCGAGCTTGTCCTGATCGGTGCGACGACCGAGAACCCGAGTTTCGAAGTGATCTCGGCACTCCTGTCGCGGCTGCGCGTCTTCGTACTCGAGGAACTCACCGACGATGACATGTCGGCGATCATAGACCGCACTGGATACAAGCTCGACAAGACAGCGAAGGACTGGCTCATCGAGATGGCGAACGGCGACGCGCGTCAGGCGATCACGATGATCGAGAACGCATCGCAGCTTTATGAAGAGATCACGCTCGACTCGTTGAAAGAAACGCTGCAATCGAAATTTCTCCGCTACGACAAGAAGGGCGAGGAGCACTACAACGTCATCAGCGCGTTTATTAAGTCGATGCGTGCGAGTAGGCCCAACGCTGCGATGTACTACCTCGCTCGGATGATCGAGTCGGGCGAAGACCCGAAGTTTATCGCGCGTCGGATGGTGATATTTGCGTCGGAAGACATCGGTCTCGCACAGCCGACTGCGCTTGTTGTCGCGAATGCGGTCTTTCGAGCGGTCGAGACAATCGGGCTACCGGAATGCGCGCTGAACCTCGCGCATGGCGTTGCGTATCTCGCGAATGCGGCGAAGGATCGGTCGGCGTGTGACGCGATCGGCGCCGCCATGGACGACGCGAAGAAGTACGGCAACCTGCCGGTCCCGATGAACATTCGTAACGCGCCGACGCGCTTGATGAAGAACCTCGGCTACGGAAAGGGTTACGAGATGTATCCCGAGACCGATGATCTTTTGCCCGACAAGCTAAAGGGCAAGAAGTACTTTCCGGAGTAGAATTCTCTCGCAGCATTACATCTTTTAGTTCAGTGAGGTCATTTATGAGTCGAATCGCGCTTGTCATCCTCTTCGCCGCCGCATGTGCTTTCTCCCAAACTGCCGGGGATGTGGTTTCTACACGAGAGATGGATCGGATCAATTGGATGGAGTTTAAGGAAACCGTTCCGTCGAAGATCGACACCGTCTTGCTCCCGACCGGAACCCTCGAGCCACACGGCGTCGTGAACAACGGAGCTGACAACACCGCACCCACTGCGATGGCAAAGACGATCGCCCGACGAACCAACGCGATGATCGCCCCGACACTTTCATACGGGATCACCGGTTCGATGGAAGCGTATCCGGGCGCGTTTCAGATCACCGAGGCGGCATACCGGCCTTTCGTCAAACAGATCCTCGAAGGTCTTGCGAAGAACGGTTTCAAGAACATCATCATTCTGAACGGTCACGGCGGTGGTCAGACTGCGGTGCTCCAGTCGGTCGCTGCCGAAGTCGCGACGGAGAAACGAGTACGGACATTGGTGATCAACTGGTGGTCGTTCGCATCGGATGAAACCAAGGCGGTCTTCGGTGAGGACGGCGGTCATGCCGGTTGGAACGAGACGGCATTTATTCAGGCGATCGATAAGTCGCTTGTCCACGCCGAGAAATATAACGACAGCATGGCCACCCCCTATCCCGCCGCGGGGACATGGTCCGCGGTACCGTTCCCTTCATCGATCGGTCTGTATCAAAAAGGCCAGGGCTATCCGAAGTTTGATCAAGCAAAGGCCGACGAGTACTACAAGAAGGTGACCGACAAAGTCGCCGGCCTCATTGT
>JGI10216J12902_101185450_pt1 | contig 10093 bp, 8 predicted proteins | sample KanNatreferecore_FD_12902 | JGI IMG/M metagenome (IMG submission 12902)
AGTCCGTCGAGCGCGAAGGAAGGGCAGCCGCCGACCCCCAGTCGGCTTGGAAGACAGTTCACGATGCAAAGGCGAGTGAGTTATTGGCGCTGCTAACCGCACTCGACGAGGCGAAGCCACTGGGTGCCAATTGGATTCGTGCGGCGATTGACTCGATTGCTGAGAAAGCCATCGCCGCGAACGAAGAATTGCCACAGGTTGGGCTGCGAGAGTTTACGCTCGATCGATCGCACAGTCCGCGTGCCCGCCGGCTCGCCTACGAATGGTTAATCAAAGCAGACAATACGGCGGCTGATCGTTTACTGCCCAAGATGCTCGATGACCCGAGCTTGGAACTTCGACGCGACGCCGTAGCTCGGCAAATCGACTCCGCGAAGGAGCAGATGGAAGCGAAGAATCGGGATGAAGCGACGAAAGCATTCGGTCTTGCGCTGCAGCATGCGCGCGACCTCGACCAGGTCCAACTAGTGGCCGGCGAGCTGCGGAAACTCGGGGAAACGGTTGATCTGGCCAGTCACTTCGGCTTTATCACCGCCTGGCAAGTGATTGGCCCGTTCGACAACAGCGGCCGAAAAGGCTTTGCGGCTATTTATCCACCAGAACAAGAGTACGAGTCCGCTGCAACGTATTCCGGCAAGCAGGGGGACGTGAATTGGAAACCGGCGAGCACCGCCGACGAATTTGGCAATCTCGATTTGAACGAGGCAATTTCCAAGGAGAAGAGCGTGGTCGCATATGCTCGCGCCGAGTTTGTCAGCAACCGCGACCGCCCTGCCGAACTGCGACTAGGTTCGGTCAACGCAACGAAGATTTGGCTTAACGACACGTTGCTCGCCGAAAACGAAGTGTATCACGCCCTGACCAAGATGGACCAATATGTTGGTCGCGGCGCACTGCAGGCTGGCAAGAACGTGATCCTCGTCAAGATCTGCCAAAACGAGCAGACCGAAGAGTGGGCCGTGGACTGGAAGTTTCAGCTTCGCGTATGCGACGCGACCGGGACGGCGATTCACTCGCAGGCAACCGAGAAGGACTCCAAACAAGCTTCCGTCGGCTCTGGAGTGCCGAAGTAATGCAAAATCGTGCGCTACGCTATTTCGAGTGTCTGACTGCCATGCTGGTGGCTCTGGTATCCGTTGGACATGCACATTTGTCGGAGGCGGCCGATTGGGCACAGTTCCGCTCAGCGCGCAGTAACAGCGTCGCTCAGGCGGAGAATCTGCCGCTCGATTGGAGCGAAACTAAAAACCTCGCCTGGAAAGCCGAACTTCCGGGGCGCGGACCGTCGGGTCCAATTATCGTCGCCGGACGTGCTGTCATCACCAGTTCCAGCGGCATCGATCAGGACCGACTGCACGTGCTCTGCTTTGATGTTGATTCCGGTAAAAAGCTTTGGGAACGACAGTTCTGGGCGACCGGGCGGACCATCACGCATCCCATGACTTCCGTGGCGGCGCCGACACCAGCCAGCGACGGCGAACGGATCTTCGCTTTCTTTTCATCCAACGATCTGGTCTGTCTCGATCTGCAGGGTAATTTGTTATGGCTGCGCGGGCTGGGCTACGACTATCCGAAGGCTGGCAACGATGTCGGGATGGCTTCGTCGCCGGTGGTTGTCGGCGACACCGTAATCGTGCAGGTTGAGAATCAAAGCGACTCCTTCGCTGCCGGGCTCAACACCCAGACCGGCAACAGTCGATGGCGAATTGAGCGCCCCCGTGAGGCAAGTTGGACTTCGCCGGCAGTAATGCAAAGCGGCGTCGATCAACTGGTTTTATTGCAGTCGCCATCTAAGCTGACTGCACACCGACCGAAGACAGGTGAACTCCTTTGGAGCTTTGACAGCGCTTGCGCCGGCATTCCCACGGCAACCAGTGCCGGCGGGGCGATTTATGTTCCGGCGGCGGGAATTACGGCTCTGCAGCCAACATCGACGGGGTCGCCTCCTGAGGTGAAATGGACGGCAGGCGGAGTTCAGCCCGCTACGGCCTGCCCTGTGGTCCATGAAAACCGCTTGTACGCGATCAATCGCGCTGGCGTCCTGACATGTGCCGATACCAGCGACGGCAGCGTCGTCTGGAGAGTGCGCCTGGCCGGAGAGTTTTGGGGAACGCCAGTGTTGGCCGGCAATCGGCTGTACTGTGTGAACAAGGATGGTCTTGGCCAAGTCGTGCAAATTCAATCCGATGGCAAAGGGGCGGAGGTCGTCGGCACAGGAGACTTCAAAGAGACCGTGCTCAGCTCGCCGGCGGTCGCGGACGGCGCACTCTACGTCCGTACCGATCGTCATCTCTGGAAGGTCGCGGCGCCAGCCAATCGGTGAGGACCAGGTCCATTTGGCGAAGGAGCACTGTGCACGCCGACTCTATCGAGATTCAGCCGATCGATCGTCCGCTACTGGCCAGCGTTCGTCCGCCAGGATCAAAGAGCATCACCAATCGAGCTTTGGTCTGCGCCGCGCTTGCTGATGGGGCAACGACTCTTCTCGGAGCTCTAGATAGCGAAGATACGCGCGTTATGGTCGACGCGCTCCGCGCACTAGGCATTCGAGTGCAGGCAGATGCGACACGCGGGGAACTTCGGGTGACTGGTACTGCTGGGCAGATACCCGCGGGCTGCGCAGATTTGTATGTCGCAAATAGCGGCACGACCGTACGTTTTTTGACCGCGATGCTCTCAGTCGGCCACGGTACGTATCGGCTGGACGGCACACCGAGGATGCGAGAGCGTCCAATCCAAGATTTGATCGATGCGCTGCAGACACTTGGAGTGCAAATTCGCTCAGAAGCGGATACCGGCTGTCCGCCGGTTTTCATCGAGTCGTCGGGACTCAGCGGCGGCGCGGTGCGAATCAGGGGGGACGTATCCAGCCAGTTTCTTAGTGGTCTGCTGATCGCCGCGCCGTACGCGACCAGTGACTTGGAAATTCGCATCGACGGAGTGCTCGTCAGCAAACCCTACATCGAGATGACGCTAGCCGTGATGCGGCAGTTCGGCGTTACGGCCGATGCAACGCAAGACCGGTCGCAGTTCAGAATTCAAGCGCCACGAACGTACCAAGGCCAAACATACTCCATTGAGCCTGACGCTTCCGCGGCAAGTTACTTCTGGGCGGCCGCCGCAATTTGCGGCGGCCAAGTAACCGTCGCAGGTCTGAATCGTTCGAGTTTGCAAGGTGATATCGAATTCTGCGATTGCCTGGAGCGGATGGGCTGCAATGTAGAGTATGGCCCTCAGGGAACAACGGTAACTGGTGGTCCGCTTGTCGGGATCGACGTCGACATGAACGGCATCAGCGACACGGTACAGACATTGGCGGCCGTTGCGCTGTTCGCCAAGGGGACTACACACGTACATGGAGTCGGTCACATCAGGCACAAAGAAACCGACCGCATCGCTGCCCTGGCGACAGAGCTGCGCAAGCTTGGGGCGCTCGTGGACGAACGGCCGGACGGGTTGTCGATCACACCTGCGGCGCTGCATGGCGCCGCGATCGACACATACAATGACCACCGTATGGCGATGAGCTTGTCGCTGGTGGGACTAGGGACTCGTGGCGTCCGCATTAACGATCCCGGCTGCACCGCGAAAACCTACCCCGGTTTCTTTACCGACCTGGATTCGCTTCGCCAACACGCTGCCTGAACCGTCGGCGTGGCGACCCGCGGGTTACGCCGAAGCTTCACCGCGTCGCTTTTGATCAACGGTTTGAAGCAGCTCCTCCGCTCGGCGCAGGAGATCCAAGCCTGACTCTGAGGGAGGATACGCAACGCTAGCCGGATCGCACGCCTCGAATTTTGCGTGGCAGTGCTGGCAAACGACATGCTTGCCCAAATACTCAACTCGGATATGCAGAGTCCGTCCGCAGGTCGGGCATTCTTGGACGTAATACACCGAACGCGACATGACGGTACCTCCTGATTACCGGCGGGCGCGGGCAAAAGATGTGACGGCTACATCTTAGAAAAGGCCGGCCGAAAACTCAAGAAGAGTGCGCGCGTTTTGAAAGATAGCACCACAGGCTGATTGCCTGTGCTGCGAACGCGATCCTAACTATTGGACGAGATAAGGGTGTGCGCTAACGAATTCGCTCAACCGACAGGATTTCAACAGGAGGACTGGGGAGTTTAGAGAACTCTCGAACCGCCTTTGTTGGGGTTTCAGCGATTTTGTCGGCGATTTCCAAGCCAGCGACAATCTTGCCGAAGACGCAGTAGCCGTAGTTGTCGCCGTTACGGCCCTTGTGATCCAGATCCCCATTATCGCCCAGGTTAATAAAGAACCGACAGGTAGAACTATCAATATCGGCTTCGCGACCCATCGCAATCGTTCCGCGCACGTTTTTTAGGCCATTATGCGCCTCGTTGCGAATGGGTGCGTCTTCGACAAGTGGCTCGAGACGCGCGTCGTATCCACCTCCCAAGATGATGAAACCTGGCTCAACATGGTGGAAAACCGAATGTGCATAGTGGTCGCGCTCGACGTACGACAGAAAGTTGGCAACCGTCAGAGGAGCTTTAGAACCGTCAAGATCGGCCGTAATATCGCCGGCCGAGGTATGAATTACGATTTGCGGATGGCTATTGTCGAACTTGGATTTCTTTCCGCTAGCCAGCCCCGCGTCGTCCCCACTTATACTCGCAGTTGCTGCAGCGTCTTCGCTCGATCCGCAACCCCAAGTCGTCGCCAGGCAGATTACGAGGGCGGAGGAGAAAAAGACTTTCGTCGAACGGCGCATTATAATTTCCTTCCGTGGGCCGGCGGCCGCGCAAACAAGCGTGGCCGACGCTCAACCTAAGCGCGGTGATTTGCTTCCGGAGCGCCCGGAATCATCTTCAAACTCGAGTACGGGTGCAATGCCGATTTCCCGATGAGTTCGCAACTTTGAGAAGCTGGGAAGCCTGAGCTCGAATGGGCAGCCGGTTCTTTAACGTTCTGATTCTTTTGTTCTGGCTCGTGACCATGAGCTGGCTCGTGGTCAACAAAGTACTCCCCCCGCTTCGCGTTGGCGAGCCGCCCAACTATCGCTCGATCATTTCCGAACGCAACCGCAAGGTTCCGGTCTGCTGGCGCATTTCGTTGAATGATCGACCTCTCGGTTGGGCGGCAACGCACTTCACGAGTCGCCCCGACGGACTAGTCGAGTCGCGCAGCCGAGTCTATCTCAACTATTTGCCACTTGATCAGGTTGCACCGGGGTGGATCGGCACGGTGGTCAAGCCGCTCGTCGAACAGACACGGCATGGTGGCGTCGAGGTGCACAGTCAGTTGGAAATCGATCCGCTGGGACGCCTAGTCGGTTTCCGTTCGAAGATGAACCTGGCGAATTACCCGGATTCCATTCGACTGCATGGGACAGTGAGCGGAACCAGCCTGGCAATTCAGGTGCAGAGCGGCGACTTTTCTTACAAGACCGAGCGTTACCTGCCAAACAATGCGATTGTGGCCGATGAACTATCGCCACAGGCTCAACTTCCGGGACTGCGGATCGACCAGCAGTGGACCATGCCGGTTTACAGTCCCTTTCGTCCTCCCGACAGTCCAATGGAGATTCTCCAAGCGACGGTCGAGCGGGAAGCATCATTAGTTTGGGACGGCGTGCAGGCAGACACTCAGTTAGTGGTGTATCGGGGCGATCCAGGTGGTTCGGCCGGCGCTGCGCATGACGTACGCGGTAAGCTCTGGGTTCGCCTCGATGGCCTCGTGCTAAAGCAGGAGTTGTACCTGCTTAACTCCAAGTTGCAATTCACGCGGATGTCCCCACGCGAAGGTCGCTGGTTGATGCGCGAGTTGCGCGAAGACTGGGCCGACGAGCTTCGGCCAGGGCATGGCAAACAAATCTTTGACCGATTGCGCGAACAGGCCGATTGATAAGATACTGCCGAAGGCAACAACCGGGGATCGTATGAACAAGACGCTTCTGATCACGGACGGCCGCCATGATTGAGTTTGACAATGTCACGCGGAAATACGGTCAAAAAGTGGCCGTCGATGGGCTCGATCTGATGATTCCGCCAGGGGAACTCTTTGCCTTGCTCGGCCCCAACGGCGCTGGAAAGACCACCACCATCAAAATGATTGTGGGGCTGATGCGTCCTTCGTCAGGTACGGTGCGCGTTTGTGGACACGACGTCGCGCACAGCGGGCGTGATGCGGCCCGCCTGCTCGGGTATGTGCCCGACGTGCCTTACTTGTACGACAAACTTACCGGTCGCGAGTTTCTGCAGTTTGTGGCGGAAATGTTCGGTCTTGAATCTAGCCTGGCGGAGAAACGCCTTATCCAGCAGATCGATGGTTTTCGGCTGGAGAACTTTGTCGACGACTTGACCGAAAGTTACTCGCACGGGATGAAGCAGCGATTGGCTTTTGCAGCGGCGCTCATCCATGGACCGCGAGTGCTGATCATTGACGAGCCGATGATTGGTCTCGACCCACGCAGCGTACGGGTCGTAAAGGATCTGCTCCGCGCGCAAGCAGCGACCGGTCTGACGATCTTTATGTCGACTCATTTATTGTCGATCGCTGAAGAGATCGCCGATCGGGTAGGCGTGCTGGAGCAAGGAAAGCTGCGGTTTCTTGGCACAATTAACGAGCTGCGCAGACACCTGGCAACCGAGCACACGTCGCTTGAGCAATTGTATCTAAACCTGACTGCGGATAGCGACGATCAGGCCGAGCCCGTTCTTCCCCCGCGTACTACGACGGATCCGTCTGCAGCCAAGGAACGCAGAGCCTGATGCGAGATTTTGTACTGGCCTTGCCGTCGCCTCCAGAGCCTCCCGCTGAGGAGGTCTCACGGGCCTTGTCCCCGCAAGGCGAGGCCCATGTGTTCTGGTGGCTGCGGCGACGAATGTTTATCACGCACCTGCGCCAGATGCTGACGCACTCGCGCTTGCGTCTGTCGCTAGTCATCTTCCTGACAATTTTCTTTTGGGTCGGCCTGTTCGTGCTGTTTACCGAAGGCTTTCAGTTTCTCGGCCGATCAATCGGACACATGACGACGCACGCGCAGACCGTACAGGCGATCTATAACGTATTTTTTGCCTCGCTAATGCTGATGCTAGTGCTGTCGTCGGCGATCATTCTCTACACGGGGCTGTATCGATCGCCAGAAGCTTCGCTACTTTTGACGATGCCAGTGCGCCCCGAGCGGATTGTGTTGTTCAAATTCCAAGAAGCGTTGCTGTTCAGCAGTTGGGGGTTCCTGCTCCTGGGCAGTCCAATGCTGGTTGCTTATGGGCTCGAGGCGCGCGCCCCGTGGTACTACTACGTGCTGCTCCTGCCGCTGATGGTGGCCTTCATTTATATTCCCGGTGCGATCGGTTCGATTTTGTGCCTGGTTATCGTGCATCGCTGGCCCCGGCTAAAAGGGCATGTGCTCGGGCTGGGAATTATGGCGTTTGCGGCGCTGATCATTGCAGTCGCCTGGATGCTTCTGCGGCGAACGGAAAACAACTTGCTGACGCCACTTTGGTTTCAGGAGCTGCTTGCCAGGTTGCAGTTCAGCGAACATCGGCTATTGCCAAGCTGGTGGCTGAGCTCAGGACTGCTCGAGGCTGCCAGTGGCGTCTCGGGCGGTTTTGAGTACCAGCCCTGGTCGGAAAGTCTGATGTTTCTGGCGTTGCTGACTAGCAACGCTTTAGTATGTCACATCGCGATGATGTGGGTAGCGGCCAAGACCTATCGACCTGGCTATAGCGAAATCCACACAGAGCAGTCGATGCGCCGTCCGCGGAGCTTGTTTTGGCTCGACCGGTTGGTCCTGCGTGGGTTGCCGATAGTTCCTCGGACCGTGCGTTTGTTGATCGTCAAGGATTTGCGCCAGTTCCGCCGCGATCCGATTCAATGGTCGCAATTCTTGATTTTCTTTTCGCTGCTGGCGCTTTACTTCTCCAACATTCGGCGATTCAGCTACGACGTAAATTATGCCGCGTGGGTTAACATGATCAGCTTCTTGAACCTGGCCGTGGTGGGCCTGATTCTTTCGACCTTTACGACCCGATTCATCTTTCCGATGATCAGCCTGGAAGGTCAGCGCTTCTGGATCTTGGGACTATTGCCCGTCGAGCGCGACGCTGTTCTTTGGGGCAAGTTTCTTTTTGCTGCGGGTGGGGCGGTGATTCCGTGCACGGCGCTGATTTCGATCAGCGACTTGATGCTGGGCATTTCCGGTCTGATGTTTGCCATGCATCAGTTGACGTGTTTGATGCTTTGCCTGGGATTGTCGGGGATTGCAGTCGGATTGGGAGCAAAGATGCCTGACCTGCGTGAATTGTCCCCCTCCAAAATCGCCGCCGGTTTTGGCGGTACGCTAACCCTGGTCTTTAGCGCAATGTACATCGTTGCCGTCGTACTGATTACTGCCGTACCCTGCCATTTCTATTTATTGGCCCAACAAGTCGGCTCCGATCGGCTAGAATCGATGCGGCTGCTGTTGCTGGTCGCGGGCGGTGTCGCACTACTGTTGGGCGCAGTAGTCACTTATCTTCCAATGCGAATCGGCCTGAAGGCCTTCCGGGCGATGGAATTCTGATGTCGGACTCCAGATAGCGAAATGTCAAGATCCCACCGGCGAAGGCGCCTGGATAAGCAGCTTGAGTTCACAAAGGCCTATGCGCGGAACAAGCCGCATCTGGCAAAGGTCCTGGAGCGGAACATCGAAACCCTGTTGGAGCTGCGCTGTCAGCTCGAACGGGAGCGGTCGCTGCAAGATCGCATCGCCGACTGGATCACGCGGTTTTCCGGTAGCATGCTGTTCGTCTATTTGCATGCAATCTGGTTCGGTGTCTGGATCGCCGTCAATCTCGGTTGGCTTCAGCGATTCGACATTCCGGTCTTTGACTCCTTCCCGTTTGGCCTGCTGACGATGATCGTGTCGCTGGAGGCAATTTTTCTGGCGACGTTTGTGCTCGTCTCTCAGAATCGACAGGCGGAGATCGAGGACGAGCGAGCGGACCTTGACCTCCAAATCAATCTGCTGTCCGAGCACGAGATCACGCGAATGCTGGCACTTGTCGATGCGATCGCGAAACACCTGGGGCTTGCGGAAGCATCTGACGCGGAGATTGAGGAGTTGGAGGAAGAGGTTAAGCCCGACCTGGTCCTGCAAGAGCTCGAGGTTAGAAAGCGGGAATTGGGACTTCAGCACCAAAAGAAGCCCAACGGGAAAGGCAAACCAGCGGATTCAAAGGACGCACACAAAAAGCCTCAAGAGCTGCCGCCGAACGAGCGACAGCAACACGAGAAGCGCTCTGAAAAATAGCGATTGCCGCTACTTAGCTTATCCGCTGGCGACTCGCGCCGGCCAATGCTGATCGATCTTCTCGCGAAGGAACGTGACGCTGCGGCGCAATTGATCCATTCCTTCCACGCCATCTTCGATGCTGACCCAGCTATCAAAACCAACGCTGGCGAGCTCCGAGAAAATCGCGTCGTAATCATTCAGACCTTTGCCGATCTCGCCATGCCTCAGTCGCTTGGCGTAACCGACGCTGTCTTCCTCGCGGCGCAAATCTTCGATCGTTCCTTCAGCCAGATAGCGATCGCTGGCGTGCATGGTCACAACACGGTGCTTTACGCGACGGAGAAGTTCGAGCGGATCCTCGCCTGCCAGGATGGTATTGCTCGGATCAAAATTTACTCCAAAGTGCGGCGATTGCACGCGCTCCACCAGGTCGCAGAACACATCCATCTTCTGCGCGAATTCAGGGTATTGCCAGAAATTGTCTTTGTAGTGATTCTCCAGAATCAAGGTTACGCCGCGCTCGGCAGCGTGCGGCAAACAGGCTTGGATTGATTCCGCGGCGTAACGCACACCATCGTCCCGGGACACTTCCGGACGCCGCTGGCCGGACAATACGCGGCAGTAGCGTCCGCCCAGCTCAACGCACATGTCGATCCAGTGTTTTTCGCTATCAATCTGCTGCTGGCGGAACGCCGGATCCGGATGCGTGAAGTCAGGGGAACAGCAAAGCATCGGCATCTGCAATCCGTGATCGCCGAGCATACGCCGAAACCGCCTCCAGCTCGATCGCTCGCCGAGCTCGAGAAAACCGCAATAGAATTCCAGCCCGTCGATATCGAGCGTCGCCGC
>JGI10216J12902_101716182_pt1 | contig 10093 bp, 10 predicted proteins | sample KanNatreferecore_FD_12902 | JGI IMG/M metagenome (IMG submission 12902)
TCGATCAGTGAGGCGATGCGGTAGCGCGGCCAGGGCCACTGGCCAACCGCCGCTAGGCTGATCTCGTCGACGTCCACAACGACTGTGTCCTGCACGGGTCTCCCAGAGGCCGTGCTTGACACCAACGTATCGTGCCAAAGGTTGTCTAGGCGGGCAAAGATCCCGGCACCTGTGTTCACCAGCGACAGCACAAGGGCGGCGATCAGCGCCGCGAGCCCGAGCGTCACGGTGACGTTGCTGCGGATCAGGCGGGCAATACCGGGCGGAGGCGACACAGCGACGGTGTCAGAGGATGTCAATCTCGACGCGCCGGTTTCGCGGCTCGGGCGTTCGTCCGTCGGTTGGCACCAGCGGTAGCTTATCGCCGAAGAACTGCACTTCCACGGGGCCGATGTCTGGCGCCAATCTGCGCAAGATATTGGCCACCTGGCTGGCACGCTCCGCGGACAGTTGCACGTTGCGCTGCTCGTCTCCGCTGGCATCGGCGTGGCCAAACACGGTGATCTCGGTGGGTTTGCGGGCGTGCGCGGCGGTCACCACCTGAGAAAGCTGTGCCTGGGACTCGGGTGTCAATGTCTTGCTATCAATATCGAAGTACAGCACGAAGATCGCCGGCCGGGGTGGCTGAGCCTTCAGCACTTCAGCGTACGTGGCGGTGATCTCCCCTACCGCGCGCGCTTGCGGAGCGGCCACTGCCCCGGCGCGATCGGCCACCACGAGTGACTGGTAGGCCTGGGTTAGTGCCTGCCGGTCGCCGGCAGCGCTGGTCACCTCGACGGCGCCAACGTGGCCGTCTTCGTCCGGAAGCAGGATGACCGAGGTGCGCTTGGCGGGGGTCGTAGAAGCGCTCGGAGCGGGGGTCGTAGAAGCGCTCGGAGCGGGGGTCGTAGAAGCGCTCGGCGCAGGGGTCGGAGAAGGCGTTGCACAACCCCACAATGCCGCCAGAAGAAGCGTGCTCGCGCCGACCCAGAAAGGTTTACGCATGATCGTTGAAACTCAATCAGCCTGGATCACAAAGCGCGTACCGCGCACGCCGATGGTCGCCGTCGGAGTTTCCACCTTGACCTGTTCGGGTGCCAACTTGGCGATCTTGCCGGAGGCGTACAAAGCGGTGCCCTTGCCGAGATAGACGGAGAACGCATAGCGGGCCTTCGCTGGCTGGAACAGGTAGTCGCGCACAGTCAGGTCGGCGGAGGCGCCGAGCGTCACCGCGGTGCCGTCCTTGAAGACAATGCCCGCGGCGCTACCTGGACCCGAGCGCAGGCGGTCAGCGATTCGGACAGTCATCCCGGGCACCACGTCGATTGTCGTGTTCTGCCGGGCGAGCGTGACGTGACCGGTAACGTTCTTGACCAGGCCGACGTGGTCGTCAGCCCAGGCAAGGTTTAGGATGGCCATGGACATGGCCACTAAGACGAGTCTCATCGCGGTCCCCCAACGGCACTTGGCGCCGCGACAGCCGGCGTTACTTGGCCATGTTCTTAGTAACATCGGCTGCAGGCGGCGAAAGCTTTAGCTCGGCTGCCGCTCGTTTGCCGGCGACTAGAGTCTATCGCTGATAGTTGCGATCCCACGGATCGGCCGCAGTGGGAAACGCCAGTGTGGCGTGGTACTCGTAGAGAGTTGCCAAATCCGCCGCGACATCCGGGGGAAAGCCTTGGCGGCCACCTCGGGTGTCCAGCATGAGATCACGTATGCACCGCTCGAAGTGCTCGGGAGAGTTCCAGGTCAAATAGAGCTTATTGGCGACGTGCGGAAAGTACTTGACCACGTGCAGTGGCCGGATCTCGCGGGGAAGACTACGCACCCACTCGATGGTCTGCGGATAGAGCGATTGCGGCCCGCCGCGCGGCTGTGGTTTAACGAGAGTTGTCGGGGAAACCTGCGAATGCTGATTGGTTCTCCGCCCGGTTGGAGTTGATCCTCGGAATTGGGTCTTCAGCCATTCAACAATGCGCACGAGCACCCGAGGTGGGTCGCAAGCTTCCATAAGGCCTCTTGGTTATAAGTTGTGGCCTTATGAACGACTCCGAATGGGTCGGCTTTAGAGGCCGTGATTAAATCCTCGCTGTACTGCGAATCAACCGCCCCGCAATGTCTCACTTTGTAAGGTTCCGCCTAGTTGACCGCTAGTGGTTTGAACTTTTAGCATCATCTTTCAGGCAGGCCTTTAGATTAAGCGGCGCCACAGTGGTTCTTTCGCCCCAAGTCAGAACATATCTGTCCGGGGCGCTCTCTTTGGCAGCGGCGCTTCTAGTCAGGCGGCTACGCGCACTGCGACGCCCCTTTCGTAAGGGAAGCACAGAGTTTTTCTATTCTCTCGAGTGGCGGGAATGGATAAGCGTTGAACCGCCCCGGGTTTCGTGGAGGCTCGTTGTTTTGACTCAGGCCGACATGGCCTGCTCGGTGAGTTGAAGATAGTAGTTGGCTTCGGCCTCCGCCGGTGGGATGTAACCGATGGGCTCCAGCAGGCGATGGTGATTGAACCAGGACACCCACTCCAGCGTAGCCAGTTCGACCGTGTCGCGAGTCTTCCAAGGCGCCCGGCGGTGAATCAGTTCGGCCTTGTACAGCCCGTTGATTGTCTCGGCGAGTGCGTTGTCGTAGCTGTCGCCGCGGCTGCCCACCGAGGGCTCGATGCCGGCCTCGGCCAGACGTTCCGTGTAGCGAATAGACACGTATTGCGACCCGCGATCCGAATGGTGAATCAGGGCATCATCGCGTTGCGGCCGGCGCGCATAAAGGGCCTGCTCCAGCGCGTCGAGCACGAAGTCGGTGTACATCGAAGCGCTGATCCGCCAGCCCACGATTGCCCTCGCGTACACGTCGACTACGAAAGCCACGTAGACGAAGCCCTGCCAAGTCGACACGTAGGTGAAGTCCGACACCCACAACTGATTCGGCCGCTCGGCCCGGAACTGTCGATTCACCCGATCCAACGGGCACGGCGCCTTGGCATCGGGCACAGTCGTTCGCACGCGTTTGCCCTGCTTGGCGCCCTTCCATCCATGTCAACGCATCAAGCGCACCACGGTGCAGCGCGCCACCCGGATGCCTTCGCGGTGAAGCTGCTTCCAGACCTTGTCCGCCCCGTAGACACGCAGATTGCTGGCCCACACGCGTTCGATCTCGGGCACGAGCGCGGCATCGCGCCGATGTCTTGCCTGACAAAGCGCAGGATTGCGCCCACGCGCGGCTTCAAGCCAATACCGCGACGGGACGAACTGCAAGGCCGTGCAGGCCGTGCAGATCGGCTCGACCCCGAAGCAATCGCGGCTGCTGCTGGAAGCGCAGGAGTCTGGGGCCGACGGTGCAGATGCGCCTGACCGGCCAGGACAGGTACAACTGGTCGTCACCGGCTACCGGCCGCCTCCGCACGAGATCGGCGCCAAGACGCTGGAATTCTCGGCGGCCTCGCTGGCCGAGCGCTGGGACGCAGGGCATTGCGACATGTCTGCCGCGCTCACGGCGCGCGCAGCGTGTCGGGCCGAGGTGGCCGACCTTGGATTCGCGCTATACCGCGGGAAGCGAACTCATAATGGTCGCCCCAGTGTCGGATCGACCTGATAACGCAGCCCGAAGGGCTCGTTAATAGCACGCATGCCAAGGAAGTAAGACGTGCGTACAACAAATGTGCGCCGAACAGGTAGCCAACGCGCAGGCTGTCGAGCCGGTGGGTCGTGCGCCAGGGACGTGCTGGACATCGCGAGCACCCTCAGTGGAGGCTGCCTGGGTGGTTCTGCCTTTTGAGGGGAGCGCTACGTCCCGTCATCAATAGTTGGCAAAACTGTTTTAGGGATGGCTGCTTATGGCGTCTTGCAGCCGGCGGTCATGCCATGGGCGATGTCCGCTGTATCAACTACTGACTTTAACGGTATAGCACGACTATACTATTAGCGGACGTCCCGCATCTGCCGCACCACCGCCTTCACGATCTCTCCAACATCTGCCTGCGTCGCAACCCGTGGTGTTCCCAATCCGCGGATAATCTCTCCCTGCCGCGGGCTCTCCACCTGCCCATAGCTCAGAAATGTCGTCAGCACCTTGTCGTGCCCGAGATTCTGACTCCACGCCTTGAAATCCTCCGGCGTCTGGCATACCGACTGCCCGAGCCGCACGAGCGTATTCCTGAAGCTGTGCGGATTGAAGTACGGCAAGCCGGCGCTGGCGAAGGCGTCTCGAAAGATGGCGCGAATGCGCGCCGCGCTGCTCCAGTGCGCCCGTTCCAGGCCCGCTGCTTCGAATTGGCGAGACGGTCCCAAGGCAATTCGTGTCGCCGGGAACAGCGGATCGTCATTGCCCCAAAGTAACTCCTGCCGCAGAAACGCCACCCACTCCGCCACGATCCGCTGAATTCCCTCGCCGACCGGAAAAAAGTACGTAGTGAATGTCTTGCTGAACTTGGTCTGGACTTCTCGAGCATCCTGCTCGACGCAGCCCGCGACAAGGTTGACGTGCTTCAGCTTCATCGAGGCAATGGCGCTGTCCCGGGCGCCGGTCAGCAGGGTGAAAGCGAGGAGGGCCCGGTCGCGGCGCTGGATTGCACTTTCGGCCGGCATCATGGCGATGACGTGCTTCACCTGCTCAACGGTCGGCCCTACCTGCTCCCGCCTGGCGGTGGCCACGCGCACATCCTTCTCCGACAGGTTGAAATACTCGGCGTCGGAATACTGAAGACGCGACTTGTAGCCCGGCTGCCCGGCAAGCCATTGAAAAAACCGCTTGCAGTGCGCGAGTGTCGCGTTCAGTGTCGCCTTGCTCAGCTTCTCTCCAGACCGCTGCGCCTTTTGCTCGGCCAGGTGTTTCTTGAAGGCGATGGCCTGCTCGAAGTGAAACGCCTTGAAATCCCGGTGTCGGGTATCGGCCTCGAAGCGCGCCAGCGCCTTTGCCACCGCGTCCACAGTGGGCTCGCTGTGGCGCTTGGCTTCCTTCAGGTAGGCGAAGTAGCGGCGCTTAATCCGCTCGTTTTCAGCGTTGTGCGTTGCCATAGTCTGGTACTCCCTATCCGAAGTCACTGTTCACGGAGGGCTTGGCGCTCTCGTCTATGTGTGGCAGTGCCTGCGGCAGCGTGATGTCCAATTTCCCGCGGACCTGCTCCAGTTTGGTCAGGCTGACGCGGCGGTACATCATCGCGTCGCACGCCGAACAGATCCCGATCAGGTTCCCCAGCGTCGCGGTCACGGGGAGGTAGTCGGCCATCGCGCCGGCCGGCGCGCGCGGTGTGCGGCAGCGCACGCAATACATTTGCCCCGGCTGGCAGGTGCGCTTGTTCTTGACCCGCCGCGCCCGCAGAAAGGCAACCAGGTCGGCCCCGAGGATCAGCATGGGGCGCCGGTCATCGCTAGTCGGCAGTCCCCGCTTGACCCACTCCCGCACGGTGTTGCGGTGCACGTCGAACAAGGCGGCCGCCTCCTCCACGGTGTAGTTCCGGTGGATCTTGGCAAGGCGCGGGTTCGGATGGCGCTTACTCATGGCTCTGCCGACCCCCCTGCTCATTCGCCACGAGTGGCGCGTGCATAGGCGTTGGCGCTCCCAACGGTGCCGCCGCCACTTTCCGCTCTTGGTGTGCCGGAAACCGACGAAACCGACGAAACCGATTCCACCTGCCAGGCCTCCGCAGAACGGTTGCCGCTGGCGCGCACAAAGCGCCGGCCATCGACGATGCGCCCGGCATGGCGCTTGATCCACCACCCCAGCCTGCGGCGGTTGACCTCTCCGCGCTGGTCGGCAATGTCGTGGAGCACTTCGCGCAATTCCGAGTGCTGGTCACCGAATGCCGACACGCGGACGGCATCGCGTACCATCGCCGCCGTCTTGCCGAATGCCGATTCCCAAGCAGTCAGCAGGCGGTCCAGTGTTTCACGGTCCGGGTCTTCGGCCATGGCCTCGAACACGGATTCTGTCGCGTCGGCGAGGCCCAACCAGAGCAGCGGTTGGCGGCACAGATCGGACCATTCGCCGTACCCCGCCATCGGCCTGCAATCGGCCTTGGGTCGGCCGGCCACGATCCACGCGCGCACGATGATCAATGCCGCCGCGACATAACGGCCGCGCTCGCGCAGGACCTCGCGCATGAGATCCGGCCGCTTGAACGAGCGCGCCGCCGGCACTTCGCAGCCGGGATCGAGGTGGATGCTGATGCAGCGCCGGGTCATGTCTTGCACCGGCCCGACGTTATTGCCGCTGGAAAGAAACAGGCTTCGCGTGCTGACGCTGGCGGTTTTCGAGACGCCGAGAATGCGCCCGCTCATGTGCTCGGAAGTCAGCGCGGTACACAGACTCTTGTGCGCGACCAGATCGCCGGTGAGATTGTCGAACTCGATCACCGCTGGCGCGCGCAACAACTCCGCGAGTAGCAGTTTGCGGCATTCCTCGTCATCGGCGGGAAAGGTGGTCGGCGTGCCTCGCTGCGGGGTGGCAAAGGCCGTGATTAATTCGCACAGGTACGATTTGCCCGAACCCACCATGTGTGCACGGGCGTGGAACATCGGTGCATGGACGAGGCTCGGGCGAATGGCCGCGGTGAGCATCCCCGACAACGCAGCCGCCAAGTCGGTATTCCGTGGAAAACTGAACTCCGTCAACAGGTCTTGCAGCAATGCCAGTGCGGCCTTTGCATCCGCAAGGCTTGGAACGTCGGGGATCGCAAACTCCTGGGCATCGAATACTCCGAACATGCCGGAGGACGCGTCGTACCCGGCCGCCGTCATCAGGCTGCCATCCGGGCGCAGATAGGGTTGCCGCGCCAGACCGCTAAGCACCGGCAGGTGGTGGTAGCTGGTCGAATCGAATAGCACGGTCGCGTGCCGAGCGGGCGGGTCAATCCGTACCCAGTCCTCAGCGCGGGCGTCGAACCGCTCCCATGTGGCTACGCCCGCCAATGCCCGCACAAGCGCTGGCGCACTGATGTCCTGCACACGGGTCTCGCGAGTGCCGGGGTCGGTGACCACGGTCACGATCAGCCCGCCGCGCTGATAGTGGCGCCGCGAGTGTGCCAGCTCCCGCTCGGCTGCATCCACCACGCGGTGGATCTCCCCCGCCATGACGCGGATGGTCGGCTTCATACGCGCGGCGTCGATCTCGATGCCCAGAAAGCGCAGCAGGTCGCGCACATGCCGGTCAGCGCAATGCCCGTGGAAGCACTTTAATCCGCCAATGGGCCAGTGGTCGTCGGGCTCGAAATAGGCCGTGCCGCCATTCACCGCGCCGGTGTGTTCCGTCACCCACGGACAGGTGATGTCATGCTTGCCATCGCCCAGCGGCGCCTTGTAGAAGCCGCGGTCGCGCAACGCGACCAGCACGCTGTTTTCTTCGGGGCGCGGTATCCACACCGGGTCGCCGTCGCCGGGACGCTGCTGGGCGGCGCGTTTGCCGTGTCGCGCGGGTCGCCCGGCGTATACCATCTCCAACTGAAGGCTATCGACGAGGTCTTCGACCGAATAGCGCAACGCAGGTGACCACTCGACCATCCGGCACTGGAACGGCGGCGTGTGCTTGCCATTCACCGCGACAGGCAAGCGCGCCAGCCGCGCTCTCGGGCCGTTTGCACCAGGGTCGCAGAGGCCAGCGGCAACGATGGCGTTCATCAAGCGATCGGCAACGCTGCCGTCCGCCAGCGGGTCACCCAGCAGATAACCGGCTTGATGATTGCCAGGCGAGGTCTCCAGCAGCCACGACGGCGACAAGGTCAGCCGCTCCGAGGGGACCTTGGTGCCGATGTCATCCAGCATCACCGCGTACAGGGCCTGAAAGCGCGCCTTCTGCCGGCGGAATTGACCTGCCTCGTCGGGCCGGAACACCGCGAGGCTGAAGTAATTGTTGGCGCTGGCGGGCAGGCTGACGGAGAGATCGGGCGTGTCCTGCCACGGCCTGCCGGACCATACGCTGGCCGGTACGCTGGCCGGGTTGCCCTCGAAGCTCACCACCACCGGGCACGCGTCGACAAGGTCGCCAAACGCGGTCAGCAGGAACTCAGCGTTGCTGACCAGATCGGTTTCGCCGGTTATGTCGGTTTCCACCGCGGCGGGCGGCAAAACTGTCTCGGGGGCATTCATCAATGCGCCCCCTACACCGCAGCTTTGCGCGCTGCTTCCAGCTTGCGCACCAGGTCGCGAATCTCGTCGTCGCTCTTGCCGGCGATGCGCGCCGCGTTCAGTGCCGCCACTTCATGCGCGGGCCAACCGACGCACCGCGGGCCCAAGCTCACCTGCTTGGTCCACAATCCCTGAGAGATGCGGAGGTAGATCGTGGAACGGGAGTAACCCGATTCAAATTTCGCGGCTGGAAGCCTCAGTATCGTATGCGGCATCTTCAATCCTTCCTGACTGATAAGGGACATGCTGAGACGCAGCGTAATTGGGCGAATTGGGCGAAGAAATGCGCGGCGCAGGCGCACCGGCGGCACAGCATTGCGAGAAAATTCAGCGGATTAAGGCGTTGCGCGGACGGCAGCGCCGGAGGTGGAACAGAGCTTGTTTCGCCCAAGCAGCGGGAAAAACAGCGGGGCTATCGAGGCGCGAATCTGGGCGAAATAATTCCGCCCAACTATTTATCCGGAACAGGTGACCCAGGCAAATGGTGGTGGGGCTGGTTACTGGTCAGTACGCGGCTTTTCCGATCGCAGTTCAAGAATCTGCGCCATGGTCTGATCCACCAGATCCCCATGTGTCCTGTTCAGCGTTCGATCTGACAGACACTGCCCGGCGAAATGGTGGTCGTTGGTGACCGACCGATGTCCACCCAAAGCGGAAGGTGCCAGCAGCAGGAGAATCGCCGGCGTGGTCGAGCAGTCTCGTCAGTCGAACAGCCACCGCCGGTCGCGCTCGCGGCATCGCGGCAAGCGCTGGGCGCTCGTCCCAAAGCTCAGAGACACGGCACCCCGAATCATTCATTGCTTCTTTGCTCGTGCCGGTGCCAGGCGCGCATCGAGCTCGGCTTGCTCCATCAGTTCGTTGAACCAGACGCGGTAACCGGCGTCGCTGGGATGCAGCCCATCGACGGCGTTCAGGCCGGGGCTCTTAACGAAAGGATCATCACCGCGGTCTTCAAAAAGATCGACGTAGACAGCTCCCGTTCGCGCAGCTGACTGCTGGACGTAGGTGTGCAACTCGCGCGATCGCTGCGTCATCAGCCACGATAGCGGGGGGAAGAAAAATGGCGAGTTACCCACATTGCCGGCCGGCATCAGCACCACGAGGTCGCCCCGCTGGCGCGCCAACTCGGACACCCGCTGAATGTCCGTCCGCAACGAGGATAGGCCGCCCCAGCGGATCACGTCGTTGCCGCCCGCCTGGACCAGCATGATGTCAAACCGTTGCTCTCCGCCCAACTGGCGAAGCACATCAGCAAACTTGGCGCCGTCGCGTGCTCGGTTCTAGATCAGCAGGCGTGGGTAGCGCTGCGCAAGCAGCCCCGCGAGACTGGATTGCCCGCTTGTCGCACCGGTGCCCACCGCCGTGCTGTCGCCGACGATCAGAAGACTCAGCTTGGGGTCTTTCGGCGTGTGTTGAAGCGGCTCGCTGCGTTTCGCCAATTCAAGCGATTGGCCAATGCGCCACGCGGCGCAGCCCGAAACGACAAGAAGCGCTCCGCCAGCCATGAACAGTAGCACGTGGCGAAAGCGCATGGCTCGCCAATCCATTCGGGACTCCGAAGTCGAAATGCGGGCTGACGCGAACCGATGACGCCTCTCCGACCGCGCGGTCGCGCAGCAGCGCGGTCGATTCAGCAACCAGCAGGCCCGTAAATTGAGCCGTTGTATCTTGGGATCGGTCCATAAGTGAGCGACAAGTCGCTTCTAGCGACAATCCTATCGCGGCCGCTTCTCGGCCGACGCCCGGCCCGCTACGTCCGTCAGTTTATGGCCGGTTCCTGACCGTGACCACAAGCTGATCTGACTGTGTCGGTGCGATCAAGTACTGCCTTTTACACGTTATCCACGCTCTCTGTATCGTCGAATTGCGAAGCGCCCCGTACAACCTTCGATTAGGGAAAAGTTTCCGAGTGCCAACGGTCTTCTTCCAGAAAGCCGAGCGGGATCCTGGCGGCCGATTGTCGAATGTAGACATGCCCACAGCGCCCGCACACAAAGCAA
>JGI10216J12902_102827410_pt1 | contig 10092 bp, 7 predicted proteins | sample KanNatreferecore_FD_12902 | JGI IMG/M metagenome (IMG submission 12902)
CCTCCTGCTGGAAGCGCCTCATGCGGCGGTGCGGCAGACGGCGGCGCGGGTACTGGTGCGTAAGGGGCCCGCCGTTACCGGCCCGGTCTGCCTGGTTCTCGAGAGCCCGCAAGCGGAGGGCCGAATCGCCGCGGCGCAGGTACTCGGCCAGGTTGGGGACGACACCGCGATCGCACCGATGACCGCAGCGCTTCGCGCCTGCCTCATGGGCCGCGCTGGCAGGCTCCAGCTCACATTCGGGGCGGTGGGCGCCGCGCTGGCGATCTTGCTTCTGGTAATCGCCGAGCAGGGTCTCGCCAGGATGGACATGCTCGTGCTGGGCGGCGCTCCGCTCAGCGTTTTCTTTATCGGGGCGATGCTCTTCTGCGACCGGCGGGAGCTCCGGAGCCAGACCTGTACCGCGCTCTCGGACGGCCTCGCCCGGGTCGTCGCGCGTCGTCCGGTGCCGGAGTCGCTCCAGGTGCTGCCGGACCTGGAGGCGATCGCCTCGGACGTCATCCACCAGGATGGCGCCAGCCGCCGCTCCGCGCGCCGCGCGGCCGCCCAGATCGTCGCGGCTACCGAGCGGGGTAAGATGCTTCCCCGCGCCTCGGCGGCTCCCGCGCTGGACCGTCCGGGACTTCCCCGCGTGCTGACTGAAACACCGCCCACCGGGGAAGCCTATCCTAGAGTAGGTTCGTAACCGCTCCGCGCCGATCCCGTCTGAGACACGAGAGCCGCAGCCACTATTCACCACTATCCATGCAGCACTACCTCCAGGAAGAGGAAGTCCAGCAAGTAACGGCGCCCACCTACCCGGCGGCCGAGATCCAGAACGGCGTCCGCTCCGAGCGGTGGAGGTTGCTCTGCACGGACCTCCGCCACGGCAAACGGCTGGAGCGGGTGCGCGCGGCGCGGGCGCTGGTCGCCTACGGGCCGGAGTCGGTGGAGGCACTTACGGACGCCCTGCGGGACTCCAGCGGGAAGGTCCGCATCGCCGCCGCGGAGTCGCTCGGGATCATCGGCGACCCACGGGCCGTCCGGCCGCTGACCGATGCCCTGCGCCAGTGCTTCGGGGGCCGCTCCGCGCGGTGGCAGGTGGTCGTCGGAATGGTGAGCCTGCTGGGGCTGATTGCCGCCGGCCTCTTCTGGGGGTGGCTCATCCTGAAGATCGGCTTCATCTGGTTTCTGTTCCTGGCCGGGAGCGCGCACAAGAAGGTGGAGGCATTCTTCAACGAAAAGCGCTCCCAGACCGGCCTCTGCCGCGCCATCACGGAAGCCCTGGAGCGCATCGCCGAGCGGAACCCCACGCCGGAGCTGCGCGCGGTGGTGCCGGACCTCCGCGCAATCGCCGCCGACACGGTGCACCAGGACCCCCGCACGCGCGCCGTCTCCCGCGAGGCCGCCGACCGCATCCAGAGCCTCACCGAGAAGGTGAAGAGCCTCCCGCTCACCTCCACCGCGCCCCCGGTCACCGCGGAGTCTCTCCCCCGCGCCGCCGCCGCCCCGGACCCCGACGCGGCAACGCTGCCGCGTGTTGACGGATGAGGCGCGCGAACCGTGATGGCGAGCGGTGAGTGAACGGCATCGTCTCCGACCAGGGGAACCGGGACGGCCTGCCGCTGGTGATCCACAACCTCGGCGGCGGCCGCGAGGAGGATGAGCTGACGCGCTGGAGGATCACCGGGCACTTCCGCTACCCGGGAGAGCGAATCGGCCTGCCGACATGAGATAAAATAAGGTGTTAAAAACGGACGTTTCTCGATCTCGAGGCGCCCCGGCGAGCCGCGGTCCGACCACCTCAGACCCCGCGCCCCTGAAACGTCCAACGCCCGAACCCCGAACCCCCGAACACCCGAACACCCAACACCTGACCCATGGCAGAAAACGAAGAACAGATTCAGCAGATCAACATCGACGACGAGATGAAGCAGTCCTACCTGCTCTACTCGATGTCGGTGATCGTTTCCCGTGCCCTCCCGGACGTGCGCGACGGCCTCAAGCCGGTGCAGCGGCGCATCCTCTACGCCATGCGGGAGCTGGGCCTCAACCCCGCCTCGCGCTTCCAGAAGTGCGCGGCCGTCGTCGGCGAGACCATGAAGCGCTTCCACCCGCACGGCGACTCCGCGCTCTACATGACGCTCGTCCGCATGGCGCAGGACTTCGTCCTGCGCACGCCGCTCGTGCAGCCGCAGGGCAACTTCGGGAACATCGACGGCGACCCGCCGGCGGCCATGCGGTACACGGAGGCCAGGCTCACCGCGCCTTCGATGGAGCTCCTGTCGGACATCGACAAGAACACCGTCAATTGGGTCCCGAACTACACCCAGGACGAGAACGAGCCGACCGTCCTACCCGCGCGATTCCCGAACCTGCTGGCGAATGGCGCCTCCGGGATCGCGGTGGGAATGGCCACGAACATCCCGCCGCACAACCTCGGCGAGGTGTGCGAGGCCACGATCATGATGATCGACAACCCGCACTTCTCGCTGCCCGAGAACACGGCGGAGGCGGTCGAGCAGCTCATGACCGTGATCTTCGGCCCCGACTTTCCCACCCACGGGCTCATCCTCGGCAGCAAGGGCATCAAGTCCGCCTTCACCACCGGGCGCGGCTCCGTCATCATGCAGGGCAAGACGCACATCGAGCCCATGGACGGAGCCCGGTCCGCGATCGTCATCACGGAGCTCCCCTACCAGGTGAACAAGGCGCGCCTCATCGAGCAGATCGCCGAGCTCGTGAAGCAGAAGAAGATCGAAGGCATCTCGGACGTTAAGGACTACACCAACAAAGAGGGCATCCGGGTGGTCGTGGAGCTCAAGCGGGAGGCCCACCCGCAGAAGATCCTCAACTTCCTGCTAAAGCACACCCCCCTGCGCAGCTCCTTCGGGGTCCTCACGCTGGCGCTGGTCGACGGCGCCCCCCGTATCCTCTCCCTGCCGCAGGTGCTCACGCATTACCTGAAGCACCGGCAGGAAGTCATCCGCCGCCGCACCCAGTTCGAGCTGGAAAAGGCCGAGGCGCGGATGCACATCGTCGAGGGCCTCCGCCGCGCGCTGGACGTCATCGACGAGATCATCAAGGTTATCCGCGCCAGCCCGAACCCGAACGCGGCGCGGGACGCCCTGATGGAGCGCTTCCAGTTCAGCCAGCTCCAGGCGCAGTACATCCTGGACATGCAGCTCCGAGCCCTCACCGGCCTGGAGCGGGAGAAGCTGGAGGCCGAGTACAAGGAGCTTCTCCAGACCATCGAGACCCTGCGCGGCATCCTGGCCGACCCGCAGAAGGTCCTGAACATCATCAAAGAAGACCTCCGCGACGTGAAGAAGCGCTTCGCGGACCCGCGCCGCACGCGCATCCTCAACATCGAGGCGGACCAGATCGGCAGCGAGGACCTCATTCCCGAAGAGGAGACCATCGTCACCATCACCCGCAACGGCTACGTGAAGCGGGTGACCGCCGAGACCTACAAGGTCCAGAAGCGGGGGGGCCGGGGCGTCATCGGCGTGACCTCACGGGAAGAGGACGAGATCGCGCACCTCTTCGTGGCGACCACGCACCACCACATTCTCTTCTTCACGGACCGCGGCCGCGTCTACCGCATCAAGGCCTACGAGGTGCCTCAGACCAGCCGCACCGCCATGGGCACGGCGATCATCAACCTCATCGGCATCGTGCCCGGGGACAAGATCACCGCCACCGTACCCATGCAGTCCCTCGACCAGGAGGGCTACCTCGTCATGGGCACGGAGCGCGGCGAGGTGAAGCGCACCGCCCTGTCCGAGTTTAAGAACCTCCGCGCCAACGGCCTCAACGCCTTCGACCTGGAGCCCGGCGACTCCCTCCGCTGGGTCCATCTCACCAGCGGCAACGAAGACGTGATGATGTTCACGGAGCAGGGCCAGTCCATCCGCTTCCCGGAGAAGAACCTCCGCATCGCCAGCCGCAACTCCGGCGGAGTGCGCGGCATGACCCTGGAAGGGAAGGACCGCATCATCGCGATGGAGATCCCGCGCGAAGGCGAGGACGTGCTCGTGGTTGGCCGTAACGGCTACGGCAAGCGCACCTCCGTCGATGAGTTCACCCGGCACCACCGCGGCGGCAAGGGCATGATCGCGATGCGCGTCACCGGCAAGACCGGCCCCATCGCGGACGTGAAGATGGTCCGCCCCGGCGACCGGCTCCTCATCAGCACCGCCGGCGGCATCGTCATCCGGATGCCCATCGACGACATCCGCCGCATCGGCCGCGCCACCGAAGGCGTCCGAGTCATCCGCCTCGAAGAGGGGGACGCCGTGCGCACGATCGAGCGCGTTCGCAAAGCGGATGCCCCCGCGAGCACCAAAGCGGCGGACCTCCACGCGCAGTTCGGCCAGGGAGCCGACGAGCAGACCGAGCAGACCGCCGCCGTGGACGACGAGGAAGAGTACGAAGAGGAAGAGCCGGAAGAAGACGGCGGCGGGGAGTAGAATCCGCAGGGCCGGACGCTTGAGTCCGGCCCTCACTCCCCGAATGCCGGCCTGGTATCCCGGAGAATCTCGCGGATCGCCGTGCGGTCCGGTGCGGTCAGGTGTGCGAACTCGGGGCTGGTGTCGTTTCCGTCCAGCACCTCGCCCAGGCGGCGATAGACGTACTCGCGGGCAAGCTCCGGCAGCCCGTCGAAGGCGGGCGAGTAGACAAGGTAACTGCAGGGATAGCGGAAGAGCCGCTGCTTCAAGTCGAAGTCGCGCAGCGAGCGCCCTTTCCCATCCCGCGGACCCTCCTTGCTGAACTCCGCCTGGAACCCGGAGGTGCCGGCCACCGGCGCCGTCAGCTTCGCTTCCTTGCAGAAGAGGAGGCCGCGGACCAACGGCTCGCATACGCTCTTTATCCGGCTTACCGTGCTGTCGGAGCGGAAGCCCGCCGGGCGCCCGAGGTCTTTGTTGAGCATGCGCTCGAAGTGCAGCGCCTTTCGGGTCTCGTAGTTGGCGCGGGTGATCAGGTTCTGGACGTAGGTCTGGTGCTCCAGGACCATCAGCGCCGCGATGTCGCTGTGCGGCGTGAGATAAGGCGAGGTACGAAAGCGCCGCTTCAGCTCCGTGAGGTTGGCGCCCGCGTCGGTAGCCGGCCGGTCCGTTTGCTCGGGGTCCTTGAAGGTGAGGTTCCCCAGATGCCGCTGCTCGCCGTGGGTGCCGGTGACGAACCACCCGCCCCACCGCTGGCTCAAGGGGCTCTCGTGCGTTGTGACGTGCGTCCCCGCCTGGAGGAACGGCAGCCCGTCCCGTCCGGGGTAGACGGAGCGGACCGTGTGCCCGGGCACCCCCAGCGTCAGGGACGAGGAGTGGCAGGAAAGGCACTCGTAGGTCTGGCGCACGAACTTCGGGGCCGAATCCGGCTGCTGCTCCAGCGTGTAAAACACGGCGCCGAGCTGCGGATCCGCCGTGGAAACCTCCAGGACGCTCCCGCCCTGCACCCAGCCGAGGTACACCTCGTCGTTGAAATAGATCGCCCGCGGTGAGAGTGGGCTGATGCGGTCCCGCTGGAAGCTGGTCTTGGAGAAGACCAGCATCTGGGAGGAGCGCGGCACCCCGAGCTGCTGGAGCACGGAGGGCAGGTAGCCTCGTTCCGCGTCCCAGGCGAGGCGCGTCTGACCGCGGTCCAGCTTCTGCTGCAGGCCGGCGATCGCGTCCCGGGGCGCCGTGGTGGTGTAACGAATGGGATCGGCGTCGAAGTCATCCGCCCCCAGCGCCGCGGCCAGGGCGATGATCGGTACGGCCGCGGCGCCGAACGTCCAGAGCCGCCGGCGGGAGCGCGTTCCATAGGTGCTCACCATCGCCGCGCTCCGAAACCGGCGAGCAGCTCGCGGTGGCGGCCCCACTCGATGCCCCGGCGCTGCGCCATCTCCGCGCCAATCGCCTCCAGCTCTCCTGGGACCATGAGCTCGGCTGCCAGAGGGAGGATCTCGTCATCTTCGACGCGGATGTGTTCCCCGTACCTTTCGCGCAGGGCTCCTGCCAGCGCCGCGAACCGGAGCTGCTTTTCCGGGTGATCAAACCGCCCCGCGTCCAGAAGCTCGCGGCCCAGGGCGTCCACTTCGGCGTGGATGGCGTCGAGGGCCCGGTGGTCGTCCTCCAAGGTGGAGATGGCCGCCGGCTCACCGCCGGGGCCCACGGCCGAAAGCAGCCGCGGGAACAGCGACTCTTCCTCGTCGCGGGCATGACGGGGCACCCCGCTGGCAAAGTAGCTCAGCGTGTGGCGCAGGGCTTCCCGCGCGGCAGGGCTGAGCGGCCCGCCGGCAGCCAGCGCCGCCACCCTGTTGATCAGTTCTACAGCGCGCTCGATGCGGCGGTGGCACGAGCGCAGCATTCCAATCGGGTCGTCGAAAGAGGGAGACGCGAGAGAGAGATCGCCGAACATCTTTGGTCTCGGAGGCGACGGAGAAGCAAAGCCCGCGCCGTCCAGACCAGAATACCCGTTGAGACCCGGCCCGCGGCGGCGCTGCCTCAATCTCCCAATGTTGCGATTTCGTAGGGTCGGAGCTCCGTCCCGGCCACGGCCGTCGAGTCCGCTGGCGCTTCGAAGGCAGGCGCCGGCAGGGACCGAGAACCTGCCCTACGCGGCGGTGGCCGCACGCAGGAAGCGGTGAAGCTCATCCAGGTCGGGCGGTTTCTGCAGGTGACAGTCGAACCCGGCGTCCAGCGCCTGCCTGCGGTCCTGATCCTGTCCGAAGCCGGTGAGGGCGACGAACACCGAGTCCCGGAAGCAGCCTTCCGAGCGGAGACGGCGCGCCAGGTCGTAGCCGCTCATTCCGGGGAGGCCGATGTCCAGGATGAAAACGTCCGGCTGGAAGGCGGCCGCAGCCTGCAGGCCCTCTTCGCCCGAGTAAGCGGTGCGGCTCTCGAACTCCCACATGCCCAGCAGCTCCGCCAGGGTATCCGCGGCGTCCGGGTTGTCGTCCACCACCAGCACCCGGCGCGAGGGTTGACCTTCAGAAGCCGCGGGCGTCTCGCATGGCGCGGCGGTCTCGCATACCGAGGCGTTCAGCGGGAGGCGCACCGTGAACTCCGCTCCCGCCCCGGGACCATCGCTCCGCGCCTGCACCGTTCCGCCGTGCAGGCGGACCAGGTCTCGCACCACGGTCAGCCCCACCCCCAGTCCGCCCTGACTTGGGGGAACCGGCCGGTCGTGTCGGACGAACAGCTCGAAGATCCGGGGCAGCAGGTCCGCCGGGATGCCGTCCCCGTGGTCGCGCACGCGCAGGATAGCTTCCTCGCCGTCCGCGACGAGCGAAAGGCGGATCGGTCCCCCGCGCCCGTGCTCCACGGCGTTGTTCAGAAGGTTGCGCATCACCTGGTACAGCCGCGTGGAGTCGCCGTGTGCGTACAGTGGCCCCGCCGGCAGCTCGGTCTCCACCTGAGCGCCCGGCTCTTCGATCCCGAAGTCCTCGACCACCGATCGGGCCAGCTCGGTCAGATCGAGCGGCCTGGGGCTGAGCCGGATCTTGCCGTCCGCGGCACGGGAGGCGTCCAGCAGCTCGTCGAACATCACCCGGAGGTAGCCGCACTGGCGCAGGATCGTCCGTTGGAGTGTCTGCAGCCGGGCATCCGCGACCCCGATCTCGGCCATCAGGTGGGCGCCGTTCCAGAGCACCGCCAGCGGGTTCCGGAGCTCGTGCGAGAGCATCGAAAGGACTGCGGCCCGGTCCAGCTCCACCTGTTTTAGCCGCACCGCCTGGCCGGCGAGGTCGACGTTAGCCTTTTCCAGCACTTCGTTCTGCGTGACCAGCGCCTCGTTCTGCGCCTCGAGCTTCTCACTCTGCGCGAGGAGCCGGGCGTTGGCCTGCTCCAGCTCGGCGGTCCGCTGCTGGACGCGCACTTCCAGCTCCCCGTTCAGGCGGAGCAGCTCGGCGCTGGCCTGACGCTGCTCCTCCACTTCCGACTGCAGCCGGTGGGCGTTCTGAGATAGCTCGACGAAGCGGGCGACCTTCGAGCAGAGGATGTCCGGCGAGTACGGCTTGAAGACATAATCCACCGCTCCGACGGAATAGCCGCGCCGGACGTGCTCGCCGTCCTTGTAGATCGCGGTGAGGAAGATGATCGGCGTGTTGCGGGAGCGCTCGCGGGCGCGGAGCAGCTCCGCGGTCTCGTAGCCGTCCATCCCGGGCATCTGGACGTCGAGGAGGATCAGGCTGAAGTCCTCGCCCAGCAGCCGCCGGAGGGCTTCCTCGCCCGACGTGGCGCGCGCAAGCTCGCAGCCCAGCCCGGACAGCGAGGCCTCAAGGGCGACCAGGTTCTCCGGACGGTCGTCGACGAGCAGGATCTTCGGTACATCGTCCATGCGCAAGTCTCCGGGGGAGAAGCGTCGAGCTTGCTGGCGGAGGGAGCGAATCAAACCATTATTGCCCCAACGGGCCCCGCGTCGAACCTCAGCCGCATCTCTCAGTACACCGCCGGAGGTGTTGGCCGTGCGGAGAGGCGACTTTCTTGTAATGAATCCCCGCCTGCTGCTGCTGCTCACCCTGGCGCTTCTGACGGCGCTGGCCCGGGTTTCTCCGTCCGTCGCGGCGGAGCGCCGCCCCAACGTCGTCCTGATCATCTCCGACGACCAGGGCTGGCAGGACTACTCTTTCATGGGGCATCCGGCGGTCCGCACGCCGCACCTGGACCGCCTCGCCGCGCAGTCGCTCACCTTCACCCGCGGCTACGTGCCCTCCAGCCTCTGCTGCCCGAGCCTGGCGTCGATCATCACCGGCCGGTACCCGCACCAGCACCGCGTCACCAGCAACGACCCGCCGCTGGTGCCCGGACTCCGTGCCGCCGACTTCCAGCGATCGGCCGCCTTCCGTGAGGGCCGCGAGGTGATGAACCGGCATCTCGAAGCCGTTCCCACCCTGCCCCGCCTCCTGGCGCGCCGCGGCTACCTTAGCCTGCAGACCGGCAAGTGGTGGCAGGGCGACTTCCGCCGCGGTGGGTTTACCGACGGCATGACCACCGGCGCCCGCCACGGGGACGAGGGCCTGAAGATCGGCCGCGAGACGATGCAGCCGGTCCGCGACTTCATCGACAAAGCGACCGAGGCGCAGAAGCCGTTCTTCGTTTGGTACGCGCCGATGCTGCCCCACACGCCGCACAACCCGCCCGAGCGACTCCTCGCGCAGTACCGGGACAAAGCGCCCAGCCTCCAGGTCGCGAAGTACTGGGCGATGTGCGAGTGGTTCGACGAGAGCTGCGGCCAGCTCTTGAACCACCTGGACCGCAAGGGGCTGGCGGACAACACGATCGTCGTCTACGTCACGGACAACGGCTGGATCCAGGACCCCGAGGCGGACCGCTACGCGCCGCGCTCCAAGCAATCCCCGTACGACGGCGGCATCCGCACCCCGCTGATGATCCGCTGGCCCGGCAAGGTAAAACCCCAGCGCTCCGAGGAGCCGGCGCTCTCCATCGACATCGCGCCCACGCTCCTCTCCGCCCTCGGCGACAAGCCCGAGACCGGGATGCAGGGCATCGACCTCCTGGACGAGCGCGCGCGAAGCCGGCGCAAGACCGTCTTCGGCGAATGCTTTACGCACAACGCCGTGGACCTGCAGAACCCCGCCGCCAATCTGCGCTGGCGCTGGGTCATCGACGGCGACTGGAAGCTGATCCTCCCCGCGCCTCAGAACGAGCCGGACGGCAAGCCGGAGCTGTACCGCATCCGGCAAGACCCGAACGAAGAGAAGGACCTCGCCGCCGCCGAACCGGAAGCCGTCCGCCGCCTCACGAAGCGGCTGAACGACTGGTGGCCGGGCCGTCCGTGATCTTGCGGGAACCTGACGATCCTGGGGATGCGAATGGGGGATTGGGAGAATGGGCGAACGGGAGTAGAGGACCATATAGCTTGCGGACATTGAATCACCGATACACCGGCCTCTCGGTTCTTGCGGGCGTCCTGCTGGCGGGGTGCAATCCTGCTCCCCAGAGCGCCGTAACTCCCCCGCCGCCGTCCGCGGCTCCGAACCCTCCCTCGATGGGCCCCGCCGTCATTGAGGCGGCGGAAGCCGCGGCGAAAGAGACCGGCGCGGCCACGGCCCCGCAGTGCTGCCGCGTGCCCGCGGAGAAGGGGAACGGCGCCGGGCACTTCCCGGACCCCCAC
>JGI10216J12902_103084603_pt1 | contig 10092 bp, 7 predicted proteins | sample KanNatreferecore_FD_12902 | JGI IMG/M metagenome (IMG submission 12902)
GGTCTCGTCGCCGGCGTCATCGCCGCGCCGTGCATCGGACCAGTGCTCGCCGCGATCCTGTCCTACGTCTCGACCACGCGCGACGCCGTCTTCGGCGCTGCGCTGCTCGCCGCGTACGGCACGGGATTCGGCCTGCCATTCCTCGCTGTCGGCGCTTTCGCCCTGCGCCTCCCGAAGTCGGGACGCTGGATGGAGGCGGTCAAAGGCATCTTCGGCATCGTGCTCCTCGCCGGGGCCTTCTGGTTCCTGCGCGGTGCGTTCCCTGCGCTCCGATCGCCGGCATCGCTCGTCTACGGCCTCTTCCTGGTCCTCGGCGGCGCGGCCGTCTACGTGCTCGTTGCGAGCATGCGCGAACCGTTGGCGAAGGACCGCTGGGTCCGGGCCGCGTGCGCGCTCGGCGCGACGGCGGGCGCCGTGCTGGCCATCAACGCCATCATGGTCCAGCCGCTCGCCTGGTGCGCGGAATCCCCGCAGAGCCAGTGCCTGCCCACCGCCTGCTCTTCCCATCGGCAGACCATCGTCCTGTTCACCGCGGCCTGGTGCCCCGCCTGTCACGAGCTCGAGAACGGCACGCTCGCCGACCCTCGCGTCCGCGAACGGCTGCAGAGCTACGGCACGGTGATCGTCGACATCGACGCCAACCCGCAGCTCGCCGAACAGGCGGGCATCAGCGGCATCCCGACGATGTACGTGCTCGACGAGTCTTGCCAACCGATCGCCCGGATCGTTGGCAACGTTCCCGTCGGGGACTTCCTCGGCATGCTCGATCAAGTCGAAGCAAGATGACCCTCCCCCCCCGTCCGCATACCGGACGGGGGTTTTTTGTTATGATGCGGGCATCAAGGGTCTCCCTTATGCGCAAACATAAACCACTCTCCCTGAAACAGCGGCGCATCCTGAGGATCTTCGCGTTCTTCTTGCCGCCCGTTTTCGTCACGCTTGCGGGCCTGGCCTGGTACACGCGCCATCCGGCGATCGGCATGACCCCCGACCTGCCGTACACGATCAACACCATGAAAAAGGTCACGCCCAAGACCTCGGACGTGGGCTTCACGGACGTCACGCAATCGTCGGGCATCAGCTATCTGCAGAACACGCCCGATCTGATGAAGATGAGCAAATGCGGCGCGGCCTGCATGGCCATGATGATGAGCGGCGGGGCCGCGACGGCTGACCCCGATGACGACGGTGACCTGGACCTGCTCGTCACCCGCATGAACGCCTCCCCGATCTTCTACCGCAACAAGGGCGACGGGACGTTCGAAGACGCGACGAAGGACGTCCGGCTCGACGGCATGAGGAACGCCAACGGCGCGGGCTGGGCGGACCTCGACAATGACGGCGACCAGGACCTTTACATGACCGCCGTCGACGACACGCGTTTCTACTTGTACATCAACGACGGCAGCGGACGCTTCGCCGAGGAGGCGGAACGCCGCGGTGCCGCGGTCTTCGGACTGGAGCACCATCAGGGCTACAGCGTTGCCTTCGGCGATTATGACCGCGACGGCTGGACCGACATCCTGACCTCGCAGTGGGGGTTCGACCTGCGCACCTCGAACATGCGGCTCCTCCATAACCTCGGACCCGAGAAGCCGGGCCACTTCGAGGACGTCACCGAGCGTGCCGGTTTCTCGCCGCAGAACGAGAAGGTCTGGTACACGCTCGGAACGCTCGAAGCCGCGCTCGCCAAGTTCTATATCACCAAGCTGGTGGACGACGGGAAGATCTCCGAAGAGCGCGGAATGGACGCGCTGTATTTCGACGGATCGTACGATCGGACCGTACCCAACGATGCGCGGACCTATTCGGGCCAGTTCTCGTTCGCACCCGCCTTCATCGACCTCGACCAGGACGGCTGGCAGGATGTCGCCGTCGCTTCCGACTTCGGCACCAGCCATCTCTTCTGGAACAACCACGACGGGACCTTCAAGGACGGCACGGTCGAAGCGGGCGTGTCGGGCGAGGAGCATGGCATGGGATCGACCTTCGGCGATTACGACGGCGACGGCAAGCTCGACTGGTTCGTGACCTCGATCGGCATTCCCGAGAACGTCTGCGCGCAGGAGGAGCGGCATCTGGACTGCCTCATCAACTCCGGGAACCGGCTCTATCGCAACCTCGGCGACAGGACGTTCGAGGACGCCACGGACAAGATGGGCGTGCGCCAGGGCTACTGGGGATGGGGCGCGTCCTTCATCGATTACGACAACGACGGAGACCTCGACCTTGCCATGACCAACGGCATGAACACGAAGGCACGATACCGGGACGATCCGTTCCGCTTCTGGGAGCACGTCGGCAACGATGAACCGATGGTCGAGCGTTCGAAGGAGATCGGTCTTGAGGACCGCGGTTCGGGGAAGGGACTCATCACCTTCGATTACGACGGCGACGGCGACCTCGACCTGTTCGTGGTGAACGACAACGCTTCTCCGCGGCTGATGCGCAATGACGGCGGCAACAAGAACGCTTGGCTGAAGGTGAAGGTCCGCGGTACGACCTCGAACCGGGACGGGCTCGGGGCGGTGGTCGAGGTACGTGCCGGCGACCGACCAGCGCAGGTGCGCGAGATCGGCGCAGGGACGCACTTCCTGGGGCAGAGCGACAGCGCAGCGTTCTTCGGCCTCGGCGACGCCGAGACGGCCGAGGTGCGCGTCACCTGGCCGGCGACCGGACGATCCGCGACGTTCAAGGACGTACCCGGCAACTCGATCCTCGAAGCGATCGAACCGAAGGCGGGAGATGGAGAGAATAAAGAGTAAAGAATAGAGATAGAAAAGAGGCGGGCTCGAGCCCGCCTCTTTTTTTGTCTTTCTTCTCTACTCTCCATTCTTTCTCTCTTCATTTCTGCGCCTGCCTGCGCTTGAACTCGGCCATGAGCTCCATGAGCTTGTCGTATTGCTTCTTCTTCTCTTCGGTCATGCCCTTGCCCTCGTAATAACCCGGCGTCTTGCTGATCTTGTACTGCTCGTGCCCGACCACGGCGACGGCGATCGGATTGTAACCGAGGACCTTGGCGAGATGCTTGTAATAGTTCGGCTGGCGTTCCTTCGAAGGTTCGTAACCTTTCTTCGCCATCATCAGCTCGAGGAACAGCATCGACGTGCTGCCGTTGCGGTCGCCGAACGGGTGCATGTCCAGCAGGTCGTTATGCAGCTTGGCGGCCTCGATCTCGTACCGCAGCTTCGACACGCCCTTGGACGCGTCCTGATCGATGAGCTCGTTGGCGCGTTCCAGCATTTCGCCGACCATGGGCTTCACATCGTCGCCCATGATGCCGATGCGCTGGCCGAAGGTGACGATGGAATCGGGATTGTCGCGCATCTTGGAGAACTGCTTCGGCACGATCCCTTTGTTGTTGAGCGCATGGAGCTCCTCGATCATGTCCATGGTGAGGTCGTGCCCGCCGCTCATCTTTTTGATGGCATCGACGACCGCTTCGCGGTTCCGGCGCTTGATCCCCTCCATCTCTTCGCGCGTGCGGCCGTAGGTCTCCTGCGTCACGTGCTCCAGGCTCGCGCCAGGGCTCTTGCTCATCCGATAAGTGACCACGTCGTCCTCGATGAAGTCCGAGAACTCCTCGAAAATGTCGGAAAAGGCCTTCTCGACGTCGCCGCCGATGGCGCGGCTCCCCTTTTTGACGTTCTTGAAATTATTGAAACGGTTGTAGATGTTCTGCCAGATGTCCGCGTTCTCCTTGTTGCTCCACGGCAATTGCTTCGAGAGCGCATTGAGCGTCGCCATCGCCTCCCGAAGATTGCCCTTGAGCTTCTCGGGGTTCGCGACCTCCTGCTCCAGCCCTGCGCCGATCGCGTCGATGTCGCGGAAGGCCTGGCCGACGAGCTGTTCCTTGATGCCGCCCTCGAGCGCCTCGGCGATGTCGGCCTTGTTGGCGTCGATGCGGCCGTTCTTCATGCCGATGTACATGACCGCCAGCTTTTCCTTCTCATCCTGACCCATGCGGTCGAGCTTCACGCCGTACGCGTCCGCGATGGCGCCGAGCTCGGCAGAAAATTCCTTGTCCTTGAGCAGCTCAGGGTCGTACGCCGCGATGACCTCGAGGGCGGATTCCGTCTTGAGGCCGCGCTGCGCGAGCACGTCGAGCAGGGGCTGACGCTCCTTGCGCTCTTTTTCGCGGCGTTCCGCCACGGCGATCTCGTCCGGCGAGAGCTCGGACAGGTCGACATCCACCTCGAAAAGCTCCTCCGCCTCCTCGATGGGGATGAGATCCTCGTCGGAGAGATCGACGACCTCGTCGCTACCCGCGGGCGTCTCTCCGACCATGCCTTCGATGAGCTTCGGCGTCCGCTTTTTCGGGAGCGGCGGCGGCAGTTGTCGTTCGACTTCTCCCATAGGCATCATTTGAGACCGAGCCCTCCGCGTATCTCGTTGATGCGCGACTGGTCCTCTTCGCGCTTCTCCTCCTTCTTGATCTCGGTGGCGGTGCCGCGCGCCATCTCGCCGAACTTGCTGACGAGCTCCATGGCCTCCTCGTTGGGGATCTCCTCGGGATACTTCTGCCCGATCTCCAGCGCCGCCGCCGCGAGCTCGCGCATCTTGGCGAGAGGCACGTCGCCGCGCTCGAGCTCGCGCTTGATCTCCTCGAGCACGTTCTTTTGGAATTGGTCCTTGGTCATAGGAGTGTGATTTCTGTACTAAGTATAGCATTTTTCGCTCATAAAAAAAAGGCGCCATTTTCAGGCGCCGAGACCGAACGCGATACCGGGACGACGGCCCGTAGCCGTGAACATCGCCCGAGTGCTGCGTCCCTTCTCTCTGATGATGAGCTGCTTGCTGCGATACCCGCCGCCGATGCTCATGAACGAGGTCTTCCCGATGCGCGCGGCGCCGGCCATGTGGATGTGGCCGTTGACGACGAACGACACGCCGTAGAGGCAGGCGATCTCGCCGAACGTCTCGCTGCCCAGGAAGGCGTTGGCATAACGCATTTCGACGGGAACGAGGCACCTCGGATGGAAGAGCAGACGCTTCGTCGGCACGTGATGGATCGCGAGGATCTTCTCACGGCAGCCTTCGAGCGCCATCAGGTGGCGTTCGAGCCTTTCGGCCTGCCACCGGGTCACTTCCTCGTCGGTCATGCCCCAGCGCACCAGGTTGGCGTCGTTCCAGACGGGACGGACCTGGCCCGGCGGCGTCTTCGATCGGTAGGCCTCCATGGGGATGCCGAGCTCCTCGTCCTTGAACGAGTAGTCGTACCAGCCCATGGCGCCGGCGATGCCGACGCCGTCGATGACGACCGGTTCGTCCTCGAGCGGATGGAAGCCCGCGGCGCGGAACAGCACCGACAATCGGCGGTAACGCGTCCACGAGCTCAGGTCCTCCTCGAGCCAGACGTCATGGTTGCCAGCGACCGCGAACTTGCGGCCGGTGAAACCCGAGAACAGCGCGAGACACTCGCGCAGGGTCGCATCGTTCGTGGCGAGGTCGCCGACGAGGATGAGGATGTCGTCTTTCGAGGTCCGAGGGGACCGCAGATGCTCGGCAAGGGACCGCACCGCGGCATCCCCCTCGCCGTTCACTCCGTAATGCAGGTCGCTTGCAAAGAACGTCTTCATGGTTCAGCCCTCTCTTCTTCGGCCAGAGCCGAGGCACAGAACGCGCCACCATACGCGAAAAAACCGTTTTTGTCAAGGTGGGCCGCCTTAAGAAGACGGCTTCCAAAAAGGTCGGAAAAATGCTAAAATTAGGGAAGATGAAGCGTTCCAATGCACAGCTTCTTACGTCCATGGTCCTGCCGACGCTGCTCGTCGCCAGTTTCGGCATATTCATGACGGCGATCGTGGAGCGCATCAATGACGATCAAAGGCTCCGGGCAGCGAACGTCCTTTCACAGAACGTCGCCGACCAGATGCGCACGAAGTTCGAAACCTCGATCGCGACGCTTCGCGGCCTTGCCGCATTCTGGATCGGGAGCGAAGCGGTCACCGCCGAGGAGTTCGATCTTTACGCCGCCACGGTCTATGACGCCGAGGGCCCGCTCGTGGCCATCGAATGGGTCGACCCCGGCAACGTCGTGCGCAGGGTGTATCCTCGCGAGGGCGAGAATCTCAAGGCCGTCGATTTCGACAACAACAAATATCCGAACAGGCTCACGCCGATCCTGACCGCGAAGGAGCTCCGCACTCCGGTCATGACGGGGCCGATCCTCCTCGCGCAGGGTTTCCCTGGGGTCGTCATCTATCATCCCATCTACCGCGACGACGAATATCTGGGCATGGCCGTCGGCGTGGCGCGCTTGAGCACGCTCTTCCGCGACTTCGTCGAAAGGCCGCCCTACAAGGACGAGCTCATCGTCATCGCGTCCAGCGACGCCGTGCTGCGAGCCGACGGTTCGGCCATCTATAAGAACGGCCGGAGGGTCGTGTCGCCAGCCGGAGAAACGGCGCCGGCCGATCTCGCACCGAGCATTCCTACGGGCATGACGAAAGGCGTCATGACCATCGATGTCGCGGGGCAGCCGTGGACGGTGTATGTCGAGCACAGGGCGGAAGGCCTCTCGCCGACCGCGCTCGCGCTCGCGCTCGTGACCGGAGCCGTCGCGATCTTATGCGGGTTCTTCCTCCTGGCTCTGTACCGCGTGCGCTCGAAGCTCGAGAAGACGGTGACGCGCGAGCATGACTTCTCCGCGCTCGTCTCCCACCAGCTGCGCGCCCCGCTCACCGAGCTGAACTGGATGGTGGATGTCGTCGAAGATCCGCAGACCGCCGCGGGAGAGCGCGCATCCACGCTCGCGGACATGCGCCGCATCGTTCGCCAGGGCGTGCGCACCATCGGCAGCATGCTGACGCTGTCGCGCATCGAGCGCGGGATCATGGAAGTGAAAAAAGAAGACGTTTCGGTCGCCACGATCGTTGATGACGCCTTGTCGTCGCTGCACGAACCGGCAAAGGAAAAGCGCGTCACTTTCCATATCGACGTGCCGAGCGGACTGACGGCCGCGGTCGATGCCGGCAAGGTCGTCGAAGCTCTCCGTAACGTCATCGAGAACGCTGTCAAATACGGGCCTGCGGGAGGAGCGGTCGACATCAGCGCGCTCAAGGCCGACGGCGGGGTCATGCTGACCGTCCGCGATCGCGGGCCCGGCATCCCTAAAGAGATCGGCCAGAGCGTCTTCGACCAGGCTTCCGCCTTCGCAAAGAAGGGCACGACCGAGGGCGCCGGCCTCGGGCTCTATGTCTCGAAGGTACTGCTGGAACTGATGGGCGGGAGCATCCGCTTCGAGACCGGACCGTCCGGCACGACGTTCATCATCACGCTGCCGACGGACGCAGAGACCAAAGGATCAAAGCGGTAGAACGAGAAGATAAAAAACCGGACGGGCCCCACGCCCGTCCGGTTTTTGATACCCCGTCCGCTAACCTTTCTTCTGGCCAAGATAGGATTGCATGATCTCGAGCGGCACGGTGAACACGATGGTGTTCGATTCGTCCGAGGAGATGTCGTTGATGGAATTGAGCGTACGCAGATGTAGTGCGCCGGGCGTCCCGGAAAGGATCGAGGCCGCTTGCGCCAGGTTCTGCGCCGCGGAAACCTCGCCTTCAGAATTGATGATGACCGCGCGGCGCTCGCGCTCCGCCTCGGCCTGCTTGCCGATGGTGCGGACCATGTCCTGCGGCAGGTTGATGTCCTTGAGCTCGACGGAGGTCACCTCCACGCCCCAGTTGAGCGTCGCCTTATCGACGATCTGTTCGATCTTCTCCGAGATGGACTTCCGCTCGCTGAGCAGCTCGTCGAGCGTGACCTCGCCCGCGATGTTGCGCATGGTCGTCTGCGCGAGCTGGAGCACGGCGTAATCGACGTTCAGGACGTCGATGACCGCCTTGCTGGCGTCCACGATGCGGTAATAGATGACCGCGTTGATCTTGGCGGAAACGTTGTCCTTGGTGATGGCGTCCTGCGCCGGCACGTCGACGGCCTTGAGGCGAAGGTCCACTTTCTTCATCCCCTGAAAGACGGGGATGACGACGCGCCAGCCCGGACCCATGACGGCGGTGAACCGGCCCATAGTGAACTTCACGCCGCGCTCGTATTGGTTGACCTGACGGAGGGTCGCGAAGAACAAAATGACGATGATCCAGATCGGCCACAGGGCCATAAGACGTGCTTTTACGTGAGTGAATCCGGCCTCATTCTCGCACTTCGCCGGCCGGTGGTCAATCGAACGCGATCGATTGACGTTCGGTCGGTCCCATGGTACGTTCGGCCGTCCCCCAATGGGACCGAAATGCGTAGCCGCGCGTCGCGCGGCCCGCCCTTTACAGCAGAGCAGGAGGGCTGAGATGGATGACAAGGACACGGACGCATCGCCGTACAACGCGATGTTCTTCTTCGACGAACGGGAGTACTTCCGGCCGACCGGCCTCGCGCGCGCGTTCGCGGGCGAGGCAGGGCGGATCGCGACGATGCCCGACATCGTCGCCTGTCGCCTCGCCGCTCCGGACACCGACGCGCCATGGCAGCGTCCCTTCACCACCGCGACCTCCGAATACTTCGGCTATTCGCGGACGGGCGTTCCCATCATCGTCGTCGCGCACGGCAACGGTCCGCTCGCCGACCCGGAAGGCGTGTTCGCGGCGTACGTCTCGCATCGGGACGACCTCGGACACGGACGTTTCCCGCAGGAGGAGTTCCTCAAGGTCGCCGACGGCGCCCACGGAGACGTCGAGATCATCGATCTGCGCGAGCTCTACCGGTCGCGCAGGTTCCCGCTCTTCGAAATGCTCACCTACGAGCAGGCCTGCGAGGATCCGCTGGTGCGGGCGCGGCTCGGGAAGGACGCTCAGGCGTTCCTCGAGCGGCACCGCCGCGTTTCCCGCGCCTGGCTGCGGGCGAAGGGTCTCGGCTGGCAGGACAACGACTGCGTCCTGAGCCTCCGCGACACGCCGCGGTCCGGCTATGCCGCGCTTCCGGACGAAGGCTGGGCCTACGCCCACCTTCTCGACCTCTCCCCCCTGACCGAGTATTCGCACGGCCACTGGGACGGGCCCCGGCAGCACTGCAATCTCGTCACCGAGCTCGCCTGTCATGACTGGAGCGAACGCGTCGGAGCGATCGGCATCCGCGACGGCGGCCCCATCGGCCGCCTCCATCCCGGACCCGAACTGACGCGCACGGCGTTCTCCAGGCTGTGGCGCAGGCTCGTCAGGCGCACGGGAACGCCGCCGGCTCGAGTGCCGCTCGTGCGTCCGTTCGACGGACTGTGGTTCACTTGCCACTTGGGAACGGGCGCCGCGCCCGGGAACGGAGAACCTGACCGTCCGGTCAGATCGCTGGCCGGACACGGCGACGTGGTCGCGTTCAAGATGCCGATCGTCGGCGGGGACCACCAGGTCCTGACCTTCGACCACGCTCGCGTCCGCGCGCAGGCCCCCCACTGGGCAGACGCCTACCGCATCGTCGGCGAAGCCCGGACCGTCTGGGAAGGCGATCTCGCCGCCTACCATGTCGTGCGCGTGGAGTACTGCTTCGCGGACATCGACGAAGAGTGGCAAGTCCCGCCGGAGCGCCAGATCGAACGCTCCTTCGAACTGCTGCTCTCGCTCGAAGAGAGTCGAGCGACGTGATGCGCTCTAACGACCCGCCAGGCTTTTGCCGAGCGGGTCTTTTTTTAGAGACCAGAGAACAAAGAGCGGAGACCGAAAGACCAAAGAAAAAAAGAACAAAGATGTTTGGGTCACACTCAATGTAAAAAGGTAAGTTCCTTCGCGTATCTCTGTTCTCTGTTCTTTGGTCTTTTAACATTCCAACCTTGACCAAAACACGGTGGCGCAGTATCCTTCGGCGTCATCGTCGATGTCACCCGAACAGAAGGAGATGACGATGTGCACGCTCATTGTCGCACGGAACATGTTCGCGTTCGCGCCGCTCGTAGTCATCGCGAACCGCGACGAACGCTATGATCGTCCCGCGACCGCGGCCGAGCGCTGGGCACGAACGCCCGAAGTGCTCGCCCCCGTCGATCGCGAAGGCGGCGGTACCTGGATCGGCGTGAACGAGCTCGGCGTCTTCGCCGGCATCACCAACCGAGCCGACGTTGCGGACCGCCCGGGACTCGCAAGCCGCGGCCAG
>JGI10216J12902_101823308_pt1 | contig 10090 bp, 11 predicted proteins | sample KanNatreferecore_FD_12902 | JGI IMG/M metagenome (IMG submission 12902)
CCATATTTCCATGCCGCCAGCAATATCATGGCAATTATAATTCCTTCGGCGATATACAATGGAACCATGATGTCCAGGTTTGGCATTTCATTGGCGCGCAACCCAATGTAAATATTCTGCACGCCACGGCCAAGTGCTGGCATCATAATGATGAAAACGGACGAGATCAGCCACCACGAATGGTTTTCCAGCTCCTTGCGATGAATAATGCTTTTAATAACAGCATAGCCAAAGGCCGTCATCATCACAATTTCAACGACAGTAACACCGAAAAAGAACCAGGGCTGGAAAGGACCGAAACGCTCGGGAAATGCCGCGGCGTGCTCGGTGCTTTGTATGTCGCGGTGCATCATGCTGAGCGCGGTAAAACAAACAGCGCCGGCTACAAACATCCCAACAATGCCATTGGTACGGTGTTGTTTCAATTTGCCGTGTGTGGCGTAATAGGGTTGGATGATCAGGTAGAGGTACCAAATGGTGCCGGTCCAGTAATGAATATGAACAGACCACGCATTCTCCCTGAAATCGCCCCAGTAATCGCGGAAAATGCCAAATTGCATAATAGCCATGGGGATGATCATCCACAGGTGAAGTGTTCTGTACTTATTCATGTCTGTTCGTTTGGGGTTACGGGAAGATACGAATAATTGTCGCCCATAAAAAAAACAGCCAAATAGTGGCTATTGATTCATCAAAGTATGTATAGGGGTCAGCTATAGCAATGAGTGATTATCACGGTTAAATTACAAATAAAGCGCATGCTTGTATTTCGGAGTGACGATCTTGATATCTTCCTTCTTCCTGTTCTCAAGGCGTATCTTGATTTTTGTCTTATAAACAAATGTTTCGGCCTCTTTTTTATAGACTTCAAGATCTTCTCCATCGTCATTACATTTTTCATAGTCCTTCTTAAACTCAATCTTGCCAGTGCTGAGGTTATAATCGAACGATTCCCAATAGTCGCAAGGTCTTCCATCATGACTTTGATACCCAATTAATTCAAAAGCATTATTTTGAAACCGGTATTTGTCGGTATGGTTCCATTTCCAGCTACTTCCTCCAGATTCACTTATCATAAGAATTCCCTTAACGATTTCGACGTCTTCAAAAGGATCTCCCATCATGCCCCCGTCTTTAGTGCCACCAATTGCATTGGCCGACCTGTGCCAGGTCGTCCATTGATCCCCTTTCTTTTTAAAGATGACTATTTCGCGGGGTATACCATCGGGGTCGTCTTCTCTGTCGTGCATATTATAAACCACAACCCTTTCTTTAATACCGTCTTTATCGAGATCGCCGAACACTTCCTTGATAGGCTTGTATTGAGGGGGAAGTTGATTCTCTTGGGAAATAGATGATAGCGAAACTAAGAACAAAGAAGCAAGCAGGCAGCGTCTTTTCATTACGTTTTTATTTCTTTATAAACGATTTCCCGAAGACAAAGTTGTTTTTAGACAGTACGATTATTTCATCGACAAGTTTACTGGAACCTGTTCATAGCTGCCCTAATTGTCGAACAATTCCGGCTCGTCAAACCGGATCCAGTACTGCCATCTGATTTGCAGCACGGTATCTTTTGTCGGGGGTTCGCGGTCCGGAATTTTTGAAGTATCATTAAAATAAGAAAGCCGCTCCTGCGCCCAAAAACGAGCTTCATGCACAAAGGAGTCTCTTACATAAAAACGAATGGAACTGTCTCTAAACAAATCAAACCCGTAAATGTATCCACGGCCGACCTTTCCAATATATTCATCAACCCTCTTTATTTCATTTTGCGGTAGTTTCTGATAGTCTGCTTTGGAAATAGTAAACGGTCTGTACCTAAAAACATAGTGGCTGTCGCGCCCGCTCGGAATAAAAGCGGTATGACCTTGCAGAATTACTGATGCCAGGCTATCATACGCCGGTAAGCGATCAATTACCTGCTGGTCGTATTGGTATTTGCTGAAATCGGCCGAGTGGTCTTGCTGCACACAACTCAACAAGCCGATAACGAAGAGAACTGCCAGAAATCTGTGCATAGAGAAGGATTTTTCAAAATGTCTAAATCATAATCATGAAGTTAAGAATTTGTTTGTTGCAGCAAAATTGACTTCACCCCCCCTTCCTACCCTGTTTTTATAATTTTGGTTGGCCTCCAGCCATTGGCACTTTCGCTACTTGAGAATAAACTTGACGTTGACCGCTGTCGCAATCCGTATTTTCTCAAATTCAAGTTTGGTCAGTTCTTTGTCGTGGTTGTAAGAATTAATCGAAGAGATGCCCCGAATGCGAATTTGGGCACCGTGCTCATTGGTATTCCCCGGAATACCCTCATCGGAAATATGAATTGCTGAGCCGACGGTTTGATTCAGGGGACTTGTTAATGCAATAGCCCGGCTCCGGGCGTCGATGATTGCTTTTGTTCTCATCCGATTTCTTAACGCGGTCTCTTGAGAATATGCCACCCTGTCTACAGAAGTGCTGGAAATGCCAATGTCCTCCAGCTTCGCAAATACCCGGGTTGCCATCCCGGCATCGGCCACCTGAAGGTGATACTGCTTTGTTTTAACAATATCGCGTCCCTTCAATAAATACGTTTTGTAGGCGCTCGTTAGGTCAAACATGACCAGATCCTTCTCGATGCTTAATCCCAACCCTTTCAATACGTCGACCATCTTCTGCTCCAATTCCTCTACTGAAATACGATCCTTTGTGTCCTTTTCAGAAATGTAAATTCGAATAAAAATCTGGTCAGGCATTACAAGCGTGTCGGCAACGCCATTCACTTCAATGTAAGGTTGGTCAATAAAATTCTTCGTTTGAGAGTTGGCTGAGCAAATGCAAAATGCCAGGAAAATTGGCAACAGTGATCTTTTCATAAACAGCTTTAAGCCAAGATGCGCCGGCACGTGAAATTACATAAGAAGGCAATGGATGGAGCTGAAAGCTTTATTTGATAGTTTATTTCTGCAGTTTCATCACTTTCTCCAGCAATGGGGCTAACCCATTGGCCGTAATATTATCATTATTCCAAAAACTCATTACACAGCTAACAAAATGCTCGCGCACCGGCGCTGCAACAAAGTAAATCGTCAGTGTTTTGCCGCCGCTCATCCCCACGATCGCAGAAGTAACACCTTTAAAATCGAATACCGCCCTTCTGGCTTTCACGGCAGCCCCTTCAAAAATTACATCTACCATTTCTTCAGAAATGATTTTCCCCTGTTTCTTTGCCTGGATCGTTTTGTATTGGCTTTCGACCGAAAAGGCGGCATCCTCCAAAGTCTTGTGAACACTCCAGTTCATTTGTCCATTGGATGGACACTGTACATTTCCCACCCCCATCCACCTGCAAGTGCCGCCCAGCGTAATAGCTCTGCCGGCAAAATTGATGCTGTCTGCTTTTAATGGCGTATAAATTTCCTTTGGAATTTGATTGTCGATAAGCCTCCGCATGAAAAGGCGCTCGAGCGATTTATCGTTCTTGTTGACACTGGCAAACGTCACCGCCTTGGACCCTTCTGGTCTTCCCACAAAATAATACGACGTGTATTGAATTACGCCGGCACCAATCTCTTCTTTCTTTGAAACGACATAATTCGGGATGCCCAATGTACTGTCCGCTTCAAAAAGATCCGATTCTTTAATAGAATACTTCTTGAATTTTTTGGCGATGTTTTTTTGGTTGAAGCCTCCGACTATGTTCTGGCTGGTAATTTCGATGCCATCCACGTTAAAAAAATCTATACCACTATTTGAAATGGCCTGAATTCTCGAAAATAAGGTGCTGTCGTCCTGCGCTGCAACAGTAAAAAATGCACAGGAGAGAATTATTATCAGTTTTAGTTTCATTGAGATGGTTGTGATGATGATACAGTTCACACCCCGTGGTATGAGCCTAAAATATGCCAATATATGACTTTTAAGGCGAGGAAAAATATGTGGAAACACTAGCCCCATGGAACCGATCGCCCAAATAGTATTTCCGGAGAAATGATATCGATTCCTTAAATCCTTTCGCATTGCAATTTTTTTAATATTTGAACGGTTTGAAAAACACCATTTTAAATTCTCTTTCTTACGGTACCTGCTGTAATTTAGTACGACAATATTTCGGTAACAGGTAACCGGATAAGTTTTCTGAAAATTATTAGTACATGATCAGAGCCATATCAATCCTCGCTTTAATCGGTCTGCTTTCTGCCTGCTCGAAAAACAGTTCGGACAGAGTAGAATATGTCGTCAGCACTGTCGCAGGCAGCGGCCTGACTGGCTCCCTGGATGGCATGAGTACCGCCGCCAGTTTTACAACCCCCGTTGGGATTGCTGTCGATGCACAGGGAAATATCTTCATTGCAGATGACGGCGCTCATAGAGTCCGCAAAATTGCTCCCGATGGAATGGTCACAACATTGGCTGGATCCGTCAGGGGATTTGCAGATGGCCACGGCGCAGCGGCGAAGTTTACTAAGCTGAATGGCATAACCACCGACGGCGCAGGCAATGTATACGTTACCGACGCGACGCGTATTCGCAAAATTACAGCGGATGGAGTTGTCAGCACGATCGCAGGAACTGCTGAAAGCCTCAGTATTGATGGCTCCGCTGCCATTGCCCGGTTTATAGAAGCCCACGAAATTTTATTCGACAGCAAAGGAAACCTTATAGTTACCGACTATGGAGGCAATTTGGGTATTCCCAATAAGCTCAGAAAAATTACCGCCAACGGTGATGTTAACACCGTCGTTCCATCCATACAGTCAACGTATGGATTGTCGGGCGATACAGAAGGTAATGTTTATTTGCCAAGGCCCTGGGACCAGCAAATCATCAAAATCGAATCTAATGGAAATGAACAGGTACTTATAAATAAACTAAATCCTTCAATACTCAACTTGCTATACGACCAACAGGGAGGATTCTATTGCGGCCAATCTGGCATTCTGAGCGATTATCACACGATTTACAAGCTGAGCACAAAAGGTGTTTTGCTGAGCATTGCTGGAAACGGGCAGGTAGGCTACCGCGATGGCAATGGCATTGAGGCTCAGTTTCACCACCCCGGCCACATGGCATTGGATGCACAGCACAATATTTATGTCATCGACGCTGAAAACAGGAGAATTCGGAAGATCAGCCAGAAATGAATCCTTTACACAGTATAACCCTGGCCGACTTCGTGGTTAAATATAATGGGACGCAATAACCCCGCTAGTTCGTCGGCTTTGCACCCGCCTGCTCATCATAAAGGATAATACATTTGTTATGCAATTAATAACAAACAATTCAATTCTTCATTTATGACACACGCGAATGTTTATCTCAATTTCGACGGCAATACCAGGGAAGCAATGAATTTTTACAAAGAGTGCCTGGGCGGTGAACTCACTATGCAGAAAGTGAGCGAACTCCCTGAAATGGCCGCCCAGATGCCGCCTCAATACAAAGATCATATCATGCATTCCATGCTGGCAAAAGACGGCATCGTGATCATGGCATCTGATCTTTGCCGCGGCAAACTGGAAAGAGGAAACGCTTACTCCATCTGTATCCAATGCGGCAGCGAGGAAGAAGTAAATCGCTTCTTCAGCAATTTGTCGAACGGGGGAACAATTGTTGACCCATTAATGGATGCTCCATGGGGCGCGAAATACGGCTCCATCACTGACAAGTTTGGGATTCAGTGGATATTCAATTTTACCAGGAACTAAACGCCACCAATTCTAAAAAATGAAGAGCGCTGCCTGCAGGGTGAAGGATAAGCGTGGTCGGCTTATCGCGGTTTTTATTTCAATAAAGGCCGAAAGGAGTATTCGATTCAACAGAGGAATAAAGTCGTATTCCGGTCAACTTTTACCAGAGTAGTATTTGCTTCGCAATATGTCGAGATGATGTAGCTCATGACCAGCAATATGATAACCTAACGCCCGCACCGTGGCCCTGTTCTTATTAGCTGTACCAAAACGAACCAGGGCAGCGTCGGAAAGCCCATTGAACAATGCGATTGTTGCATTTCGCACCGCCTCGTATTCGTCCATAATATTTTCAATTGGGCGGTCATTTGCATCCGAATAATTCGCATAGTCTTCCTGGTCAAATCCCGGCAAGGGCTTTTGCTCATGCCGGGCAAAGCTCAATGCACGGTAGGCATAGATACGTTCATCGTCGATGATGTGTACCAATACTTCTTTCACCGTCCATTTTCCTTCGTCGTACCGGTAAAGCAGTTTGTCGGGCGGCAATTGGTCCACAAACTGCTTCATTTCAAGAAAATTCTCCCACAAATGCTGCAGGAGTTTTCCATCAGCGGGCACCCATTTCATGTATATCTCCGCGTAGGCCGGATACTCCCAGTTTTGCGGTCGTTCAATAATCCTATCCATATGGCTGACGGGTTTGGAACCACCTGCAATTTCAGAATATTCCGGCTCATTTCTGCACCCAACTTTTCGCAGATTTGGCCACCGTCACGCAAGTCTTTCAATCTTACAGATATAACAAGCCGCCTGAGCATTGCGGGCATGTAAGTATTCCACGTCGGGCCGCGTAGCAAAGATCTCTTCAATGAGCAAGTCCACATCTGCATCGCCAACCAATTGTGTTAATACCATCATTTGATCATTGCTGTACCCAATCAGCGTAAGCGGAAAACTTTTCGTGTTTCTTTTAATCTCAGGCGGAAAGCGATAAATGTCTTTGTATTCTTCGACGTCTTCGGCATTAATAAATACAGGGCCCGGCTGGTCAAATGCATTGTCGCGTGTAAATGGGCTGTGTGTCAACAGCAACCTTTTATCCTCTCCCTTTTTGAAGGGTTTCAGCGACACACGGCAAGGCCCTGCACCTGTTGCAATTTGTTCCATCACTTCATGACCGAAATCATCTTTACGAGTTGCACGAATGCGTTTGGCGTACTGGGCTGAAAGCGGTACGATTTTGAAATTCGACATATACTATTTTTGATATTGAACATTTCTCTTACTCTTTGTTCGAAAACTTTGCAGCCTCCCATCCTATGATGGCTTTCTTTCGGATGGTTCCCCATGCATAATCGCCCACAATACCAGTATTGCGAATCACCCGGTGACAGGGAATCAAGTAGGCTATCGGGTTAGAACCAATTGCCGTACCGACAGCGCGAGACGCAGCCGGCGAGTCAATGGCACTGGCAATGGAAGCGTAGGTGGTAAGACCACCGGCAGGGATTCGCAGTAACGCTTCCCAAACCTTTATTTGAAACGGTGTACCCTTAATGTGCAGCTTTATCTGATCTAGCTGTTTCCAATCCCTTGTAAAAACATACAACGCATTTTGCTGGTGCAGATCAAAAAAACTTCGGAAACCGGCGTTTGGAAACGCAGCCTTCAATTGTCGGAACGATTCCTGTTCATCATCAGAAAACGCCAGATAGCAAATACCTATAGTTGTAGATGCGATAAAAATATTGCCAAAGGGGCTTTCCGCATAACTGTAGTTGATCTGCAATTCCTCGCCACCGTTCTTGAATTCACCCGGTGTCATGCCTTCGACCTTAATAAACAAATCATGCAAACGGCTGGTACCGGAGAGGCCCGTTTCAAATGCCGTATCAGCAACACTCAGTTTGTTCTTCAACATTTCCTTTGCATGGTCGATCGTGAGATAATGCAAGAATTGTTTAGGGCTAACACCCGCCCACTCTTTAAAAATTCGCTGAAAATGAAAAGGACTTAAATGAACCTGCTCCGCTACCTCTTCCAGGCGGGGCTGCGACCGGAAGTTAGCCTGCAGGTATTCAATGGCCTCAGCTATTCGTTGGTAATTGATTTCATCGCGCTGTTTCATATATCAAAAATACGATGGAAGAGCGGCGGGAGGAACCCGATTCTTGCGGATTTGTAAACAAGAAATGAGGTATAAAGTATGGATAATTAATAATGCGGCGGGGGCCGGCAGGTCATGGTAATAGGAAGCGTCCCTGAAATAAAAAAAGCCCTTCCAGGCTTACGCTTGAAAGGGCTAATCTTCAAAGAAAGCCAGATTACATTTCTGGTAGCTTTTTCTCTGTCTTTTCCGGTTGCTGATGAGGCGGATTAATTTCGGGCTCGCTGGCTTGCGAATTTGTATCTGCATCATCATCCATCGGAACATGCTGCCTGGGGTCAATGCCCTGATCGGCCTGGTTGGTCACTTTCCGGTCAACATTCGTGGCTTTGTCGGGGTTACCCATGTCCTTCCTGTCTTCACTTCTGATATCCGCTCCTGAACGCTCGGGTTGCTTCGTCTTCCTGTCGCCCTCATTCATGTTGTTGTTGCCCGCCCCTTGCTCAAATCCTTTCTTCTGATCCGACTGCTGATTCGTTTGCCTCTTGTCTTGCTGCTCCTTCGGATTGTCGTTGGACGTGTTTTTTGACTTGTTTGCCATAACGGAGAAGTTTTAATTGTAAATAATACAATCAGTAGTCAAAAAACGGTGCCAGCATATTCTCAACTCTTTATACATTCATCCGGAGAAATCTTTTTACGAATGGGGAATTATTTGCCCGGCCGACAGCACCTTGTTTTTAACACTTTCCTCTGAACAAAATTACCTGGCACCTTTATAAACTACTCCTTCCTTCATCACAAATACCACATTCTTCATAACCTTAATATCAGCTGAAGGATCACCTTCAACCGCAATGATATCCGCGATCTTACCAGCCTCGATACTTCCCAAAGTAGACTTAATGTTAAGCAGTTCAGCCGCGTTTACCGTTGCACATTTTATTGCCTCCAATGCAGGCATGCCACCTTCCACCATATACTGAAATTCCATGTAATTCTTACCGTGAGCAAATACAGCCGCATCTGTGCCAAAAGCGATTTTCACACCCGCCTTGTATGCCTTAGTGAATGTAGCCTGGATCAACGGTCCGATTGCCAATGCCTTGGGAACAACAATGGCTGCATAATAGCCAGGTATCTTTGCCGAATCCGAACTTGCCTTACCTGCCGTAATGGTGGGCACATACCAGGTACCGTGTTTCTTAAATAGTTCAATTGCTTCATCATCCATCATAGTGCCATGTTCTATCGATGTAACACCGGCACGAATCGCCCTTTTCATACCCTCCGCACCATGCGCGTGCGCGGCAACAATAAATCCGTAATCTTTTGCCGTTTCCACGATCATCTTTATTTCTTCTTCCGTAAACTGCGGATTGTGGCCGCTTTTAGCCAGGCTCAGCACACCGCCCGTGGCAGTAATCTTGATGAGGTCGGCACCATCTTTATAACGCTGACGAACAGCCTTGCGGGCATCTTCCAAACTGTTAACTACTCCTTCCTTCGGCCCCGGGTCTCCCTGCAAATCGCGGCGATAACCGTTCGAAGGATCTGCGTGCCCGCCCGTCGTTGCCAGGCTTTTACCTGCTGTAAAAATGCGGGGCCCCGCCACAGCACCCCGATTTATCGCGTTGCGCAATGCAATGTTCACTCCCGAACCGCCGAGATCGCGCACCGTTGTGAAACCTGCCATCAACGTTATATTGGCAAAGCGTAACGACTCAAAAGCCACATCTTCCGGGTTTTTCGTAAACCGGTCTGCAACCGCACCGCTTTTTGTTTCTGATTCAATGTGCACATGCATGTCCATCAGCCCCGGCATTACCGTATATTTTTGAAGATCGATCGTTTTGTCACTAGCCGCGCCAGCAATAATACCACTGCGAACCTCCACGATCTTATTTCCTTCCACCACAATGGTCATCTTATCTTTCATCTGCAAGGTGTTTACATCGATCAATTTACCACATTGAATAAAGGTTTTCTGTGCAAATGCCGGGTTTATAGTCAAAAGAAAGGCAATAAAGGAAATGACAGTTCTCATGAATGTGTTTTTGGGATGAAAATAAGAAATGCTATTAAGTCATTCGTGCGTTTACCGTAAAAATCGCTCATAAGCCCTCGCTCCATAATAGGCATAGCTCCGCGAATCATATTTGGTTCCGCAAAAAACCGAATGGATAAACCCGTTTCGCTCCACCTGCTGTGTGTGATAAATCTTGCGATCGGGGTTTTGCCTGAAAAAAAATTGAATACGCTTGTCGCCGCTCTTGAAAATCGTGATACTGTCGTTTTTTGTTTC
>JGI10216J12902_101013127_pt1 | contig 10089 bp, 11 predicted proteins | sample KanNatreferecore_FD_12902 | JGI IMG/M metagenome (IMG submission 12902)
GGTCATGGCCATGGGCTTCGGCTATCAGAGACCAATAATCGGTATCGAACATCAGGTCGTCGATATCGAAAAGGACTTTCACGCTTCTGCTCTTGGCTTTCTCTATCAGCTCACGAACATGCAAACTGTGTCGTGCCCGGCAGACGACCAGCGCATCACAACACGATAGAATTTTGTCGGCATCCGCCAAATCGCTGGCAAAGAAGTATGCGCCTGAGGCCTCACGACCGGAATTCAGCGCCTGAACCATATTATACGCGCGATATCGAAACGTGTGGTAGTCGGGATAGTGATAATAGTAGGCGACGCGAAACGTTCCTTTCTGCAATCGTTCGACTCGATCCGCTACAGGATGACCAATCCAGGGATCGGAGTAACTAAGCGCGTGGTTGTCTATCAGGTACATGTCGCCCCACAAGATGCCTGGCGGTTCAAGCAGGGGCCGCTTGAGTGATCCGCAAGAATGCCTCTTCGAATGGGGCCGGGGTTGCCCCAAATTCCTCGCGAATACGATCGATGTTAATGATTGGGTAGATGATACGCCGGGCGTCAGGTGTGTACGTGACAGGGGCGGAAAGGTGCTTCTCAATCAGCTGAGCAACCGCTTGATTCTCGGTATTTCGTCCCGAGGCGACATTGTAAATGCGGTGTCGCCCTCCCAAGGCGATGGACTCAAGCAGGGCGACGGCGTCGTCAAGCCCAATGTAGTCCTTGGCCGAGTCCGGCGTCGTTAACATTCTTGCCGCGCCTCGCGTGCGCACTTCCTCCAGCAGGGTTGGAAGAAAGTTTGGTCTCGCAGGTCCGGCTCCGACGATGTTCGAGAGTCGCGCAACCCGAATCGTCGGCATTGGCAGCATCAGGCAGGTGGCTTCAGCCGCCAGTTTGGCAATGCAATAGAAGTCGTCCGGATCATCTGGTCTAAAGTGCAAAACGGTCTCCTCGGATGAATTGGAGACATTCTTGTAGACACGGACTGCAGATAAATAGAGAAGCGAATCGAACTGGAACGATTGCAGAACTCGCACCAGCAGGGACACGTGTGATTCCATCGTCGCTAGCGCGTGACTGGCGAAGTCGGAAGTTATTCCGATTGCATAGATAACGTGGCCAAGATGTTCTCCGTCGGCTGGCCAATTCGATCGGTCAATTGCGCGAACGCTGTGTCCTTGATGTGACAGGTGCCGAGTCATAGCCCCACCGACCCAGCCGCGAGCGCCAAAGACAGTGAATCGGCAAGCAGTTCTCACGCGAGACGACTCCATGATCAGTCTGCATCACAGAGAATGATACGATGAGTATGCTTGTCCCCATAGCCAAGAAGGTATACTTCTGAGTGGCGTATGCGCTGGCACTGGGCCGTTCTCACCGGCGCATTTGACTGCCATTCTCTCAATCGATGCTCCAAGCTGGAAGAGTTCGCAGGGCTGGATGCGCACCGTCATTCTCGCCGGCGGATTAGGCACCCGGCTTGCCGAAGAAACGGACAACCGGCCGAAGCCGATGATCGAGATCGGCGGCCGTCCGATCTTGTGGCATATCCTGAGTCACTACGCCGCCCATGGCTTTAGTGAATTTGTCATCGCCCTTGGCTATCGGGGCGAGACGATCAAACGCTTCTTCGCCGAGTACGCAGGACTTGTTGGCAGCCTCTCTCTTGAACTTGCCTCGGGTCAGGTGACTCGACTGGAGAGATTGAAGGAAGAGTGGACAGTCCATCTGATCGAGACGGGCCTCACCACCAACACCGGCGGTCGATTGAAACGGTTGTCTGGCTGGATTGGAGAACAAACATTCATGCTGACATATGGCGACGGAGTCGCCGATATCGACATACAGGCGCTGCTTCGTGCACATCAACGCTTGGGCAAGCTCGCTACGGTGACCGCTGTGCGTCCTCCCGCCCGCTTCGGCGGTCTCGAGCTGGACGGAGACCTTGTCTGCGAATTCACCGAGAAGCCGCAGGCCGGAGAGGGTTGGATCAACGGCGGCTTCTTCGTCTTTGAGCCTGAAGTGCTCAACTATCTGGATGGGGACGCGACAAGCCTCGAGACCGACGGCCTGCATCGGCTCGCCGCAGACGGTCAGCTTGCCGCATACCGGCATCAAGGCTTTTGGCAATGCATGGACACGTTGCGCGACAAGCGCCAGCTTGAGGCGCTCTGGCAAGTGGGCCAGGCGCCCTGGGGCAAGCAGGTTTGAGTGCTTTCTGGAGATGACGCACGTCGTTGCCTGCCGGTCATGCGGATCAGCGCCACTCGAGCCGATCCTGTCGCTTGGGCATACACCACTGGCCAACGGCTTTGTGACAGCCAAGGATCTCGAGCGGCCGGAAGCCACCTATCCGCTCGATTTGGCGTTCTGTGCGTCGTGCTCATTGGTCCAGATCACCGAGGAGGTCAGTCCGGACAAGCTCTTTCGCGACTACATCTACTTCTCGTCCTACTCGGAGACGATGACCGCTCACGTGCGCCGGCTTGCGCAAAGTCTAATCGCAAGCCGCTCATTGGGCCCGCGCAGTCTCGTCGTCGAGCTGGCGAGCAATGACGGTTACCTTCTGAAGAACTACCTCGAAGCCGGGATTCCGGTCCTCGGCATCGAACCCGCGCGCAATATCGCGAAGCATGCACGGGCTTTCGGCATCGCTACGCGCGAGGAGTTCTTCTCCGCGGACCTTGCCGCAATGCTCCGGGCAGAAGGTCTAACCGCCGACGTCGTTCACGCGCACAACGTGCTGGCGCACGTACCCGATCTCAACGGATTTGTTTCGGGTATCCGGACGCTGCTCAAGCCCGCCGGACTTGCCGTAATCGAAGTGCCATATGTACGAGACATGCTCGATGGCTGCGAATTCGATACGATCTATCATGAACACCTATGCTATTTTTCACTCGGCTCCCTCGATCGCTGTTTTGCGCGCAATGGCCTCGCGATCATCGATGTAACGCGCGTTCCGATCCACGGAGGATCGCTGCAGCTTCATGTCGCTCATGCAGGCCAAGGGAAGTCCGCTAGCCGCGTACGAGCGCTGCGCAGTGAAGAGGAGGACTGGGGCGCACGTGCGATGGCGCCCTACCTGTCGTTCGCTGAAGCGGTAGAGCGAGCCCGGCGCGAATTGCGCGAGATGCTCTCGCGAATAAAGTTGGAGGGACGGCGCATCGCCGGTTACGGGGCATCCGCTAAAGGCAGCACGCTGCTCAACTATTGCGGCATTGGCCGCGAGACGCTCGACTTTATTGTCGACCGCAGCACCGCCAAGCAAGACCGTTTCGCGCCAGGTTCGCATCTGCCCGTCTGCAAACCCGAGCGGCTGCTGCAAGCAATGCCGGACTACGTTTTGCTGCTTGCGTGGAATATTGCCGACGAAATCCTGAAACAGGAGCAAGGTTATCGAGAGCGGGGAGGCCGCTTCATCATCCCTCTGCCTCGCCCGAAAGTGGTTTTGTAAACGCCGCTAGCGCAGGCGCTTGAGATAAGCGCCCGGCCAGTAGGTGACGCGTTCGGCGACAGATCCTTCGTTGAAGGGCCAGGCAGGATCGGAAAGCTCAAAGTCGGGGTTTTCGCGCAGGAAGTCCAGCGTAGCCTCGCGTGGGTTGTTCCAGGTCCAGTCTGGCGCAGTACGCGGTGCGCCCTCGATCCATCCCATGATGCCATCGGCCGCGATCATGTATGACCCAACGGACACGAAGCGCGCATAGAGCCTTAACTCGGAGAGCACATGGTCTTTGGTGTGTTTGCTGTCGAGGACGACCAGTACATGCTGGGCGGCCCCGAGTGCGCTAGCCACCCGTTCAATAGTTTCCGGCAAGATAGAGTTCGCCTCGATCAATGTAATGCGTGGTGCCAGCGGATGCGCCTCGATGGCGGCTCGGTTGTGCGGACGTATTTCGATGTCGACTCCAACTACGCGCCCGCGTCCCATTGCTGCCATCAGGGAGGCGTAAAAGACCAACGAGCCGCCGTGGGCTACGCCGGTTTCGACGATGACGTCCGGCTTAACCTGGTAGATGAGTTCTTGGATGCGGATCAGATCATCGGGTAGCTGAATGATCGGACGGCCCATCCATGTGAAACTGTAGACATACTTGGCGTCCCAGCCTGCGCGCAGCCAGGCGCGGGAAACCGCCGCAAAGCCTTGCGCGCTCGCGAGCGGATAGCACCACTCATCATCACCGTCACGAACCAAGACTTCGCCCCGTTTCTCGTCGATCGTGGTGATCATCCCATTTTTCCGGGCGTGGCCGTCATGGCGCGCATGGCCTCTTCGAACGATGGCAGTTGTCGATCCCGCTCTGACAAGATGATACTCTCACAGATCGGCCAGTCGATCCGGAGTGTGGGATCGTCCCATCGGACGCCTCGGGAAGCTGAAGGCTCATATGCAGGTGTGATAAGATATTGAATATCACAACTGTCCGACAACGTCTGATACCCATGCGCACAGCCAGCGGGGACATAAAGTGCGTTGCGGAGATCTGCTGAGAGCTCGATCGAGCACCAGCGTCCACACGTGCTCGAGTGTTCCCGCAGATCAACGATTACATCGAACACTCGGCCCGCCAGGCAGCGCACTAGCTTGGTTTCTGCGTGCGGTGCGCACTGGTAATGCAGGCCGCGGACTGTGCCCTGTCGAGCGTTCATGGCAATGCTGTGCTGCGCAAAGCTGGTATCGAGACCTCGAAGCCCAAACTCAGTTGCACAGAATGTGCGGAAAAACGTTCCGCGTTCATCAAACGTTGCGTCGGACGCAATTGCAAAAGCGCCTTTTACAGGAAGCTCTTCGAATCGCATGGCTGCCTTCGTGCGCTCGACCCCCTCGCGTGCCGCCGCGTTGTAGTGGAATAGCTCGAGCGTCTCGATCTCATCGGTCGTCACTGCGCGGGCCAGTCATCCGAATGGGCAGAGCCCTGCGGATTCTTGAGGACGCGGCGGCGTAACAGAAGAATCCGGGGACGTCGATCGGCAGTTCTTTCTTGTCCTCTCGTGCCTCTGGGGTGTCGTTTGGGACGCCGAGGATGTTGCCCGAGTAGACGACCACGCCAGCATTCTTCCAGGCAAGCATCATGCTGCGGTGTTCAACGCTCTTGTTCTGACGCTTCCTCGCGGCGTGCGAGCACGGAGGATTGCTGTTCTCAAGCTCGACGAACACCTTTCGTACGCCGGCGCGTGCCGCCTTTGCGACGAAGTTCGGGACCTCGTGACTCAGGACATCGACCTGGACGGCGATCTTGAGCGCGATCTCGTCGCGCTGGCGTAACAGGATGATGCGGTCCAAGATCTGCTCCCAGTCCTTGTTACGCGCGAAGCTGTCGGCGGTGATGAAGAACCAGGGGACGCCTTCCTGATAATGCGCGCGGATCGATCGCTCGACGTCATCCGCCGAATACCGGCGCGTCTTGCGCCCCTGTATATCGATGATGGTACAGAATGAGCATTGGAACGGGCAGCCGCGGTCCGCATCGAAGCTCGCGTAGTGGTCGATCATGCGCTTCAGCGCTTCCGGTGGCAGGAAGGGGGACGGCGCGGCTTCGAGCGCCGGCAGACTATCCAGGTGATTGTAGACTGATTGAAGTGCGCCATTTGCGGCATCGCGAAGCATCGCATCGATGCGCCCGTTGTTCGCGTCACCGGAGAACAGGCTGCAGCCCATGTCGATCGCTTGCCTTAGGTCAGTCTGCAAGTCCGACGGCATCTCGTCGCCGACCACAAAGCCGCCGAATACCACTGGAACACCGGCAGCACGCAATGGCCGCGCGATGTCGAGCGCGCGGGAAAACTGGCCCGACGTTACGTCGACCAGTCCGACCATGCCGAAGCCGCCGTGGCGCTCAAACTGCGCGACGATCTCTTTTGCGCGGAAGCGCGTGCTGGTCTCGTCGACCGCCGTGATGTCGATCGTGACATTTGGCCCGAGGATCTTGCGCTCTGCCGCGTCCAGGGCGAGTGCGTAGATGCAGGCAAGTGAGCTAGACGGAATCGAGGAGCGGGTCCTCTGGACCACATAGCCCTCGTCATCGTAGTGCGAGGGCTTGATAAATATGAGCTGGAAGTGGCGTTTCGTGCGTGGAACCGACATGCAAACATTCACGTGTGCTCAGCCCGGAGCCGGGTCAGGCCCGTAGATGAGACTATTTAAGAAACCCATAAAGGTCGAATCGTCCAGCACGTGTGGCTGGCTGAACTTCCTGAACACCTTCACACACTTGTGAGCATGACGCGATCTCATACAGACGTCTCGAGCGCTTCTATCAGGCGGCGAGCGGCGTCGTTTTCGCACTCGCGTCAGCCAGGATCATGTCGGATGCCTTCTCGCCGATCATAACGCAGGCGGCGTTGGTGTTGCCCGAGACGACGGTGGGCATGATCGAGGCGTCCGCGACGCGCAAACTCTCGAAGCCGTGCACGCGCAGGCGTTCGTCCACCACCGCGGTGGCATCGCCGCCCATCCGGCACGTCGATGTCGGGTGGAATGCGGTTGAGCCGCTCTGTCGCGCCAATTCCAGATAGTTGGAGTCGCTGACCACCTTCGGGGCTGGCGCGAGCTCTTCGACGATATAGCGCTTCAGCGCGCTCTGGCGCATGACGTGGCGCAGCAGCTTCATGCCTGCGACAATGCAGTCGCGGTCGCCCTGCGCCGTCATGTAGCGCGGCTGGATCGCAGGGGCCTGCGCGGGATCGGCCGACTTGATCCGTACGAAGCCGCGGCTTTCCGGGCGAAGCGGGCAGACTGTGGCGAGAAACCCCGGCCACGGATGCAGCTTCTGGCCGACGGCATCGGACGAGGACAAGATGAGGTGGAACTGCACGTCGGGCGTCGCCATCTTGGGATCTGTTCTGGCGAACGCGCCCGCATAACCCGCCCCGATGGCGAGAAAGCCCTTGCGGAACAACGCATAGCGCAGGCCCGCCACGGCGCGCCCGGTCATGCTGCCCATCATGTCATTGATGGTGATCCGTTCCGTGCAGCGATAGTAGAAACGCGCCTCGTAGTGGTCCTGCAAATCCGCGCCGACGCCATTCATGTCGGCGATCACCTCGATGCCGTGTTGCTGGAGGAGGTCGGCGGGGCCGACGCCGGAGAGCTGCAACAGTTGCGGCGAGTTGAACGCGCCGCCTGAGAGAATCACCTCGCTGTTCGCGCGCGCTGTATGTATCGCGCCGCCCTTGCGGTACTCGACACCCACCGCGCGGCGATTCTTGAACAGGACGCGCGTGGTCAGCGCATTTGACACCACTGCGAGATTGCCGCGCTTGCGCGCCGGCGCCAGATAGCCGCGTGCCGTCGACCAGCGTCGCCCGTTGCGCGTAGTGAGTTGGAAATAGCCCGCGCCTTCCTGGCTCGATCCATTGAAGTCATCTGTGCGCGGGATGCCCGCCTGCTCGCAGGCCTCGATGAACGCCTCGCAGAGCGGATGCGGTTCGCTGACATTGCGCACCGACAATGGCCCGCCAAAGCCGTGCAGCTCGTCCGCGCCTCGCTCCTGGTCCTCGGCACGGCGGAAGTAAGGCAGCACGTCAGTGAAGCCCCAGCCCGCATTGCCGAGCTGGCGCCAGTGGTCGAAGTCTTCCGCCTGACCGCGAATGTAGAGCAACCCATTAATCGAGGAGGAGCCGCCCATCACTTTGCCGCGCGGCTGAATGATCTGGCGGCCGTGGAGCTCCGGTTCAGGCTCGGAACTGTAGAGCCAGTTGTACCGCGCATCGGCAAACAGCTTCACGAAGCCGATGGGCACATGGATCCAGAGATTGCGATCCTCGCCTCCCGCCTCGAGCAGAAGCACGCGATGCTTGCCGCTGGCTGTAAGCCGATTTGCCAGCACGCACCCAGCGCTGCCCGCGCCGATGACGATGTAGTCGAACGAACCTTCCAGGCGTTTTCCTCCCACGGCCGGCTTGTCATGCGGTTTGCGGGAGAATGTTTGAACTTGGCCGCTCGTTCAAGGGTGCGCCAGTGCTGGCAGCAGATGGGCCTTCCGAGGAACTCCCATCAAGCGGAACGTGTGAGGTCCCCAGGCTTCCGGGCCACCTTCGTCACACCAAATCGACTCCGAACAGCTCAGGAGTGTTGTCAGTTCCTGACTCGAGGCGGCCGTCGCGTGGTCTTCTTGCTCACTGCCTTGGTGCCTTGCTCTTGCCGCAGAAGCTCCTTCGCTGTGCGAGCTGCGATTTGGATGTATTTCAAATCCTGATGAATAAGCATGGATACCATCGCGCCCTCGGCCAGCAGCCAGATTTGTCGTGCCCGCTCAACGGGCGCCGCGACATTCAGCCGACTCAATTGATTTGCGACGTGGGCCTCGAGCATGGCCTTGTGCCGACGGGCTACCGTCCGCGCCGGGTGACCGGGCAGGTCAGCGAGCTCGATGACTGCACGTGTAAAGCCAGATCCCGCCCACCGGTTCGTGGTGGACCATTTGGCAACTTCTGAAAATAGTACATCAACGAGCTCGTCAGTTGACTCTGAGCGATGGCCAAACGTCCGCGAAGCCGTCAACGCGAGGCGGTGTTGTGCTTCGAGAACCTTTTCGACGATGATGTCCTTGCTTTGGAAGTGGCGGTAAAGCGTCCGCTTGGTCACGGTAGCGGCTGCTGCAATCTCCTCGACGCTGATACGTGCGTATCCCCTGGCCCGAAAAAGCACATATGCGGCGTCCAGGATACGCAGGCGTGTCTGCTCTGGTGACCTAGGCATCGGTAGGGTTGTGCGCTCCCGAGCGCCGAATTGACCAGTTAATTGGTAATCACATTCAGCGACGCTGAGGTAGAATCCAGGACCTTCCCTGGAAAAGCGCGAGAAATCTCTTGCAACTGAGCGAGCGCAGCGTCGGCCTCGATCTTCCGCGCATGCAGGCGCTCTGTCATTTCATCGCAGAGCTTTTCGGTTAAACCATATGGACCCTTCCCGGGTGATACTAGCACTCTGCGTATTTCAAAGAGAGACAGTCCCAACGACTTCAATTTCATGACGAGACGAAGCCGCTCAATCTCATTTTCTGTAAAGAGGCGCCGATTGCCTCTCCGCTTCGGCTTAATCAGCCCCCTCGCTTCATAGAAGCGGATTGCGCGGAGGCTGAGGCCGAGTTCACCACTGACGTCACTGATGCGCCAAGCTTGAGTGGCCTTGTCCAGATTCTTCTTCCTTCCGGCCATGGTTCGCTCTTGGGACAACCTTAGATTCGGATGGTGCGGAACGTTCCAGTAAAGGGCACCGCAGCCGCGCTCGATGAGCACGAAGGTGAGGTGATCTCTTGATTCTGACTCATGACGCCGCAGAAACTGAGAATGTCGCAACGCGGATGCAGCCCCCTGAGACGCGCGTAAGCAACGCTCGCGAGGTTGAATTTGAGGCTCGGTGATGTAAAGCCACTAGTCGGTATACTAGGGTCACGAGCGGCAGCAACCCGCGAACGAGTAGCCTTGTCGAACGTGCCACGTGCCGCGACGAAGCTCATTCTCTCGTGTGCTCGATTTTTGCGCGCCGCACGCAAGTGGCGGGTCTTGTCCGTCGCGGTAGGCTCGATTTCTCCGTGCGCTGCGCTTCATAAGATGAGCATGGACATCGTTGCGCTTTCTGGCGACCGCCAATCTTCCTCGCGTTTCTCTGTACGCTTGCCGCCAACCGGCACTACTGAGGTGTATACGGCATAGTGGCTTTACATCCGTTTGGTCCCAACGCAACGTTTTGCAACCGAGTTTCTCGGTTGCGCTTGCGCAGGTGGGGCGCGCGACCTGTCTTGGTCGAATCTTGCCGGAGGGCGAGACGTCGCGTGGAGTAACGTGTGGCGAAAGGGAGCTTCGTCGCAAATCGGAGCATGATCAGGCTGACGGCTTTCGGCGGGGATGGGTGCAGAGCACTCGATCCCGGTGAACGCATCGTCTTGGCCGACATCCATAATCGGTCTGTTGCTGGTCGCCGCTGTTGCGGTCGTCTTCTGCAATTGAACGATCTTTATGATCGATGCGATCCCGCTTGCGAGAGCGATGACTGCTCGCCAGACGGTGCAGCACGAGCCCGCTTGGGACTACTTGGGAATGCGTGAGCGTGGTGGCGCCGCAAGAGCTCGATCAGCATTGCGTGACGAAACACGCGAC
>JGI10216J12902_102148042_pt1 | contig 10089 bp, 8 predicted proteins | sample KanNatreferecore_FD_12902 | JGI IMG/M metagenome (IMG submission 12902)
CCTGACCACGTCAGGGCGAGTCTTCCGCGGGGCGTTCGTCGTGTGCGAGCGAGCGGCACTCGTCGTCGTCGAGCACGTACAAGACCTGGTTGCTCCAACGGCGGTTCACTCTCTTCGCGTACTCGCGCACAGGGCCGACGGTCATCCTCTCCTCGACCTGCTCGCGTGCAATCGCACGCGCGAGGTCGCTCTTCGCGCCAGTCTTCACCCGAAGCACGTGCGAGCGCCAGAAGTCGACACCACGCGGAATCGCTGAGGCCAGATCGTATGAGCCATCGTGCTCGACGGCTTGCGCGCGAAGAAACATCCGCAGCGGCACGCACTCTTGGTTCGCACGTCCATCGACGTACTTGTAGTACACGTCCAACTTCCTCTTCGCGGGATCTTCGCGCCACCTCACGAAGAACCAGAACGGCCCGGTCGCCAGGTATGCCCAGAAGCCCGGATCGTCCAGGGTGTTGACGTCGAGGTTACGCAGCACGGCGTGCAGAACACCCGCCATCGCGCCCTCGAACTGATCGTCATCAAGTTCATGCCCGTCGGCAGCCAACCGATCGTCCAGCGCGCTGCGGATGTCCGCGATGCAGTCGAGCAGCAGCTGGATGTCGATGCGGGCGCCGTCGCCGACCCACTTCTCCAGACCTGTCAAGTCGGGAACCGTGCCCGAAACGAGATCGGGCAGCCGGCTCGTGAGCGTCTCGTGATCGAGCGAGGGATGCATCAGCCGCCGCCCACGATGAACCGCGCGGAGTCGCGCATGTCGACTGTCGCCTCGATGAGGGCGCCGAAGCGATGCGGATTGTCTCGGAGCTGCTCGAGCAGTGTCTGCCTCTGACTCCTCGCCTCCGCTTCGTCGTCAGGAGGCTTTCCACCGACCATGACGATGAGGGCGCCGAGGAGGGAATCCTCGACCGAGCTCCACTCGCTTTCGTGGATCGCTGGGTCAGCGAGTGCTCGCGTGGCGATCGCCGTTAGAACATCCACCGCGAGCTGATCCGTGAACGCCTTCGCCCAGCTCTTGCGCGGTTCGCGTCTGAGACGGGACAGCAGGTCACTGTCGACGTAGAGGTTCACGACGGTCGTCGAGTTCGCCTCGAGGGGAGATTCCTCGAGGGCTACGTACCGCAATGCCTGGTCGGGAAGGCGGTGAAGGGCTCGCTCGGCATCGGTGAGCGGCAGGATGTTGAAGCCAACTCCCTCCAGTCCCGTCCGCAACTCGAACCGAACCCGGCTGAGCCAAGTTGCCTTTCTCCATGGCGAAAGCGGTTGCTCGTCGATGGATTTGCGCAGGAGAAGGAAAGCCTCGACGTCACAGCCGTGGTTGATTGCGCGAAATGCCGCGGCCCTGCCGTCGCGCCCGACCTGGACCATCCGCTCTACTTCGGCGAGGGGCATGCGCGTCGTGACGTCCGCAAGCTTCAAGTAGGCGGAGGTGACCACGACGACCAGTTCCACCGCGTCTTCGCCATACGCATCGGTGCACGAATCGCGAGCCAGCTCGAACGAGTCGGCGAAAGCCGTATCGTCGCTGGCGATCTCCAGGGAGAACCTGCCCGCTGTGAGATCTGCCGTGTCCACGGCCCTGCGAGTGAACGGGTCAACCGGATCGTCTCGGTCGTCTCCGATAATCAGGCGGGCATCGCCGAGGAACCGCTCGACAGCCCCCGGCACATCGAATGGCCTGAATGTACGGCGCTCCGTACTCAGGCTGCCTCCTCTTCCCCGAGCAGCTCCTCGCCGCTGACGAGAAGCTCGCCAGTCCAGTCGGCGCGATACGGATCGGACTCAAGATCGAAGCGCAAGGACGTCCGAGCCACTCGTCCGTCGAATCGAGATGGGTCTCCCTCAACCTGTGTGAATCGCGCGGGCGGGACGATCTGAAGTGGGATCTCCGCACCTCGCTTACCGTCCTCGTCGATCGCGAGAGCAATGCGGATGCGCGCTGGGAGCTCATCTACGTCCAAGTCGTCTGCGAGCCAGACATCGACGTGTCCGAGGACGACGAGCTCATGGCCCCGCTGCTCGCGTCGCACGTCGAGGGCGAATCGGAACGGACGGTCGCCCGGCGGTGGCGGTGGCGGGTTCTTTCCCTCTTGGTTTCTCAACTTCGCCAGCTTTTCGTCGAGACGATGGAGACGCACCGCGGAAGACTCGTCGATCGGCGGCCGCAGCTCGTCCTGGAACCGCTTGACTTCTGACCGGATGCGATCGGAGATCGCCTTCGCGTATTTGGTCGCGGCAACCGGTACGTCGTCTGACTCCATCACGTCCCACTTGTCATGCGCCTTCGGCTCCGTCCGCGCCAATTCGGTGTTGACCTCATGACTCGCTACGAACACACCCCGCACGTACGGGACGCGACGCGCGATGTCCCGGCCGGGCAAGTGATACTCGACGACCATCCTCGGATCTCGCGTCAGCGCTACCAGGCTGCGACTGTCGACATCTGACCCCTCGTCCCCGCCGGCTTCATCCGGGAACGACCAGCCGTCGGGATCGGCCACAAGCGCGAGCTGGCCGAGGGGCAAGTTCTCACCCTCGACAGGCTGATAATGGCCAAGGCCGCGTAGCACGGCCTTCTGGCCGTCACTAGAAATGCTGCCGGACTTGATGATGTCGTACGCCTCGATGAACGAGGCCAGGTCCGGATTAGCTCGAGGCCGACAGTGGAGCTCGTTACCGCCAGCATCGCGGATTAAGACCGTGAAGGAGTCCTCGAGGAGGGCGGGCCACCAGTTGCGTTCGACAGCGATGCGCAGCGCATCCGGCTCGACCACGGGATCGAGCACGAGGAACGTCGTGCCGAGCTGCGCCGTGATCGATGCATCCCTCGCCTCTAGGCCGAGGGCTTCAGCGACGCTGTCGGCCGCTTCGTTCTCAAAGGGAGCGACTGTTCCATCCCCCAGCAGATTCCCAAAGCGAGCGAAGCCGTTCAGCGTTCGGCCGCCCGCCTTGTGGCGCCCCCAGTACGCCATTCCGAGCAACCGCCGAGTTACGCCCGGATCGTCTTCGCGCTCGCGGAAACACGAGTACGCGAGGACCACCCGGACGCGGCTGGCTCGGATCAGTCCAGCCTTGCCGTAACCGAACGTGCCACCCGATCCATCCGGTTTCTCCGTGTACCCGATAGAAGCCATCGCGAGGTACATGTGCGACTCGGCACCCAGCCAAGGGCCGTACATCCCGGACGCCCCACGCTCGACGATCTCGTAGTAGTCGAGAGGCGCATCGGAATCGAGGAACTGCAGGCAGTCGCCCTCGGCAAGACCAAGGATCTTCGCGCGTTCCTCGGCACTGCTCGCAGCCCCCACGGCATGATCCGCCAGGTCGCGGAGCGCGAGCGCCCGGACAAGCCGCTGCTTCGGGTCGCCGAGCGCTCGCTGCAAGGTGAAGTCCAGCTCGAACGGCGGCACATCACGCTCGTTCTGACTGAGCTCTCGGGCGGCGTCCCAAGAGTTCTGAATCACCTCTCGAGCCATGAGCGTCGCCGAGGTGCCGGGCGCGTCCCGAGCGAGATGACCGCGCGCGAGGAGTCCCTCGTTCCGGAAAAGGTCGCTGATCTTTCCGGATGCTCCCGAGGCGTTCGGGTTCACCGGCTCGAACGTCCAAGAGGTCTCGGGCATCGGTCAGCCGAGCCTAACGAGACGCGTCGACGGCTGTTGGCGCCAACTGCTCGCGTATATGTTCAAGGCGTGCGCGGCTGGTCCTTCTACATCGCGACACCTGATTCGACGTACGCCGGGCACGAAGGCTACGACGACGTGCTCGAGGCTCATTACGGCTACGACAGCAGTGTTCCGAACCACAGCCATGTGTCAGCCGGCGATCTGGCGGTCTTACGTGACGCGGAAGGATCAATCGGCGTCGCCTTCATCGAAGCAATCTACTCGCGCGAGGGAACGAAACGGCGACGGCGCTGTCCCGCATGCGGCAGTTCACAGGTCGAGGTGCGTGCCCGGCTCACTCCGAAGTTCCGGTGCACCAAGGGTCACACTTTTGACGAGCCGGTGCTCTCCGAGGACGATGTCACCCTTTACCGCGCTGAGTATCGAACGACGTACCGTGTCTTCCGGGAGTTGAGCTCCCGCGATCTGGAGAAGCTCAGCCTCAACGCCGCCAAGCAGAACGCGATTCGTGAGCTCGATCTCGACCGAACTCTCGCGGCGCTGCGCCGACGCGGATTGGTCCCGTCGTTCGCCGTCGCTGCTGGATAGACACTGCTGTCCATCCTTGGTGGTCAAGTTGCGCTGCGGACGAGTCGTTCGACTCGATCTGCGGCGGCTTCGGGATTCTCATGCTCCCAAACGCGCATGACATGCCAGCCCGCTTTGCGCAGGATTTGGTCGGTGTCTCGATCTCGCGCGCGGTTGGCTTCGATCTTCTGCCGCCACCACTCTCCATTCTTCTTCGGCCAGGATGCATGCTCTGGGCAGCCGTGCCAGAAGCAGCCGTCAACGAAAACCGCAATCTTCGCTCGCGGGAAGACGATGTCAGCCCGCCGTCGACGGTCGCTTTCAAGAGGTGCGCGGTCGACGAAGAAGCGGAGACCTCTGCGATGGAGCACCGACCGGAGCTCCAGCTCGCCCGGAGTGTCACGCTGCCGTGTTCGACGCATTCGCGCCGACACGCTGGAAGTGGGCGCCTCAAGGGATGAAACGCCCCTTCCAATTGGGTTCGAACTCGTCACAGTTCGACCGTAGAGGCCGACGAAGTCATCAAGGAGGAAGACCGATGTCGAAGATCAGGGCGGAGCATCCAGCGGACCGGGGAAAGGCACATCTGCGCCTCGACCTCAACATTCCATCTGGGCCAGGCGTGTACCAAGGCGGTGGAAGCTTGGAGGGTGCGCAGGCGCTTCCACTCTGGCTGGCAGGCCGTGTGCCGGGCGACGACGTGGTGGGTGTCCAACTCGACCTAACGATTCGAAACAAGTCGCGCGGAAGCAGTGTGAGGACGCTCTATCTCGACCGGAGCACTGCTTTGAACCTCGCACAGGCGATTCTCCTAGCAATACCGCGATGGTAGTGCGTAGGACAGACCGGACAAGAGAAACAGGAGTTGCTACCTAGAACCCGAGCCCACGCTTGCCGGCGAGTAGTCCTGACTGCTTCCGTCTCCGTTTGGAGAACAGACAACAGCCGGCGGGTGCGAGACGGGTACACAAGCCGGAGCGCGTGCGGTCACGGGCGGACACTGCCGACAAGCGCTGACTGCCCGATTTGCAGGACAAACGCGCCCGCGGATGACCGCGCGTGTAGGGCGATACCGCCCCCAGAACCTCCACTGTAAGGAGGCGGCCGTCGGTTCGAGTCCCACAGAGGGCTCTAAAGGTCCTGCAAACGAGCAGGTTCTGTCGTCCATCGAGACGCGGTCGACCCCTTCTTGCGTAGAGAGGGGTCAGCTCCCACCGTGCGCCGGTTCAAAGCGGGCGGAATGTAGATAGGACATCGACGACCGTTCCGGCGTCGGCGCTGTCCCGTTCGCATGAAACCCAGCCGATTCCGCTATCTCAGCGAAGGCGAGAGCTCACGCGTCCGCCGCCGGATAGCTGGGATAGCGATAGAGCGACTCGGGCGCCGATCTCAGGTGGGGGCATCGTGGATAGGTCGCTTGCCTATCAACTGGCGCCGATCTAATTTTCGACGCATGCGTCCGCGTCGGTACGAAATCGAACTAGGGGACGTGCTCCTCGCGACCGTGGCAAGCGTCAACCGCGAGAGTGCTGTGGCAGAGCTCACGCTTCCAGGCGCGGCGACGCCACGCTCGGCGCTCGACTGCTCCGGATAGGAGAGCGTCCATGCGGCCGATGAGCCGAGCATTGTCCGCTCTGGTCAACAGCTCGGGTCGACCAACCAGTCTATCCCGGCCCGGAAGCGCGTGCCCGCACCAGGAGGCGCCGCCCAGTCCGCAAGTGTCCGGCATCTGCGACTCGCCAGTGCGCGAGCATGTTCCGCGTATCTCGTAGCCAGCGCACGAGTTCCCACTGCTCTGACTGTGCGCGGAGGGCAGCCGTTTCGCCGACGAGTTTGCAGAGGGGGCCGATCTCCAGTTCAGGGATGTCCTGGCGCGCCCAGTAGTCGCTGAGATGACGCCTGTTGCGCATGACCCAGCCAGCTAGCCGGTGCCTCTCAAGTTCGATCTCCGGAAGCAACGTCCTGACCTGGCCGCGCCAGACGCGGCTCATCAGTTCCCGCGTTTGCGTGTTCAGGTCGAGCACCGCGTGGTAACAAGGGTCGAGCTCCGACCATCGGTTGAGTCCACCCTCGGCCCAAAGCTCGAGCACCTGCCGCGGAGGGCGCCCGTCGGATGCGGGACCGGCGTACCTCCCGGCGCCTTCGACGTGCAGCTCATGCCGCGCGTAGTCGGTCAGCAGGGATTGCAAGAGCCGCGAGGTTCCGTCCCACTCGTCGGCCAGGATCTCAGCCAGTTGCAAATCGAAGGCCGAAACCTCGGTGATGCTTGCCGCGAACACGGGATCAAGCGGCCTATCGAGTTCGAGCATGACCAGGAATACCTCGGTGTCGAGCCGGTTGAGCCTGCCCCACCACCAGTGCCAGCTGATGAAGGCGTCTTCCTCGGGAAGAACGTCGCTTCCGGTCGCGTCAACAAGAGCGCATATCACAAGCCGTTCTGCGAGACGCCGTTCGCGCGACGCGGCTGCGTGCTGTCGGAGGAAAGCAGCCCACGCCTGAAGCAGCTCGCCGCCGACGCTCCGTAGGTCGAGGAAGAGGATGGAGCGCGACAGCTCAGGCTGGCCGAGAAGGCTTTCGATGTTCAGCGGATTTCGCGGATCGAGCGGAAGTGCCCACGTCTGGGTGAGCGCGTCGAGCGGATCGATCGACGCGAGGTCGCGCACACGAACGTCGAGGAAACGCCAGTCATCTGCGGCGAGCGCCTGTTTGACAGCACCGCGTAGGCCGTCCGCGACTCGGTCCGGAAGGAGTACAAGTGCGGTTTGGCCCGACTCAAGCGCTTCGGCGATTTCGTCCGCGAATCGGCGTGGGCCAGGGAGGTTCCAGCCCTCCCGGATCAACTAGACGCCGAACCTGATCTTGACGTCGCCAAGCACCGGAGCAATGTCGGCTCAGGAACCACGCGACCGTCCTCCAGGACGTCGAGCACTTGAAGAGCTCGGAGCATCTCGATCAGCTGCTCTGGATTTTCCGAGTCCTCAAGTAGGGCAAGCAGCTCGTCGCGTTGAACGGGCTCGCCGTACTCGACCAGCTGCTCCCATGCGAAGGCGACCGAGGAGAGCCGCCTTAGTCCCGTCTCCTCAAGGAATCGTGCCGCGCCGGCGGGAGATGCAAGGTCGTCGTCGACCGCCTGCAGAGCCTGGTCGAGCCGGCGATCCTCCAGATAGCGCCTAACGACCGTATCCACGAGTGTCGGCCAGCCGCCCGTTGTCGCCCGAAGGCGCGCGATCGGCTCGTCGTCGCCGAAGGGAAGATCGACATCTTCACCGTGCGACCATGCCCGCAGACCAGGCGAGCTCCAGCGCCGCAGGATGAACGGCGAAAGTTCCGTCATCCAGTTCTCTTCGGTGGTGACGAGCACCTCCGGCCAGAGGTCGAGCTGATCGACGCCCAGGATGAAGGCAACGCTGTCCGTGGTCTCACGCTTGCGGGCGACTATTTCGAGCGCGGCACGGACGAGATCTGCCGCGCGTGCCGCGTCGCTGCTTTGCAAATCGCAGACGAGGAGCCGTCGTCTTGTGCGCGCCGCCCTGTTCAGTACTCGACGCAAGCGCTGAACATCCGGCTCCACGTCGCGGACGTCGATCCTCGTGCTTGCTCGTGCAGCGGCGGCGTGGACTGCCTCTGCGGCGAGAGCGAGCCCCGTCGCGGGTGTACCGAGCACGATCTTGACCGACGCCTCTGGCTTTGTCAGCTCGGCCGTTTGCTGTTCCGTCAGCGGCGATCGCTTATAGGGATCGTCACCGATCGCGGCGCGGAAAGTTGCAGCCCCGAACTTCTGCGGTGGCTCCGCCTCGCTCGCGGTAATGAGCCGCTCCTCGATCTGCTCCTGCGTGCCGAGCATTCGCAGGACGTTCGGGCTGCGCATCGTGTAGCGGCCGTCCTCGGCATACAGAATCCCGAGACCTCGAAGTTCATCAAGCAGCGCACGGAACTCGTCCTCGCTCGTGTCGGCGAAGCCGGCAGGCCACCAGCCGTCGCACTCCTCGCGAATGATGGAGACCGGTAGCTGCGCCTCCAGGCCGCTCAGCGCCAGCGCGTACGCGATCACCTTGTAGCGAGGATCGAGGTTGATGGTTTGCTCGAAGCGGCTGCGCGTCTCATTTGCCAGATCAGGCGCTGCGTAGACGCTCTCCACGTCTTCCATGGTGATCACATAGGGAGGAGCATCCTTTGCTAGGGGCCGCCTGAGCATGTGCTTCACGAGTTCATCGCAGAACAGCTGGATGAGGCTCGGTTGGTAGTTGGTATTCGTCAGGACCCTGAGGACGATCTCATCGGACGCGAACCTGTAGCCGAGCGCGTGGAGCGGTGTCGCGACGAGATTGAACGCATATTGTGGGCTCAGCGGGCCTACCGCGATCGGCAGCCCGAGGTGCGCAAGCGGCTGGTTTGGGATCGACTGGAACCGCTGTACCTGGTGCAGCCCAGCGAGTACCGGCTTGAACTTCCTGCCGGTCCGATCCATAAGCTCTTTGAGCCAGCGGACAACGCGGAAGCCGTCGGCAGCGTCCGCATTGAGGAACTCGTCGGCCTCGTCGAGTAGCAAGAGTAAGCGGCGGTCGCCGGCTGCGAGCCACGCAGCAACCTCTTCGTAGAGCTTTTCAGGATCCCCATCGCGAGCTCGCGAGGTAACGATGCTCCGCTCGGACAGCTCTCGGGCCAGAACGTCGTGAATTTCGCTGGCGGGGCGCCACTCGCCAACGCCGTGATTCTTCAGGTCGACGTACAGGGCACGGTGATCCTCGGAGGCGTCTTCGAAGGCGCGCTCTGCTGCCCGCAGCAGCGCCGACTTTCCGAGCCGCCGGCCGCCGTAGATAAAGCTCGTGCCGTTCGGATCTATTACCGACTCGAGCTCGTGCTTCCTGCCATAGAACATCTCCGGCGGCACGCGACCTGCAACAAACGGCGTGTAGGGGTTGACCGCAGCGAAGGGGAGGGCGACCCGCATCGTCGTCTCAAGCCCTCCGCCTTTCGCACAGATGAAGAAGAACGAGTAGATGTCGATCACGCCGATCGGACGGCGCCGGAACCGTCGGGTTTGCTCGATTAGCCCGCGCCGCACCTGCTCGCTCATCGACCCCAAGTGCAAGACGATCACGGGCGCCTCGCCCGGTTCCTGCTCGACTCGGTCGAGAAGGGTCTCCTCGTTCATGCGCTCGAAGGCAAGCAAGAGTCGGTAGCGCCCCTCGGCCGCAGAGCCGAACGCGGGCACGAGAGCGCGCCCGATCGGACGTGCCCGGAGGTCGCCGCCACTGACGCGAGATCCCCTTCCGCGCGCGCCCCGACCTCTGGCGGCGTTTTCGAGGTCGATGTCCTCGGCATCGAAACCAAGAACCCAAAGGATGCTGCGGACCTTTTCGTACAGGTTTGTCCGATCGTTGGTTCCCAGTTCGACCCAAGCAGTGATCGCAGCAATAACGTCCGCGCGCCGCTCAGGTCCGACACCAGAAAAGTCGAGGGAGCCGATCGCTGAACCTTCCTTCACTGCCGCAATCAAGGCGTCGAGGCGCGGCCGCTTCGCCGCCAGTTCGCTGATGATCTGGGGGAAGAACGCCTCGAGATAGGTCGGAGTGGGCTCCGGCTCGGGAATGGGTAACCGACGTTGAGCAGCGAGCAGAAGCTCCTGGTATGCGGCGACGTCGCCCGCGTCGAGAAGTCGATCGACCCGCTGGACGATCGAGGCATCCGCGATACCGGCTTCCGCGAACTCTGCCCGGGCCTTTGTCACCTCTGATTCGCGATGGTCGGCCAGAGCGTCAAATACGTCCTGCGACTTGGCGGTCGCGGCGCCGACACGGAGTGTGCTTTCGATCTCGAGCGATGCGAGTTGGGAATAGTAGTGACCCCATTCCTCGTCGCTGACGTGCCCCAGCCGGCGAGCTTCGTCCAGCTT
>JGI10216J12902_101076579_pt1 | contig 10087 bp, 7 predicted proteins | sample KanNatreferecore_FD_12902 | JGI IMG/M metagenome (IMG submission 12902)
ACCCCTGCCAGCACCGCGGCAAAATCGTCGGGATCGCTTCGCTTGAGTGCCTCGAGGAACTCTTCCACGGGCGAACGGCCGTCCGCAGTTTCGTAGAACTCTACGGTGAACTCCATAGGACCGCAACATCAACTTTGATGTGCCCGGGCAAAGACTTTAGTCCGCTCCCGCACATCGTCATGTTCCTCACCCCTTCAGCCTTTCGGCGCCGCCCAATGGCCTTCGCGATAATCGCGTCGAAGCAGCTTGTTGGCTTCGTCGTCTCCGATGAATCGCTCGTTCGCCGGATCAAACTTCAGCGTGCGGCCCAGGCGCGTCGCGATGTTCGCAAAGTGCGCCAGCGCCGCGGAAAAATGGCCGGTCAGGGCGTCGGCGTTCGGCATTTTCCCGCTCCGGATGCAGTCGAGAAAATTGCGGTGATGCGCTTCGAGACTTACTCCCCCGCGCATTTCTTCGACGAGTTTGTTGCGCGGACCGTAAAGCTGCCAGCCGTTGTGCTTGCCGAAAATCATCATCCCCTGCGTGCCGTAGAACGCGTTGCCATTCTCGCGGTCTTCCTGCACGTAGGGCGACCAGATGCGGTGCTCGTAGATGAGCTGTTTCTTTTTGCCGCTGACGTCGTATTCGAAGGCGACATATTGCGTGTCCGGGAATTGCTGGTCGTCGTCAAAGAAATATTTTCCACCCAACGCCGTCATCGTGTTCGGATGCGTCTCCGCGCCGAGGCCCCAGCGCGCAATATCAATGTCGTGCACGCCGTCGTTGCCGGCGTCGCCGCAGCCAAAGTTGTTAAACCAGCGCCACGAGGAGTGCAGGAGGTTCGATTGGTAGGGTTGCATCGGCGCCGGTCCGACCCACAAATCGTAGTCGAGTTGCGGCGGCGGGTCGGCAGGCCGGGCATGGCCGATGTTCGAGCGGAGCTGGCTGTTCCACGCCTTGGCGACCAGCACATCGCCGATGGCGCCGTCGTGCAAACGTTCCATCGCGCGGCGGACGTGTTCGGTGCTGCGGCTCTGCGTGCCGACCTGCACGATGCGTTTGGCGCGGTGCGCGGCTTCCGCGAGCAGACGGCCTTCCCGGATATTGTGCGAGCATGGTTTCTCGACGTAGACATGCTTCCCCGCGCCGAGGGCGAGGAGCGAGGCGGGCACGTGCCAATGATCGGGCGTGGCGATAACCACGGCGTCCACCGCTTTGTCCTCGAACACACGCCGCATGTCCTTCACCGATTGGGGCGCTTTGCCTGTGCTTTTCTCGACCTCGCGCGCGGCGGAGTTGCGACGGTTCTCGTCCGGATCGCAGACGAAGGCTACTTCGACGTCCTTATATCCGGCGAAGGCGCGCAGATGATTCGAGCCCATGCCGCCGGGGCCGATGAGGCCGATGATGAATTTGTCGTTGGCCCCGGCCGCGTGCAGGGACGGCGCGATGGAGACGGCTCCTGCCAGAACGGCGGTGTGTTGGATGAATTGCCGGCGATTGGTCGATTTCATAGGGGGCTTCGTTCGCATCGTATTTCAAACGGTTGCGCGAGCAATCAAAAAGGGTGCCCAGACCAGAAAGGGTGACGACAGGAAGAACAATCGTGGCAGAGTAAACGACAAAATGGGGTGAGCGCGTTCCGAGTGCAGACGACATGTTTCGGATGTGAACGCTGCTTACGAACGCGATGAGACCGAGGAGAGACGCTCGAAGCGGCCATTGCCACCGCGCGGCCGGCCGGTACTCGTCCGATGCCTTTGCTTCGAGTGCCTGGCGTATCTCGACGAAGCCGGAAGATGGAGGGGCCGTTACGATGGCAGAGAGCTGCCGGAAGTCCTCGAATGGGCTCCGGCATGATCGCCCATTCCGCCCTAACCCTACGACACATCGACATTTCGTTTGAAACCTTTCGCGCGGCGCCACAGTATAAACGGCGACGCCCTCTCAGGCGGCGGGCCGGCGCAGAGGCAATCGACGATGGGCGAAACGGACATACGCCAGTTGCTCACGGACGGCCATCAGCGGGAAGCCTTTGAACGAATCGTGGAGCGGTTGCAGGAAAAAGTCCTTCATCTTGCGTTGAGCATGACACGCAATCTTAGAAAGGCTTGAACCGTGTGAAGGAAAACTTTCAGTGTAGCGTTCTGAGGAGAGGCCTGAGTGGGCCACCGCTTCAGGATCTACCCGGTCTGCGCCTCAACCACCTCTGGACGCATCGATACGCAATGACCATCGACGAGATCAAGAAATACCTATTCACGGACCTGCCAATGCCGAGTGGCTGCCAATACTATGGCGAGGGTGGTTATCCCCACCAGTTTCCAGGTGGTCTTGCTATTCGTCGGACTGTGATTGTCGATGTCTCTGGGCGTCTCCCTTCCAATGCCCCCAGATTCGGTGATACGGATTCCGATCCGGACACTGTGCACTTCTACGAGAAATTCACCGAAACCTTGATCGATGACTTCTACAGAGTTATTGAGGTCGTGTGCACCGAACGCGGCGAGAAAACACCATTAGGAGGTCCCGATGAGAAGGATACGTTTGTTTACTTTAGCAGCGAGTTTGCCATCACGATACGTGGGAGCTTTGACGAGTATCACTGCGGTCGTCCGATTTGGAACATTGACTACGTCGCGGTTATTACCCCAAAGAACAGCTAACTAACGGTTCACGCAATCCGCGAAGGAACTACGCGCGTGACTCGCCTGCCCCACGATTCTCGCCGATAAGTTTCCTCAGAAGCCCTGTTTGCTCGCTCAATCTGTCGAAGATGATCTTGTCCTTGAACACCATGATGCCGCCGATGAGATCCTCCGATGAGTCAAAACATTCGAACTTGGCAAAACACTCAAGCCTTTGATTCTCCAATACCCGCTGCACTCTTTGAAGGAATCGCTTGTTGTAGAATTCCTCATTGTACAAGCACACGAACAGTGACCTCCTTCCGAAATGCCAATCGGCAAACTCAAAATCTTTCAAGTCGCGAGAGGTAAATTCTCGGAATTCTTCAGCGAAAGACGAGAGCAAGGCTTTCCACTCCTTCTCTGTTTCTGGATTGTCTTCGATTTTGTACCTGAATCCTTCAGGGACGCCACCGAACTCGTCGGCTATTTCGTATTTCATTGTCCAATTCGGCTATAAAATTGATTTAGTTTCCCCTGAAGGGGTTGATGGCATTCCCGACTCCGCAGCCAGAATCCCGCACCATTCCTAGCCCCTGGTCAGCCGCTCTTGCTGTCGCCAACGCTCCAGCAGCAACGGGGCCGTGACCACCCACTATCCGAAAAGCCGCGACAGATTCCGACCCGCTTGCTCGATCCATCGATCGTCGGGGAGCGCGTAAGGCCGGAATGTCTCCAGGTGACCCTGCTGCTCGTTGTAGAAAATCGCGCGATGGAGGCCCAGATTGCCTGCCTTGGGCGAATCGATGAGACTCGCGGAGTCGTTGGCGCTCATCTGGAAAAGCACGCGTAGCTCGAATTCGCTCACGGCCTTCCGGCTCAGGAATCGATTGACGTTGTTGACCGTGTCGCAGGTGCAGATCACGTGAATGCCGAGGCTCGTCCCCTCACAGATGAGTTTGTTAAAATGCGCGCCGGGACTGGCCGTCGCGGTGGCGTCGAGAGATATACCGAAATCGTCCTCGTGGCGAAGCTTCTTGAACCGCTGGAGGCCGTGAATGAACAGATAGGTCGCCGGAGCAGCTGCCCCCGGTTGGGGATCGCTCCGCTTTTCCATGTCTTGAGCAAGGCCAACCATGATCTCGTCGATGTCCGCGTTTCGGACGAAGGCAATCTCGTGAGGAATGACCTTGACGACTTTTTCGAGGAAATCACCCGAACCCGGCGGGCTGCAATCGAGCAGAACGAAATGCGCCGTTCCGCCCGGGTGCTGGGCAGCGAGGGAAATGAGCGAAACCGCCAGGATCGCAAGGGCGGCTTCGTCGCGCTGCCCGACCATCAGCAGGTTGTTTCCACTCTGTCGGTGGAACACGGCCTCCGTCGGCCCCTTGATCGAATTCGGCGCACCCAGCCAGATCCGCGCGGCGGTCACCGGCTTGATCGAATCGGCTTCCAGCACTTCCCGAAGCAAGGCATTTTCCGCCACATCAGCCGGTGTGTTCCCTTCAAAGACGATGGGGGCGGAATAGCCCGCCGGAGATCGGTCAGCCAATTCACGGACCTTGTCGAGATACGACTCGCGGATTGCGTCGGGGAGCCAGACGACCTGGAAGGGGCTGTTGCCTTCGGGAGCGCCGGCCGCGTCGTTGTAGATGGCTTCGCCCGGGCGTGAGAGGAGGCGCGGCGCGGCATTGTTTTCATCCATGATCAGGTAGGCGTCCGCTTCATTGCACTGGAGCGCGATGCGTACGACCATCTGGCCGAGCGTCGCGCGGGCCAGCGTGTAGGCGCCGCCGAGCGTCTGCGATCCGAGCAGAACGTGAACACCGAAAGCCCGGCCCTGCCTGACGATGCGATCCAACAGCACCGCGGCGTTCTGCGAGACCCGGTCGTCCTCGACGAAGAATTCCTGGAACTCGTCGATGATCAGCAGCGTTCTGGGAACCGGCGCGGTTCCGCCGGCTCCTCTGTATCCGGCGATATCCTGGACACCGAGTTTTCGGAACAGGTCGCCGCGTCGCTTCAGCTCCTCGTCCACCCGCTGGAGCACGCTCAAGCCGAATTCGCGGTCGCTCTCGATCGCCACCACCCGCGCCTGAGGCAGGCGGCTCGTGGCGTAGCGTTTGAACTCAACACCTTTTTTGAAATCCACCAGATAAAACTCGACCTGTTCGGGCCTGCACCACAAGGAAAGATTCGTGATGATCACATGGAACAGCGTGGATTTCCCCGAACCCGTTTTTCCGGCAATGAGCGCGTGCTGGCGCGTGCCTTTGCCGAGGGCGAGGTATTGCAGCTTGGTGGCGCCGGTCCGGCCGATCGGGACACGGAGTTCGAGCGTCGTGTCGTGACTCCAAAGTTCGGATTCCGCCGGGGCGACATCGACGAAAGGCATTTCTACCCGGTTGGAATCGATGCTGCACCGGCCGACCTGATGGAGGAACTCGGTCACCAGATCCGGGTCAGGCGGGGAATCAAGCCTCAAGGTTGTCCCATCGATGGATTTGCCGGAAAACACAAACTGGTCTCCTTTTCGGAGGAGGCACACACTGTTTGCCCTGAGTTCGTCGGGCACGAAATCCTGCGGCGGAGACCTCCGCTGGTCCCAGTGAATGAAGGTGTACACGCCGCATTTGGCTCCGCTGGCAGCGATGCTGACGAGGCGTTTGATGGCGAGATCGCTGAAATTCACCGGGAAATCGGCCACGACGAGAAAATGGTATTTCTCCGCAATGCGCCCGGCCTGTTCATTGTATTCGGTGATGGTGGCATACTCGTTCCGGAGATACATCTGCGTGACCTTCTCGATGTGCTCGCTCAGGTTGGCGAGTTGTTGCTCGATCTGTCCGGTTTGGGTCCAGATGCGGCTGTTGATGAGGCGTTCCTCGTAATCGGCAAGGTGCATGAGGCCCGCAAAGTCCTGCCCCAGTTCGACGGGGTCAATGATGGTGAAACTCACTCGTCCCGGTGGCGCGGTCGAAAGGAGGCGGAGAATAAGGTTGTTGAACGCCGCAATCGCCTCGCTACGGCCCGCATTCCTGGTTTCAAAAAGAATGGAGCCTTGTTGCGGAAAAGTCAGCAGCAACGGCACGTCGAAACACGTTGGACCTGGAAGGGCCAGACGCCGGTCCCGCGGAATGGTCCCGCACAGCTTCTCGACGTCCACCTCCATCCGCGCGAATTTTGCGGCGTGCGCAAACTCCCGAGGAGCCACCCACTGCTTCCAGATCGCCGGGCGCCACTCGGGAAAAAGCTCGTCCGCCGCGAGGCGCGCGGCGTCGATTTCTTCATAGAGCGGCGGTATCACGCTTTTCCACTCCGCCGCCAGAGTCTGCCACTGAATCTCATAGTCCGCGCCGGACCTCTTTTCCTTCCCGGCAAGCTCTTCCTCCGATTCGACTTTCCGCATTTCCGCCGTTTTTTTCAAGCGGGTGACGCCTTCGGAGTGATCCCGCTCAAGACGATCAAGCCTCTGCCGCTGGGCCGTTTCGCTGGTGGCGGAGACTCGCGCGGTCTGCTGCTGGATCCTCGCCGCCAATGTCTCCCGCGCCTCGGCGGCCTTCTCCATCGCCTCCCCCCATTGCTCGTTAAGCGTCTGTGTTCGGGCTTCGGCCTCGGACGTGATTCGCGCCAGTTCCCGCTGGTGCCGCGCCGCGGACTTCTCCCCGCAGGCGTCGGACAGTCGGCGGGCGTTTTTGAGTGCGGCGGCAATGGCGGCGGCGGCAGGGCCGGCGAGACGTCCGCCCACGAAGTAAAGAACACCGACGGCGCCCAGGAACGCGGCCATCGATACAGCCGCATCCCGATAGGAGAGAGACTGGATTCCAAAGCGATTGAGGACCGGAACGAGTGAAATGTGGATCAACAGAATCAGCGGGACCAACAACCAGGGCGGAAGGAATCTGAACAGGAGTGGCGATAGAAACGTTCGGAATCGGCGGAGGTCGTCGTTGCTTTTGGCAAGCAGCGCCCGCAGGTCCTCCAGGAGGTGATTCTCATCCCGGGACAAGTCCAGCCCGCCCGCCATTTCAGGCGAGGCGGAAAGCAGACCCAGGAATTTTCGATATCCACGAAAACAGCCCCGCGCCCTCCTTCCCAGGACGACCAGCGATTCCCGCTCTCGATTGAGAGCGTCCGAAAAATTCTCGAATCCGTCTTCATTCCTCTTCAGCTCCGCGTCCCGATTGCGGCCGGTCTGGAGGAGGTCCCTCTGAATTTCGTATTTTCGCCGGCTTTCCTGGTCGTCGATTCTCTTGAGTCTGCTTTTTTTGGCGGCCCTGGTGGCTTTGACAATTCTGGAACGTCGCCTTTCATGGACGGACGCGATTCTTTGCCGTTCCGTTTGAAGCGTCGATTCGGCGGCGGCGATTTCCGCGGACACACGCGCGTTCTCGTCCCGGGCACCTATCCCGAAGCCACGCCGAAGCTTCGAGACCTCGGCAGACCAGTCCTGGTCGAGCTTCTCCTCTCTGGCGGCGAAGTCGCGAACAGTGCTTTTCAGGCGGCCCAGGAGTTCGAGTGTCCTGGTGACGCCGGCGTGATTACTCACAGTCGTTCCTGATCCTGGTAATGATTTTGTCGAGTTCGTGAATGCTGGTGACCGCCCTGTTGACGCCGGCCATCAGTTCGTCCATGTACTTCTGCTCGAACTCACGGCTTTTGGAATCCTGCCAGTGCTCCTTGGTCTGCTCCCACTTGCCCGACAGTTCCTTGGTGAGGGCCGCCAGCCTGGCTCTGCTTGCGGGAAGACTCATGGCTTTCCTTTCGGCTCGGAGGATTCGAAAGGACCGGGCACGGTGTTCGGTTCACCGGGCGAGACCGGGACGGCGGAAGTGTCGGGTGGCGCCAGGTCAGCATAGGCATCGAGTGTTCTCGTTGCCTGAGTCAGATAGGCGACGGCCTTGCCCATGTGGCCGGCGAGAACGTCGCGCAATCTATCAACATCCTTCGCCAGAGGCCTGACCCGGCCTTCGTATTGCCGGTTCCATTGTTTGACGAGGTTCAATCTGGCCTCGGCTTCATTGAGCGCGCGCTTTGCCCTGGCGACGGCCATCTCCTGCACCTGCGTCGCTTCTCTCAGGCCGGCGAGCCGGGCGCTGAATAATTCCTGCTGCTTTTCCTCCAGCTCCCGGGCCCGACGCCGTATCTCGCGCTCCCAATGGATCCGCCGGTCGTTTTGCAGCCAGAGCCGGGTGCGGAGGAAGTCATCGTGGACTTCATCGAGGGCTCCGGTGGCTTTCTCCAGGTAAAGGATCAGGCTTGTCCTGAAGGACTCCAGGGCTTCGATCGAGCTGACTTTGGCGCGTTCCGGCACAGTACTTCAGCGCTGGTTCAGATACTCCTCGATGCGCTGAGCTTTTCTCAGCAGGTAGGGTGTGTGTTGATTTGAAATCTCGACGAATCGCCTGAGCGTCTTCATGGTTTGTGTGAATTCCTCCGCAAACTTGGCGTGTTCCTGGTCCTGCCAGGAATCGCCCAATGAAACGAATCTTGCCTGAAGCAGCGAGATCTTGTCCTGAAGATCCACGTTGAATCGCTTGAGTTCCTCGGCGAACCGCCGCACTTCTCCGGGATCCATGATTGCCTGCGACATAATGCATCCTTCCGTCTTCTGTAGCGCGCCAGAATACCGAGGTCTCGATGCGACCTGTTCGAGACCCGTTCAGCTTCTGCTTCTGGAGGAATCTACCAAAGTAAACCGGCCTATCAAACTCCAATCGCAATGACCCGAGGACCGGTTGAGCGCCCGTCTTGATCTTTGTCGCGGATGAACCCAGCGCGGCCGAACCGCAACCCAAGGCGCGCGGCCTTGTAGGCCGCAGCAACTCAGTATTGGCCAACACGGCCCGATTCGCCGGACTCTGGCTCCGATTCGGGCATTGCTGCGACCTGCAAGGTCGCGCGCCAGCCGAACGAAATCTGCGCAGCCTGCGAAAGCTTTTACGGATGAGTGAAGGCTGGATGCGATGTTTCCGAACTCTGAACCGGATTCACTGTTCAGTGAGTGTGAGCCTGAGCTTCCTACTGGCTGGTTCCGGCTTGGTGACGCGGATGGCACGCGAACCGGGTCGCTGCCTTCGGCCTCACGGCTTCTTGACCTCCATCCGGTAAAACACAGGAGGAAAGCCAGCTCCGACGACGTTCGTGAAGCTCTGGATCGTCCACGGCAAATCGATGGCGCCCGCGAGTGGCGCGAAGGCCTGCGCAAGATTGGTGCTTGACCAGACCGTGTAAACCCGGCCGCTCACGCTATCCCAGTTGAGCACGCAGCTCGTGCCGTTCGCCCCACGATTCAGCGTCAGTCGGAACTGGCTGTTCGGATCGTTGGGATCCAATCCGGCAACGTAAGATTGCCACAAGGGCACGCCGTTGGCTCCGACACCGGACTCCGCGTTTTCAAAGTCATTGGTGACTCCGTGCGAGGCCAGCCACCAGTACGGCGTGGCATGGTTTGTCGTCATGACTTCGCCGAACACAGCATGGATGGCCTTGCTTGTGGTGAGCACGAGGGTCGCAGGGTTGTCCGCCCCGGAATAATCGCCGGTCCATTGAACGAACCTGAAGAAAGTGGACGGCACCGCCGTCACCACCACGGATGAACCGGCGGCAAATGTGCCTCCGGCAGGGTTCACGGATCCCCAAGCCGGATCATTGACCGTGACAGTCAGCACCGCGTCCTGCGTCACGGGAATATTTACGGCAAATCCGCCGAGATCGGTTTCTGTCATGGCGTTGCCCAACGTGTCGGAGACCTCACGCTCTCGCAGCTTGATGAAATAGTATCCGTTATCCGCGGCATCCCACGCGGCGCCCGGCACGGACGCGGTATAAGTTGCCGTGCGCGGTGTGCCGTCGGACGCGGTATCGACTCCCACGAACGCCACGATATTGGAGTAGCCATTGGGACCCGTGACGACGAGGTCCGAAGCGCCCAGGCTGGCCACGCGCACCGCCGATGCGTCGGTAAAGGTCACAGTGAACGAATGGCCGGATGAACCGCCGCTGGTGAGGCCGCTCGCACTGAGACTGGCGATGGGCGGAGCGAAGTCGAGAACGCCGCCGCCAACCAATTCAACGTCATCCATATTCCAGCCAATGTCGTTTTGGGAAGGGCCGGATGAAATACCCCAGCGCAGTTGCACGGAGGCGCTTCCCGCCGCCCATCCGGGCAGGAGATACTGTACCGCCTGCCACGAATCGTCGGACACGGCTTGCGTCGTGGACCAGAGATCCGTCCAGGCGGTTCCGTTGGTGGAGACTTGAATCAGCGCGTTGTCGCCGTTCCTCAGCCGGAGCCATCGCCAGAAACGCAGCGTCACGGATGATACGCCGACGCAGTTGATCGGGGGCGTGGTCGCGTACTTCGCGGAGAGACCGTTCTGGTAATTGCCGCTGAGATTGTAGGCGATGATGTTCGTTCCGGTAAAACCGGCCGAGGGCCCCGCTCCGGAGTAGGCCGGCGGGCCATATTGCCACAACGG
>JGI10216J12902_100644135_pt1 | contig 10083 bp, 12 predicted proteins | sample KanNatreferecore_FD_12902 | JGI IMG/M metagenome (IMG submission 12902)
CTGCTCGTCGCTGTAGTTGTGGTCCTGATCGCAGGTGAGCACGTCGTTGACGTTCGCCGGATCGTAGCGGCGCGGATTCACGCCGTTCGGGTTCGCGGTGAGCAGCGAGGTGGTCAACCCGTCCACCGATGGGGTGCCCGTCGCCGCCGTGAAGGGCTGCCCTGAGCTATTCGCGGCGTTCGGATAGGTGCCGAAGTAGTGATCGAAGGAGACGTTCTCCTGGAAGATCACCACCAGGTGCTTGATCGGCGTCGTCGTCGCCGGACCCGAGTCGGCCGACGCGGCCGTGCCTGGGCCGACAGCCAGCGCGAACGCTGTTGCCGCGACCGCCCCGATAGCGATCAGCGTCTTCGTTCTTCTGCGAGACATCTGAACCTCTCTGCCGTCGATGTGGGTCACCAGCACACTCCGCGCGGAGTACGAGCAAGCGTGCATAAGGTAGCTAACAGGTGTCGCGCACAGAAACGGCCATCGGCGACCAGGAGCAATCGGGCCTCAAGTTGGCCGAACAGACCCAACCCGACTCAGCGCCGAGCGTCCCTACAACCTCATCGGCTAAAACAACGCGAGCTCCGGTTCATCGCAGCGCGATGAGGGCACCGAGCGCGAATCCGGCCGCCGCGACCCACAGCAGCGTCGGCAACACGCGCCACCACATCGCTCCTCCTCAGGCCGTGTAGATGTCGCCGCCGCGAACGACGACTGCAATCGGCGGCAGCGGGCGTGGGGCGGGGCCCGCCAGGACCGCCCCGGTCTGCGCATCGAAGCGGCTGCCGTGGCAGGGGCAGCCGATCACGCCGTTGCGCACCGAGCTCACCGTGCAGCCTTGGTGGGTGCACACCGCCGAGAACGCGTGGACCGTGCCGTTGCCGCCGCGCGTGAGCACGATCGGGGCGCTGGTAAGGATCAGCCCGCCACCAACCGGTACCTGCGCGAGCCCGGCGAGGCGGCGACCTTCCGTCGGTGCGGCTCCGTAGCCGTTCGCGGCGGTTGTCAGACCCTTGCCGCGGGCCGCAGAGCTGCTACGTGCGACCACGTATCCCGCGACACCGGCCCCCAGCGCCACGCCCAGGCCCAGCAGCCCGGAGCGGCGGCTGAATGTGAATACCTCCGACATGACTACCCCCGCTCACGTCAACGGAAGCCCGGACCGCGTGAAGAACCACAGCGCCGCGGTCAGCCACGCCAACACCAGCATCGCCATCACCGTGCCGCCAAGCACCGGTACCACCCAGTTCGGCGAGTTCCGCAGGCGCAACCCGAGCATCTTGGCGGCGTATGCGCCGTAGAACAGACATCCAGCCACGCTGTGCACGACAACCCGCGCATTCGTAGTTCCGAAACCCAACGCCCACAGGCAGTGAAACGCCACCGGGAGGGTGAGCACGAACGCGACACTGCCGCTCCAGCGATGCAGCACAGCCACCCACTGCGGAGCCACGCCAGCAGCCGGCAGTCGGCCCCACATCCACAAGGCGCTGACGAGTTGCACGGCAAGCAGCGCGACTGCAGCGGTGCTCAGCCACACCTTCATCTGCAGCATGCCTGAGAACCCGAGCGTGAACAGGGGACGCCCGCTGGGCGAATGCTCCTTGGCGTAGATGCCGAGCGAAACCGCCACCGCCGCGCCGACGAGCAGCATCGCTACAAGAGCTCCCCGCTGTGCCCTTGCAGCCGACGCGTCCCTCCGCACGGCCGACATCACGCATCAGTTTCCTGCCCCCGACCCTGGCCCGCAATCGCAGCAGTGTCAAAGGGCTCCATGACCGCAGACACGAGCCCGACGCGGTGGCGCCATATGCGTCGGATGTCCCGCGCCTGCACCGACAGCGGAATCTGCCGTCACAAGCGGTGGGAGGATGTGGCCGTGAGCGAGCCGGAGGTGCCCACCGCGCAGACCGCAGCCCGCTACCCAACTGGAGGACATCCGGGCCGCGAGGACAGTGCGGCGGCGGGGAAGGCGGCGCGGCAACACGCGCCGCTTTCGGCGCATCGCGACCTGCCCACGAATGCGTCTCGAGATCCGGTGGGCCTCATCCTCGGCCAGGACGAGTCGCGGGTGCCCGAACTGGTGCCGGTACGGCACGGCCGGATGCTCGTCTCCCCGTTCACCTTCTTCCGCGGCGCTGCGCTGCCGATGGCTTTCGACCTCGCCGGCACCGTCTCCTCCGGATTGCGGGTGCAGCTCTGCGGCGACGCGCACCTGGCGAACTTCGGCGCGTTCGGCTCACCCGAACGCCGGCTGGTCTTTGACGTCAACGACTTCGACGAAACGCTGCCCGGGCCGTTCGAGTGGGACGTCAAGCGGCTCGTCGCCAGCATGGCGATCGCCGGCCGCGACAACGGGTTCTCAGCCAAACCCCGGCGTACGGTGGCGCTGGCCACCACCTCGGCATATCGCATGGCGATGCGCGAGTTCGCCGCCATGCCGATGTTGGATGTGTGGTACTCGCGCTTCGACGTCGAGGACGCGATCAACCAGTTCAAGTCCAGGCTGCCGAAGAAGGCGCGGCGCAACACCGAGGCGGAAGCGGCGAAGGCCCGCACCCGGGACAGCACCCAGGCGGTCGCCAAGCTGACCACGATTGTCGACGGGCAGCGCCGCATCGTCAGTGATCCGCCGCTCATCGTGCCGATCGAGGAGCTCGCCAGCCACCTGGACATCGACGGCGTCTACACCTTCATCCGCGGCCTGATCGATAAGTACGCGAGCACTCTGCCCCGCGACCGTCGTACCCTGGTCGAGCGATTCAGGTTGACCCGGGTCGCCCGCAAGGTCGTCGGCGTGGGCAGTGTCGGCACCGAATCGTGGATCCTTCTGATGGAACCCGACGACGGCCTGGATCCGCTGCTCCTTCAAGCCAAACAGGCCAACCGCTCGGTGCTCGCCCACTACCTCGGCGAGAGCGAGTACGCCAATCAGGGTGAGCGAGTCGTCGTCGGTCAGCGCCTGATGCAGGCCGCCACCGACATCTTTCTCGGCTGGACCCGCTCCGCTCTACCCGGCCAGCCCGCCGACGACTATTACGTGCGGCAGCTGCGCGACTGGAAATACGCCGTCCCGATCGAGCGCCTGGACGCCGCGTCGATGGCCACATACGGCCGAATGTGCGGCTGGACCCTGGCTCGTGCCCACGCCCGCACCGGCGATCGGATCGCGATCGCCGCCTATCTCGGTAGCTCAGACAAGTTCGATCAAGCCCTCGCCGACTTCGCCGAAACGTACGCCGACCAGACCGAGAAAGACCACGCCGCTCTCGCCGCCGCCGTCGCGTCCGGCCGCGCCAGCGCACTCGCCGGAGTCTGAGCCGTACCCCCGTATGCCTGCGTGGGGTTGCCGATCTGGCACGGCCGACGGGCTCCCCTACCAGGGAACCGCGCCGGCGGCGTCGAAATAGCGCCCGGTGGGATCATCAGGGCCCATTTGCGCGACCCGTGCGATCACCTCGGCTCCCTGCTCGACCGTCTGCCGGCCGGTGTTCCAGTTCAGGTCGGTCTTGGTGAAACCCGGCTCCACCGCGTTGATCCTCATGTTCGGAAACGCCTTCGCGTACTGCACGGTGATCATGTTCACCGCGGCCTTCGACGCCGGATAAGCGACGCCCTGGTACGCGTATGCCGGCGTTCCGTGAGTGCTGACCCGGGTGATCGAGGCTAATCCGCTGCTGACATTAACCACGACCGGGTCGGTGGAACGCTGCAGCACCGGGAGAAACGCACGCAGGACGCGCACGACGCCGAAGACATTGGTTTCGAATGTCTGCCGCATCAAGTCGGCCGTTACGTCCGCGGCACCGATCACGGCGCCGTCGTCACCCATCTCCTCCTGGATTCCCGCGTTGTTAACCAGCACGTCCAGGCCCCCACCAGCCTCGATGGACTTCACTGCAGCGGCTACGGACGCGTCGTCGGTGACGTCCAGTTGAACGGTCCGTGCCCCTAGCTGCTCGGCGGCCCGAAGCCCACGTTCGACATCCCGGCTTCCGAGGTAGACGGTGTTGCCCGCGGCAATGAGTATGCGGGCGGTCGCGAAGCCGAGGCCCTTGTTTGCTCCGGTGATCAGCGTTGCGGTCATGCCTCGAAGCTAGAATTTAGAGCGTGCTCGAAGTCAAGCCACAGATCTCCGACTCTCAGCTGGGCATGAGCATTGCCGAGGCTGCCCGCCGCACCGGCGTCAGCGTGCACACGCTCCGCTACTACGAACGCGCCGGCCTGGTCGTCACCACTGTCGATCGCACTGCCAGCGGTCGCCGGCGCTACCACCAGCTCGACCTGGACTGGATCATCGTGTGCACCAGGCTGCGAGCCACCGGCATGCCCATCAAGACCATCCGCCGCTACGCGCATCTCGTATCCGCCGGGCGAGGAAACGAGGAGCAACGACTTGCCCTTTTGGAGGGCCACCGTGCCGAGGTGACCGCCAAGCTCGCTGAGATACAGGACAACCTCAAGCTCATCGATCACAAGATCGACGTCTACCGAGGAAGGCTCGCCGCGGGCGAGGCTGACCAGCTATGGGCGCCGCGCCGGCCGGCGCCGCAGTCTGGGGTACCGAACCGTCACGGGTAAGTTCGCTGGCTCCGGCTATATCCGCCGAGCCTCAGCCAGCGATGCACGGTCATCAGGCTGGCACGGGTGTTCCACTCGACGAACACAGCCTGGTCGATCTGCAGGCAGAACGCGACGGCCTTCTCCGGAGGCCAAGCGCGCCACCACGCCTCGGCGGCTTCGCGGCGAAGGTCGTCGCCTGCCTCGCAGGCTGATCCGTACAGCTTGAGTTCTCCTTCGCCGCCGTCCGGGTCGGTGACGGCACTGTGCAGTACGCAGCGGGTGTCGCGGCGCAGGTCGTGCACCTTCGCTGACCACGCCATCGCACCGATGAGCAACTGATCCGCGACAAAGTAGGGCTCGATCGGACTGATGCGCGGCGATGAATCCCGGCGCAGCGTGCCGAGCATGGCGACGCGTTGGGCGCCCAGCCGCGCCGCGCCCAGCCGGGCAAGCTCAGGTGCACCCAGCTCCAAGTCCCGCCACGTTCCAGACCCGCTGCCGGACATGGTGGTGACAGTACAAGCAACCAGGTACCGCAAGCCGATCGGCTTGCGGTCCCTCACAGATGGGCGCCCTCCCCCTCAGGCGTCGACGACTTCAGCGATCTCGACGCTCACTCCGGTGGCGAGTCCGGGACAGCCCTTTGCCAGCGTGACGGCGGAGTCCATGCTGTCCGCGCTGACCACCATGTATCCGGTCAGCGTCTCGCCGCCGGATGCGCCGCCGGCCGCGTCGAGCCGCGTCACGTTTCCGACGCGGTTGCCGCGGTCTGCGATCGCCGGGCCCAACGTTCCGAACCAGGCACCCCAGGCCTGCTCCGCGCCCTCCGGCATCGCGCGTTCGGGCGCGCCCCGGAATGCCAGTACGTAGTTCGCCATCGCGATCTCCTTCCCTAGCAGGCCGGTGCCAGTTCCCGGCCGTCATCTACTCCGACGAGCGGCCCGCGGGGAAATCGACACCCGAACACACGGTGATGCGGTCGCCGACGTGCATTTCGCCGTTCCCGAGGATGTCGGCACGCAGGCCGCCTCGGTGAACAAGGGCGCGCAGGAGCGGGCGGGACGCGTATCCGTCCATCACCCGGCACGGCTCGCACAGCCGCATGCCGCGGCAGCGCACGTCGCCGATCATGAAGTCGCGACCGACCAGACCGTTGAGCTCCACGCCGCGCGTGACGAGGTTGCGCCGATGCTCGTCCGCCCGCAGCGGCGGGTCGAACGACTCGCACACCTCGGCTTCGATCAGGGTGAGCGCGCTGCCGGGCAGGCCGGACGGAAACGTGCCGGCGCCCACCGCGTGCCGGTCTCCGGCAAGGCCCTGGCCGGCGATAGCCCGCGCCTCGCGGAGTGATCGCGCCGGTTCTCCGGCCGATGCGGCGATCCAGATCCCGTCCACGGCACCCGGAGCGGGCGGCATGGTGGCCTGTGCCGGTAGCGCCAGCGCGATGTCGGTCGCGGCGAGGACGAAGCCGTCCTCGATCGACTGGTTGCTGATCTGGCCGTCGCCGCCCGGATCCCACGTCACGCCGGACGGGACCCCATACATCACGACGTAGCGAGCCGGCCCAGCCGCCGAGCCGACGCGCGCCAACCACGGCCCGGGCCACGAGAACGTCGTGGGTTCTGCCACGCGGACGATGCCCAGCCCGCGCCCGCCGAGCCACCGCGATACCAGCCAGCCGGTCGCCGGATCGCCGTCGCTCGGCAGCTGCGGGAGTTGCTCGATCGGCATCTCGAGAATCGTCGCCACGCAGGCGAGAAACGAGCGCACCCGCAGTGGCTGCCGCGACGTCGGCAGGGGCATATCTCTCACGGACGATCACCTCTTGGCCGACGGGTCAACCGGCACGATGTTGCCGCGCCCGCAGTGGGCGCGCCAAGGGCCAATGTCACCGGCCCGGCCTGAACCTCTCCTCCCGTCCCCGACGACGCACTTGTGGCAGGTCAGCTCTGTCCGCGGACGTGGAGGTTTCAGCATCGACGTGATACCGCAACATCCGTCGACCGCCGACGCGGCGCGGGCGGACACTCGACCGCACACCCTCGGCCTGAGCGCAGACCGATCCAGTGCTGGCCTGCGACGATGATGACCAACTATCGGACTTGCGCGGCATCGATTTCCGCCTGATCAGCGAGCGCGAGGCTGCCCGCCAGCGTTGCCAGGAAGCCGATGATCGCTACCGGCACCAGGTGCTGCCGGACCGCGTCGCCGAGGAAGACCAGCCCCACAACTGCCGGGAAGATCGTCTCGGCAACCATGGTGATTGCTGCGACGGTCGTCACTCGTCCACGATGCAAGGCGAATCCAAAGGCAACCACTGCAAGAGCACCCTGTGCGAGCAGCGCCCAGAGGACCGGGTCGGCGGCGGTCCGCCACCACGGATGCCGCACCGCAAGGGCACGCGCGGCGATGCCGACGAGGCCGAATCCCAGTCCGGCTGTCGTGGCCAGGACTAGCGACGCGCGCGCATGGTTCGCATCCCGCAATCCGATCAACAGCAGCAGCGCCACGAGCGCGACAGTGCCCAGGAGCACCCAGCCCGCCGCCACGCCGGTGCGGTGCGCTGGCCCCGGTTCGGCACTCACGGCCAGCAGCACAAGACCGACACCGATGACGGCCAGCGCCGTGATCTCCGCGCGGCGCAAGCGCAGGTCGAGAACCAAGACGGCAAGCACCGCGGTCACCGCGACGGAGGACGCTACCGCCGATTCGACCAGAAACAGCGGCAACGTGCGCAGCGCCGCGACAGACGCCACGAAGCCGAGTACGTCCAGGATCAGTCCGAGCGCGTACGGACGCCCCGCCGCTAACCGGCTTCGCAGCATCGCACCACTGGGAACCGCGGCCATGTGTTGCACGCCGATTGCCTGAAGAACGGACGCAGCGCCGTACGCAATGGCCGCAGCTGCGGCACCGATCAGACCGGCGAGCACGCCCCCGCACCCAGACCGGATTACGGGTCGGTGCGGGTGATGCGCCAGGCGCCGGCCAGCAGCGTCAGCCCGGTATAGGCACTGAGTACAGCTAGGCCCGTCCAGGGTGAAAACGAATGCACGCTGGGGTGTGAGGAGATTGCCTGCTGCCCGATCTGGGACGGCAGCCAGCGGCCGACGAGATCTATCAGGTGTTGCGGCAGGATCTGCACGATGACCGGTGCCACGACGAGCAAGGACGCCAGCCAGATGATCGCCGTCGAGGATGAGCGCAGGGCGGCGCCCAGTGCCACACCCCAGGTGCAGATCAGCATCAGGTAGACGACGCCGCCGCCGAGCGCGGCGGGCAGGCTTGCATTGCCCCAGCCCACCGACAGTCCAGCGGTTCCCAACAACGCTTGCCCGACCGCGAACGCGGCGAGGCAGGCACCGGCTGCGGCTACGCCCGCGATGGCGGCATGCGTGGTGAGTTTCGCAGCCAGCACTCGCAGCCGGGAGGGCTGCGCCAGGAACGTCACCTTGATCATCCCGGTCCCGTATTCGCGCGTGACGCACAGCACACCGAACGCCGCGATCGCGAGCACCGCAGCGTTGACACCCTGCAGCGAGGTGGCGACCGAGTCGAACGCCTGTCGATCGAGAAGGCTCATGTTGGGTCCGTTAGATGCCATCGCCACCGAGACCAGAGCGCTGACCACGATGGCCAACGCGATCGCGAGTAGGACAGTGCGCGCCGTCTTGTGTAGTGGGCGCAGCTTCTGCCACTCCATCGCCAGCGAATTGATCACGCGGCCTGCCCCGCGACGTAGTCGCAGATGTCGGCCGTCAGCCGCATGAAGGCTTCTTCCAACGAGGCGCGTTGGGGAGACAGCTCGTACAGCAGCACGCCGAGCTTGAGTGCGACTACGCCGACGTGTTCGATGCTGACGCCCACGACCTCGAGGACGTCGCCGTCGCGCCACAGCGAAGCCCCCTGGTCCGCGAGAGCGGCAGCGAGCACGTTCAGCTGAGGGCTGCGGACCCGGACCGAACTCTCAGCGCGCTCGGTGAAGGCCGCGACGCTCTCGGCGGCGATGAGCCGGCCCTGGCCGATCACGATCAGCTCGGTCGCGGTCAACGCCATCTCGCTCATCAGATGGCTCGACACGAATACCGTCCGGCCCTCAGCAGCCAGATCCTGCATGAACTCGCGGATCCAGCGGATGCCTTCCGGGTCCAGTCCGTTGATGGGCTCGTCGAACACCAGAGTGGGCGGGTCCCCGATGAGCGCTGCGGCGATGCCCAGCCGCTGACGCATGCCGAGCGAGAAGCCGCCGACCTTGCGCCCGGCGACGCCGTCGAGCCCGACCAGGCTCAGTACCTCGTCGGCGCGGCGGCGGGGCAGCCGATTGGCGGCGGCCAGCCAACGCAGGTGCTCGATCGCCGTCCGGCTGGGGTTGACTCCGCCCGGATCGATCAGCGCGCCGATCTCACGCAACGGGTGCGCGAGATCGCGATAGCGGCGTGCGCCGACCGTGGCCACACCTGCGTCCGGGTCCGTGAGCCCTAGGATCATTCGGGCGGTCGTGGTCTTGCCGCTGCCATTCGGACCGAGGAAGCCGGTCACCGCGCCAGGTTCGACGCGGAAGCTGAGGTCGTCGACAACAGCGCGGTCGCCGTAACGCTTGGTCAGGCCGCGGACTTCGATCATGGTCAGGCAAGGCTCATTTCGGGGTCTGTCGACGGTTCCCCCGATTATGCCTGGCCGGCCGCGCCCTCAAACGCCACGGGCGGCAGTGAACCGGCTAAGAGCTCCACCGATATGCAGTCCCGCGGTGCCTGTTTACGAACGGTCGAGTTACTGCCTGATCACGGCGACACCGGGTGTGGCCGCACCCGCCAGCAGTACAGACACCACCGTGCCCAGTGGCAACGTGCCCCAATAAGACTGGTGCGATCCGAGGTTGCCGAGGAACAGCATCAGCAGCCAGGTCGCCGGAAAGGTGAAGATGAGGAAGAAGACGGTTCCCAAAAACAGAGCCCTAATCACATCTGCCTCCGAGAGGTGTGCGGCCAGCGTGTGCCGCGGGCAGGCCACATCGTCGCGACAAGTAGGCGGGGATTCGAGTATCCGCTAAACGGGCGCGTCGGTGACTTATCCGGCATTTCGCTCTCGACGTCGCGGCATGTTCAGTTGCCGGTCGGTTCAAGACAGCTCGGCGGGGCGTGTCAAGTCCGGCGCTGGCCGCGACATCCAGGGCCAAATGCGGATATGGCGACCGCGCCATGGACGCCGCGCGGCGTCGGTGCCGACCACGGACAGCACCACGGAGGCGTCGGATCAGTGCTGAGCACCGATGTGCAAGTGCCGTCGGTCGCCGACATTGGCACTCGACACCGATCCAGAAGGACCCGTCATGATCCACTACCACGTTCTTGCCGATGTGGCCGCCGAGCACCGAAACGCGCTGCTGGCTGAGGGAACGGAGCGCCGCCTGGCCCGCCACGCCCGGCGGCCGCGCGGAATCAGCACCGCGCCGCAGCACTCGACGCGCTACGACGTCGTTGTCGTGGGATCCCGCTGCGCGGGTGCCGCGACTGCGATGCTGCTGGCCCGCGC
>JGI10216J12902_100689987_pt1 | contig 10081 bp, 18 predicted proteins | sample KanNatreferecore_FD_12902 | JGI IMG/M metagenome (IMG submission 12902)
CGTGAAAGCCCGTGAGGTGAACCGCTCGTGAGCACAGTCGCCGCCTACCTCAGCAATGACGTCACTCTCGCAACGTCGCTGTTCGTCACGCCGAATCCCGTCGAGACCGGCGACGAGAGCGACGTCACCACACTGCACATCTGGTGCGCCAAGGGCTCGCCGGGCGGGGCGGCAAGCGGGCCAATCTCCGTCTACGAGGTCGTCAAGAACGCGCTGAGTCAGTGGGTCTCAAGCGGCGTCGCGATGCTCGATCAGGGCTGGATGCTGGCGCGTGTCGTCGGCGGTGATACCGACTCCGATCCCAACATGATCGTCCGGCAGTCGGAGTGGACGCGGCTCTCGTCGGGGCAGCCGCTGCTGATTCAGTCGATCAGCGCCGACTGCGCGGTCTACGTCGAAATCAAGGTCAAGCCTCCGCAGACCGACGGCGCTCCGAGCGAGACCGTCGAGTGGCGCTTCCGCTTCGTACACGATGAGCCGTCGGCGCCGCTCCTGGGATCTGTCGCGCGCGCGCGCTTCCGGATCTTGCGTCACATCGGCGACCTGACGTTCACCGGCTGGCTCGACCTGGCCCCGCCCGATACGTTCCCGGGCGTCCGCACGTGGGCGGCCATGATCACGCCGACAGGCACGCCTGACGCTCTGGTGCATGTGGGCTGGCGGCGTCTCTGTGTCCGCGGCGTCGCGTGGTGGGAAGAGCCGACCGACTTGACGCTCAACCAGACGGCAGCCGACGGTGCGCTCGGAAGCGGTCAGGAGTACCGCGCGCTGATCACCCAGCCGTGGGGCGGCGGAGCGGCTGTCGCGACCAAGGGTAACAAGGCGACGGCCGGCGTCTCGACGTTCCCGGCAGCGCCGGCCTCGAGTTCGATCATCGGCTGGGTCAAGGTCGCGTATCAGGGGGGCGGCGTCTCCGTGATCAACGCCGCGGCAATCACGGTGACCGCAGTCCCGGGCCGCTTCCGCCCGTGGACAGAGGGCGGGCTCGTGCTCAAGGTCGGGGCGGGCATGGCGCGCGCTGGCGGCCTCACGCTGTGGAGCCTCGACGCGACGGAGGCCACGCTCGACGACGCCACGACCTCGTACGTGTGGCGCGGGGCCAGCGGGCTCAGCGTCACCGCGACCGACGCGCCGGCCGTTGCGGGTGACATCCCGATCTGTGTTGCGGTGACGGCCGGCGGGGTGATCACGAGCATCCCTGATCGCCGCGTCTTCGAGGACGCCGACGAGAAGGAGCTGCATCTTGAGGGTGACGAGAACACCGGACGGTTGACCTCGACGCGTATCGCGTCTCCGAGCGTTATCGACGCGGTGTCTTTCGGAGTTGAGACGGCTGCGGCTGGCGCGTCAGGGAGCACGACCGGCACGCTATTCCGCCAGCGCGGCGCCTCGAGCACCGAGATCTTCACGAACAAGGGGCTAGCGATCGAGTCACGCCCGACGCTCGCAGCCGGCGCTACGTCGACAGTCAATGCAATGCCGGAGATCACGACGCTTGAGCCCGGGGACTATCTCGTGTGGCAGGGCGACGCGATCACAAGCGGCGGGACCGCGGCGTCCCGCCCGTCTCTAAATGTTGCACTGGTTGCTGCGAGGTGAACGATGAAGCGACTTCTGTTATTGCTGCTCTGCCTCCTGTCCGTGTCCTTCTCGGCATCGGCCGCGTTCACGCCCCGCCGGATCGCGCTGACGCCGGGCGCGAACGTCGCGATAGACGCATCGCTCGGCTTTATCTACACGCTGACGCCGAACCAGGCGACGGCGATCACGGTGACGAATGCCGGCTCGAGCCCCTTTCGGCTGATCCTTACGACCTCTGGCACTTCGTCCTACACACTGACCTTCAGCACGGGCTTCACCGGCGTCAGCACGTACGCGACGGGGACCACGAGCGGGATCACGTGCTCGCTCGGCTTCGTGGGAGTGGGGACGACCGTGCGCGAGGACGCCGGGACCTGTCGCTCTCACACCCTCGGCGCCCCCTCTAGTTACCAAGCCTCCGACGCGGACCTCGACGCGCTGGCGGGACTCAGCAGCAACGGCCTGATCGCGCGGACGGGGGCGGGCACGGCGGCGGTGCGAACGCTGACCGGGTCCGCCTCGGAGATCAGCGTCGCGAACGGCGACGGCGTCAGCGGCAACCCGACGCTCTCGCTGCCGTCCTCGATCGACCTCGGCGGGAAGATCGTGGAACTCCCGAACGGCACGGCTCCGACGTCAGGCGACTGCGACGACGCTGCGGAGGCCGGGCGCGTCTTCATCGACACCAACGCCTCGACGGGTCAGCAGTGGTACGTCTGCGAGGGCGCGGCGGGATGGGTGCTCCAGGGCGGAGCCGGCGGATCCGGCGACATCACCGACGTCTGGACCACCAGCAGCGGCAACGCCAACGCGCTCGTAGCCGCGGCGGGCGACTCGCTGGACGCGACGGCAGCCGACAGCACGCAGCCGGTGAAGACCGGGACCGCGCTGCCGGGAACGTGCGTCGCCAACAAAGAGCTGTTCATTGACACTGACGCGACGGACGGCGAGCAGCTTTACATCTGCGACGACGCCGGCACCGGCTGGTATCTCGTCGGCGACGGCGGAGGCGGCGGCTCGGGTGACATCGAGGGCGTGACCGCCGTAACCGGCATCGGCGGCGGCGGAACGAGCGGCACGGTCACCGTCTCGCTGGCTGACCCCGGCCGTTGCGATTACCGACTCACGCTGACCAGCGGAACGCCGGTCACCACCAGCGACGTCACCGCCGCGACCTCGCTGTATGTGACCCCCTACCGCGGCAACCTCTGCGCGTTCTACGACGGCTCCAGCGCCTGGGTCACCCGCTCATTCTCTGAGATCGCGATCGCTCTCGCTGGGCTGACGGCTAACAGCCTCTACGACGTCTTCTGCTACGACAACGCGGGGAGCATGGCGTGCGAGACGCTGATATGGAGCAGCTCGGCCGCGGGCACATCAACTCGGGCCACCGCTCTCGCGCTGCAAAACGGCGTCTACGTCAAGACCGGCGCCACCACGCGGCGGTTCATGGGCACATTCCGAATCACCGGCAGCACGGGGCAGACCGAGGACTCTGCGGTCAATCGGCTCGTGGCCAACTGGACGCACCCGGTGGCAAGGCTCGTCCGCGTGAATCCCGCCTACAGCGACGACAACGCCGTGACCAGCTACGGCAGCTTTACGAGTACGACCTACACCGCGCTCAACGGCGGCACCGGCGCCACCGGCGGATACGTGGATCTAGGGCGGGACTCCGCGACGTGGACGGCCCACGCTCACGTCGGCAACGCCAACAACAGCACCGTCTTCGACCTCGCCATAGGCGACAGCAGCACCTCTACGGCGGCGTGTATGAATGAGATCGCGACGACGTCGAACGCGCTGACCTATCCCGTGGCTGTCCCGTGCGTCCTGGCGCCGGTGGTCGGGTACCGGACTATCAGCATCATCGCGAAAGTCAACAGCGGAACCGCGACGATCTACGCAGATAGCTCTCGCGGCGGTGGCTCCTCTGACCCGCGCCTTACTCAGGTGGTCGGCACGGTGTTCCAATAGCCCACTCAGGCGTATCCTTCGCGCTGCCCGCTGGGAGGGGGCGAGGATGGCCGGTTACCCACGTGTCGCGCCGCTGGATCGGGTGCGCCGTGGCTGTCGGCGTTGGTATCCTCACCCTCGCTCTCGCTGAGGGCGCGCTCCGGGCAACCGCCGGTCTCCGTAACGGCCGACACGTCCGTTACGACGCGCGTCTCGGATGGGCGCCGCGCGCTGGCTACGTCGGGCCGGCGGACGGGTCCTACGTCACGATCACGCCGGACGGCTGGCGCTCCAACGGCCTCTCTTCGCCGGTCCTCGCGGTCGGCGACTCGTTCACGTTCGGGGCGGATGTCCTGGACTCGGAGACGTGGCCGGCGCAGCTCGAGCGCCTGATCGGGCGGAGCGTCGTCAATGCCGGCGTCAGCGGCTACGGTCTGGACCAGGCGGTCCTGCGCGCCGAGGAGCTGATCCCGCGGGTGCAGCCGTCGCTACTGGTCGTTGCGTTCATCCCCGACGACGTCGAGCGCTGCGGGCTGCGCGAGCGAGTCGACGCGAAGCCATGGCTCTCCGCCTCGGGCATCGTCCACCATGCCCCCCGCCGGCTGGAGCTGCTGCGCCTCACGAGCCGTCTACGCGGCTGGCGGCCCGTGCCCAGCGGTGAGGATGCGGGAGCCGTGGCGAGGCTCCTGGCTGGGCGCGTGGGGCGGCTGGGCGTGCCGTGGATGGCGCTGGCGCTCGGGCACCCGGGGGCCTGGGACGCCTCGGCCGAGCCGTTCCTAGAGGGCGCGAGAGAGGCCGGGGCGCGGGTGCTCGATCTGCGGCAGGAGCTCAGGGCGGCGCCGCGGCTGTTCACGCGGACGGTTCACCCGACGCCGCGCGGTCATGCGGTGATCGCTGCGCGGGTAGCCGAGGCGCTCGGTGCCTGACCCGCAGCCGGTGCAGCCGGTGCGGCGCGCGCCCAACGGCAAGCCGATCGTCAGGAAGGGGCGGAAGCCCGGCGGGTGAGGGCGCTGTCCGGACCCGCGGCGCGGGTCCTAGATGGTCGGGGTGGTGAGGCTGGAACTCACGACCTCCTGCTCCCGAGGCAGGCGCTCTACCGTCCTGAGCTACACCCCGACTTCGATTACTCGGGTCGCGGGCGTGGTCGGAGGGAGCGGGTCACGAGGAGGAGTCTACTCCTGGCGCCCGATGCTGAGCGAGCAGCGCGAGTGCTCGCGCCTCCCACTCTTCGACGCTCCAGCTCATGTCCAGCGCGTCACATTCGATCGCGCTGGTCATCGCCTTGCCGTGTGTCGTTATCTCCCGCAGCAGCCCCAGCGCGGCGGCGTCTTCTTCGCCTGGTTGGTGGCGTTCGATCGCCGGCATCAAGTGCTTCTCGATAACGTCGCGAAGGTCGAGCGCGTCAGGCCAGTCGGCGGCGGCGCCAAGCTCAGCGCACGTTCGTCGGAGGTACTCCCTCAACTGCTGGCGTTCTACGACCCAGGAGAGTCGCGCGGTTTCTGCATCGTCGGCGAGCGGGAAGGCGCCGAGATCCGCTAGTGCCTCGCGGAGCTGCTCCAGGCGCACCGCACGGCGCCCGGCTTCGTAGGCGCGCTCTTCCTTGGCGGTCACGAGAGCACCGTCCAGCGCGGCTCCCGGTACTCAACCATGTCGGCAGCGTCCGCGTAGACGTGCGTCTCCGTGAAGTCGATTCGCTCCGAGATCACTCCGGGACGAGGCTTCCACGGGTCCTCGTCCGACAGCACGACGGCGGACCGGCCGCACGCGCAGACCGTGCGCGACGCGTCGCTCCAGGCCGGGATGTTGCACCCGCAGGAGAAGCCGAGGTTCGCGATGAGCCAACGTGCCGCGGTGGTGGTCGGGGTGATGTAGAGCGTGGCGACATATTCGGGCTCCGGCTTCGGCAGCAGCTTCGCCAGCGGCGCGAGGAGGAGCGCGGCGAGAGAGCGGCGGGTCATGGGAGGCGATTCTATCGCCGTCAGCTCCATTCGTCGGGCCAGACGTCCTCGCCGGGTTGGCTGTGCCAGAACTCGGAGGGATTCTGCGCCTCCGGCTCAACGCCGACAAAGCTCGCGAGTCGTGGCGGCGGCGGTTCTTCGCGTCGTCTGTCGCGCGCGGGCATGCGCAAGGTGCCCTTACGAGACGGCGGCCTGGGTCGCCCATCCGCCTCGCCCTTCATGTCGGGGTGGCAGATACAGCAGCTCTGGTGACCGGCAACCCGTGTGCTCATCAAGCAAGCCTACGCCGACGCTGGCGAAAAACGAAACGGGCCGGCCCCTGTTGGAACCGGCCCCACCGACGGGTCTAACCGCCGGGGTTGCGCGGGGATTCTACCGCAGCCAGGCGTCAGCGCAGAAGTGGCCCTGTACCTTGGCCGCCGAGCACTCGGCCTCCAGCGCCAGGAGCCGCCCCTCTGCCTCGCGGACGGCGGCACGGTAGGGCGCCAGCGCGGTCTCCCGGATCTGCGAGGCGAGCGCTGCCGCGGCGCTGTTCGGGTTGGCGAAGTGCGTCATCGGCGTGCTGGCCTGCATGTCGCTGAGCTTCGCCGCGGCGGCCCGGATGTCGGCGCGGATCGACCGGACTCGGCCCCGCCAGTACGCTTCACCGTCCTCAACGGATAGCTCGGGCGCGGGCGTCGGTTCGGTGCGCTCGCGCTTTGGCCGCTCGTACTCGCTGCTCGCCGTGTAACCGGTGCCGCGGGACTCGGCCGCGCTGAAGACGCCGCCGGTCTTTTCCTTCGAGAGCCGGCGCTCTCGCGCGACGTCCGCCAGCGTGCGGGGCTGCGCGGTCACGGCAACGCGCGTCGGGGTCGGGGCGGCGGCGAGGAAGAGCAGGAGCGGGATCATCGGGACCTCTTCGAAGCATAGACCAGCGCGGCCACCGGCAGGCCGACTATGAAGAGGATGCCGAGGAGTATCTGTCCGGTAGCCGCGATCAGGATCAGCCCGCCGAGGCCGCCGACGGCGAGCGCCCCGAGGACGAGCACCGCCGACAGGCCGCTGGTCTCTGCCATATGTTGCCTCCTTACGGCCGATCGCCTTCTACGATCTTGAGGACGCGCGCGAGGATTTGAACGTCATCGCCATCTGCCTCGATCGGCGGATAGGTCGGGTTGTCTCCCTTCAGCAGTAGCCCGCGACCACCCTTCCTCCTGAACACGCGCTTTACCGTCGTCTCGTTCCCGATCCGCACCACGGCGCACTTGCCGTCGGGCACCTTCTCCTTCGGATCGACCAGGAGCAAGTCTCCGTTGTGGTAGGTCGGCCACATCGACTCCCCAAACAGGCGGATCACGTGGCGACCGGCGCGATGGTGGTGGTGCAGCAGTTCGTAGGTTTCCTTCACCATCTCGGCTGCCTCCGTTGGATCCCCGCCGACGATGACCGCTTCGATGGGTACGGTAACCGTGTGCTCGGGGCGCGGCTCATCGTGGTCGATGGGGCGCGGGCGCGGCGACGCGTCCGACATCAACTCGTCTATCGACAGGCGCAGCGCTCGCGCGATCTTCTCCAGCGTCTCGCCGCGGGGATTCTTGGTAACACCGTCCTCTATGGCCTTGATCTGCGTCGGCGTCAGCCCAGCGGCCCGCGCCAGCGCGTAGCCGGTCTTGAATCCGCGCTCAAGGCGCAGACGAGCGAGGCGTTTCCCGAGTAGTTCCATTTTCGGGAAGCCTACCGCCGAAGGCATTGCCGAGACGTGGGTTACCGAATTCGGAAAATAGCCCTTGAAATTTACCGATTCCGGCATTACCTTACTCGGTATCATGAAGGCAAAGCCGGCCGCTCATCCCGTCGCGCGGCGGCGCATCGAGAAGGGGCTTTCCGCGTACGCGCTAGCCAAGGCGGTCGGAACAACTCCGAGCCACGTAGCGCGAATCGAACGCGGCGAATCCTCGCCGAGCGTCGATCTGGCGCTCCGCATCGCAACCGCCCTCGGCGCCACGGTCGAGTGCCTCTTCCCGGTCAAGCCCGAGAAGGCAGCCTGACAGTGGGTAACACCGGACTCGGCTACAGCCGAAGCAACCCCAAGCCGCTTCCGATAGACGACCTCTACGCGTGGATGCCGCGATTCATGGCTTCCTTCGAGATGGCGCCCGAGAGCAGCTGCTGGACGTGGCGCGGCACGATCAATCCGACGTCCGGCTACGGCGTCTTCCAGTTCGGCGGCGAGTACTTCATGGCGCATCGCCTCGTGGTAGGCGTCTACCTCGGCGACATCCCCGATGGTCTCGAGCCGGATCACCTGTGCCGAAACAGGCGGTGCGTGAATCCGCATCATCTGCAGCTTGTCACGTACAGCGAGAACTTCGTGCGCGGCCTCCCTTACCGGAAGCGTGCTCATCCACCCGACGCCTGCGCCCACGGTCATGCGCTCACCCCCGAAAACACGTACGTCGCGCCTCGCGGCACCCGTGATTGCCGCGCCTGCGGACGCGACCGCTCCGCCCGCTACCACGCCAAGCAGCGGGCCGCCTGAAGGAACATGCACATGCTCACCACCGAAACCCTTCCCTCGATTCCGCGATCCGTCTTCGCCCTCCAGGCCTCGCTGGCCTCGCTCGTCGCCGAAACCGGCGATGTCTCGGGCGAGCTTGCGACGGCCGCGCGCTTCACCCCCGAGGTCGCCGATCGCCTCCTGACCGAGCTGGCCGAGGCGCGCGTGCAGACCGAGGTAGTAGCCCGCGAGCTGGCCGAGACCGAGAAGACGGTCCGCCTCTGGGCGGCGCAGTTCGCCTTCCAGGTGGCAGCGTGAGCGACCTGCACGTCGACCGCCAGACCGGCTACGTCAGCGCGGCCTGCGGCTGGTGCAACGACACCGCCTGCGAGGACCACGCCGACGACCCGAGCGAGGCCTGTTGCCGCGCCTGCTACCGCGCAATGACGGGCGACGAGAAGGCCTACCCGTGCGCGGACTGCGGACAGACCGAGGGGCACCTCCGCGGGTGCCATATCGCTGACCACGTGGCGGCCTGAATGGCACCCGCGCAGATCCTCCCGTTCGCTAGCAAGGCGACCGTAGCTCAGTCGGCCAGAGCACGGGTGTCCGAGGTCGGTGGTTCGAATCCATCCGGTCGCCCCATCCCCGCCGCCGCTCTCCACGGCATCGGCACCCCCGAGATGGAGGGCGCGTCCGAGGCGTTCCCGGCCGCCGCGCGCCGGCTCGGGTTCGGCGAGAGCGACGTGCCCACCGAGGGCGCGTGGAAGGAGCGGAGGTAAACGATGCACATCCACTTCGGCCCGCTCGCCCAGCCCCTGACCGAACAGCTGCGCGGCGTGCTGCCGGTCGGCGTCCTGATTCGCTACCAGAGGGACACCGAATCGATCACGCGCCTGAGCGTGCGGGGTCTGCTGACGCCGAGCGAGGCGCAGCGGGCACGTCGGCGGCTCGTCAAGGCGATCGAGTTCATCGCCAAGCATCAGAAGGCGGAGGCGTAGATGCTCGCCCAGATCAGCGGTGTCGGGACCGGCAAGCGGTCGCGTGACCTCACCCTGGAGCAGTTCCGTGAGCGCGCTAAGGCGCTCGGGTTCACGCCCGAGGGCTTCATGGGTTACTACAGGTTCGCTCACCCGTCCGGACGCGGCGCGACATGCGTCAGCGTGCTCAACGCGGGAACCCGACGCCGCGACCAGCTCGCCTATCTCAGCGCGGAGAAGCGCGGCATCTTGTCCAGGATCTGCGACGAGTGCGCGGAGCACGTCTACGAGGCGTTCTCTCACCGCGCGTCGTGCTCGCGTTACGTCCCGCGACAGAAGAAGGCGCAGGCCTAGCCCGTGCGCTACCACGTCACACTCACCGTCTCCGAGTCCGCGCTCAACGACCCCCGCTGCCTCTCCGTCTCCGGCTCGCTCTCGCTTGAGATCGACGCCGAGGACGCGGACCAGGCGCAGCGAGCGGCGGACGCGATCGTCGAGCGCTTCGCCGAGGCCGAGGTCCAGCGGGTGGTGATCAGCGAGAGGAGCGCCGCGTAGATGGCAAGCACCAAGCACACGCCCGGCCCGTGGCACGTCGTCAACACGTACCACGCAACCCGTCCGGAGTTCTCGCCGGATCAGGTCCGCACCGCCGACGAGTCTGTCGTCGCCTACCTGCCGGCCGGCGGCGGCCTTCGGGCTGGGCGTGTCGCGGCCGACGCCGCGCTCATCGCCTCCGCGCCTGAGCTGTTCGCCATCGCCAAGCGCGTACTGAACACCATCGACGGCCAGACCGAGGGCGATGACTGCTACGACCTCATCGCGCCGCTGCGCGCCGCCATCGCCAAGGCGGAGGCCTGAGCCGATGCGGCGTAGCGACTCACCCGCCACGATGGAGGCCCTCGCGCGCTTCCTCGATGCGCTGGTCGCTGACGGGCTGAGGGTCAAGCCGCCCCGTCCCTCGGGTGACAAGTGGGTCGTCGAGGCGCGGAGTTCCGTGCGCGATGTCTCGCCCGCGCGCGTCCGCCGGCTGCTGCTCGACGCGATCCCGCACGTGCAGATCTTCGAGTGCGCGCCGGTCTTCCCGACGTGGAGACAGGAGCGCGGGGTGCGGGTGACGCTGCTGGTGGTCG
>JGI10216J12902_100305118_pt1 | contig 10079 bp, 5 predicted proteins | sample KanNatreferecore_FD_12902 | JGI IMG/M metagenome (IMG submission 12902)
CCTGTTTTAATTCTGTGATTGAAAACATTTTCATTTATATTTTAAGGCCCTGCTGAAGGTGCCTGGTGAAAAAGAAATACTTTGACCATTCTTCCGGGACTTGCGGTACCGGGAGAACTTTTTCCGGGAGTGCACACTTGCGACTAACTGAATCTTTTGCTAATGAAAAATTTATCGGCCGTGGCATTTCCATTCTCATTACAGTATCAGCCATTTCATCTGCTTCTTTTTCTAATGGATCACCAGCTGCTTCATTAGTTAATTTTGGTTGAATGCATAAAGAATTGACAAAGGCTTTATTATCTTGCTCCTGATTTTTTTGCGTCCTTAATTTTTCAGTTGTTGCTGCCGGCCAACTGGATTGGGATAATATTGTTGAGGTATAATTCATTTTTAAATACTCGTTTTACTCCATTCGTTTTTCCCTTGTTATCTATAGCTTTCTCTAACCTGGTTTTTATTTACCTGCTATACAACACATGCCCCAGCAAATTCTGGTAAGATTTCACCTGTAGCACCTGCGATGTCCAATGCCAATTGTTCAAAACAATGGGCATTGTGTAATGGCTTATTACCCCAATCATCAACTTGATCCCACCAGAGATGTATTGCCTCGTGAAGTATCGTGCTGCCTCTTTGATTTAATGTAGAGCCGGAACGCCAAAACGGACCACAAAGATGAATTGTGTGTTGCCCAGAAAAAGTAAATGCCCAATCACCGGGATCACAACCTGCATCACGACATACATAATAAATGTTTCTACCAAGCAGCTTCACGATGGCACGAAACTCCCTTTCTAAAATTCTGATCTTAGCATGATCCGCTGGGGTAGCAATACTTAGTCCGAAACGAGCAGCTAAAGCAGCATCTAAGACTGCATCAGCTGTATATGATGAAGTGCCGAATGTCGTTAGCTTGTCATGTAAACGGGTTTGAACATCTTCAGCCATCGCCTTCGCCCGTTCGTCCGCGTTTTTGACTATTGCCACTGCATCTACCCCTGAAAGAATACCACCTGGAACTCCTCCATGGAGCCCCTTTTTATGACAACTAACATTCTTATCAACGACTTTCCGTTGTATGAGTTGTTTATTATATGGAAATGAAGAACCACTTCCCTGCTGCACCACATGTGTCAACTCATGAGCCAGCAATCTTTTTCCCGAATCAGAACTTGTATTGTATTGCCCCGAATTAAAAACAACATTATTACCAGATGTATACGCTAATGCATTTATTGAACCCGCACTTTTTGCAGCCAGATCGCCATCATGAATCTTTACATTGCTGAAATCATAATTGAATCGTGGTTCCATAAATGAGCGGGTACTTGTATCCAACGAACTTCCCCGTGAAGAATTGATCACATCATGAACATTTGATTGAGCAACAGAAACTGGCTCACCACCGCTTTCTTTACGCTGCAATTGGTTTTCTTCTTCTTCGCAGTGTGCACATTTACGGTTAATCGTATCCTTTGCAGAAGAAAAATTTATTGGTGAAGGCATTTCCATTCTCATCACTTTATCAGCCATATCATCTGCTTCTTTTTCCAATGGATCATCCGGTGACCCTATGGTGAGTTTAGGCTGATAAAATAAAGGCACCATTGTTTGTTCTCCGTCTTTCTTTTGTGCAGCTTTTTCGGCTGCAGGAGTCAATGTTTGTGTACCCGTGATTGTTTTTACGCCCTCCATAACCATGTCATTTAGTAGAATAAGTTTTACACCAACTTTCCTTCTTTGATATATTCTTTACTTATTCCATCTTCTACGTCAGCTAATTTTATTTCTTTTTCATTCCGGCTTAAGGCCATCAGTGAACTATACCTTACCACATTCATGATCGTACCTCCCGTCAATTCATATTTAGATGCTATCTGTTTTATATCAAGCCTATTTTCTCTGCTGGTAATTTTTGGGAATGCATTTTCCCAGATCCTGTATCGCTGCTCTTCACCCGGCATCGGAAAATAAATGATGGATTGAAAACGTCTTGTAAATGCATCATCAACATTAGATCGCAGGTTAGTACACAGTATAACCACACCATTATAATCTTCAATTCGCTGCAACAGGTATGACACTTCCTGGTTCGCATACCGGTCATGCGAATCATTTACCCCGGTACGTTTACCAAATAAGGCATCTGCTTCATCAAAAAAAAGAATCCAATTCTTATGTTCAGCCATGTCAAAAACCTTTCCAAGATTTTTCTCTGTTTCACCAATATATTTTGAGACCATCATGCTCAGGTCGATCCTGTAGACATCCATATTACAATGCTTGCCAAGTAAACAAGCCGTTAATGTTTTACCAGTGCCCGGCGGACCATAGAATAAACTTTTAAATCCTGGTTTTAATTTCTTGCGCATTTCCCACTCATTCATCAGTACAGGCGAATATTTGATCCATGTTTTTATTTCATTAATATGTTCATGTGTTTTAGCCGGTAACACCAGGTCTTGCCATTCCAATTGTGTTGTGATGAGTTTCGCAGGAAAATCGATACTGAAATTTGGTTTGCTTAACCTGCCCGTGGTGAACTGATCGATAAATTCTTTTGATAACTGCAGTGCACCGCTGAAAGCCGGCTCGTTGCTCCCCGCAGGTATTAATTTCAGAATTTCATGAGCGGAAAAAAAATGATCGCCTTCAAATAAGTATGAAAACGAAAACCTGCTCTTTAAATCATTTCCTGCCAAAAGAAATAATGCTGTTTCAGCATTGGGAAGAAATCCTCCATGTGTACTTCCTTTAAGACCGCCGAACTCAGTAAACCCTCTCTCCGTATTTCCATTCTTTGTCCAGAACACATCTAATACCTGCGGGCATACATGCGGCGCAAGTGCCAGCATGAGAACAATTCGTTCGGCCTGGGTCATCTGGTAATGATGAATAAACTGGACATAAGGAGTGTCCGTTTCCAGGTGCAACGGCGGTGTGATATCGAAAACAGTTTTGTATTCGCAGTCTTTTTTAAAATATAATTTCATACGGGTATCGATTACTTCGCTGAACCAAAGTATCTCCTGCCCGATGACACTGGCATTCTTTGATAAGAGATCTTTTACCATTCAATTGTAATTAATTCCTGCATCCAACTTAATTTGATATGACTAATCGACCAGGGCATTGAATCAAGTAAGACATCATAACCTCTTCTTTCTACTGTTAGCTTCCAGCCTTTGTTCTCTGCTGATAGTATGGCATCACGAACCAGGAATGATTCCCGTAACCCATCGGTTGATAAACTTCCTGGCTTTTGCCAGTTCACAATCACTTCCTGTAACAATTCTTCGCACTCCTGTTTTTCCGTTTCCGTTATTGCCATAACCAGTGGCAACGGTTCTTCCAGCGAAAGACCACATAGTATTTTATTCAAAGGAAGGATATACTCGGGTGCTTCTTCCGTTCCCATACATAAATAATGAAGAATAAATACAGCTCTTACCTGGTCAGATTTGCGAACAAAGTCACCTTTTTCAAGTAAGCCCAGCCGATCAAAAAACTCGGGCAAATAAGTTGCTATCAGGATCAATCCCGCATTGGAAATATAGAATTTTAATCCGCCCTCTTCCTGTTCTGGTTCCGCAAGCTGTTCTCCAACCAGCGTGGCAATTTCTTGTTTTGTCTTCCTCGCTATATCAGCAGCATTTGAAAGACGCATCGTATCTGCCGGTGTTCCCGTGTTCAATGCCATGACTTCTGCAGCGCCAGCTTCCATTTTTTCTGCAATCATTTTATAAAAGAAAGCATAGAAGTTTTCATTGGTTGAGATGTCTTTTCTTACCGACATCATTTTCAAAATGATTTCGAGTGCCAGCTTTTGGTATAAAGCAGGCGAAATTTCCTGCTGTTGCGTAGCTATCAGAATTTTTACCAGGTCATTTGAGTAAATGACAGGTACCCCCGGCTTTATGATCAGCTGATGATATATATTCTCCTTTTGATCCGAGCGAAGTATTTTTAATACGATTTCACCGGCAATGTCTTTTATCAACGATTCAGCATACATGATGAGTTCATCACTGATTCCGAGAGTACGTATTAAAACGTCAATGTAATAGGTTTGATTCAGGGCAATAAGCCTTTCGATGAATTTTTCATTATCAAGATTCAGCAAGACGAATTTCCTGAATTCATCAGCATTTCGGGAAAAGACATCTTCGAACAGTTCGTCGATAATATTAATACTCTTCTTGCCCGAAAACCATGGCAGTTGCCCGAAACGTAAAAAAAATTTTAGAATGTCGAGTGAAGTTTGCTTTGGATGAGTAAAATAACTTCCTGCTTTCAACCGTTCCTTCTGATCAAGAAGTTTTTGATAGAATTGCTTTTCAAACTCCAGCAGGATCTCGCTTTCCAACCGGTTAAAGGATATCTTTCCCAGGTCAATTTCAAGTACAGGTATTCTAATATCTTCTTCTCCTGCTGCCAGCCGGTTGCATGCCCGTTCGATGATCCTGTTTATTTTATACTGCACATCATGATCAAATTTATTTTGCAGCTGAAACGCATGTTCGCTATGCACACATTCAAACTCGAATAACTGTTTATTAATAATATGATCGTTTGTAGTCATATCATTTTTTTTAACTCATATTACTTAACGCGGTCCGTTTTAGTAAAGGCGAATGAATGCTCCTCACAATGTTGATCGCAGTTCTTAAGATTGATCAGCTGATTGATCAATGTATTGCATATAGTGATATCAGGTGTATCGTGAGATGCTACTTCAATTGTCCAGTTAAAATAGGCTTCTTCGTAATCTCTCATTTCGGTGATCCCCAGCCAAAAAATATTGGCATGAATATGCGCCGGTGTTTCATCGCGGATCACTTTTTCTACAAATTTTCTGAATCCTTTATCCCTGAAGCGTTTTGGCCAGCATGGCAATACAAAAGTTATACGGAATGAATAAGGATCTTCGTTATGGTCACAGGGTTCTTCACAACAATAAAGATCATTTTCATATGCAAAAAAATCTTTCAGCGCTTCTACTTCGTCAAGCATTTCCTTGTCAGTAACAATCTTATCGCATTCGGTGCGACCACCAGTCATGACGTCTTCCTGTCGTTTGGTAGAAAGAACTTCGTAACAACTGCTTTCGGCTATCCGCTTCCCGTTTTTATTTCTCAATACAAAATAATATTTACCGGTCTTCCTGCTTTTATAAAAATTAAAATTGACCCACTCGCTTCCGTATTCACGTACCAAGGATATAAACGCAGAAGCGCCTTCGTATTCTTTAAAGGTGGCATTTAATATAATGACGGGTGGTGTTACACTCGCATCATCAGAACGTAACCTGATTAGTGTGACTCTCCATCGTTTCCCATCCCGACATTCCTCGGGCGGAAGCACCTGCAATTCAAATTTGTAATCGATCTTAACTTTTGAATCCTGTTGAACTAACACATCACATTTGTCAATACAAATATCAAGTAGCTTGAATTCGTCGCCCAGGGGTTTGTTATGTTCATCCGATAACCAGGTATCGCCTTTCGGTCTCAGCAATAAATGCTCTATCATATGAAACCCTTCGGCTTGACATATTCTTTCCAGCGAGCACTTTGCCAGTTTTAATGCATCGTCTCTTTCCTTTTCTGAATAATAGATCGGGCTGCGGGCAATTTCTTCACCATCCTTATCCAGTAATGCAAACCTGAATTCACGCTTATATTGGTGCTGATGAATTCGTCTTTCCGGTTGCTGCTTTTCAGGATACGAGCGGAAGTTGTCGCCGCAACATCCGGCATCAATAAAATCATGCATGATATCATCCGCACATTTTTTTCTCACTGGTTTTGTTTCCAAAAGAATATTTTCCAATGACCGGTCTTCATACAGTACAATCTTAATCTCCTTATCGCCAACCGCCACTATATATAAATTACCGGGTGAAAGGTCGATTCGTTTGTAGCTTTTCATCCCGATAAGCCGGGCGATTCTTTTTTCCAGGCCCGATATGTTCACGGCAATCAGGTCTTCATCAACAGTTGTTTTTTTATAATCGACACCTTCTTCTGTGAGATCATAATTATATCCCTGTCCACGGTCGCGGCTGATAGCAGTGTAATCAGCAAGCAGATCTGTTTTATTTTTTATTACACGTGGAAGGTAATCATTGGGGAACATGTATTTCATCAATTCCGTATATTCATCCATGCTCTCATTAAAGCGGGCCAGCAAATGATCGAGTATCGTATTACGTTGCCATTCAAAATCAGCTTCGGTCTGAATAATGCCCGGTAGCTCGGTAAGATATCTTTTCGCATCATAATAAAGACATTTGTAGCCTTCGATCCTTTCTTTCAATATGTTGTTCTCATAGTAAACAATTTCATTTAATAGCGGCATTTCTTTTTCTGATGATTTATTCTCTTCTTCCGGTTCCGGGTCACATGCGGATTTTTCTTTTTTGCGTTTTGATTTTCCCTTGAATTTGACGTCCCTGAACGATAAGGTTTCATTCAGGTTATCCAGTTGGTACATGTAGTTCAGGAATATCTGTTCAAAGACGGCAAAATATCCTTTTAATTGCAATGACTGTATTAATCGCAGCGAGCCCTCACGCAACGGCATCTGGTTTTTTCCTACGCGGTAAGTAAACGGTAACTGGTATTGCACCGGGTAAAATTTCTCCAGTTCCATGTTTTCACCCGACGGCACTTTGAAATTATTAATGAATCCTTTCTTCTTAAGGTATTTGTCACGGCCTTTAAGGTCATTTAAGAGTTTTTCAAACCGGTCCGTATTGATTTTCACTTCGCCACTTGGTTTAAAGAAATGAACTTCAGAAATGGCCTTTACAGAATCTTCTTCAGTCCAGTGAAAATATTTTAACAGGTCGTCAATGGAAAGCCGGCCAACCAGTTTTTCATTTTTTATACGATCGATCCATTGTGCAAAGAATTCTTCATTGCTGCAACGGTCCGTTTCGGGCACCGGCTCCTGGTTGTCGTTTTTACTTTCTACTATCTTAAAAATTTTAAGTGCATTTATACCCTCAATGTCGGAAACGAAATTGATGATATCGGACAAGCGCATATCCCGAAACATGTCCGTTTTGTCAAGGTCAGCATCAAGAATAAATCCATGTTCAAGCGCAGGGCCTTCGAAGATCACATCCACTGGTATTTTCATTTCCTCCATCTCATCCAGCGAATAAAATTTAACAGCCGGGGTAAAATAGCTCTGTATTTGATAACACATTTGCGCCAGTACAAGGTCTGCATCTGTATTCTCACTGATGAAAACGGTAGCCCTGAGAAAGAAATCCTTGTATTCAGCCCCTGTCACACTAATGTAATCTTCACAAATATTCCGGTTGCGATGCAATACATTCAATGCCTGCTTCCTTACTTCATTCTCCTGTTTCTTTTCAATGATGTCTTCCTCATATTCAAGTATGATCTTATAAAGCCCGTTTAATTCAATGATCTTGTATTTGTCTTCAGAACCCGCTTCGATGTCGTACATGTATACCAATCCTTTCACAACAACTTCATCGCCCGCCGCCACTGTATCATCGGGCACGTTATACGGAAATCTAAGTTTATCGCCACAGCCGCATGTATTGATTAATTCATTCGTTTCCTTATCCCTGATCGGGTTCTCCACTATAGATCTTATCGCTGACTGATTAAGAAAGACCGGCACTTCCACATCTTTGCTGATCGTGATCCATGCATTGCGCACGCCTTTAATATCCATTAAAAGTTTTCGGTAATCATTAATGGTGACGGGATTGCCGGGGAGAATTTCCCTGGCCGTATAAAAAATATTTTCCCATGCATCTTTACCGGCTCCCGGCTTTGCCAACAGGTCTTTCATATCAAAGCCGGTACGATAAGCAAGATCGGTAATAGCATAACAAAGGCTCTCAAGTAAGGTAATACCCGGATCATGTGTATTAAAATCCGTCCACAGATCACCACCCATCTTTTCGATATGCTTTATGCCTTCGCGCCGAAGAAAATTGTAATCTTCGGATGGCTTTAGAACGAGCGACTTATCGATAGTATCTGATGTTCTCATATTTTAATTATTTTTTTACTCCTTATGATCGCAATGGCATTCATCGTCAGCTGGCTCTTCCTCGATCAGGTTGATGCAATGGTGTTTGGCTGAAACCAGGATAGCCTGTGGTGAAACGGCTGATACTTCAATCAAAAATCTTTTTTGAACGTCCTGGAGTTTTTTCATGTCATCTTCCTCACCGGTTTCAAATGATTTCCCATTTTCCACTTTCCAGGTATAGAGCTTTAATTTTCCTAAGTCTCTATGCATTTCATCGCAATCCATATCGGGCATCGAGTCGTCTTTGCAGCAACCCTCCACAATGTGGATCATCCTGAAGCATGTGATATAATCAACATAATCCAGGCCCTCGATGAAGTCGATGATCTCTGATGCATATATTTTATTACCAAATAAGATCTCGAATGCACTGTCATAAGCCCAGGGAGTAAGGAAACGGATAATGTCGTCATTCAGCTTATTCAGGTGAAAGCCCTTATCAATCCCGGAATAAAATTTTACATTAAAACTTACTTTGATCTCTTCAAACTTTGGATTTTTTGCATGAACACGTACAAAAGGTGAAACCCGTTTTTGTAAAAACTCTTCGATCTTTATCAATGTTCTGCGACCTGTCCTGGGTTTTAGCAGGTCGATCGCATTTTTGTTCCTGAGATTTGAAATAGCGATCACGAGTACATGACCCGGAGCAACCTGCGGACAGCAGCAACCTTCAGGATCACCAATATTTCCGGGGAACTCATAATGCCGGCATAAACACTCCGGATCGTTGTGTGAAAGAACTTTCACCTTGTATACTGATGGAAATTCTTCAAGCACGAGGTGCTCATAATCTGACGGAGTAATGGCCCGGCCTTTGTGACGAAGACGTTCGCTTACACGCTGATAAAATTTTAAAGAAGTTTCCGCAGGTTTGCCATCAAATGATTCAAACGGTTGCGTGATCACTTTGACCTCCGGAATTTTCACAACAGGCTTTGAAATCGTTTCTGCCGGTAATGGCATATCGTAATGAGCCGGATCGTTTCCCTGGTCATAGAAAATAGCCTGGTTAGCTTGTGCAATTATTTCGATAAGCCTCGGTATTCTCTCGCCATTTGTATCAATGCTTGCACAAATCCAATGCAAACCCCCAGTAAGGATCGTATTATTATTTGTTGCATCGGAAGGAATATCAAAAAGAATGATACCGGCGGTTTGAAATCCATAGGTGCTGTCGGTAATAATATGATCCTGCGGAATCGGCAACCATTCATTGTTTACAAGATAACTCCAGTGAATAGTAGGTGGTTCGCTATCATTGTCATAAGCAGTACCATCGGCAAATTTGAAAAGCAAGGAAAGATTTTGCGGAGGAGTGAGCCCTTCAATCCCGATATACAGGTTACCTTGTTGATCGGTTAAAGATCTGTATTGATTTAACTGGAAATAATTCTTCCTTTTATAATCGTCATATTTCGCCGCTACAGATGCATTTAATGCTTTCAATTTCGCCATTCCGTTATCATTATATCCATATTTGAATTCAGGGAAGAGGTAACTGGTTTGAATGATCAGTTGGTCAGTTTCTTTTTCTTTTAATAATAACTTATCAAAAGCCGGGGTCAATTGTTCATTTGTATTTACCTGGAAAGGATAAATTTCGGTGATGCCAAATGGATAGATATGAAACATCTGTCCATTTGGATTATGCAGCACTTGTGTCGAGGTATAGTCTACGGAGATTGCTTTTACCAGCACCTCGGCAGGAGTGTCCGGAACAAATACATTGTTGTCGCCGGCATTCACCACGCAAAAAATACTATTGGGAGCCTGGCCATCCTCTACAATAGCTTTCCGCATGGCAAGATATTGAGATACTAAAGTTGGATAAAACTCGTGGCCAAAATCCAAGGTATTCAAAGTCAGCTTGGCCACTCTCCAATGATTGGCTTCAGTAGCTTGTGCAGCTCTGGTCTTTGCTTCTTTTATCAATGGCCAGGAAATGGAATTATTAATAACGTCTGAATCTTCATTGAATAGTTGGATGTCTG
>JGI10216J12902_123596292_pt1 | contig 10078 bp, 11 predicted proteins | sample KanNatreferecore_FD_12902 | JGI IMG/M metagenome (IMG submission 12902)
CCGGAGACGGCGAGGAGGAGGAGGGTCAGGACGAGGATGGCGATGTCTTTGCCCTGCCACGGGCGGTGGCGGAGGGCACGGAGGCGGGGGGCGAGCTTGTCGCGGAGGGAGGCGAGGGGGCTGGGCATGGGGTTGTGGGCTCCTGATGATTGCAGCGGATAGGCTACACCAAACCGAGGGGGGCCTTCAGGTATCGGCCATCCCCTTCTCCCCAGGAGAATGGTGACGAAGGGAAAGGATTGAGGGGCAAGATTCCCTGGACGTGAGACGTCTTGCGGTAGCATTACACCATGAGCGCCAACCTCTTCCTCACCACCGAGGACCTCCTGCCTATGCCTCGCGATATCTGTACGGCACAATGCCGAGCCGGCAGCCTGTCGCGTCGGGTGACGGCGAGTATACCCATCAATTATAGACTTCGCGGAGCGCTTTAAGGAGGAGAGCATGGGACGCCCGCGAGTCCTTCTATATACCCACGATGGCCGCGGGCTGGGTCATCTGGTCCGTCTTAGCCGGGTCGCTGCGGCGCTTCAGCCCGACTATTCCTGCCTGATCGTGAGCGGTCACAAGGAGGCATCATGGATCACGCCGAATGGTTGCGAGTTCCTCCGCTTACCGAGCTTTGACAACTTCCTGCCTAACAAGGCGGCGTACTGGGGACGAACCCCGTTCGTTGACATGGATGCGAAGGCGGCTCGCGAATTCCGTTCGCAGTTGTTGGTCACCACGGTCCGCGAGTTTGCGCCTGACGTACTGATTGTCGATCACCGCGCCAGTGGGAGCCGCGGTGAGCTAGCCGCCGCATTGGACGAGTCGTCAGCACGAAAGTACCTCCTGCTCAGAGGCGTGCTGAATACGGAAGCCTGGGCGGCCGCGGAAGTGTTCACCGATGCTCACCTGTCTCTGCTCAAGAGCGGGTTCGCGAGGATTCTGGTGGCGTGCGATCCGAGAATTTGCCGGATCGAGGATGAGCATCGAAGGGCAGTAAATTTGCGACCGATGTTGCACTACGTCGGCTACGTTGCACCCGCGGCTTCCGTTGAAGCACGCGAGGACGCACGGCGGCGGCGGGGCATCGCGAGTGGTACTCCCTGGGTCGTCTGTTCGGCGGGGGGCGGCATGGAGAGCGAAGCCCTCATGGACATGTGTTCACGTCTTGGCGAGGAGTATCCGGACACGGTCTGGGACATTGTGTGGGGGCCACGAGCGAGGACTGGGAGCATTACTGACGTTGTAGTTAAAGGAAATGGGGTACTTAGAATATGGCGGGAGTGCCATGAGTTGCCAGTGCTTCACGCCTCCGCCGACGTAATAATCTGCAGGGGGGGCTACAACTCACTTATGGAGGTGGCGGCCGGTGGTGGACAAGCCATCTGTGCTCCGCTGAGCCTTGGCGGTGACCAAGAGCAAGTGATTCACTCGCAACGATTGGCTCAATGGTTGCCTATTCACTTGTCCGATGGCAGTCCCGCGGACATCTCCAGCCTACTCCGTCAAATCCTGTCTACTCGCCTAAGTCGTCCAGCGCAATCTTGGGGATACCAAAGCGGCTTGATGTTCGAAGGAGCGCAGGCCATCCGTGATGTGCTTGATAAAGATTTGGAAGTGACAGGTCGATGCGGATAGCTATCGTTACAACACGTGAAGGAAAAGTATCCGAGACGTTCATTTCGGACTACATGGAAGTGCTGAGAGCGCTCGGACATGAGGTGTTCCTCCTACCCCTCGTCGGCTCTGAGGCTGCTCTCTGGGCCGAGAGACACGCTAACGCAAGGGGATCGGCTTCCGAGCTATCCCGCCAGTGTTATGAGCTGGTAGCTGCAAGCTTCCCCATGACAGCAGTTCGGTTGACGGCGGTTCTTCCAGCGCTCTGTGAAGCCCTTCGCGATGTTCGGCCTGACATCATTCACGCCCACTACCTGACACCGGCAGGGGCTCTCTGCGTGGAGGGTAAAACCAGGGGCCTTCTTGGGTCTATCCCAGTGGTCATCTCTCTTCACGGCATCGACGTGTTCAAGCACGGCCGGAACGCGCCGTCTGCGGCAGCATGGTGCTGTACGCATGCCGATTCCGTAGTTCACAACAGCCCCGAAGCAGCTAAGAGTCTCCAGGAATGGGGAGTTGCGGGGCGATCAATACACTATGTTCGACGAGGCGTGCGGCTCACGAAGTTCCCGCGCCCGAGGGGGGGGTGCGAGAAGTAACCCAACGCGGCTCCTCGCAGTCGGACGCCTTGTCCCGAAGAAGGGTTTCGACACTCTGATAGCGGCGTTCGCGGAAGTCCGCGCATCTTGGCCTGGATTGCTAACGCTCCGCGTCGTCGGCGAGGGACCAGAGAGGGAGCGCCTTCAGGCACTGGCTAAAGACTCTCATTTGGCGAGTTCAATCGAATTCCTGGGCCAACTTCCAAATGACAAGGTTCTTCATGAGATGAGACTTGCCGACATGTTCTGCCTACTCTGCCGGAGGTCTCAGGACGGAGACATGGATGGCGCACCTAACGTCATTCAGGAAGCGCAATACCTGCGATTGCCCGTGGTAAGCACCAGAATTTCTGGCCTACCGGGGATAGTCCAAGAGGGCCAAACCGCCATCTTGGTGCCCCCTGAGGATCCGGCGGCTGCATGCCGAGCTATCTTGCAACTGCTTCATGATCGCGACTTACGCACCGCGATGGGGTCGGCGGGCAGGAACTTTATACGTCGTGACCTATCGATGCATCGAAACGTTCAGCAGGCAATGATACCCATCTTCTCCGATCTTATGGGATCGATGAGGCCGCCCAATTGGTCGCACGAAAGGGCGAAGCCTGAGGGGCTCCGCGTGAAATGCGTTGTTGCGGGCGGTTTGTAGCTCCTCGAACTATCCGATCATATCAGTAGGCTCAAATCAATCCATGAAATCGGAGTAGACTTATGTTTCTACCTAGTTCTGCAATTATTGCGACTTGCGAGCCCTACTTGGGCGGCGCCGGTAAAATTGCAACTCAAGTCTTGAGGGAGTTTGCAAGACGCGACTACCCTGTTGACTTGGTGTGTCTCGAGTTGCCGCACTTATTCGAGAATGTGCCAGGCCCACAACCACGAATCATTAGACCGGAAGGCGTAATCGCAAACGCAATTCCGGAGATGGACCTCTTTATCCCCTTCCGGCTAGCTGAGGCAATGATAAGAGCTGCAACGGCACGAGCCAGAGCGGGACTCGATGTGACCCTTTGGGGAACTTACTTGATTCCTTATGCGGCTGCGTCCCATCTTGCCGCTGCCTCACTACGAGCAAGAGGAGTGCGTGTTCGATTGGTAGTGAGCCCTGCTGGTTCCGATATCTGGCAGATAGGACCTCAGCTGTACCATGCCACAGAGCAGTTGTTGTTCGCTGATGCTGTTGATGCGCGATTGACTTACACACAGAGCTTTGCCCAAGAGATACAGACCATGTTCGTGCGGGAAGCACCATTTCACACAATATACCCCATTCTGGATTTAGAACGGTTCTGTCCACCCTTACCTCGCGAAAGGGAGACGGCTCGCGAGGCTCTCGACATTCCACACAATAGCTTCGTGATCTGCTGTCACTGCAATATGCGCCCGGTTAAGCGGCCAACAATGGTGGTGGCGCTTGCAAGGGAGGTCGCTGCTCGGGATCCTGGCGGACATTACACCCTGCTGATGGTGGGGCCAGCGGATGGCGAGATTCGCTCAGCGGCCTCAGGCAATTGGAATAATCTAACGATAGTATGGACTGGCGCAAGTGGTCGCGTCGAATGTGTGCTAAGAGCTGCGGACGTGGCTGCGAACTGGAGCTCTCACGATTCCTTCAACGGTAGTCTCATGGAAGCCATGGGTCTAGGCCTGCCCCTAGTCTCCACAAACGTAGTTGGAATTGGAACCGAAATTGCCGCAGCCGGAGCTGGCGCGCTCTTCGCAGAGAATGAGATTGCCGCGGCAGCTGAGTATATCCTGCGGCTCGCACGTGACCGTGAGCTCAGAGAGAAGACAGCGCAATCTGCCGCTGCCCACGCTGCAAGGACCTTTGGAGCTGCCGCTCTCTTCGAGGACTATGCTCGGGTACTCCTAGCAGAGTGATGCACTATCTTCCGGTCGCCTGCTTGCTCGAGGCAACCGAAGCTGCTAGCTGGCACATAACGACTGTAGTCTCGAATTCCTTCACTCTAATCACGGACCGTGCCACTTCCATTGCGCCCAAGGCTTCGGTGTCGACGAGAGCGTCGAAGAGGGACGCCTGGAAGGCCAGGCAGGGTTGGTCGGCTAGGCGGCTCATGGAGTTGTTCTCTCCAGTATGACTCTGGGATGTCCGCGCCCCAAGAAACTCCTTGAGAGCCTGCTCCAAGCGGCTCACCTCTGTTATTGCGGGCCCTTCGAGTTCGCCACCGTCGCTGGCGAGTTCGCCTACCCGGCCGAAGCGATAGTTTCCTTCGCAGATAGCCGCGCGACAGTAGACGTGACGGGATGTGTCGCTGATCGACCGATTCAGGTCAATTACAGCTGCGCGAACCCGACAAATAAGGCGCAAGACAGCGCCGATGAGTAGGCGAACTTGCTCGGGCTCATCGGAATCAACAGGAAAGGCCGCGACGAAACCATCACCCTCAAGTCGCGTCCGAGCGGCACCACAGGACGCGAGCTCGTTCGCGAAGACCTTATAGAGAGAGTTGTTTAGCCAGTACTCGACAGCATTGCCATCTTCAAGAAAAGTCCGCATATGAGTGCGGACAAACTCACAGAGCCGGCCGTAACCAGCAACGTCGAGGCGTAGGAGGAGACCGCGTTCCTCCAGAACAAACCAACGGCTTTCCACAGGACAAGCGCGCGAGATCATGTTCGCAAGCTGATCCTCGTTTGCAAGCAATTGCGCCACGTGAGTGGCCAGCGGCTTGCCCCGAAACATGGCTACATGACTAGCGCCTGCAGAGGCGGGCCGAAGCACCGCATCATGGCAGCGTGTCAGCGGAAGGAAGATATGACCCTTGAGATCCTCGGGGTCGGTTGCGTTAAGGATCGCGATGTCATCCGCTAGCTGAACTGCGTAGCGCCGGATCATGTAACACTTGAGTTGACCTGTATCCCGGATAGATGGCTTGAACTCCATGACCTCACCGATCAGCCGCCACTCGGCGCCCGTGGCCCCCATCCTGTAGAGCGCTTGGGCAATCAATGCATCACCGTTAACTCCGCTCTCACAGCGGCGAAAGTGTTCACGTATAGCGCCGAGCCGGTTGGAGGCGAGCGAGTTCGGCGGAACATCCACGGCAATGAAAGGCGGCGTCCAAATGCAATCCGTTATTCGTTGGTCGTGAATAGCATAGGACGCATAGACCAACAGGAGGTATGCGTCAGTGGAGTCGCGAAGAACAATCTCCATTGACCAGATTAAATAGCCGAAGCTCGGCCGTGAAGGAAGAACGAAGCCGTCCGGCTTCTCAGTTAGATCGATGTACATGGCATCCCCTCAAGGCAACCCTCGCCTGCCACTGTTGGCCGCTGTGCTGTTAGCTCGAGTGGCCTCGAAGCACCTCGACAAAGGCCGGTTCGCGCAAGAGCCCCACAAGATTATCCACTAACGGCAGCCCCTTCCAATGTCCGGACGCAATCGTTTGCGTAAACTCGGAGCCTGCCAGAGGGATCCAACCGGTCGTAGCTCGTGGGTTGCCCATGTCGAGAGCAGATATAGGAGTCGTGCTTGCCCAAAGGTAGACAAACTCATACAAGGTCCAGAGTTGCTGTGACTTCGAGAACTTCAACCAAAGCTCCCTTCGCGCAGAGTCGGGTGAGACATTCAATGTTGGGAGGTTGAACTCGTCACGAATGGACGCAATCGCGACTGGGAGATGTGCGTTGAGGCGAGTCTCTGGTGGGCGTGCATCGAGCACCTGCTTGAGGTCAATGAAACGAGAGGGTGGGACATCTGGGATCCATGCACGAAAGTGGAAGGGCGGGTACCAGCTATTGTAAGTCTTGGGATCATAGTTGAAAACAAAGAGGCTAGGCTCATCAGCGCTGTTGCTCGCGACAAACAGGAAGTTCAGGGAGACGCTTGCACGTGTGGGCAGAATGCCGTCTGGGAGGGGGTTCTGCGAGTCGAGTTCATGGGGGTTTACTAAAACGGGATTCATGGGGTTTCCTCCGGTGGAATTTGAAGGCAAGAATAGCCGCCGAGGATTGTGGCTGGGCCGTTGAAAGTAGTGGTCACGGGGCGAAAGAGGGCGCGTTGGAAGTCGACCAGATTCTCCTCAGTAGTATAGCGATCGCTTCTCTCGATCACATCCTCCCAAGCGACTGTACGCGAAGGCAGGGGCAGACCGACGCCACCTATTGATATCACGGAAACCTCGGGCAAACTATCTTTGCGCGCTGTCCATATGCGGTGCGTGCCGTCGACGAGAACCGGTATGCCTTGATGTATTTCAACCATCGGTGGCACCACGAGGCGAACAAGACTGCCGACCTTCGCCACAATAGGTCGAAAGGGTGGAATACCCGCCTGCGTCATCTGATTGTAAAGCGACGCAGCAAAGTCGAGCCTCTCAAGGCCCACATACTTGGCAAGTGATCGAATTTTATTTGTGGTTATAACCGAAAGGGTTACGGCTTGAAGACTTCTGTACTGAGGGATCAGCCTCACGAGGGGCTCCACGTCCTTCCAGGAGGCTTCATGAAGCAGGCGGGGCATGCATCTGGAGGTGGTCAAGGTACACCGGCTGTGAGCGATTCAACCTCTGCTGTTAACCGATTCGCCACCGCCCATGGATACTCCGCGCCAACCCGCACGGCAAGCGACGGAACGTGCTCATTAACCCAATGAACCGCAAACTTTAGGGCGTGCGTGATAGAGAACGACGAGTAATCCGGTACCGCTGGTCGCAAGGCCTCGCTAATTGATGCGCCCAGATCCGCCTCGAATGCCTTCTCAACTAAGTAGTAGTCACGTGGGTCGCGCTCGGCAGTAAGCCGCGCGAAGGCTAGCAACTGCTGTCGGGCGTCCGCCTGATGGCGCAGGGCCATCCAATACTGTTTTCGGCGTAGGTCGCGAGTAGTGTCAAGAACGCGATGCCAAAAGGTAGCGACAGCCTCCTCGAAGACGACCTTATGGTCTATGCCGATTGGGCGACTTGCTACTGTGACGCTAGTTAGGTGACCCGAGCGATCGAAAAGCACCCGGGTATGCTTACGACAGTGGTGAGGCACAAGCGTCGCGGCATCGTTCACGTTGAACTGGCAGCAGAGGAGCGGAGCAAAAACAATGGTCACGGAGTATCCATAGTTTGGAACGAATATCGGACCTCGGCAAAGGAGCGGCTCCCCAAGTAGGTGGGCAAGGGTGGGCAACCGCGCAATGAAGGACTCAAGATGGCCGTTCTTCACGAGGACGAAGAGATCGAGGTCAGCGAGTTCGTCAGCAGAGTCTTGAGCGCCCCGCGATCCTCCGATTCCGAGACCGTCAATAGAGGGATCCTCAATAGAAAGAAGCCTGTCGATCAATGTGCTTACCAGGGCGCGCAAGTTGGTCACCGCCAAATTTAAGCCAGAAATCCAACCACTGCCAGCACGAGACCAACCGCCAGCGCCGCCACGGCAAACCGAATGGCGAGGAACTTGCGCCAAGCTACTAACGAGAGAGCAGAGTTCTGAAGCGCCAGTTCTCGGACGAGGCCGTCATCATCAATGGAGGAAAGCTCGGTGTAGACCTCCTCACCAGTTCGTCTCTTGAGATGTCCGAAGAATAGTAGGCCTTGAGGCGCGTGATCGAGCCTAGGCCACGCTGCTACTAGGAGGCAAACGACCGAGAATGCAAATGCCAACAGCGCGAGTAGGATCATCCAGTGCTTAGCCGAAGAGGCGCCTGAATACTCACTTGATAGGATAGCCATCAGCCCGAGCGCCACGACGAGGAGAAGATTGACCTTGGCATCGGCGGCCGTGAGTATCTGCAGAAGATAGGTGTTCGTATGCTGTACGAAGTCGAACCGATGATCTGCGCGCGAGGGCTTCGGCGCGCTCGACGGAGTAGTCAATGTCCCCTCTCTTTGCTATTATGATTTGGTTTGACGATTTGTGGCAGATCTTTGACGTACGGCTTCTTGGCGCTGACAATCAACGAGCGCCCCCAGCTGGGGAGTAGTCGCGATAGAAGGGATGAGCGAAGCCTGATAGGCCCAAGTGATAACTCGACACATTGGCTGGCTATAGTGATGTGCTCGAAATGGCAGTGCTCGAGAGAGCGCCTTATCAATCCTGGCGTAAAGGGGCGAATATGCAGGAACCTATAAGGATGAAGTGGATCAATCTGCCTGGGATTCTGGCCGCGGAGAAATCTTAGACGGTCCTCGATTGCGGCAAGGTTAGGAGTGGTTAGTATCAGAAGGCCTCCGGGGCCCAACACGCGCCAGCACTCACGCAAGAAAGAGAGCGGATCGAAAAGGTGCTCAATAAGCTCGCATGCAATCAGGAGATGCAACCGGGCATCACAGAAAGGTAGTTCAGTGCACGCGTCGCATCGAACGGCAAGGTGGCGTGGTTGAGAGGATAGAGATAAGGCGCGCAATGAGATGTCACAGGCAATAACCCGCACTGCAAGTTGGCGAAGCCTCTCCGTTAGCTGGCCCCCGGAGGCTCCAAGCTCCGCTGCGAGACCATCGGGGCGGGCGCCATCAGCCTCAAGCAGGCGTCGCTGAATCGTGCGCACAACCAGTTCAAGCCGCGCTGCGTGATTAGGACGCGCTAGATAGGTCTGGACTTCGGCCGGGTCGTCGTAAAACGACGAATTGGCAGCACGCGCTTGTCGGTCCTGTTGCCAAAAGTGATCAGTGTGTTCGGTCACCATGAGGATCTCAGGGTTCGTCCTATACCGCAGGCGTTCGCACCGCGGGTGCTTAGCGTTCTCCCATAAGCGAATCAAGGGCTTGAAGAATCGACTCCCGATCCGAAGACGTCAGAGGACGGCACTTGACCGGCGTCGGAGGTTTTGGTCTTGAGCTAAACACGTCGGTGACGGTAGACCGTTCAGGTCCCTGCAGGAAGAGAGTGGCTGTAGGAACCACGAGCGGAGCAACTTGGTGAAGCTGGTGGCACGCTTGGGCATGCACTTCTCCTGATTGCACGTCGGCAGATATTGTTTCACGGAGACTGATTTCCGAGGAAGACAAAAAGCTATAAGCACCATCGGCAGACTCGTTTGAGGCCAAATAGTGGAAGAACCGATGACGCCCTCTAGCTTGACGCTCGAACTGAGTGACTCTGAGCCCGCCAAGGAGGACTACGGACCAGTAGTCGCGGGTGTGGTTGTGTACGTCGTTAGACGGCACCCGCGACAGCTCGGTCCAAAGATGTAGCCTTAGACGAAAAGCTCGGCTATGAGGCTCGTGGAGATCGAATCTGAAAAAGCCGTTCTCGTGGGCTTTGGCGAAGTCTATGGCGGCGTCGGACGGGAGTAGCCCGAGAAGCGCAACGAGGCTGGATGGCTTGCTGGAGGCCAAAAGGCACTCGCGCACCCTCTGATCGGACGGCCCCGGGGTATTTTCTTCCTTAAAGATAGCCTCTAGTCGGCTGAGGAGCGATTGCAGCACAGCGGTGCTCATAGCGACCTGGTCTTCGAATGGCGCGATGTCGTCGCTCGTGATGAGTTCGCGACCAATATTCTTAACTGCCACCACGACGCCGAAGCGGCGAACGTCCTCAGTTGGGGGCGTGTTGAGACGATGTGACGAGTTCGCTTGGTGCAACGGAAACACTCCTTCCGGAGCTACAGGCTACACACAAGGTTACGGTCAGACGAGGTAAAGAATACAGTATTTCGCTTGCCGACGCAAACACCCCCGGAACGGTGCCCGGTCCCCGTAGGTTCCACCCTCTTCTTGGTGACCCCCGTTCACAGCCCCCAACCCCCCTCCCCGCGCCCCTGAGAAGTGCCAGTTCTCCTCCCCTCGCCCCTCCTCGGAGCTTCCCGTCAGGTCTATTGGCGCCCAACTTCCGCCTCCTCCCGCGTCCGACCACCGTCCGACCACGACCTTAATTAGATAGAGCACGCACACCTCGCCCCTCGCGAGCCCGCACCGAGCTCG
>JGI10216J12902_100511743_pt1 | contig 10077 bp, 13 predicted proteins | sample KanNatreferecore_FD_12902 | JGI IMG/M metagenome (IMG submission 12902)
CGGCATTCGCTTCAAGCGTCCGCTCGATGTCCCATTCTCGGTCGAGGTCCTGCAGCCGCATGTCGATGAGCCGGCGGTCTGCGGCATAGGAGCCGACGTTCATGTCGGTATGCCGGATAATGCGCTCGTTCACGCTTTCGGTTGTATGTCGGGGCACCCGCTCGGTCGTCGGAGGAATGAGGTCCGAGAAAAACGGCGTCGACATGGACGGCCCCTGAAATGAGAGGTGTGTTCAAGACTCTCGTATTCTCTGCATGCCCGCACCTCGGTGCTTCCCCAGCGCTAAGGAAAGATATTGGTGCCGTTCGTCATGCCCGTCGATTCTTATTTATGGGTGCCGGCCGAGCGGAAGGCAAACCAGGCATAGCAGACCGCCAGCAAGAGATAGTTCGAGACAAGGATTGCGGGCGTCATCCATTGCCAGCCGTCAAATTTCCAGTTGCTTAAGGGCCAGAAGACTGGAGTCGGGAAGAAGGCAAACGAGTGCGTGGGCACATCGACCAGGACGTGCAGACCCCACGCCGCCAGTTCCCATAATGGCCGTCGACGCAGGCGCCACACGAGTAGAAATACCAGCAGGAAGACAAGGAAGCTGTGTGTGACGTTGTAGAGGTGATGCACGTATTGCGGGATGCTCGATTCCGGCGGTGTGCCCCGGCTGAAGTCGGGTGCGTCGGCCATGCCGAGCGTCACGGCCCCGTACAAAATGCCAAAGGACATTAGATCCGGTGCCAGGCCGATGACGAACGCCAGCCAAAAGCTCGGACGATTCCTGCGTCCGAAGGCTATGCCGCCCCACAGGCCGTGTGACAGAATATCCACCTATGTCTTCTCTCTTCGATGGTACAGCCGCTACGATACCAGATTATGACCGCACGCCGGAGCGTTCGAGAGACGGATTGATGCTTGGCTTGATCGTGAAGGTGGTCGTCGTCCTCTTGCTCCTGTTTGGACTGCCGCTGTTGGGCGTCGCCCTCGTCGCGCAACCGGTACAACCATATCTTGAATTTCCGCCGCAAACACGTCCGGTCCAGCATGCGCCGTTCTCATGGGGCATGTTTGTCGGTGTTGCACTGGTCATCGCGTTGGCCGTCGGGCCTGTCATTCGGCGCGTGAGTACGTCGCAGGTGACTCACCGCGCGTCACACAGTGCTCTCCGTGCTTTGCCCTGGTGGGGTTGGGCGGGCAGCCTGTTGCTCGGCGGCTCTTGGGTGGTGGCATGGAATCGCTTTCCCTGGTTCAACGCGCTTCAGCCTCATATGTTCACGCCTTTGTGGCTTGGCTACATTTTGCTGGCGAATGGCTTGACGCTGCGCCGGACGGGCCACTGCCTGATTGTCGAGCGGCCCCGCGTTTTTCTCGCCTTGTTTCCTGCAAGCGCCGTCTTTTGGTGGTGCTTCGAGTATCTCAATCGCTTCGTGCAGAACTGGTATTACGTGGGGCCTCATGCGTTGACCGCATCGGAGTATTTCTTTCAGGCGACCATTCCGTTTTCGACGGTTCTGCCCGCCGTGTTAAGTACGATGGAACTTTTGGCGTCAGTGCCCGCCCTCACGCGAGGGTTGGACCGCCTACCGCACATGCCCTCGATGGCCGAGAGGTGGGCCGGCTGGGTGGTGTTGCTGGTGGCGAGTGCCGGACTCACAGGCATCGGCATCTGGCCGGACCGGTTGTTTCCGCTTGTGTGGGTAGCGCCGCTGCTCGTGATCACCGCCGTTCAGATGCTTGCGAACGAAGATACCATCTTCGCTGTGCTCGGGAAGGGCGATGGGACCACATTGTGGCTCGCGGCGCTCGCGGCGCTAGTGTGCGGATTGTGCTGGGAGATGTGGAACTATAAGAGCCTCGTTCATTGGGAATATGCCATTCCGTCCGTCAACGCCTTCAAACTGTTCGAGATGCCGGTTCTCGGCTACGCCGGCTACCTGCCTTTCGGTCTCGAATGTCTGGCCGTCACGCTGCTCGTGTTTCCCCGTCAGTATAGGGAACTGGTGAACTCTGCCTGGCGGGTTGGCCGGGAGCCGGTGTCGCAAAAGCAGGGCAGGGAAGAGCAGCGTGGCATGCCACAGCGCGGCTACCTCAAGGCATGAGTCTTCTCGGCGAACTCGCGAACCACACGTTGCAGCGGCTCCCTTTTCCGACTTCGTCCCCCAAGGCTTGGGCGACGGTGAGCGAACCCGCGTTCGTAAGTCCCGAGATGACCGTCAGCGTCTTGCCTTTCGGCGCAAACGGTTCCTGCGTCAAATGGAAAGTGGCACAGCCGCCCCCGACGACTGCGAGGAGGATCAGCACGCCTGCTCGTAGGATGTTTATGCGACCGTACACCGCACAAGGGAGCGCGATGAACGTTGAATGATTACGAGCAACCCCTAAGCGTGAGAGGTCATGGCCCGTGGCGGGAGAGTCTGCCTGGGCCTTACTTGGATTCCGGTCGTTCCTGACACTGCAGTTCATCGCAGAGTTTTTTGACCGTCACTTTGAGCTCCTGGCCGAGATTACTGCCCAGGCGTGAGATTTCCGGCTCGATTTTTCTGCTCAACTGTTGAATCTTGTCCAACAGCTCAGGAATTGGTTTCGGCAAATCCTGAACGCGCATGGAGCCTTTTGCCGGTTGTTGCGGTTGGTTTTCCTCCGCCCAGACTGGCGAGGCGACGGCGATGATCATCATGGTTGCGATCATGAAGCGTGTCATGCAAAGGCTCCTTCAATGGGAGAGGTCGTGGAAGAAAATTAGAGTGGTCCGCCTGCCAGTGTTTCGCTCGGCAGGGTCCCCCCAGGGACCGTGCCCCCAGGAAGCGTGCCCCCGGGAAGCGTACCACCGGGAACAGTTCCGCCCGGCAGCGTGCCGCCTTTCAGCGTCCCTCCAGGGATCGTGCCGCCCGGGAGCGTTCCTCCAGGAAGCGTACCGCCTGGCAAGGTGCCACCGGGAAGAGTGCCGCCCTTGGGAGTGTTATCGAGTTCTGTGAGCGGTTTGAATTCATCGTACTGCCGGGGCTGATCCGTCCCGGGAGCCGGTGCCGCATTGTCTGCGGCTTTGCTCCAAGCGCACGGCATTGCTATCAAGAACACAACTGAGAACATGACATGTAAAAGGGCCGGATGGCGACCTGTCGACGTCATAATTTAACCTCCCCATTCATCTTACAAGCGCCACGTGAGTGTTTGCCACACGGGGAAACCCCCGAGTCAGGCCATCGAATGTTTGGCGACTGTTGAAGTGAGCGCCCAACTCCGATCGTTTCGTTCCGGTAACTATTGTGCTTGCTCGCTCGTTCGAGCCGAGCGTTCGGCACCTGCCGAGATGACGGCAGTGTTTCATTCGTCACTCGACCGACATCGACGTAGCAGGCCTTGTCTTTCTGGCAATTCTTCTGAATTCTCACTGGCTTGGTAAAACTATCCGGCGATGAACGAGCAGGAATGGTTCGTGCGTCAGACAGGCGGTAACGGCAGGGTCGATGGGCTGAACAAGAGAGGAGGGCATTATGGGTTCACTCAAAGGAAAAGTGGCGGTCGTGACCGGAGGATCCCGCGGAATCGGGCGAGGGATTGCCGAGCGGCTGGCGGCGGACGGCGCTGCGGTTGTCGTCAACTACACGAAAGCTGCCGGCGAGGCTGAAAAGGTTGTGGACGGCATCAAGGGCCGTGGCGGGAAGGCCATGGCCATTCACGCGGACGTGAGCAAGGTGTCGGACATTCGTCGGTTGTTTGAAGAAACGAAACATGCCTTCGGCCGGTTGGACATTTTGATCAACAACGCCGGTATTTTCTGGGCGAAACCGCTCATCGAAACAACCGAAGAGGAATATGATCGCATGTTTGCCGTCAATGCTAAGGGGCAATTCTTTGCGTTGCAGGAGGCCGCGAAGCAGATGGCGGATGGCGGTCGTATCGTGAACATCTCCACCGGCGGGACGAAGCTTGCTTTTCCAGGAATCAGCGTCTACGGCGGGAGCAAATCAGCGCTCGAATTTTTTACCAAAGTAGCGGCGAAGGAGCTGGGCGGCAGGAACATTACGGTCAACACGGTTTCTCCCGGCTACACCGAAACGGACATGCTCAGTGATCCCCAATTCCGCACGATCGGCGTACAGGCGTCCCCGCTCGGCCGGCTCGGCATGCCGGCGGACATTGCCAATGTCGTTTCCTTCGTGGTCAGCGACGAGGCCGGATGGATCACCGGCGACACGATTCAGGCGGGGGGCGGTGTCGCGATGTAACCGGCTTGCCATGGCCGCAGAAAGGAGATGCAGAAATGGCTGTCACATTGATCAATGTATTTTCTGTGCCCAAAGGCAAAGAGGCTGATTTCATGCGATGGTGGCAGGATGTGAAGACGAACATCACGGCTCAGGAGGGTTTCCTCAGTGGGAAATTCCATCGAAGTCTCAGGCCGGAGAGCCGGTACAATTTCATCAACGTTGCGATCTGGGAGAATGAGGAGCTGTATTGGCGCGCGTACGAGAAGAGCGTGACGCCGATGAAGGCCGCGCTCGAGCATTTGGACGTCGAGATGGTTCCGGCGCTCTATCAGGTGGCATCCGAATACTGACGTGGCTCTTGATCTTCCCCGATAGAGCTCTTAAGCTTTCACGTCTCGCTTCGAAGTGAGCCGCAATGTGGGCCGGTGCACAGCAAGGCGAAGATGGCGTACGACGTTCGAGTCATCCCGATTCGGGAATTCATGAAAACCGACATCACGGGTGAGTTGGACGTCGCCGAGACACGCGAAATGTTGAGCCAGATCATGACAGCCTGTAAGCGGGAAAACATCACTCGTATCTTGATCGACTGCCGGGAAGCGAGCAGCCATTCAACCGTCACCGACGTCTGGACGCTGGCACGAGATCTTGGGTCCCTTGGCGTGACCCATGAGAATCGCGTCGCGGTCTTAAACCGGCCGAAAGACGGTTTTGACCGGGCGGCGTTTCTCGAACTCTGCGCCGGCAACAGGGGTTACCACATGAGAGCGTTCCGCGAATTTGAACCGGCATTTATCTGGTTGGTGTCGGAACAATCCAGCGGGGAAGCCAGAGACACGCCAACTTGACCTGTTGAGCCGCTACTCCGTCTACAGCCACCTGCGAACTGAACTCCGATACTTCCTAAACTGTTCTCCGAACTTCACCGAGAGAGCGCGTTCCTCCGGCTCAATCTGAAAGCGGTTGAGGTATAGGACAAAAAACGGCAGGAGGGCAAAGGCGAGGAGATGTGAGAGCCACACGGCCCATCCGATCAGGGCCAAGAGCAGACCGACGTACATGGGATTTCGGCTGTATCGGTAGATGCCGGACGTGACCATCGCACTCGCCGCCTCAGGGTTGAGTGGATTGACGGTAGTCTTCGCGCGCCCAAACTCGAACACCCCTGCCAGAGCGATCCCGACGCCGAGACACCACATCGTGACTGCCACGGTCTTGCGCCAGGGCACCGCCAAGGCCATCGACGATTCAGACGTCGAGAGCAGCCACATGCATACGGCGAAGGCCACCATCACCACCGGCGGCGGAATTTTGTGGTCGAGAGTCTGCATGTTCCTCCGTATTACAGCATAAAGACAGAACCGGAGTCTCCGTGAGTTTTCAGTGTGCACTGCGGCCTTTCCGCGTTCCGGCCGGCATGCCGTTCCGATAAGCTCTCATGATGCATACTCCTTCGGCCACGCTGGGTCACCTGTCCCATGCCATCCATCGCCATTTCCTTTGGTGTCTGGTCGGCGCTTATGCCGTGGCCGCGGTTGTGCCCGCACCGGGGTTATGGATCAGAGACGTCACGGTTGGCGACATCACCGTTGGGAAGACCGACATTCATGTGTCCCTGCTGTTGATCCTTCTTGCCACTCTTATGTTCAACGCCGGGCTCGGAGTGAAGACCGCGCATCTGCGCACGTTTTTCCGGAAAGCCCCGCTGCTGGCCGCCGGACTGGCAGCCAATGTGCTGGTCCCGATCGTCTATGTCTCGGTCATTACCACCGTGGGACTTCGGTTCTGGCACAATCCGGAGGAGGCCCAACACATCCTTGTGGGATTGACCTTGGTGGCGGCCATGCCGATCGCCGGTGCGTCGACCGCCTGGACGCAGAATTCCAATGGGAATCTGGCGCTGAGCCTGGGGCTGGTGCTCTGCTCGACGTTCCTCAGTCCTCTCGTCACGCCGATGGTATTTCACGTCTTCGGCGAGATGGCCTCTCGGGAATACGAACGGGTGCTTCACGACCTGGCGCACTATGGCTCCGCGGCGTTCCTTGGGCTCTGGGTCGTCCTTCCGTCGTTGCTGGGGCTCGGTCTGCGATTCGTCGTCCCCGAGTCGCGGTTGGCGGCCGGCATGGCGTACATCAAGCTCGGGAATTCCATGATCTTATTGACCTTGAACTATTCGAATGCGTCGGTGTCGCTGCCCAAAGCGGTGGCCGAGCACGACCTTGATTTCTTAGCCGTGACGTTGGGCATCACCACCGGCCTATGCGTCGCCGCGTTTTCCGCGGCCTATTGGTTGAGCTGTCTGTTTGACACCGACGAGGCTGAACGAATATCGCTCATGTATGGATTGGGCATGAACAACAACGGCACTGGGCTCGTGCTGGCCTCCCTTGCGCTCGCTTCGTTTCCGCGGATCATGGTTCCCATCATCTTCTATAACATCGTTCAGCATCTCGTTGCCGGCGCCGTTCACCACATGATCGGCAGACAGTTGCCGGCGGCAACGACGCTCGCCAGATCTACGTAAGCGCGCGCCAGGCAGCGACGAAACTCCAAGTGTCATATCGCGTAGTTACACAGAACGTGTTCGCGGCTCTGCTACACTTTCAAGAGAAAACGGCCTCTGTTTCTCAAGGAAGGAGACGGAACATGACACCACAGATGACGCATCGGCACCGCATCACATGTCTCTGGCTGGTTGGTGGTCTGCTCGGAATCCTGCTTTCCGCTCCAATGGCCGAGGGCAAATCGTCTCAGCCGTCCGGTGTGAAGCCTGCGGGCTGCGACTATCGAGCCCATCCGATGATTACGACGGTCACGCCGGTTCAGGTCAAACCGGGGCAGAAAATCACGATCAGCGGCAGGAATTTCGGGACGAAGCATTGCTTCCACAGCGTGTCGTTTGGTGCGAAAAGTACGGACGCCTGGACATATGTGAGCACGACGACCGTCGAAGCAACGGTGCCCAACCTCCTGCCCGGCGCAATTCCGGTGACGGTCTCGACTGAGGGCGGCACGTCGCAATATCAGCTCCAGATTCAGGCCAAGTAAGCGCTCTCCATTCGTCCGAGGAGCCGGAGGCCAGGCGGTCTCCGGCTCTCTTTCTTCGACAGGCCGTCGGCCCAACCTGCTAGGATGCCCGGCCATGACCGACACGGCGGCTATCACCGCGCCCCGGCGCGCTGCAGTCCTCTTCATTCTCATCACGGTTTTGCTGGACATGCTGTCGTTCGGAATCATCATTCCGGTGCTACCGAAGCTCGTTGAAGAATTTCTTTCCGGCGACACGGCACAGGCGGCGGTGATCTATGGCTTTATGGGCACGGCCTGGGCGTTGATGCAGTTCATCTGCTCGCCCATTCAGGGCGCCCTCTCCGATCAGTACGGACGCCGGCCCGTGGTGTTGTTGTCCAATCTGGGATTGGGTCTTGATTACATCGTCATGGCGATGGCGCCAAACGTTCTCTGGCTGGTCATCGGACGGACGATTTCCGGGATGGCGTCCTCGAGCTTTAGTACGGCCGGCGCCTACATCGCCGACGTGACGCCGGTGGAGCGGCGGGCCGCGGCCTACGGAAAGATCGGTTTGGTGTTCGGTGCGGGCTTCGTGTTTGGACCGGCGTTGGGCGGATGGCTCGGGTCCGTGGACCCACGATTGCCGTTTTGGGGCGCGGCGGCGTTGAGTCTGTTGAATGCCTGTTACGGATTCTTCGTGCTTCCCGAATCGTTACCGCCGCACAGCCGGATGACCTTCCGCTGGCGTCGCGCGAATCCCGTCGGGTCCCTCGTTCTCCTCCGCTCGCATCATGAACTCTTGGGCCTCGCCGCAGTGGCGTTCCTCGGCTATCTCGCGCATGCAGTACTCCCGAGCACATCGGTGCTGTACATGGGATATCGCTACGGCTGGGGTACAGCAAGCGTTGGGCTGATGATGGCTGGTGTCGGCGTGGCAGCGATGATCGTCCAAGGCGGACTCATCCGGCCGATCACCGCGCGGCTCGGCGAACGCCGGACGCTACTGGCAGGATCGGTCAGCGGTGCGGCGGGATTTTTCATCTATGGCGTGGCGCCGGAGGGCTGGATGTTTTGCCTTGGCATTCCGATCATGGCCTTCTGGGGGCTGTCTGGGCCGGCGACGCAGGCACTGATGAGCCGGCGGGTCAGTCCAGCCGAGCAGGGCCAACTGCAAGGAGCGATCGCGAGCATCAACGGCGTGACCGGGATGATCGGTCCCGGACTCTTCACCCAAGTCTTCGCGTTCTTCATCGGTGCCGGTGCAGGATGGCATATGCCCGGGGCGCCATTTCTGTTGGCGTCACTGTTCCTGATCAGCGCCGCGGCGATTGCCTGGCGTACAACCGGCCGTGAAGTCGAGGTCGACTGATTAAAGAGGAGGCGGTGGCTGTCCCGTCATATTCTCACACGATGCTGCTGGATGACCTTGATGTCCGGCAAGCAGTTCTTTCAGAATAGCGAGAGCGGGGAACGCTGACGGAATGACAGGCCAACGACTACCAACTCTGCTTTTCATGGGGGTGCTTTTGATAGGCCCCCCCGGCGGCCTCGTGTCGCATGGCCAAGACATGCCCCCCGAGCGGGGATTGTCCATGCCTGTGCTGGATCCTCCCTCGATGGATAAACCTCCGGTTGCCGACGGGATCGTTGATCGCTATTTGTTGAATGCGCGAGGCGACATCAACGGCTTGCTGTTGCAGGACGGCTCGCAGATGCACATTACGCTCCGGGCCGCCCAAGATCTCACGAAGACCATTCAGCCGGGCGATCATGTGCGGGTGCATGGACGCCGCGTGTCCGATCTCCCCCTGATCAAACCCGACGTCATCATCAATGTCACGGATGGCAAATCCTTTACGGTGCCCTATCGGCTGGATCTGCCGATGCCTCCGAGGGAGGAACGACCGACAGTCAATGAGATGAAGGCGGCCGGCTCGATTGAAGTATTGCTGTACGATCCGTTGAAAGAGGTCGTGAACGGTGCCCTGCTGTCCGACGGTACGCAGTTCCGCCTGCCGCCGGACGTGGGTGAGCAATTTCATACGTCGCTCCACAAGCATATGGACGTCGAAGTGCGAGGATACGGCATCGCAACCCCCCACGGCACGGCGCTCGTGGCGGTCGCCATCGGCCGAAAGGGTCATCCGCTGACGCATCTTGATGCGTCGATCCAGCAGCTTCGCTGAAGGCGGTTCGAGAGTCATGCACACCATTGTGACGCGCCTGAAGGCCAACAATGTCCGCACTTCCCCTGAGATCATTGGTGGTGCAAGTATCGAAATCGGCCGGCGAGGTCGGCGCGCTGTTGCTAGGTCCCAAGGATCCTTCATGGCTGCTTGTGCTGGCACATGGAGCAGGGGCGGGAATGCATCATCCCTTCATGGAAGGCCTCGCGAGCGCGCTCGCCGATAATGGCGTGGCCACCTTCCGCTATCAGTTCCCCTACATGGAGCAGCAGCGGAAGCGACCGGACCCTCCGGCTGTGCTGACGGCGGCGGTGCGGGCGGCGGTCACGGCGGCTGCGGAAGCGGCGCCGGGACTGGCGCTCTTTGCAGGGGGCAAGTCGTTCGGCGGGCGGATGACATCTCTGACGGTTTCAGAAGATCCCGAGTTGGCCGCTCGAATCCGCGGCCTCGTATTTGTTGGCTTCCCCCTGCATCCGGCCGGTCGTCCTCATACCAAGCGCGCAGAGCATTTGACGCGAGTGCAGGCCCCGATGCTCTTTCTGCAGGGCACCCGTGACACGCTGGCCGATCTCACTTTGTTGCGGCCCCTCTGCGAGAGGCTGGCGCCGCTTGCCACATTGCACGTCGTCGATGGGGCGGATCACTCGTTTCACATGCTGAAGCGAGCCGGAAAGACG
>JGI10216J12902_100165297_pt1 | contig 10076 bp, 7 predicted proteins | sample KanNatreferecore_FD_12902 | JGI IMG/M metagenome (IMG submission 12902)
TCCCACGCGAGCTCGCGATCGCCAAGCTGGGTGAGGCGCGGGTGCGTGCACGTATGCGACCCGATCTCCCATCCTGCTCCCGCAAGCTCCATCAGCTCCCCACGCGTCAGCGGCAGCATTTGCTGCTCGTGCTCGGTTCCAAGCCACTGAGATACACCGCTCCAGGATGCCGGCTGTCCGTTATCCAAAAAGGAGGTAGGGACGAACACGGTCGCGACGAAGCCACGTTCCGCTAGGAGCGGGAATGCCTGCTCCTTAACGGAGCGGAACGCGTCGTCGAACGTGATTGCGACGGTGCGCCGCGCCGGCGGTGCAAAGACGGCTTCGGTGAAGGACACTGCGTTGTAGCCGCGGTCGACTAGGAAGTCGAGCTGTCGTCGGAAGGCATCCGGCGTGACCGACAACGCAGCCGGCCATCTCTCGTTGACCGCGTGATAACAGAGGACGAGAACATCTGTGCCGCGGCCGCTCGGCGTTTTCATCACTGTGGTCGAAGTAACCCGTGTGAGCTACAAACTTAGCGCAGGTGACGTCCGACCAGTCGCCGACGGAGTCCGATGGCGTGCTTCGCGGCACCCCGAAGCTGTTCAACGACCGCGAACCGCGATCTCCGAAAAAGAGGAACGATGACCTCGACCGGCCCGAACTTGCGCTTGTAGTCTCCGGCGCCGCCGAAATCGAACACGGCGACCCCACGCGCCCGCCAGTGGCGGATCGCGGACCACATCAAGAGGTCATTTGGTCGAAGCGTCTGATCTTGGCGCCAGCTCGCGCCGCCCCAGAAATACGCCATGGCGCCGTGGCCCGGATAGATGCCCGTCGCGATGCACTCGCCTGCACCGTTCCGCGCCCGCAGAAGAAGCAGCCGGCCTGTCGGCTCGACGCGCCGGATGAGCTCCCGCACGAACTCGACGCCGTACGGAGGGGGGAGCGACCGCTTCGCAAAAACATCGCGAAGTTGAGCGTGGTACTCGTCCGCGAAGGCAAGGTCATGCGCCTCCTCGACGGTGACGCCCGATTTCTCCGCTTTCCGAATGGCGGTGCGACAGGTCGACTTGAACCCGGCCCAAATCTCGTCCTCGCTCAAGCGCAAGTCCAGCTCGAATGTCCGCCGCCGCTGCACTATGAATCCGAGACCTTCGACGTCGGCAGCAGTGAGCGGCCGGTCGCGGAGCTCAAGGTGCATGCACCCGAGTGGCCCGAACGCGAAGTCGACGAGCGCGGCAACCGCCGCTCTCCGCGAGATTCTGCGAGGCAGGTTGAAGCCGAGGTATCCGGTCGCCCAGCCTTGGAACGGACTGCCGAGAATGCGAATGCCGAAACGCGACATGACGAGGCCGGTGAAGAAGCCGACTCGCTGGTCTAGCTCCCGCACCTCTGCGACGATCGGCTCCGCTCCCTGGGTCGAGTGGATGAAATCGAGCCACTCTCGGGTTTGAAAGACGTTTCGGTCGTCAAGCGCATCGAGCTGCGCCCAGTCAATCTCGCGCGTGTCGAGTCGTCTGAGCGAGATTCCGCTCGCGTTCGGCGCAGCCTCACGGCCATGCGGCTGACGACGTGTACGCTCGCGGCTGTGCGCATTGTCGCTCTCATTTATCACGACGTCTCTCCCACCCTTGACGATCCGGGGCTTGCCGCGGATCCAATCGCCGATTGGTACACCCTGACTCCTGATGCGTTCGCGGAACATCTCGACGCGATCGAGGCTGTCTCATTGAGACCATCACTTACCACGGATCCTTTGCACTCCGACGCGCTATTCCTCACGTTCGACGACGGCGGTGAATCTGCAATCGCGACAGTCGCGCCAATGCTCGAGCAGCGCGATTGGCGCGGACACTTCTTCGTCGTCACGGACCGCGTGGGCGCACCCGGGTTCGTCACCGAGCAGGACATCCGTGCGCTCGCATCTCGCGGCCACGTAATCGGCAGCCACAGCCACAGCCATCCCATCATGACGAAACTTGGCGACGCCGCGATCCGCGCGGAGTGGGAGACGAGCCGTAAGCGTCTCGAGGAGATCCTCGACATGAAGGTGAACGCGGCCTCGGTTCCGACCGGCTTCTACATGCCTCGAGTTGGCAGGCTGGCCATCGAAGCGGGGTACCGCCATCTCTTCACGTCCGAGCCGTGGCTCCGGCCACGAGCGCATGACGGCGGCACGATCTACGGTCGGTTTTCGATCACGCGAGGAAGCACGGCGGAGAGCGTGCGGGGGCTGTGCACGTTCTCGCGGGCGACGATTGCACGCCAGCGGTTCGGCTGGCAGAGCCGTAAGGCGCTGAAAAGAGCCCTGGGTCCAGCCTACGAGGGCCTCCGGGAGCTCGCGATCAAGCGGCGCTAAACGCTTCCTCATCGCGAGGCTTCGGCGGCGCCCGCGATGAATTCTGCCGCGTGGGCGGCCTGCGCTTCGCGGGTGACGGCACGCGCGAGCTCGAGGCCGTGGCTCACGAGCCGATCGCGCAGCTGAGCGTCGGTGACAATCCACTCGACCGCTCCTGCGAGCGCGGCGGCGTCACGGGGAGGCACGAGTAACCCCGCACGCCCGTGGTCGAGGGCGGAACGGACTCCGCCGACCTCGGTCGCAACCACGGGCGTCCCGCAAGCAAGGGCCTCGAAGAGCACACGGGGCACACCTTCCGTGAGCGAGACATGGACGAAAATGTGCGCCTTGCGATACATGTCGAGAAGCTCCCCCCCGAAGGGAATCCAACCACGGAGCTGGAGCCGCTCGACAACACCGAGCGCCTCGGCGCGACGTATCAGCTCCTCCTCCAAGGGTCCCCCTCCGACGAACGTCAGGCGGTACCGATCGCCGAGTCGCGCGAGCATGTCGACGAAGATCATTGGATTCTTCTCCGCGTCGATTCGACTGACGGTCAGGAGCTCGATGCTCCCGGACCAATCCCGCCGACGAACGCCCTTCGCCAGGTCGTTCTCCGAGAAAACCGAGTCCGTGACGACGAGGACCCGTTCGCCCTGACCGCCGTAACGATCGGCGATGTCAGTGCCTGCGGCGATTACGTGAAAGCGCCGTCCAAGAACTCGGAACGCGGCGTCCACCATGCGGAGCGGGAGCAGGACGGGACGCCACAACGGGCTCGGAAGGCGAGCGCGGAAATATGCCGCCGTGTCTTGACGGATTCCCAGCACGAACGGCTTCCGACGAATTAGAGCCTGGGCAGCGAGCATGAGGCCGAATGGATGCGGCCCGAAGATCCAGACGACATCAGCATCATCCAGCGCGGCTTGGAAGGCGGCCCTCGTCCGCCAAGCCGCGCGCACGACCGCGCCGAGCTTCGTGAGAGACGGATAGTACGGAAGCGGCACGAGCTCGAGCTCCTTCGGCAGGGGGACAAAATCGTCGAGGCGAGACGTTTCGTCGAGGCGTCCAAGAACCAGCGTCTGCTCGAAGTGGTGTCTGACTTCGGCGAGAAATACGCCGACGAACGTGTAGTCGACAGGATGTGCGGCGACGATCGGGCCGCCCGGAGTGTTAACTGCTCGGAACAGCCCGTCGAGGTAGACAACAAGTCGCCGCGACGGATGTTTTGCGCGCCCCGGGTCCAACGACGTACGCCTATCCTTGCCTGGCCGCACAGACGTCTCGGTGGGGCTCCTCCGCCCTTCCGTGGGGGTGCCCACAGAAGATCTCCGATCGTCCGGGCGCGCCCGGTCGACCCGTTCGACGAGGGCGCACCAGCGTGCGGCCACGATCTCGGGGGCGTGGACTTCGGCGAGGTAGGCCCGGGCCCGATGCGCCAGCTCGGCGTGATCACCACGTGCCAGCCAAAGCTCCCTTGCACCTGCGACGAAGCGCTCCCATGACCCTTCTGCTGCTATACCGAGTCGCCTTTTCGCGACGACTCCGTCGGGATCGAATTCGAGAGTCAGTGCCGGCACCCCACGAGCCCAAGCCTCCAAGAAGATGTTTGGCATGCCTTCGGAGACCGCGGTATTCACGACTGCCACGGATTGTGAAATCAACTCCATCAGTTCGGCGTGCGGAACGGGTTCGAGAAGGTCCAAGTTCGGGAGATCCCGCACTGCACTCCGGAGCTGTGCCAGTCGTGCGGCGCCGTGCTCCTGGGGCACAGCGATCATCAGGAACCGCGCGTCGGGAAGAGCTCGTGCGAGGTCGACGTAGTGCATCGGACGCTTGTCGTCTGCGAGCCGGCCGACCCAAAGAAGCGCGTCTGACGTCGCGGCAGGTCCCGAATTCAGCGGTGGAATCTCAGCGAAGCTCGGGATGTGCACGATCCGCCGCCGCATTCCGGGGAACGCCTTTTGCGCAAGCGCGAGCTGATCCTCGGACTGGACCACAACCGCGTCGGCAAGCCGAACGCCGACGCGGTAGAGCAGCCGCTTGTGCGAGCCGCCGGGTTTTGTCTTTGCATCGAACTCGGCGTTGTTCGCGCTCGAGAAGATCAGTCCGCGCCGGCGCAACTTGGAAAACAGTGCTGCGACCCCGATTGCGGGTGTGCCTGCGCGAATGATCGCAACACGCGCATCGGCCGCGTCGAGCGACTGCCAAATCCGAACCGCCTCTAGCAAAGGCCCCAGGAACCGCCGACCTCCGGCGTACTCGGCGCGATGGACCAGCGTTAGGCGGGAGCTCGGGAGAGAGACCGGCTCGCGCGGAGGGTAGACGATGTGCGCGACGCGTTTTCCAGCGTCTGCAAGCGTCCTCGCGAGGAGCGTCATCTGCCGCTCGGCACCGCCAGCGCGCTGGCGCGTACGGTCGTAAAGACCGGCGGAGGACGAGGAAGCCGTGTAGATCGCGACGTCGTGGCCAGTCATTGCGATTCGCATCTTGAGTCCGCTGATCGAGCTCGGCAAGGGCGTCCGGCGCCATGGCCAGGCGTGTTATTCACGCATCGACCGCGTGTGCTCGAGTTGCCGTTCGAGGCCTGTCTCGAGTGAGACCGCAGGCTCATATCTAAGATCATGCTGCGCCGCCGTAACGTCGGCACCGGTCTTCCGGGGATCGCCGGGTACCGGCTCGACGTGCTGCCTCTGCAGCGGCCGGCCGATGAGGCTTTCGAGGACCTCCACGACTCCGAGCACAGTCGCCTGGCAGCCGCCGGCGACGTTGTAGATGCGACCCGCAGTGCCTCTCTCGCCGGCCGCGATGGTTGCGGCGACCGCATCAGCCACATAGGTGAAATCGCGACTCTGTCGCCCATCGCCGATAATTGTGAGCGGACGACTGTCGAGCGTCGCAGCGACAAACCGGCTGAACGCCATATCGGGCCGCTGCCGTGGACCGAAGATCGTGAAGTACCGGAGACAGATAGTGTCGACCCCAAATGCTTCGCCATATAGATAACACAGTCGCTCGGCCGCAAGCTTCGTGACGCCATACGGAGACACGGGCCGCGGTGAGTCTGATTCGCGAGTCGGAAAATGCTCTGCTTGACCGTAGACGGATGACGATGATGCGAGAACAAAACGCCGAGTCGATGACTCCTTGGCAGTCTCGAGCAGCTTCTGCGTGCTGAGAACGTTCTGCGAGAGATAAATGTCGAACTCACGTCCCCAGCTCGAGCGGACGCCGGGCTGTCCCGCCAAGTGGTAAATGACATCGGCTCCATCGATAAGAGCTTGGAGATCGCAAGCGTTAAGGTCTTCCTCTACTAGTTTGAATTGATCATTGCTGAGAGCGTGGTAGATGTTGTCACGCTTACGGTCGGGATCGTAGTAAGGAAAAAAGCAGTCAATCCCGGTGACTTCATCTCCGCGTTCAACTAGAGCCTCAACGAGATGTGAACCAATAAAGCCCGCCGCCCCGGTGACCACAACCCGCATTCTAAGGCTATGATCGCAGATTCTCCAACAGAGACCAAGGCCTCCGCTGCTGGGGCTGGCAGCGACGCCAGCGTTGCGGCTTGCGCTCGTTGCCCTCCCCCTCTTAGAATTGGGCTTTGGACGAAAACTCCTTCGAGTCGTATTCGGCGGTTATGGCGCAGATGGGCGTGCGTCCCGGAAACGTGCGCTTCCATTGTGAGTACCTATTCGAGGGCATCGATCTGCGAAACAAGACAATGCTGGACGTCGGCGCCGGCGATGGTCGGTACTCGTTCTACGCCGCATGCGCAGGCGCGACCAGAGTCGTGTCCCTTGAACCTGAGGTCGAAGGCTCGTCGGCGGGGATGCAGGAGAGTTTTCGGCGAGCTGCCTCCCTCCTCGGACTCGAGCAAGTCGAGCTCATACCGCAGCGATTCCAGGACTACGATCCGGGTGGGGAGACCTTCGACGTCGTTCTGCTGCACGGATCGATCAACCATCTCGACGAGCCGGCGTGCATCCAGCTCCATTACGACCCCGCCGCGCAGGACGTCTACCGAACGCTCTTCCAGAAGCTGGCCGCCGTGAGCCGGCCAGGAGGAAAGCTGATCGTCACCGATTGCAGCCCTGCGAATCTCTTTCCCCGCCTTGGGATCCGCAATCCGCTCGCGCGCACGATCGAGTGGCATAAGCACCAGAAGCCTGAACTATGGGCACAACTGCTCGCTGGGGCGGGCTTCACGGGCCCGAAGGTCCGCTGGACGACGTTCAACACTCTTCGGACGCCAGGGCGGTTGCTTCTCGGGAACCGCTTCGCGGCTTACTGCCTAACGAGCTCGTTCTGTCTCAGCATGGAACGGGGTCGAGAGACGTCGGTTCCGGCACCGGCCGACGAAGTGGCAGCGACAGGCTAGATCGGACGCGGCGGGAACGCGCGCTTGCTCGCGGAGCGCGCCCCGCTGCGCAGCCGAAGGGTTGTCAGCGCGGACGTGGTGATTACAGTTCTGGCCGTGCGCGCAGAACGAGGAGAGGGCGAGGGAATTCTCGGTCCGGGCGGTGGTGTCGGATCCATTCACGTCAAGCGGATCTCTGTCGTCGCGCCGATGCGGAATGAGGCGGCGCACATCGAGGAATTCGTAGCCGACGTCGCCGCGCAGGATTTCGGCGGCGAGCTGGAGCTGATCGTCGCCGACGGCTGTTCAACCGACGGATCACGCGAGAAGTTGGAGGCAGCTGCAAAAAAAGCCGGGCTCGACCTCACCCTGATCGACAACCCAGCGCAACGGATACCGCACGGCCTCAACGCCTGTATCCGGGAGGCGTCTGGTGACTTGCTCGTCCGGCTCGACTGCCACTCTCGTTATCCGTCGAACTACCTAAGTCTCTGCGCAACGGCTGCCGAGGAAACCGGCGCCTGGAGCGTCGGCGGAGTCATTGTCGCTCAGGGGCGAACACCGATGGAACGGGCCGTAGCTTGCGCAATGGATACGCCGTTCGGCGGCATCGGCTTCTATCGGCGATTCATGCCCAACGACGGGTTCGTCCGCAGGTTGGGCGGCGCGTTTGGCATCCCATCCGCAGACAGCGGACGCGTCGACGCAAGACTGGAGGTCGACACCGCGACGTATGGCGCCATCAGGCCGGAGGCGTTTGACCGTGTCGGCATTTTCGACGAGTCCCTGAAGGTGGACGAGGACGAGGAGTTCAACCTCAGAGTGAGGCGCGCCGGAGGCAGAGTCGTGCTCGATCCATCGATCCGTGTTGCTTACACCCCGAGGGGATCACTGCGTGGTGTCTTCCGTCAGTACTACGAGTACGGCCGTTGGAAGATCCCCGTCTTGGTCAAACATTCGCAGCTGCCGAATCCGCGGGCGCTTGCGCCGATCGTCTTCGTCTCGTCCCTTCTGATCCTTACGCCCACCGCCTTGGCCAGTTCTCGCGCGCGCCGACTCCTCGCTCTCGACCTCGCACTCTATTCAGTCGCTGCGTTCGGATTTGGAGCCACGAGCCTCCGTCGACGAGGCGAGGATTGGCGCCTGCTCCCCCGAATCCTCGCTGTATTTCCGGCGTTCCACGTCGCCTACGGTGTTGGAATGCTTATTGGCCTGCGCGCACTGAATCGCCGCCGAGGAGCCCGCCTAACGTCCTAGCACGCATGTTCGTCTGATCACGCAGGGATCGATGACGCGGAGCTTGTGTTCCCAGTCGACTCCGCTGCCGATATTCAGCGCGTATCGCCTGACTCCGCTCTCGCGGTAGGTAATGATGTTGTTCTTGCGCTTGGCGCTGTGCTTAGCCGCCCAAGCAACATACGGATTGGTTGCTCCGACACTCGTATACGTCTCCTGGGACTCGAGTTGCAAAGCGAATGCTTCGTTGCCCCCCGTGTCTCCTACGAAGGCGCCATATTTCGCGAATGCGAACAGGATCGTCTTCTGCCACGCTGGAAGATGCGAAGCCGCGATCTCTCCCTTTGTCATTTTCAGTTGTAACCACTGGCCGGACGCTGGGGCGTTTGCAGTGTCGTCACACCTGCCACCGAAGTCCCGACCCGGATACACCATTCTTCCGCTACTGCAGCCTACGACAACGAACAACGCATGATCGATGCGTCCAGCGGCCAGTTCCTGGAAGCGGATCACGCCGCCGATCGCACCAGTAGATGACATCACGGCCGGCGACTCGGTTGCGCCCGTGCCACCGCCAGGCCCTCTCCTGATTCGAGTCCGGCCGCCCCAGCCGATCGTGATCGTGCCGCCGCTCCTCGGAAGCGGAACGCTTTGCACGTTCCAGAAGTCGTATTCCCATCCGGATAGTTGATCGATGACAACCATGTGAGCATCGCTACCCCATGCCGGCCGTGCCGACGCCGGGATACGCACCCGCCGACCCTCGATCGGGCAGTCGGAACCATGCTTGTTGCAATGAATCGTGTACAACAAATCCTTCGGCTCCGAGAAGAAATATGGGTGGTAATAGTCATCGCCCTTGGTCGGATTCATTTTGAGTGGCTTGATGTCGCCCATTGAGAGGATCTTGTCGACCATCGCGCTCGAGTTCCGGAGCAGACGAGGGTGGCGTGGCAGCGGCGTGTTGAAGAACGACGTGTCCGTATAGGGACGCCAACATGCGGACGGCCACTTGCCCGTACGGAAGGTCCCCCAACCGATTGTGACGTGGACGCCCTTCGGACACTGTGCCTTCGACGCGCGGTGACGACCTGCTGACGTCGCATCCGCCGCGAGCGGCATTCCGAGGAGCAGCCCGAGACCCGCCGCCAAAAGCGTTACGCCCGAGAATCGGTGGACTGTCGTCCTGGTCAATACACGAAGTTCGGCGGAACGGAGCCTCTTGCCAATTGACTCTCGAACCGAAGTCGACCGGCCATCAGCAGGAAGCTTGGAGCACGCGCATTCGGTTCCACGGGATCGCGCTCGAGAGGAGCTGATTCGAGTCCGACGGGAGACCCGCCGCCGTCCACGAGACCCCGGGGCGGTTGATCGGCACTTCGCCGTAGAAGCCGCTATCGCCCGACGACTGATCCCGCACGAACGCGCCGTATTGCTGCAAGGCACGAACGATGACCTTCTGCCAAGCCGGAATCGCCAGCGAGTTCACGTCGAGGGTCGGGTCCATCTGGAACCACATCCCTGCCCTTGGAGCATTCGAGTCATTCGAGCTGCCCCATCCGCTTCCGGCGGGGCAGCGAAACCCTGTTCCGTTGGTACCGAAGATCGGGCTCGCGAACATGGCCAGGGGGTGGTCGATCTGCCCTGCCGCGACGTCCTCGGGTGCGACAAGCCCCGCCGCGAGGGGAAGCCCAGACGTGTCAGCGCAGTCGACCGCGTGGAGCTCACTGAACGTGAGCGCCTGGGTACATCTGGCCGACCAGGTTCCGTTGGCGAACTGGGCTTCCAGCATCGAGATTTCGTGCCCATTCGCGTAGTCGAGGATGTCCAAGTGAGCGTCCCCTCCTGATGGACCCGCAGGTTGAGTCCCGATGGGAATGTGAACGCACCCGAAGCGATTGCCGTTGCCGTCCCCTTGGATCGTGTAGCAGGGGTCGCTTGCGTGCGATTGAGCAACCGCAACCGCCCAATCGCCGATGACGAATTTGAAGCCGCCGGTCGTGTGATTGATCCAGAAGTTGACGATGTTGGCCGAGTTCGGATCAACCGCGACATTGGCCGGGATCGGATGCCCAGGGTCGTAGATCGATCCGGTTGGATACGGATTTGCGGGCCAGCCGGCCGGAGGAGAGGGCGGCGGGGGCGGCGGCGGCGGGGGCG
>JGI10216J12902_102920691_pt1 | contig 10075 bp, 11 predicted proteins | sample KanNatreferecore_FD_12902 | JGI IMG/M metagenome (IMG submission 12902)
CAACGACCTGCTGCACGGGTGGCTGAACTACCAGATCGAGCACCACGTCTGGCCGGACCTGACGATGCTCCAGTACCGCCAAGTGCAACCGCGATTGCGCGAGTTGTGCGAACGGTACGGGGTGCCGTACGTGCAGGAGTCGGTGTGGCGGCGGTTCCGCAAGATGGTGGCAATTGCCCTGGGAGACAGGGCCATGCAGCGGGTGGCGGCCATCCCGCCCCCGCCGAAACGGACGGCCCCGGAGGCCAGTGCGATGGGCTCGACCGACTTGCGGGGCAGGTCGGACAACAGCCTGCGGCCGTAGTCCCGCAAGTGGTCCGCGTTGGCCACGTCCCACAGATCGGGTCGGAACCGTGAACTACATGTCTTCCGCTGGCAGCCCGACGAGCTCACGCTCTACACAAGTAACATTCTCCGCGTGCGGAGAGGCGATCGATGATGCCGGCGGGGCCAAACCTGAATGTCCCTGTTTTTCCTTCCCCAAAAGAACAAGAGTCTTTGCCCTCAGATGGCTACAACGATAACTGTTTGACCTTGGCCGGATGAAATTACTCACTTTTTCTTTTTTTTGCGCCTGATTTCGCCGCCTCACACGCTTGGAACTCTTGAAAGGAGCTTCCGGATGGCCGCCCGACCCATTCCGGACGACTTTCTGAACGACCAACGGGCGAAGTTGGCGCTCTTGGCTCGCATTCAAATGCCGCCTTGGCTCCGATCCAAGCTCGATTCATCGGACGTCGTTCAGCAAACGTTGCTCGACGTTCAGCGCGATCGCGAACGCTTGGAAGTGATGCCGGAGCCGGAACGGGCGGCGTTCTTGCGACGTTGCTTGAAGAACAACGTCATTGATGCGGTGCGCAAGTTCCGTCCGACTCACCCGACGGTCGATGTGGAGCAATCCTCGGCGCGGATCGAATCGTGGCTCGCGGCCGACGATTCGACGCCGAGCGATCGAGCGGAACGCGAAGAACGGTTGCGGACGCTTGCCGACGCTTTGTCGACGTTGCCGCCCGATCAGCGCATTGCCGTCGAGTTCAAGCACCTGGACGGTCTATCGGTCCGCGAGATCGCCGAGCAAATGGGTCGATCGGTGACGGCTGTCGGGGGTCTACTTCGTCGAGGCGTGCGGGAGTTGCGCGAACGATTGGGAGCTCATGATGCTGGTTGAACCTCGAGACGCCGAAGTTGAAACCGCCTTGGACGAGGGGATCGGTCTCTGTCTCGATCCGCTGGCGAATCGAGCCGACCTGGTGGAGTGGTTGACTCGTCATCCGGAATTGGCCGGCGAGCTCGCCGATGGATTGGCGGCATCAGCCAAGGTCGAACGCCTGATGGCGCCGTTGCGAGAAATCCCCCCTCGTGAGCAATTGACGATCGGCTACGACGAAGATTCGACCGCGACTGGCGAGCCGGCGTTGCTCGAGTTCGGCGACTTCGAGCTGTTGGATGAGCTCGGCCGCGGCGGAATGGGGGTCGTCTTCAAAGCGCGACAGAAAACGATCAACATGATCGTGGCCTTGAAGACCACGTTGAGCGGGAGCTTTCCTTCGCAAAGGGATGTGGCCCGGCTCCTTTACGACGCCGAAATGGCCGCGCGGCTCGATCACCCGAACATTGTGCGGATCTTCGGTACCGGTGCGCATCAAGGTATGCCGTTCTTCATCATGAAGTATGTATCCGGCGGAACGATGGCTGATGAGATGCCGGAACTTCGAAAGGACTTGAAAAAGGCGGCAGTGCTTTTGGCTAAGGTGGCACGCGCGGTTCACTATGCCCACCAGCATGGCGTGATTCATCGCGACCTGAAGCCTAGCAACATTCTACTCGAGCAAAAACCGGATTCGCTGGTAAAGGAGTACGAGCCGATGGTGGCTGACTTTGGACTGGCCAAGACCACCGATAAGGAGGGCGCATCGAACGGATCGAGAACCATCGTTGGCACGGCCTCGTACATGCCGCCCGAACAAGCTCGCGGCGATTGCAAGCTGAGCACCGCGGCCGATATATATTCGTTGGGAGCGATCCTGTATGAACTGCTGACCGGCCGTCCGCCGTTTCAAGGCGAAACGCGGTTCGAGATTCTGCAAAAGGTTATCGAGCAACCGCCGGTCGAGCCGCGATTAGTCGAAGCGAAGGCGCCAGAAGATCTGGAGGTCATTTGCCTCAAGTGTTTGGAAAAGCGGTCGGAGGATCGTTGGTACACTTCGGCGGCGAAACTGGCCGACGACCTCGAACGATTCAGCCGCGGCGAAGAGGTAAGTCCGCGGCCGCGCAGTGTGTTTTCGCATATCACGCGCGCTTTCGTGAGTTGGCGAGAACTGCTTGGTCCTCCTGGGGAAAAATGGTTCTCGATCACGGCACGCGGTCTGTCCGTGGCGGCTTTGGCGCATTTGGCCATCTTTGTCCTGGTCGTTGCCGACGCGCGAATTGTGTGGGTTTGGTTGGCGCTCGCGGGCTATTTCGCGTTCTCCCTTTTGCAGCGAACACGTCAAGCCCGTCGGACACGTTCGTTCAATCAGTGGGAACGATTGACGGTCACCATGTGGATGGGGCATCTATTCGCAGTCATGGCGTTGGCCTTGGCCACGATTCCTTGGGATCCGACGGCGCCCGCGGATGGCGTATTGGCGTGGTACCCAGCCCTGGCTGTTCTGTACGCCATCGTCATGTTCGTTCAAGGGAATGTCTCCTGGGGCGGGTACTTTCTCGGCAGCTTTATGTACATGGCATTGGCCGTGGTGTTGCGCTTCGTCGGTCCCGCCGCGCCGCTTGTGTTGATCGCTATCCATGTGCCAACCATGCTGTTTTTGACTCGAATCTCGGTCGGTCTTGTTGCTCCGAAGCCCGCGCCTCTTTCTCAGGCTCGGGCGTGAAGTGAAGTGAAGTTGTTACCGGAAAATGCAGCACGCACCCGCGTGCGACGCTCTCGGTACGTTCTTTGACTCAAATGGAAACCCGCAAAGGAGCTTCCCGATGTCGTTGATTAAGTGGTTCTTCGCATGGGTTCTCTCTGGAATCGCCATGCTTTTTGGAGCAGGATGGGCTGCTGGCGAATCCCGGCCACCTCATGGAGTGCTCGGCGACAAGATCGTCCTGCCAACTCTTAACGACGCCGACGGCAAGCGTGTGAATCCACCGGCCGACAAGCCCTTCGTCGTTGCCTTCCTTTCGTTCGAATGCCCGGTGGCCCGCGACTACTTGACCACGCTCTCCAACCTCGCCGATGAGTACGGCAAAAAAGGCGCGGCGTTTGTTGGCTACATTCCTATGGACGACTCGGCCGCCGATGTTGCTCGTCAAGCCCGAGAATTCAAAGCTACATTTCCGATCTTGTCTGATCGGAAACAGGAAGGCGTCGCGGCCCTCAAGGCCGGTCACACGCCTGAAGTGTTCCTGCTCGATAGCAAAGGTGTCCTCCGATACCGAGGGCGAATCGACGACAAGTACGGTGCTCGGCTCAAACCGAATGCTCGCATCAGCCGACACGATCTGCGCGAAGCCCTCGATGAAGTGCTCGCTGGCAAGCCGGTTTCGGTTCCATCGAGTCCAGTAGTCGGTTGCCCCATTCCGCCGCTTCGCGGCGTAGCGCTCGATGGCAAAGTGACGTACTATCGCGACGTGTTGCCAATTGTTCAGAATCGTTGCCAAGAATGCCATCGTCCCGGCGACGTCGGACCGTTCAGCTTGATGACTTACAAGCAAGCAGTCACTTGGGCCGAGGACATCAAGGAATACACCGCCAGCCGCAAAATGCCGCCGTGGAAGCCGGTGGATGGCGTCAAGTTTCAGCACGACCGTCGCATGTCGGTGCAAGAAATCAAAACGCTGGCGGCGTGGGTCGATGCCGGCACCCCCGAGGGAAACGAAAAGGACGCACCACCGGCAAAGACTTTTGCCAAAGGCTGGGCGCTGGGTGAGCCGGACCTCGTATTGGAGATGGAATCCGAAATGCATCTTGCGGCGAACGGCCCCGATCATTTCCGCTGCGTCGTCATGCCGACTGGTCTCAAAGAAGACAAGTTCGTCGTCGCGTATGAAGTGAAGCCGGGCAATCCGAAGATTGTTCATCACAGCGTCAACTACTTCGACACCACCGGCACCGCGAGGCGAATGGCTCGCGAAGCGAAATCGACCGGCGACGATCGCGGACCGGGGTACGAATCACCAATGGGGATCGGCTTCACCCCGAAAGATATTTCCGAGATCGGCGGCCTCGGCGGTTGGACGCCCGGTATGCGCGGCGTGCGTTCACACGCCGGCACGGGAATGGTCCTCCCCAAGGGCGCCGACGTGGTGCTGCAACTCCATTACCATCGCACGGGTAAGCCGGAGACGGATCGCACAAAGATCGGTCTCTACTTCGCCAAAGAGAAAGACCTCAAGCCATTGAAGATTCTGATCGTCCCAGGCCTCGTTTCGCCATCCAACGATTATCGAGATTTCGACACAATTCCCGCCGGCCATTCATCATTCAAAGTCGCGGGCAGAGTTGTGGTCGAAGAGGATTGCGACATCTACACGTGCCTGCCGCACATGCACATGCTCGGCAGCAAGATCAAAGTCACGGTGACGCCACCCGGTGGCAAAGAGCAGCCGATCGTAACCATCGATCAGTGGGATTACAACTGGCAGGAAGTGTACCACTTCGAAAAAGCACTGCCGATCAAAGCCGGCACCATCATCAGCGTCGAAGGCGAATTCGACAACAGCGCCGCGAACCCGCACAATCCATCGTCGCCGCCGCAGGCGGTGAAGAAGGGAGAAGGGACGACGGACGAGATGTTATTCGCATTCCTGCGAGCCACGTCGAATCATTCCGGCGACATTAAGTTGCGATCATTGACCGCCAAGTCGGATTACACGCGGAAAGTCAAGTGAACGCAGGTCGTTGGCAAACTTCATTCTCTCCCATTCCACGAGGAGTCGACCCATGTTTCGGAAAGTCCTTGTTAACGGCATGCTAAACCTGGCTGTGCTTGCAGTATGTTTGGCGGCGGTGATCGGTGTCGTTTGGGCTGTGAACTCTCTTTTTCATTACAGTTTACCGAACCCGACGATCCCCGACCGGCTGATCTTGAGTCTGACGATCCCGTTTGCAGTCGTGCTCTTTGCGATGCTCCTGGAACAGACGTGCCGAGTCGTCGGCGCGAGTGAGTCATCCCCCACAGAGCCGACGACGAACCAAGTTCGTCGTCGTCCGCAACGCCTCCGCCTGCTTGCCAGGCGCAATGCAATGCCGTCGCGAAGTCGATGGACAAGATAGAAAGAGAATGCAATGGATGGATATGACCGCGAACCGTCGAGTAGCCCTTGGGAGTCAATCGCTGATTCCAAGCGACGGCCGAGAATCCGCGACAAAGAACGTGCGACTGGACTCACTCATTCCCAGCGCACGATCTTTCGCGGGATCGGCGCTGTGATGTTGGCGGGAGCATTGGTCGTATCGATCGGGTACATCGCTTTCATGTTGTTTCTCGCGTTCGTTTTCCTGCAAGGCCCTCCGATGGCCGGGAAGTAATCGCATTCCGCGACAAGGGCAACGTCCATGAACCGTCTGCCGCTCGTGCGCAAAGCGCCCAATTGGGAACCACGAATGTTCCCACTATGGGTTCGGCTAACGCGACGCTTTCGCCGCCGCAAGTTGAGGCGAGAACTCAAGCTGATGCAGACCGAGCTTCGTGGCATCGAACGCTTGCGGGGTGTTGTCGAGCAGGGGGCCGGGGTACTGATCACGCCGAACCATGCCGGTCATCCCGATCCGTTTCTGTTATGCGATGTCGCCGACGCCGTTGGCCGGCCCTTTCACTTCATGACCGCGTGGCAGGTATTCGCGTCGCAGGGACGAATCGCACGGCGGGCGATGCAATGGTACGGCTGCTTCAGCGTCGATCGCGAAGGGACCGACCTGCAAGCGCTCAAGGGTGCGATTGGCATTCTTTCAAAAAGCGCGCATCCCCTCGTGATCTTCCCCGAGGGGGAGGTGTATCACACGAACGACCGCGTCACGCCGTTCCGTGAAGGACCGGCAACGATGGCGCTCATGGCGCTCAAGCAGACCGAACGGCCGATCTACGTGGTGCCGTGCGCGACCAAGTACCGCTATATCACTGATCCGACGCCGGAATTGGAAGCGGTCATGACCGAGCTGGAGGAGAGCATCTACTGGCGACCGCGAACCAAGATGCCGTTGGCGGACCGCATCTATCGATTTGCTCAAGGGGCTCTGGCCCTCAAGGAGATCGAGTACCTGGGTGTCACACAAAACGGCACTTTGCCGCAACGCATCAAAGCACTAAGCGAACACATCCTGGGCGGCCTCGAAACGTCTTACAACCTGAGTGCACGCGGCCAATCGATTCCCGAACGAATTAAAGCGGTCCGGCGAGCGATCTTGGATCGGCAGTTGCCCGCTGATGGAGAACTAAAGGCTGAAAAATCGCAGGAGCCGGCGAGTGAAGAGCATCTGGATGACGTCTTTCTCGTCGTACAGCTTTTCAGCTACCCTGGTAATTACGTCGCTGAATGTCCAACAATTGAGCGACTCGCTGAAACGGTGGACAAATTCGAGGAAGATGGGCTTGGTTTTCCGATGGCCCGTGCCCGTGGCGAGCGCAGCGTGATCTTCCAAGTCGGCGAGCCGATCGACGTTCGCGCATTTGCGGCTGGCACGGCGCAACCGCGTAAATTTGCCGCGTCATTGACAGATTTCATCGAAAGGTCCGTGCAAGGAATGCTCGATGAGATCAATCACGATCAAAGCGTCCAAAGAAGCGCTGGGATAAAATGAATCCGACGAACCTGCCGAACGATCAAGTCCGATCCGAGCCAACGCTTCCGAGCGCAATTGCCAATGCTACCGATCGGCCGCCAACCGGGTCGCGATACGTGGTCGAAGCCTTCGTTCTTGGAATCGTCGCTCTGTACAGCGGCGTCGGAATCGTGATCTGCTTCGTTTTGCAACACAATAAGGTATTTGAAACAACGGGGTTTGCGTTCTTGCTAGGTCCCTACATCATAATCATGATCGCGGCGGTGACGCTTTGGACCGGTCGCGCGACGCGGGGGGCGCTCGTTCCCGGAATGATAATCGTCCTCGGCTGTGGCATATTCATCGCATCCGCGCGTCGAGGCGCTTGGAGCGGCTGGGGCGGCCTTGGTTTGGTGCCGATCATTTTCTTTCAGTATGTCGTTGCCGGACTTTCGCTCCTCGCCGCAATGGTCACACGTCGCATGGCATCAACTCGATGCCAATCTGAGCCGGCTGAGAATGCAAAACAGAAGATGTCCGGAATCAACAAAGTGCGGATCTGGACGTTCGGATCGCTTGCGATGGTGCTCACAGCCTACTCACTTCTTCACAGCGAACTGCAGTCCATCGCTCAGTCGATTGCGCGCCGGCCATACACTGGACCGGGTGCGCCCTTACCGCTTCCCCACTCGGAGTACCAGAAACCGGAATATCTAACTCCCGATCATCTGAATCGCAATCTGCTGAAAAATGCGTCTTTTGAGAAATCGATGTTGGATCCGTGGAGGAACTCTCCTTTCCAAAAACAGTGTGATGCCCCTATCTTTGCGAGCGACCAAAAAAGATCCGGAAGCTATTCACTGAAGCTGCGGTGTGATCCATCGGGTTCTTGCTCAGTCGGGCAGGATGTAACAATCAAGCGTGACACCTGGTACCTTTTGAGCACTTGGATCAAGTTGGAAGCCCAGGTGCCTGACGAAAAGACAAACGGGGTTGGGGCCGGTCTGACCGCCATTTCAGAATCGTTCGGAATCAGTTCGCCCCCGCCGAACTTCAAGACAAACGAATGGCAATACGTTGCCCACGTTTTCAATTCGGGCAAGGCCCGGCAGGTTCTTGTGTCTCTGAATTTTGGCGCCCCAGCGTCGGGCGTGGTCTGGTATGACGATGTTGCCTTGGTCGAACTGCCGTAACCCCATCGGCTTGTTGCGTCCTCTTTCATTTCGGGGAAGCACAGTAGAAAAAGCAACGGTACCGTCAGCGTTCGTGGCCTTTTCGCGCCCGATTTTCGTGACTTGTACGCTCAATTCGTTGGAGTCTCCAAATCGAGTCCTCCCCCGGCGACTCGGCACTTGATCACGATGTCACATTTGAGAACGCCATGAACCAATCGTTGCGACCGGCAGTTGGTGTGCTGGTATGGGGACTTAACGGAGTTGTTATGGCCGCGGTGCCATGTGCATTTGTATGTTCCAACTCACCGAGCCGGGGAAACGGTTTAGACGCCTGGTACGACCTGGGCGTTTTGTTCATGCTAATTGCTGGGATAGGCTGCGCATCCTTTGGAGCGATTATTGGTGCAATCGTGGGCAGTCTCGTTACAGGTAATGGGCCCATGGCTTAATGCGACTAAACAGATTCGAACGATTGTCTCTATACGTCGCGGTTGATTACCGGTTCAATTTGAATTTGGTCTGAGGTAATGCTGAGAGCGGAATTCGACTCCCCGGGGTCTTCCCAGGCGGCTTTCGATATAGGGAAACAGCTCAATGGGCGAGATCAAGCTTCATTTCGGTCGCTGTGAGGTGAAAGATCATCAGAGTTTGGTCATTCGCTCGGGAAGAAATGGATGATGTGAAGCGAGCCGTTGAGGCTTTTTGAGAAAAGAACTGATGCAGATCCGCGTGAATTGGAGTGAGAATGGGGCTGAGCGAAACAGGCCAAACAACCCCGGTTGCCGAACGCCATCTCGGCTCGGGCTGGATCAGCGGCGTGTTCGCGCTGGGGCCTTGCATCGGCGGGCCTGGGGGCCGTGCTCTGCTTTCGTTATCCGGAGGGCAAAAAGGGGACATTCTGAATTCGGCCAGCGTCGACGGTATCGAAACTCATGCCCGGGGCATGATTGAAAACGAAGGCGGCCCCCTTGCAGGGCCGTGAGTGGTTGGCGATGTTGTCGCTTGGATTGCTTACATATTCGAATTGCCCAATGCGACGAAGAACAGAACGATCGCCAGAAATGGCACGACACAAGCGAAACACAACGCACTGAGAATGATGAGGATCAGCCACGTCTGCGCTCGACGCCGTTCCGGGTCGCCATCGTAGTCGTCGCGTTCGTCGTTCGTGGGCGTTAAGAATGGAGTTGCTGGCTGCTCTGCTTTTGCGAATCGTGGTGGGACAATGAACGCTCCAGCCACCCGTCGCGGCCCTTTGCGAAAACCGAACGACAATTCGAATTGGCGATTGGCCCGTAGAACAGCATCAACAACTGATAAAATGATCGCGGCGACAGCAATCGAGAGAATTGCACAAGAATGAACTGGCACGACCGAATCACCGTGAATCCAAAAGTGCTTGTCGGCAAGCCGGTCGTCAAAGGGACGCGCATCGCCGTGGAATTTGTCGTCGATCTCCTCGCGCGCGGATGGACCACCGAGCAAATCCTTCGCGAGTACGATCACTTGACTCCGGACGACATCCAGGCTTGCCTCGCTTACGCCAGCGAGGTACTCAAGTCCGAACGCGTCTATCTGCTGCCAAACTGAAAGGGCGGATGTGCGTTTCCTCGTCAACGAGAACGTAACCGGTACGGTTATCGACGAATTGCGGCAATTGGGCCACGACGTGCTCTCCGCGAAGGAATCGATGCGATCCGAATTGGACGATGTGATCCTCGCCCGTGCCCAGGCGGAAAAGCACATCGTCATTACCCATGACAAAGACTTCGGCGAACTGGCCTTCCGAGCGGTCCTGCCGTCAGACTCCGGAGTCATCTTGGTTCGGCTCACCGGCGCCGACCCCGACTCGGACAATCGGCGAATTCTTGACGTCATCACCGGTCGGACCGACTGGGCCGGCCATTTCTCGGTTGTCACGGACGACCGAATTCGCATGCGAGCGTTGCCCAGCACGTCGACGCCGCCCAAACCGAAGAAGCGAAAAAAGTAGACTGCGCGAATTCAACTGAGCACATATTCGGGCGACATCGTGGTTTGTCCCCTCACCGGCGACGAATCCACCGGCCCAATCGCGAGTCGACAGCCTCGGATCGACTATGGTTGTTGCTGGGATTGCTTACATATTCGAATTGCCCAATGCGACCAAGAA
>JGI10216J12902_101653712_pt1 | contig 10071 bp, 7 predicted proteins | sample KanNatreferecore_FD_12902 | JGI IMG/M metagenome (IMG submission 12902)
TCGGCGCGTGCGCGCGACGCCGCCGGCAACACGACGGTCGCGGCGGTGGTCAGCGTGACCGTTGCGAACACGGATACCACCGGTCCAACGGTAGCGATCACCTCGCCCGCGGGCGGAGCAACCGTCGCCGGAACCCTGTCGATCGTGGCGTCGGCGTCTGACGTCTCCGGTGTCGCCGGCGTGCAATTCCTGCTCGACGGATCAAATCTCGGCGCCGAAGTCACCGGGGCGGGGCCCAGTTACACCTACAGCTGGAATACCACGACCGTCCCCAACGGCACGCACACGCTGACGGCGAGAGCTCGCGACACCCGCAACAACACGACGACGTCGGCGGTCGTCACCGTGACCGTGTCAAATGATCTCACCGCGCCAACGGTATCGGTCACATTCCCGACCGCCGGATCCACGCTCAGCGGCACCGTCACGCTCAAGGCGACAGCGACCGACAACGTGGCGATGGCCGGCGTGCGGTTCCTCCTCGATGGCGCGAACCTGGGCTCGGAAGTGACCGGCGCCGGTCCCACATACACACTGAGCTGGAACACGGCGACGGTGGCCAACGGGGCGCACACGATCGCGGCGCGCGCGCGCGACACGAGCAACAACCTCACGACCAGCGCCAACGTCTCGATCACTGTGGCGGGCGACAATGTCGCGCCGACCGTCTCGCTGTCGGCCCCGTCCGCGGGTGCGGGCCTCACGGGCACCGTCACGCTGTCGGCAACGGCGTCGGACAACGTCGCCATGGGCGGCGTCACGTTCCTCGTCGACGGAGTGGCCGCGGGTACCGAAGTGGCGGGCGCCGGCCCGACCTACACGTTGAACTGGAACAGCGCCACGGCGATGACCGGAGCGCATACGTTCGCGGCGCGCGCCCGGGATGCGGCCAACAACACCGCGACGACGCCGAACGTCAGCGCAACAGTGTCGAACCCCGTGTCGACGGCCATGATCGCCGGGTACTCCTTCAATGCCGGGAGCGGAACCACCGCCGCCGACAGTTCGACGAACGCGATTACCGGGACGCTGTCCAACGCGACGTGGACCGCCGCAGGGAAGTACGGAAACGCTCTTTCGTTCAACGGAACGAACAGTTATGTGAACCTGGGAAACCCGGCGGTCCTGGCGGGCACCGGCAGCATGAGCTGGGCGGCCTGGGTCTATGCCACGGCCAATCCGGCCGACGACGGACACATCCTCGCCAAGTCGAGCGGCGACACTGGCTGGCAATTCAAGACGAGCCCGGACACCGGTCCGCACACGTTCGCCATTGGCGTGCAAGGCTCCTCGGGGTTCGTGCAGCGCTACAGCAGCACGGTGAGGGCCTTGAACACGTGGTACCACGTCGCGGCCGTGTATAACGCAACCGCCCGGACCCTTGACATCTATGTCAACGGGGTCCTGGACAATGGCGTGCTGATCGGAACGGTCCCCGCGTCACGCAGCGTGCCGAACGTCAATGTGAACATCGGCCGGAAATCCGGGGGCTTCTACTTCGCCGGCGTCATCGACGACGCCCGCATGTTCTCCCGGCCGCTGACCGCGGCGGAGATCCAGACGGTCATGAGCGTGCCGCTGCCATGACCAGAGGGATTGTCTCCTTCGCCCTGGCAATGGCGCTCGGTGGCGGAGTCCTGTTCGTGCGCGGCGCCGGCACGGAGTGGCGAGACGAGCCTGCGCGAGGCTCCGCGCTGGCCGCCGCGGGCCCCGGCGAGCGCGTCAGTGTGCTGATTGACGATCGACAGCAGCAGCTTCTCGGAGTGCGCGTTGCGCGTGTGTCCCGAGGCACGCTCGCCCGCGCCGTCCGGTTGGTCGGTACGGTCCGGTACGATGAAACGCGGCTGACCGACGTCAACCTCAAGCTCGATGGGTGGATCGACCAGCTGCAGGTCACGCACGTTGGCCAATCAGTGTCCCGTGGTCAGTCGCTCTTCACGTTGTTCAGCCCGGAGCTGGTGGCTGCCCAGAATGACCTGATCACGGCGCTCAGAAGCCGCGAGGCCCTCCAGGCTCCACAAGCCGCCGACGCACAGGACTACCGGGATCGCCTCGTGGACACGCCGCGCCAGCGGCTCATGCAGTGGGGTGTGCCGGAGGACGAGCTCCGTGCTATCGAGCAGCAGCGGGCGGCCCGTCCTGCAGTGGTCTTTCGTGCCCCCGTCTCAGGTGTGGTCATCGAAAAGACCGTCATCAACGGCATGTTCGTGGAAAGCGGCGCGACCCTCTATCGCATTGCCGATCTGTCCGTGGTGTGGATGGAGGTTGACGTCCCGGAACTGGACGTCGCCCAGGTTCGAGTCGGCGCCAGCGCCGACGCGAGTGCGCGCGCCTGGCCGGGTGAGCGGTTCTCCGGTCGCGTCGTGAATGTGGACCCGTTCGTGACGGAAGGTACGCGAACCCTGAAGGCGCGCATCGCCCTCGCCAACCCTGGCGGCCGGCTCAAGCCGGGGATGTTTGCCACCGTCGATCTGAATGTGAAAGCGCGGGAGGGGCTGCTCGTGCCGACGGCAGCCGTCGTGGACTCAGGCGAGGAGCAGGTGGTGTTCGTCGCCAGGGGCGACTCGCAGTTCGAGCCGCGTCGAGTGCGCATCGGGGAGCGCAGCGACGGTCAGGTCCTCGTTCTCGACGGCCTGCACGAAGGGGAAGAGGTGGTCGCGCAGGCCACGTTCTTCGTCGATGCCGAGAGCCAGATGCGTGCCGGCTTTCGGGCTGACGACACGTCGCACCCGGCTGCGCGGGTGCGGCCCGGTTCAGGCGACGAGGTGACCTTCACGCTTCGAACGACGCCCGATCCGTCGCGGACGGGGGACAGTGTCGTGGAAGTGCGCGTGCGCGATGCCCGGGGTGCGGCGGTCACGGACGCCGACGTTCGCGTGCTCCTGTCCATGCCGCCGATGCCGTCCATGAACATGCCCGCCATGCGCTCCGAAGCCCATCTCACGCACCTGGAAGACGGCGTCTACACAGGTCCGGCGAACATGTCGATGCCTGGGCGCTGGAATGTGACGGTGACCGCCGATCGCCCGGGCCGCGCGCTGGCCGAGCATCACACGTCGGTGAACGTCCGCGACTGACTGCGGGGGGACGCCGGAATCAGGACATCGGGTGCCGCACGACGTCGAGCAGCAACTTCTGCAGCTCGATGATTCCCGTGCGGGCGCCAACGCGCGTCTGCCACCAGCGGTCGGGATCGAACTGGGAGTGGCGCGTGTATCGAATCATCACTTTCGTGTGGTGATCCTTCATGGCACGACGGAGCAGGCGACGGACGCGCCGCGAGTGGTCCGGAGTGGACACCACCACGACCGAGCGGAATGAACGCCGGGCGAACCAGGCGGGGAGCACGCGGCCTTCGTCTTCCGTTCCGGAGACGGCGTAAGGGACCTGCTCGACGTTCTCGACGCCAAGAAATCTGAGTTGTCGAATGGATCGCACGGCCGCGTCTTCGTACGGGACGCCGCGGCGGATGAGCTCGCGGTCCAGGTCGTCCGGCGGGTCCGCAAACACGGCGACCCGGGTCGAGGTCCCGCGCTGAACGAGGTCTGCCGCTTCGAGGAGCCCGCCAGGGCCCGCATCCGTCGTCAGGACAATCATGTCGACGGGCTCGATCGGGTCGTCGGCCACGAGCGTCCATCCAACGGTCCGCAGAATCCCCGCGCCCACGTCGGTCGGAGCCATCGCCGCAACAGTGATGGTGCCCGCCAGCAGGATGACGACGAAGGCGAGGGCCCACCGGGGCGAACGAGCGATCACGCTGTGCATGACAACCGGTGGATTACGAAGGGAGATGTCGCCGCAGGACGGGCATCAGTGCCTGCGCGAACTCAATCGCGCGTTCCCGGGCGGCTTCCGACTCTGCGCCGGGCGCGCCGTCCCAGGCAATCATCACCACGGCACCGTTGGTTCTCCGGCGCGTCACCGCGTCCCAAATCGTGTAGCTCTTCAGGCGATAGAAGTCGGAGACGATGCGGCCGTTGATGTCGTACCAGAACAGCACACCGCGCCGCGTTCCGGCCTTCGCCTGGACAATCTCGTTGAGCTCGAGCCTCCGCGATTCGGCCGGGAGCGTGAGGGTGGACGCGGCGACGGCCAGGTCGGTGCCGGCCTTGCCGGTCAGTTCCTTTCCGTCTTCCTGGCGGTGGTAATAGCCGATGTACAGCCGCACCCGGTTGCCGGAGGAATTCCGATAGACGCGCACGAGCTCGTCATCGACTGCGGCGAACCGGCGCTCGCCCGTCAGACTTGGATACCCGCCGACATTCACCAGATCATCATCGATGCTCGGGAGCGGGACCGCCATGGCCGGCGGGTCGACCTCGATGGTCCAGTCGCCAATCCGGCTCTCGAGTGAGCGCAAGTCTTCAATCAGGTGCACCCCGGGCTGGCTTGCCGACAATCGAGATGCGCCCGCGCCCAGCATGACGAAGAGCATGGCGATATCCAACCAGACGCGCCGCCCCGCCAAGGGCGAGGACAGGGCGTTGGGCAATGCCGACGTGCCACCGTCCGGGCGCTGATGGGCAGCCGCGTTCGATCTCGAGAGCAGCGCGAAGCATCCACCAATGGCGAGATATCCGAGGGCGGAGACGAGGAGACCCTGAAGAAGGTGAGCCGAGCCGTTGATGTTGCCGTCCCCGATGCCGTAAACCGCCAGCCACCCGACGAGCGCAATTCGGAAACCGTTACTCAGGTAGCTGATCATCACCGCAAAGAGCATGAGCGCGATGCGACGGACGTTCGTGGGAAGCCACAGGTACGTGGCCGGCAGTACCATTGCCGTCAGCGCGATCAACTGATTCACGCCGCTGCACTCGAGCAGAACCGAAAGAGTCTGGGAGGGCAGGAGGATGTCGGTTCCCTGCCGGATGACGGGCACGCCGGTAAAGTCGAGCAGGTTGGCGGCGATTTTCGCCGAGAGCAGCCGGCTGGGATCCTGAAGGTGGCTGATCGGCACGTTCCAGATCGGAATCATCAACAGGAGGTAGGCGATGGAAAACCAGTGCGACCTGATGACATCGCGCCCGAACACGAGCAGGATCAGGCCGGTGAGCGTCACGATCATCGATACCTGCTGCACGGCGACGAGCGCACCGATCTGTCCGATGACCAGCATGGTGACGCCCGCGAGCGTGACAGGAATACCGAACACGTAGTCCGGAACGACCTGCGGCGCAGGCGACCTGTTCCACCTGGTCCAGAAGACGTAGGCTGCGATGAGGGGAACCGCAAAACCGTAGGAGTACAGCGCCTGCGTCGACCAGACGCCGACTATCGACGCGATGATTCCGTGGTAGCAGATTCCAAACGCCACTGCCGCGACGGCCGCAGCCGTCAGGCGATACATAGATCTCGTCACAGGCACGAAGTCCCTGATTGAGCAAGGACGCGTCCAGCAGGTGGACGAAGCATTCTGACGTCGAACTGGCCTGAAATCTGATGCTTAGACGCTATTCTGGTAGCAAAACCGGCGATGGAGCCGGGAAAGTCATCCGAGGGCGAGACTTTAGTATGAGGTTCGTCGCCCTTTAGTCGAGGAGGCATGGTGCACGCCGAAACCGTCAGACGGTGGGTTGGTGTCGCCCTGGTCGTTGCTGCCGTCCTGGCGACGGCGTTGGCGTGGCAGGGGCTTTCGCTGAGGGACCTGCTGGCCGCACTGCTACGATGACGACTGCTTTGGGCGGCTCTGGTTCTGCTGTCGATCGTGATCGATGAGGGCCGCGCCCAGCAGCGGAATCATGATCTCGTGATGGCCGACGAACGAATACCCCTTGCCTGACGTCGCCGTCGGCCGAGCCACCACATTCGTCAGCGGCCGATACATCCTCATGAAATCCAGGTTGACGGTCGTCAGGTTGGAGAACGTGACCCCGCGATTCCGTGCGAGGGCGATGGCTTTCAGGAACACTTCGGGCAACACCACCGCCGAGCCGCAGTTCAGGTAAACGCCATTTTCGAGCCGGGCGACGTTGGTGACGAGGCAGCGAAAATCGCGAAGGCTTCCCTCGCCGATCGCGGCACCACTGGCCGCCGGATGCATGTGGATGATGTCGGTGCCGATGGCCACGTGAACGGTGATCGGGATCTCGAGGCGGGCGGCCGTGGCGAAGATGCTGGCGTGGGCGTGAGGCCGCGGAGTGGACATGAGCCAGCGGCCGACCGACTGGCCTATGCCGAGGCCGTCTGCCACGCCCGCGGTGATGGCTTCATTGAGTACGCGTCCGGTCTCCTCCGCCATTCCGAAGCGCCCTGGGCCGAGCGATGCGTCCACGTCCTCGGATGTGGCCCCGATCAGGGCGATTTCGACGTCGTGGATCACGGCCGCGCCGTTTGTCGCGAGCGCCGACACGAACCCGCGCTCCATCAACTCGATCAGCACGGGGCCGAGCCCCGTCTTGATCACGTGCGCGCCGAGTCCCCACAGGATGCCGCTTTCGGTCCTTCTGGCCTCGATGAGCGCAGCAATCACCGCTTTGAGGTCGGCCGCGGCGAGGATATTCGGCAACGCGTCGATAAAGGCGCCAATGCCGCTCAGAGAGCCGAGGGACCGGGCGAAATCCTCTGCACGCGCCTTGTTTCGCCGCGCATCCAGTGGATAGGTCTTGACGTCCGAGAGATCGAACTCTTCGTACGAGAATCTCGTCACGATTGAACTTTACGACTTGAGGCTCTGCTCGACGAGCGTGCACATCGCGTGGATCGCCGTCCGGTGCACTTCCTGCACTCGCGGGGTGGAGGCCTCTGCCACATTCACGTGGATGTCGGCCTGGGCGCCGATCGGCCCGCCATCCCGCCCGGTCAGCGCAATCGTGGTCATGCCACGCGCCTTGGCCGCCGCGAGCGCAGCGAGGACGTTTGGCGACCGGCCGCTCGTCGAGATGCCAAAGGCCACATCGCCTTCGCGTCCCAGCGCTTCAATCTGTCGCGTGAACACCTGCTCATAGCCGTAGTCGTTCGCGATTGCCGTCACAACAGACGAATTCGCCGTCAACGCCACTCCGGCCAGTGCCTGCCGCTCGCCTTCGAACCGTCCCACCAGCTCGGCGACCAGGTGTTCCGCGTCGGACGCGCTCCCGCCGTTCCCGAACGCCAGGACCTTCCGGCCGGTTGTGACCGCCCGGCTCATTGCCGCGGCCGCCGCCGCGACGCTCTCCAGGCCCTGACCGGCAAACCGTCGATGGGCCGCCGTTGTGTCATCGAAAATAGCCTGGAGGGCGGCAGCCGGGTCAAATGACATCGTGGGTCCTCTGTAAGGGTTGTGGCGCGACTGCAAAGGCTCGGCAGTCTGCTGATGAAATCGCTGACACAGTCCGTGTCACGACGACCTTAAGTCTACCCGCAACGCGACTTTGCACCACTCCTGGTCGCCCCGGGCGCGCACATATCTGTTAAGCGCCGTCAGGTCAACATGTTACGGGTATCGTGGCGCCCCCCGCCGAGTCGGAGCGACCTTTGCCTCAGGAACCCTCCAGTGCGAGGTCCCCTCGCGGGGTGCACAGAGCGCCCCGGAGATTCCCATGACGCTTAACGAGACCACAGATCCCCTGGCGGAGTACGTTTCCGACTTCCCGCACCGTCGCGTGCTGGTCGTCGGTGACGCCATCCTCGACGAATACCTGGTCGGCGATTGCAGCCGCATCTCCCCTGAAGCGCCCGTGCCGGTGCTGAAGGTCGACACGTCCAGGCACGTGCTTGGCGGGGCCGCGAACACCGCCGCGAATATTGTCTCGCTGGGCGGGCACGCCACGTTGATCGCGCTGGTCGGCGGCGACGAAGGGGGACACAGCCTGAGGCGCTGTGCGCGTGACGCCGGCGTCGATCTGCTGGGCGTCGATCACGGGCTGGCCACTCTTCGCAAGACGCGCGTGGTGGGCCAGCATCAGCAGATTGTCCGGCTCGACTACGAGGACATACAGGCGCCAAGCCCCGCGCTCGAGGCGGAGATTCTCAAGCTGTTCGACGCGTCGGTCGGCTCGTGCGATATCGTGGTCATCTCCGATTACGCCAAGGGGTTCCTGTCGCAGTCAATCGCGCAGGCGATCATCAGGCGCGCACACGACGCCAAGCTCGAAGTCGTCATCGATCCTCGTCCGCAGCATCGCGAGTTCTACAGAGGCTGTGACTACCTGACACCCAACTGGAAGGAGTCGCGCGCGCTGCTGCGGCTGCCCGACGCCGAACCCTCGCAGGAGGCCGTTGGGCAGGTGGCGCGGGCGCTGGCCTCGGAGCTGGGCACCAATGTCGTGCTGACGCTCGGCGCGCACGGCATCCTGTTCCAGGGCAGAAATAGCGACACGCAGTTCTCGCAGCCCACTCTCGCCCGGGAAGTGTTCGACGTCAGCGGCGCCGGCGACACCGTGGTTGCGGCCTTCGCTCTGGCCCGCGCTTCCGGCGCCAATCATGAGACCGCCGTGGGTCTGGCCAACCGGGCCGCCAGCGTCGTGGTGGGCAAGTTCGGCACCGCGACCGTGACCCCGGAGGAGATCCTGCAGGACACCGACGCGCTCCGACTCGTCCCCCGACAGGCGCTCTCGCAGCTGGCGGCGACATTGCGGGCGAAGGGCAAGCGGATTGTCACCACCAATGGCTCCTTCGACCTGCTCCACAACGGCCATCTGTACCTGCTGAACGAAGCTCGCCAGCGGGGCGACGTGCTGATTGTCGGGCTCAACAGCGACACGTCGGTCAGGTCGTACAAGGGACCCAATCGTCCGATTGTGACGGAGCGGCGCCGCGCCGAGATGTTGCTGGCGCTGCGAATGGTCGACTACGTGCACATCTTCGATGAGCCGGATCCGATCGCCTTCCTGAAGGAGCTGAGCCCGGACGTCCACGTCAACAGCGTCGAGTACGGGGAAGAGTGCATCGAGAGCGCCACGGTCAAACGCGGCGGTGGGACGGTTCACATCGTCAACCGCATTCCCGGGATCTCCACCTCCCGATTGATCGACGACGCGCGATCGGCGGCGGTGGCCGCGACATCGTAATGCCTTCCTTTCTCAAGATAAACGGCACCGCGAACCAGGCTGCCGGTTTCCGGGAGATTGCGTTCGACTGCAAGTTCTTTCTCGGCGATCGGCCGTGTGTGTGGCACAAGCAGACCGGCGTGCTCTGCCAGTGCGATCGCTACGAACAGGTCGGCGAGCGCGTGCTCATCATCAAGCTCGACGCGATGGGCGACGTCCTGCGGTCCACGGCGCTTCTGCCTCCGCTTGCCGAGGTGCACCCGCGAGCGGCGATCACGTGGATTACCCGCGAGGAATCGGTTCCCCTGCTGCAACGCAATCCGTACGTCGCCGAGGTGCTGAAATACGGGCCCGAGGCCCTGCTTCACCTCCAGACGCGGGCGTTCGATCGCGTCATCAACCTGGACGCATCGAAAATCAGCGCCGCGCTGGCGACCGCCGCACGATCCAGCCGCAAAGACGGGTTCGTGCTGGACGAGCGCGGCTACGTGCAGCCGACCAACGATGCGGCGCGCCGCTGGCTGGAGGCCGGGATCTTCGACGACATCAAGCGCCAGGGCACCGAGACCTACCAGAATCGCATGGCCGACATTCTCGGTCTCGCCGGACGGCAGCATCGGTATGTCTTCGAGCTCGGCGACGACGAGCGCGCGCGCGCCAGGGCCCACCTCGACTCAATCGGGCTGGATTCGAGGAAACCGGTGATCGGACTGAATACGGGGGCCGGGGGACGCTGGCCCCTCAAGCAGTGGCGGGAAGAGGGCTACGTGGAGCTGATCGCGAGACTAGCCCGTCGCGAAGACGTCCAGTTCCTGCTCCTGGGAGGGCCGGGAGAGCGTGAACGCCACGAGCGGCTCAAGGCCGCGTCGGGTGTGCCGCTGTTCGACTCGGGGTGTGACAACCCCGTCCGCCACTTCGGCGCAATCGTGAGCCACTGCGACCTGGTGATCACCGGCGATACGCTGGCGATGCATCTCTCGCTGGCCCTTGGCAAGCGCACCGTTGTGCTCTTCGGGCCGACGAGCGCCGCGGAGATCGAGCTCTACGGTCTTGGCGAGAAGGTCGTGCCGAAGATGGAATGTCTGAGCTGCTACAAGACGAGCTG
>JGI10216J12902_103953718_pt1 | contig 10071 bp, 6 predicted proteins | sample KanNatreferecore_FD_12902 | JGI IMG/M metagenome (IMG submission 12902)
GGCGCGAGCCGCGTGCGAATTTCGTCGAGCCACTCGGTCGATTCGACGGTTGCGGTGGGGGCTCTTCCTTCGCGCGGGCCGACGACGACCAGCACGCGCTGGCCACGAACGTCACGAAGACGGTCACCGATCGCCAGCTCGTGGGCGCGGCGCACGCCGAGGTCCACGAACGAGCGCGCAGCCGTTTCCAGGTCATCCGCGCTCACGAGCGGTCGCAGCTCACGCGTGTCGCGGCGCGCCAGTGTCCGCAAGGCGAGCAGGTCGGTCCCCTGACGACCACCAACGAAGGCCTCGCTGTTGGTAAACGCCGGCGCGACACCGGAGACCTTCCACGGAAGCCCGGCTGGCAGATTGCCGGGCACGCCGGAAGTGACGGGATAGCAGACGCGCAGCCTCGATTTCGCGGGCAACATCGCGCCATTGAGCCCGTTGCCAAAGGTCAGTCGACCACGCGCGAGGTCGAGCATGAAGTGCTGGTCCAGTGGTCCGCTGTTCCGAAGATCGTCGACTCTCGACCACGGTCGCAACAAGTTGCCTTCCGAGATTTCGACCCGGATGTCTGCAGCGGCGCGCTCGAAAACGAGCCCTGAGTTCTCCAGGGTGTGCGTCTGATCCGGAACGCTTCGGCCGAAGACGGGTCGATCGTCGACCGCCACCTCGAGCTGCTCGACGGGCACCACATTGACAGCGATCACGCGCACTCGCGGCGAGCGCAGAAATCCCGCACTCGCGCTACGCACCGCGAGCACGAAGTTGTCGTGACGTGGACGAGAGGTTTCGTCGATGCTGAGCAACACCACGCCGCTGCGGAGCAGGCCGTCGGTGGTGTCGCGTGCGATCGTCACCGGGCGCTCACCATCTCGATCGATTAGCGAGACCCGGAGCCGAGCCGGCTCGAGCCGTGTGCGGCTCATGGGGGTCGCTTGCGGGCGGGTTACCGGAGATGCCGGCTCATCGGAGGGGACGACCTCGAACCCGACAGACACTCGAGCTGTCTTGCTCAACTTCGCGATCAGCCGTCCCGTCAAGTCGAGGAGGAGTCGATCACCATGCGTGGGTGATTCGCCGAAAGGAAGGAACGTGGCGTGTCGGCGCGCATTCGTACGCGTCCAATCGTGTTCGGATCCGTTCGCGAACAGCGAGTACACGCGCACGAGTCGCGCGCTCGTGAGCTCGATGGACTCCGACACACGAAACGCAGGCGCCTCGCGCTCATCCGTCGTAACGGACGTCTCGGGCGAGACCAGCGTGCCCTCCGGCAACTGATTCTGACCGGGTGGGCCATCGACAGGATCGGGCGGTGGCCAGACGAGGCCGGTGGCCGGCGTTGCCCCTTTGGGCGCGATGCCGAGCAACGCCGCATACGCCAACTGTTCGTCGCGACGCATGCGAGAGAGCGAATAGATCTGCGCGTCGGCGATCCACGCCATCAGTTCGATCAGCATGATGCCGGGGTCGTGGGTGTTGTGATCCGTCCACTCGGGCGTGAGCGCAGGGATCATCGAACGCCCGAGTTGCGCGAGGCGGTCGAAGTCCATGTCATCGAGCATCAGACGCAGGTCGTTCATACGCTGACCGCCGGGCTCGATACGTTGACCACGATGCGAGTGTCTCCTCGCGCGAGGCGCACGAGCTGCTGCGGCTGGAGCGGCAGCCGAATCGCGCCGATCGTGCCGTCCGTAGTCGCCCGGCCACTGTCGACCCCGTCGAGGCTCTCGAGATGCAGAACTCCGTCGAGCGCGGCGGCGATGTCCTCATCCCGCGGCCACCGGCCGAGCGGCCAGCCGGTGTTGTCGAGTCCGCCGGTGTCCTGTTTCAGGAGCCCGTCCAGTTTGCCGTCGACGGCGGCCTGGACGGACGCGCTGAATTCGAGCGAATCGATCGAGAGTACGATTCGCAGACGCAGGGGGACGAGATCCGGTCCCACGATTGTCAGGAGATTCGGAGCTGCCCACGACGGCGCGGCGCGCTCCAGAAGAAAACGCTTGAGCTCGCGCTGCGTCGCGAGCGACGGGATCGGTTCCCGGCCCTTCATCACGATGACGAGTGTGCCGCCCGGACGCCGCGGAATGAACCTCGCCTGCGCGATGTCGGGCACGAACTGCCGAGCGAGCTGCTCGAAATCGCGCGGCGCCAGCGCGCGCTCCCGCAATCGAAGATTCGCCGGAGCAAAGCGGATCGTCGTCGCCGCGTCCTGCATGTCGGAGCCGCCGGCGGCATCGTCCGGCGTGACGGCGAGGTCGACTCCCTGCAGTGGCGTGACGACGCTGAGTGGGCTCCATTTCCCGATGTCGTTCGCGTCCTTGCCCCCGCCCTTTCGATAGCGCTCGGCAACGATCGAATCGCGCCCGACTGGCGGGATCATGCCGTGGTGACCATCTCCGAACGTGATGACACCGGTCGCTTCATCGAGCGTGTAGACACGGTCACCTGGCTCGGCGTCCGCGGTGTCGAGTACCTCCTTCCACAACACCCAGGGTCCATCACGCTCATCGAGCCTTTCGCGGATTTGCGGATCATCGAGCTGCAGGCGGGTGATGTCCTCATCGTCGAGCGGTTCCTTGACGCGCAGCACGAGACTGCCAGCGAGGACCGGCCGTCGTGCGAGCGTCATGGTCAGATGTGGCGAACCATCGGACGATCCCAGGCGCTCCGCAGTCTGGGTCTCGGCTGCGAACGCCCAGGCTGCGTTCATGTACACGCCGCGGATCTTCGGTAGCCACTTCGTGACATCGAACAATCGATTCGGCCTCAGCCGCAGCCAGTGAAGCGATTTCCCGAACAGCTGCGTCTGTTGCAGAGGTGCCGGCAACTCGACGATCACGAGGCCCGTTTCATTCAGTCCCCGACTTTGGTCTTCGATGATTGCCGTCCGGAACTGGTCTCGGATTAGGGCGTCCGCGCGCAGTGGGTAGGCGTCATCGTGCGTTCCCTCCTCCACCACGAACAGGAGCTGGATCGGGCCAGCACTCATGGCGGTCTCGAAGCCCAGGTAGAGTGCGCGCCCGCCATCGTCGGTCGAACCGGAGCTTTTCGTGTTCGCGTCGGATACGGGCCACAATGATCCGCTCGCACAATCCACGCATGCCTGAGAAGGCAACGCCAGGCGATCCCCGGATGCCGTCGCCGATTGCTCGGCACCCAGCGTCGAGCGCCGAGCCAGCGTTACCGAGAGCGGAACGAAATGCTCTACGACAGCATTCGGGGAGCGATTCGCGTTGGTCTGGTTGCGTTGGTCGCCACTATCGAACGTGAGAACCACGTCGGGCCAGATCGGGCAGCAGACCTCGTACGTAATGACCAGCCAGTTCACGAACGGCGCGCGGATGCTCAGAGTGTCGCGGATGACCGTATGCACCTGTGTGTTTTGCTGCGCACCAGGTTCGATCAGGACCGAGACCTTGGCTTCTCCATAGTCGCCGCCAACGAGGCGCGCGCGAATCCAATGATTGGAGCGCCCGACCACATCCGTCGGCTTGAGGTTGGCGGGAACGCAGAAGACGACGTCGCCGCTGTGGCTGAAATTCTCCGTGCCGTCCTGCACGCCGCGGATTCGCCACCAGCTGTCGCCATCGAAGTACTCCCACGATAGTTGCGGATTGCGCGCGCTCGGCCGTTGGATCGAGGTCGAAGCCCCGTAGACGGCCATGGCGACGAAGTCCACGTTGGATCCCTTGAGCATGCTCCATGGTCCTGGTACGAGCACGCGGTCTTGGGCCAGGAGCTCGACGGAAGGAAGCTGCCGGCTGACTTGCGGCGAAACGATCTGTAGAACACTGCGTGCGAGCGAGCTTTTCATGTCCGCGCTGAGCGGCTTGGCTTCGATGGCGGGACGCAGCAGGGCCTCGCGTTGCACGAGCGTTCGACCGCGATACGAGACAGGTTTTCCCACGGGAAAAGTCAGGTTGTCCGAGAGATGCACGACCGTCGCGGCGGGCGATGGTGGCTGGTCGATCTTCTCGATCCGCGCGATCCTGGTCTTCGTGCCCACAGTGACGGAGAGGAACTCCCCGGTTGGGATCGGAGCGCCAGCGTCGAGTTCGATGCTGTCCCCTGAGATGGGTGTGCCAGTGCCGTCGCTGCCCTCGGGCCGAAAGATCGCGACCTCGAATGGCCCGTCAGGGCGATTGCGAGGTCGAACCAACTCGAAGGCCCAGTGGCCGGCCGACGGAGACCAACCCGCGGATTTCGCTACCCTCGGACGAATCGCGCCCTTTCCAGGTTGGACGTTCTCGAAGTGGAAGAGCACGTCGCCTAGCGCCCAATCTTGCGAATCCTCGAAGGTCAGCACAGCCGACAGTGCAGCCTTCTCGACATGTTCGAGCAGGTCCGGAGCGACGCGAACGATCTCGATCTCTCCACGCGCGACGGGAAACGCGTAGTAGCGGCCTACGACTCCCGGCGAAAGTGAAGCCTGCCCGAGGCCGACCGGTGCTCCGGCCAACGCGGCGGGAGGCTCAGCGAGAATGACGGGAGCTTGCACGGGACCGAACACGTCCCACACCGCGGGGCACGCGGAACCGTCCGCGTTCCGCGCCAGAAACGCGACAAAGACATCAGGTCCAGGTACCCGTGGAACGGAGAGCTTTTCAAACCCAAGCGCACTGCCCACGATCTGCGCCTTGGCTTTTGCAATCACCTGAGAAGACTTCAGATCAATGGCGACGATGGCGTCCTCACTCTTGACCTTCGAGAAGCAGAGCCATTGCGCCGGGGTCCGGACTGCGAGCGGATAGAAGTTTGGATCGAGTCGTTTTGCCTTGATCCTTTTCCACGCGCCGGAACCCGAGCGGAAGAAGAGCTTGCCCCTGGCATCCACGCACACGATGCCGTCGTTCTCGCTCGCGCTTGCTCCAGGCGTTTCCGTCACCACGGGGGCGATGCGAGTGATCGCATTCGTCGTCGCCGGCGTGTCCTCGATCCAAGCCATGTCCAGCAGCGCATCGCGTCGATGGAGACGCTGCGGTTTGGCCGTGTCCTTCGTATCCTTGACGATCGCCCACACCGAAAGGCCCGATGCAGTGGCGGGGCTCGCGAGCAGCATCGTCTCTCCGGTTGGCACGGTGTGCTGCGGAACTCCCAACGAAGTCCACTCACCGTCGCCATCCGCCGTACTCGAGCTCCAGCGCCAGACCTCGCCCTGCGAGGCCACGGTGATGTACCCGATTGAATTGTGTGTCGCGGCGCCGGGTCGGTTCGAATGGGCAGGTGCCCCGGCGAACGAGAGCTGCTGTCCAAACGTTGTCCCAAGTGAAATGGGCCTGCCAGCACCCGAGGGCTGGCTCGGCGCGAGGAACGACGCCGACAATTCCATAGCCCCGCCAGGCCCGGGAGTCTCGCGTTGGAGTAACCGGTGCAGCTTGCCGTCGGCGCCCAGACCGACCGCAAGATGGTCGGCTTGTCCGAATGCCAACGCTGCGAGGGGGCTCGTGATGCTGTCGTCGATTTCGAAACGCAATCGCGCCGTTGCCGACGGCTTCGAGAACGCCTCTTTTGAACCGATGTAGAACGAGTCGAACTGCCGGGGCTCGCGGCCGAACGGATAGAAAGGCGTGTCGAGCACGACGGGTGTGATGTTCGCGATGCACTCCACCTTCACCGGAGGCTCGGGGGGGACGGTGATGGACACTTTCTCTCGGAAGAAATCCCGCACGACCTCGGGGACGCAGCCCTCTCTCTCCTTGGGATCGGCCGGATCCTTCGGGATATTGCCGACGAGCAGCTGCAACCCCCTCGCCTCGCTCCAACGATCGTTTTCTACGGCGCTGCGTTTCACCCGGATCCAGCGCAGGGAATGGCCAGCGATGTCGAATTTCTCGATCTCCCCCGCCGGCTTGCGCAGAAAGAGATCGCCACCGACGACCATCCGCTTGTCGAGGGTCACCCATGTGGGCGGGGCCGAGTCCGAGCCCTTGACCCGATAGGCCCACTCCGCGTCGCTCGGGATCGAGGCGCCGCCGATGATCGTGAGGATCGCCGCAGTTTGAATGTCGAGTCCGCTGTCCGAGCCGATGTAGAGTTCGTGCTCCTGGCGATTGCGTCCACGCGGGCCAAACATGGCGAATTCGTCGACCCGGGTGACGCGGTCTCTGACATCGAGTGTGACAGCCTCCAGGGCGGGTTCGATCGTCACGATCTCGCCCTCGACCTTAGTCACGCGGTACTCGCGTTGTTGCTTCGGCTCGCGGAGAACCAGGCCTTCGTGAAGCCCGAGCGCGGGCGAGAGCTGCAACTTGTGCGCACCGACTGCGGCTCTCGACTTGAGTTGCCACTCTCCCGGCTCGCCCGGTGGCGGCGCCAACAGGAACAATCCTGGTGGCGGCAGGAAATACGCATCGCCTGCCGGGTCGGCGGCGACCAGCGACGCGAACCCACCCGGCAGGATGCGCAGGTCGCGTTGCGTCTCGAAACTGACCAGGCCCTTGTCGCCCGTTGCCTGCACCTGAATCGGCGCCGTGGCGAGGATGGCTTCCGATCCCGCGGGCATGTGAAATACGACCGGAAGCCGCGCCGCGCGCGCGCCCGGGCTCTCCACGCCGAGCCAGTGGAGAAACCCGCGCATGGTCTTCTCGGGCATGCGAGCGAGCCGGCGTGTGACCTCGTACTCGAGCCGCGCGGCGATCTCGCAGACCGCACTCATCGGATCGTGGTGTCCTTCGTCCGGATGCCACTCCGGAATCCATGCACGTGCGCGCGCACGCAATTCGGCAGCAAGCTGGCTGCGCTTGAGCGGCTCGAACAGTGGTCCGCGCGCGGCGCTCACCCGCGACTCCCCTCGGAAGTGCTGACACCGCCTTCCTTGAAGTAGAACGGATAGACGAGATTGCGCACCTGGTTCGTGCGTCGCACTCGATACTCCAGCTCGATCAGCAATTGTCCGATCTCGGCGTCCTGCGGGTTGGCCTCGATGCGAAGGACTTCGATCCGCGCTTCGTACTTCGCCAGGGCCTCGCGAACGACAGTCTCGATGCGGGTGAGCGTCGCCGTGTCGATCACTTCGAACGCGAGATCGTGAATGCCGCAGCCGAAGTCGGGTCGCATCACGCGCTCGCCGGGTGCGGTATCGAGCAGGATCATGATCGATTGCCGGATGTCGGCTTCCGATTCGACGAACGCGACCGCACCGGTGCGTGGATCGAGCAGAACCGGATATGCCCAGCCCCGGCCCAGCCACTCCTTGCGTTCGCTCATCTGATCCACACGAACCTCCTCAACCGATCAGCACCGTCGGAGCACCAGCCGCGATCGCGTTCGGCGGCCCGGCCTCCACCACGATGTCGCCCTGCCGTGCCGCGAACATGCCGCCGATCATCACCGTCGTGCTTCCCACTGCGACCACGCCGCCCACATCGGCCTGCACGCCGGTGGTGAGCGGGCAAAGGTGCGTGTCGGCCCCGACGCGCCACGCGGGCTGGCTGACGATCAAGACCGTCGGGCAGCCGGGCCCTGGTCCGAGTGGCGTCCCATGACTCGTCGTGTCTCCGAGGCGTGCGGCGGGCATTCCCATGAGTTCCTCAATTGATGTTGACGACGGCGCCGCGCATCGTGAGCGTGCCGGTGGCTTTCAGGTCGAGCGTACCCGTGGCCTCGATGGCGATCTGCGCAGCCTTCAGCGAGATCTTGGTGGTCGCCTGAAGATTGATCGTGCCGCTCGCGCTCTTGATCTCCACGCTATTGCCCTGACCGTCATCCAGCTTCATGCCGTCGTCGTCGATCGTGAGCTTCTTGCCGTCGTTCAACTCGAGTTGGACCAGGCCCTTCGAGCCATCGTCGAACGTGAGCTTGTGCCCCTTGCGTGTCTTGATCATCCGCACGTCATTCTTGCCATCGTCATTCTTCTCGGGTGACTGGTCCTTGCCGTTCCACAGCGATCCGACGACATATGGAAAGCGCAGGTCGCCGCGATCGAACGCGACGAGGACCTGGTCCTGCGCCTCGGGCAGGAAATAGGTGCCACGATCCTTGCCCGCCATCGGCATCGCAATGCGCGCCCAGTAACTCTGGCTCGGCTCGCTGTGCCACGGGTAACTGACCTTGACCCGCCCCTGGCCGCTGTCGTCCTTGTTCTCGCGCACGATGGCCACCGCGACACCCTTCGCGTGTCCGCCCGATTCCAGCGTGGTCTCGCTGGGTGTGAGATCCGTGAGGCTCATAGCGAGGTCTCCTTCACCTTGATACGTGTGCGATAGCCGCTGCTGTCGAGTTTGTGAGTCGCCTGCTCGATGTAATAGGTCTTCGAAAACATCCTGCCGAGTTGAGCCAAATTGACGTTGAGATCGGGGCGCAGGTCGGGAAGGCCGATGCATTCCGCCTGCCCCGTCACGAACTTCTTCGAGCGCTCGGTGAGCACGGCTTTGGCTCGCTGCTTCGCCTCGGCTTCGGTGAAGACCGGCTGCCTGAGCTGCAACACGACGGGGCGTCCGAGCGCAGTCTTCACCCGCCCTCCCGCGCTCGTGCGCCTCGGATCCACGCCCGACGCCTCGCTCTCGGATGCGTGACCCACGATTGCCTGCTTCTTGTCGTGATCCCAGCCGTATATCTCGACCTTGGAAACCTGATTCGCGAGATTCGCCTCGGGACTGAAGCTGAGGAGATCCTTCCCCCACGTCAGGGTGAAGTTGCCGTTGACGTTGTCTTTCGGCGGTCCGAATCGCAGGGTCTTGCGCCCGTCGACATAGAACTCATAGTGGTTGCGCTTCGCGAGCTTCGTCAGGAACTCGAAGTCGCTCTCCTGATGCTGCTCCACTTGTGGGTGCTTTTCCGTCGTGGTCACGACGTCGGTATCGAGGTGATAGCCGTCGACCAGCGCCTCGACCACCTCGCTATCGGTGCGATCCTTCCAGCTCTTCGAGCCCTTACCGAGCGTCATGGAGAACAGATGATCGTAGCCGGACACTGTCAGCTCGGGGGATCCGCCCTCCGAGAAGCCCGTCCTGATCTCGGTGATGATGCCGCTGATCAACGGTTGCAATCGCAATTGATCGCCATACCCCATCGCCACCTCGACTGCGGCGCCGAACGTGAGCAAGTCGAGCACTTCGGTTCCGAACGCCGTTACGAATTCGTGGCGCGTGTTGTCAAACGTGTTCACGACCGTGAAGCTGAAACGCCCCGCTGCGGCGAGCTTCAAGTCGACTTCGACTTGACTCACGGCGATCCCGAGCCGGTGCGTCAAAGACTGGCCGGCGAGCCTGACGGCGAAGGCCGGGGCGTAATACGCGCCGTGCGCACTAGAGAGGGCGGCGAGATCCATCGGCGTATTCCAGGGGTGGCAGGCTGACCCAGTCGCCCGGCGCGATGTCACGCGGATCGTCGAGATCGTTGCTCGCGGCAATGTGCCGCCAGAGCGCGGGATCCTCGTACTCGCGGGCGGCCATGGCCCACAGACTGTCCATGCCGACGATGACGCGGCGTTTGGTCTTGTCGGCCGACTTTACCGGCGGGTTGATCAACAGCTCGGGCAGCGTCTTGTATTCCTTGAACGTGACATTGAGCGACGCTCGGGCGGGCAAACCGTTTGGATGGAACATCGTGATCTTGCGCGAGAGCTTTTCGAGGATCGCTTTGAACGCGAGCTTGCCCCATACGAACAGCAGCAGCGGTGGGGCGTGCAAGTCGGGGTCGATCTCGAGCAGCGAGGCCATCCGGTCGATACGATCCTGCACGCTCGGTTGGCCGAATTTGGGCGGATCGGTCCAATCGTCGAGGAACAACTCCATCGACAGCATGTTGGCGTCGCCGTTGACGAACTGCTGCAGCGGCCCACTCAGCCCCGGAATCGCGCTCGCCTTGAAGGTGTTCGCGCGCTCGACGCTGTACTCGAACGGGTTGAACAAGACCTCGATTGGATCGCGGCGGGGCCCCGACAGGATGAATATTTTTGCCTTCTGCGGAGCATTCATGGCGAGCCTTCCTAGATTCCGCGACGTTCGCGTTCGATACGAATACGGCGCTCGATTCGACTCAAGACGTCTTCGGCGAGCCGTTCGAGTGTGGCTGGCTCGAGCGAAAGCGATTGCACAGGTGCGCTGTGCCGGCGCACTTCACGCATCGGCTCCTCGACACGGGAAA